>Ga0136614_10002060_pt1 | contig 12316 bp, 9 predicted proteins | sample AntDrymUQ2792106_2_FD_106643 | JGI IMG/M metagenome (GOLD analysis project Ga0136614, IMG submission 106643) | Polar desert sand microbial communities from Dry Valleys, Antarctica - metaG UQ279 (21.06) | ecosystem: Environmental > Terrestrial > Soil > Desert | place: Antarctica: Dry Valley...
AGAACGTAAAAAAAACGAGATTCGCACCCGCAGTCCAGAACGTAAAGGCTGATGCGCGCTCGCGGCGGTGCCGCCAAATATATATGACACCAGGCAGCGTAAGAAAAGGCGGTGCGAATATCCAGAAAACTCCGAGCAGCACTAAAGGGTAAAAAACAATACTCGGCAACGCCGCTTGCGCGCCTCCGATTCCGCACGGACAAACCCACTGTACGAACGCGCCGTTGAGCACATCGGTGACGATCCAAGGCCCGTCACGTGGCGAAAGCGCAGTGACGGCATTTGACCACTCGAAGTTTACGACGTTTGGAAGCCAATGGCTGTAGCCGGTTTTGAAGGGGCTGCCGAAGTTCATCCAATTGTACAGGCCGAGCGCGGCAAGAGGCGGCGCGGCAAACAGCGTCATCCATAATCGGTAGATCATCGGCAGCACAATAAGCAACCCGACGAAATTGATTATCATCGGCAACCGCACGGCGACCAGCGCGCCCGCTAGTAAGCCGAGCACCGCCGCGCGCCACCGCGAGAGATGGCGCAGTAACGGAATGGAAAGCACCACGAGGCTCGCCGCAAAAGCATCCGAAAGAACGAGCGATCCAGACGCCCGCGCGAACGGCGAAACGCCAATCAGCATTGCCACCAGCGTTGCCGCAATGGGGCCGCCGAACATCCACGCTGCCGTCACGGCCGCCAACACATAAAAGACAGCAAAAAACTTCGCTCCCGTTTGAACATTCGACGGATAATCTCCGAATGCAGCGAATGGCGCGAGCGCGAGTGAGAAGCCGGGAGGGTAACGCGGCGGACGACGTTCGTTGTGATAGATGTAAGTGGCATAGCCGTTACCCGTCGCTAATTGCCGTGCGGCGTCGGCGTACTCGTGTGAATCAGGAAACGGCTGCTCTTTGAGAGGTCGCGGCTTAACGGAAAGAACTGAAAATAGAGCGAGAAGGATTGAGAGTAACGCGATGATAAAATACAGGCGACGGCTCATCGGTTCGCTGGTTTTTCGGGGTGCGTAACAAACGGCCGCAAGAAGCAGCAAAACAAACCCGAACATCGCAAGGTTAATCGCATCTCGTCGCCCCAATCGAGGCAGAAAAAGCGATTGGGAATTGAGCGTTTCGCTGTTTCCCGTGACCGTGATTGCGGCGAGCAGCGTTCGGGGTTCGCTCATCGAGTAAAGACGAAACTCGTAAATTCCTTTGTTGCCGATCCACGTCGCATCTGAAGACCCTTCCGAACCGCGCGCAAAAATCCGCTCCTCGTGTCCCTTTTCAAGCACATACACTTCGCCCGTAGAGCCGTCGCCTGTATTCCAACTAATCGTCGTCTTGCCTGATCCAGCCGCAGCCGGAACAGGATTCGGCGATGCCGCAAGAATTACGACATCTTGGGATGGCGAAGAGTTCTCGTTAAGAATAGGTGTCGCGCCCCACGAGGAAGCGCAGCCCGCATGAAGCATCGCTACTAAAAGAAGAAACCCGTTTGTTGCAATCACCGACATTGCTCGACGTGCGACAAAGGCGACGTTCTGTAATGAAGCTATGCTCATACACGCCTTAAAGTCAGTAAGTGTTAAAGCCAGTTGCCGTGTTTAGGGATATACCGCTCTGGCAACGTCTCGTAAAAACAGTCGGCGTTCCTGCTCACAACATTGAAGCGGATGATATGTATGAGCGCGGCGACGCCGTCCTTCCATGTAATCTTTTTGCCTTCGATATAACTGCGCGGAAAATATGAAATAGGCAATTCCATGACGCGCAATTTGAGGCGCGCGATCTTCGCGGTAACTTCAGGCTCGAAGCCGAAGCGGTTGGATTCGAGTTTGATATTCTTAATCACATCGGCGCGAAAAAACTTGTAACAAGTTTCCATGTCGCTCAGGTACAGCCCGCTCAGGATGTTGCTGAACATAGTGAGCGTTCGGTTTGCAAGGTAATGAAATGTTCGGTGAACCTGATAATTCGTCTTCTTGTACCGCGAGCCGTAAACAACATCTGCCCTGCCTTCCAAAAGCGGAACGAGAAGCTTCGGAACGTCTTCCGGGTCGTACTCGAAATCCGCATCTTGAATAGCGATAAAATCCCCGGTGGCGCGTTCGATCCCAACGCGAATAGCCGCGCCCTTTCCCTGATTGCGAGGTTGGTCGGCAAAAACGAGCTTTGATGCGAAGTGAAAATTCTTGATCACTTCCGTCGAGCAATCAGTAGAACAATCATTGACGATCACGAGTTCTTTCGGCATGGGTAACTCTAACTTGTCGATGATGGAGAGGAACTGCTCCAGATGCTCGGCTTCATTGTAGACGGGGATGATTAAGCTCACCATTTGATTCGTCAAGAGAATATCAACCTCGATTGCGATGTGCGTGCTAGTGGGATGGTGCGGCCAAAGTTTCCAGAGTCAGCATGATTCTATAAGCGGTTTGGTGGCAAGAAGCGCAACTGGCTATGATGCTCTTACAAACATTGGCAATGACCAATCCACATCCCAGTGTATGTCGTGATCGAAATCGGAGTCCTTGTAAATTTTGATCTTGTTAAGCTTCGCCTTGTGGAACTCTTCTATTAAAGAGGTCTGCTACTTTTACTAAACAGGCTTGCCCGCAGATATTACAACGAAAAGATAAGCAACCGGGTTCAAATGCAATGAGTGTTTCTTTATCGTATGAGCGTTGGTAATCTATTGTTAGCTTCCCTATTTTCATACGTTCCTCGCTCTAGTCACACAGCTATACTTAGGAATCACAGCCTTACTTTCTTCTGTTAAAAACTGCATGGACTTGCATCAAAAGACAGATTTTAAGTGATTGCTACTTCTTCTGGCACGGGCTGGCTCGCCTCTTTGTCGGCGTAAAACTGCGTCGTCCAATTCAGCCACGGCCTGATGATGCCGGAGATTGTCCCCGTGCGGTCGCCGCGCGCCGAGTCCCCACCCTCGCGGCTTTCGCTCGCCTGAAAGCCGACGGCGTTGCGCGCATAAGCGTGCATCACGGTTTCGAGGACGTGTGAGGCGACGGCGGCGTGAGCGACGAAATTGCCTTCGGCGAGACAGTTGCCGGGAATCCACATCGTACTCGTGTAACACCCAACAGGGCGCGGTCGCCTGCGCCATTCTTCGCCCGCGTCGTAAGCGGAAAAAAGATGCACGCCCTCTTCGTTGAGGAGATCAATGCCGGGCGCGAGGACGTGACCCGGCTCAAGCACTTCGTACTCGACATCAATCCCGACGTAGAGACGAACGTCAATCGCGGCCGTCGTCTGCCCTCCCTCGTCGCGCACGCGCACGCGGCGCAGTCGCACAACTTCATCGCCCGGCGCTTCACTCAAATCCGTCCACTCGCGCTCGGCCGTCGCGTTCCAACTCGCGCCCAAATAATCGTTGACAACCTTTTGCGCCGACCCGTCCTGCACGATGCGTCCGCGCTCCAAACGAATAACTCGTTCGCACAGGCGCGTGACAGCCGACATCGCGTGCGACACGAAGAGGATCGTCCGACCCTGTTGTCGTATCTCGTCCATCTTCTCGATGCACTTTTGCTGAAAGCCGACATCGCCGACAGCGAGCACTTCGTCCATAATCAGAATCTCGGTGTCCAAGTGGACGGCGACGGCAAAGGCGAGGCGCAGATACATGCCGCTTGAGTAATACTTAACCGGCGTGTCAATAAACTTTTCTATTTCAGAGAAGGCGACGATCTCATCGAAGCGACGTTCAAGTTCAATTCGCTTGATGCCTAAGATCGCGCCGTTCAAAAATACGTTTTCTCGTCCGGTTAAATCAGGGTGAAAGCCCGTGCCGACTTCGAGCAGACTGCCGACGCGCCCGTAGAGTTCAAAGCCTCCGGTCGTCGGTTCGGTAACGCGCGAGAGGATTTTAAGCAAGGTGGATTTGCCCGCCCCATTGTGTCCGATAAGTCCGAGCGTCTCGCCCGGTCGCACGTCGAAGTTGATGTCTTTGAGTGCCCACAGCATTTCGTTCGGCGGGCGGCTACCACGGCGGAGTCGTTTGAACGGCTCAATCAACGCCGCGCCGACAAGTTCGCGGAAGCTTCCGTGAGAGGCAAGCAGCCCGCCCATCTGGTATTGCTTGCCGAGATTCTCAACCCTAATGATCGGTTTCATGTTCGCTAAAATTAAAGGGGTTAAAACTGCTATATGAAATCTACGACAACTCGCTCGATGCGTTTGAAAACGTAAGCCGAGCCAACGAGTAAAAGAAACGTCAGCGCGACGGAGATCGCAATCGCCGTCGGGTTAAGGCTTCCGCCGTAGAGCGCGGCGCGAAAGCCCTCGACGATTCCGGTCATCGGATTAAGCGCCAGCGCCCACTGAAATTGAGCGGGCACGACGCTCGCCGGATAGATGATCGGCGTCATAAACATCCACGATTGAAGGATGAAAGGCAAGGCGTGGCGGACGTCGCGGTATTTGACGTTTAACGCCGACACGCATATCCCCAACCCCAGCGCGAGCAGCGTCGTCAAAAGAACAAAGAACGGTAGCAGAAGGATGCCCCACGTCAGCGTCACCCTGTAATAGAAAGCCAACCCGATCAGAATTACGGACGCGATCACTAAATCCATCAACCCGGCGGCGACCGCCGCGGCCGGAATCATGATGCGCGGGAAATAGACTTTCGAGATTAAATTTGAATTGACGATCAGGCTGTTGCTGCTGTTGGTGACGGCGTTTGCGAAGAACGTCCACGGCAGAAGTCCGGCGTATGCGAACAGCGGATACGGAACGCCGTCGGACGGAACGCCGATCAGGATGCCGAAGAAGATCGTGAACACAAGCATCGTAAAGAGCGGTTGTAGAATCGCCCACGTCGCGCCGATGAGCGTCTGTTTATAGCGCACCTTGATGTCGCGCCAAGTCAAAAAATAAAGCAACTCGCGGTAAGCCCATAAGCCGCGCAGATCAAGAGGCAGCCGTGTCTTTTGGCTTGCTTCAACCTTAACTAACGGCGTGTCAGGTAGCGCAGAAAACGGCGGGCGGCGTTGCGGAACGGCTTTAACGGGGCGGGCGACTTCCGCCGTAGAAATCGGCTCAGTCGCCTCTTCGCTTTCGCTGACAATCAACTTCATATCGAAATTCACTTAAGGATTGAAGAGCGGGTAACACACTTGTTTCATCCGCGCTTCAATTCATGTTTGAAGCGAGCCATAATGTCTGCTGGATTGGTGCTGCAATAAATTTCTTCGCCACCGCATCAGGCGTTGCGGGAGGGTCAAGCGAATTGCCATGCGAGCGATGGAGGCGACTGATGGCGCGCCCTTCAGGTTGTGTGACATCAAGGCCAGCGCCGTTAGTTTTTGTCCGCGCCGCGCGAAGCCTTCCGCGCAACTGAACTTCAAAGCCGTCTGAATCTTCGCCAGTTCTTCGTCGCTCATGCCGAGGCTTGCGCGAACGCGGCGTTGGGCGTCCAGCCACTCGTTCATCATCATCGTGAAATCACGGCTCGTGTTATACCAATGTTGTCGCCATGCCGCCAGAACGTTCGCATCAAAGGCGAAATCTCCGTCCGCGCTCAACCGCAAATACAATTCATAATCTTCCAGCTTCGCCCCTTCATTCCACCCATGCCGCTCCAGCGCCTTCCGCCGGTAAAGAACCGTCGGGCTTAGGGGTCCGATGGCATGTAAGAGTCTTTTCGATGCGCTGCCCTTCGTGTAGGGCGCCCAATCAAGCGAACACTCGACGATGTGATCCTTTTCGTCAATAATGTAGGCGTGCCCGTAGGCGAGAACCGCATCCGGTTGTGACTCAAGCAAATTCACGCGCGCTTGAAGAAATTTCGGCAGCCACGCATCATCCGACGATAGGTAAGCAAAGTATTTGCCTCGACTGCGGGCAAGGGCTTCATTTAAGGTCGCACACAAACCTTTATTAGGGCGGACGATCAACTCGCTGGGGAACGGACAACTTTTAAGCGTGCGCTCGATGATCCTCGGCGAAGAATCGGTTGAACCGTCGTCAATGACGATTAGTTCAAAAGGTGTGAAGGTTTGTTTTATAATGGAAGTCAGACAACGCTCCACAAACGGCGCATGGTTGTATGACGGCACGACGACCGAGACGGCGGGTGAAGACGACCGTGTGCCGCCCTTAAAGTCAGTTTCCATGCTGATTCCCATGCTCAAAAACCCTTTTGAAAATTGCGCTCGCAGTGTGAATACACTATTGAAGTCCGTCCGTTCAAGTTTCTACCACAAACCCGCGTAAACCGAATACACAATGGAACAGAAACTTTTCTCGATCATAACGCCGTCCTACAATTGCGGGGCGAAGCTCGAAAAGACGATCCGCTCGGTTCTGTCTCAAAACAAAAACATATACGAATATATCATTGTAGACGGATGTTCGACAGACGACACGCTGAGCGTCGTCGAGCGATACGCTGCGGACGGAATCAAGTTTCTGTCGGAGAAGGATGAGGGCGTCTATGACGCCATGAATAAAGGAATAGATTTAGCTTCAGGAAAGTATTTATATTTTCTCGGAGCGGGCGACGGCTTACGGCTGAACATACTCGAAAAGATGGCCGGACTGATGCCGCAGAATGAATTGTGCTTCATCTACGGAAACGTCTACATGGTAGATCGCGGCGTGATCTACGACGGCGAATTTACTAAGGCAAAACTTAGAAGACACAACATCTGTCACCAAGCGATATTCTATCAGCGGAAGATTTTTGATGTGATGGGAAGATACGAACCGAGGTTTAGCGTCTTAGCCGACTATGTATTCAATGTTAAGTGTTTTTGGAACGATCACATTCATAAGCAATATATCGGCTACGTGATCGCAAACTTCGAGGGCGGCGGCATCAGCACCACGCAGAGAGATTTGGATTTCGTCAACGAGTATTCTGACTTGATCGCAACTTGAGTTCTTCGATCATATTTCAGCCCTAGCCTCTTTGAACGAGTTTTGAATTTTCAAAGGTTGAGATCGCTTAACCTTAAGCAACGCCTATGCCCATCAGATCGCGGTATGTCGCGTAAATGTAGGCAGCCGTGTTGACGCGCCGCAGTTTATCCGCCCGCCGCAAGCTGTTAGCAATGTTCTCCTCACGAAAGCGTGCGTCTGACGAGATGCGAAGAATCAACTCGGACAGTGCTTGAGCGTCGTAAGGGTCGAATACGAAACGTCCGTCGCCGATGGTTTCGGGCAGCGAAGTGACGTTCGAGCAGATCACCGGCACCGCCTGCGCAATCGCTTCAAACAACGGAAAGCTTCCGGCTTCGTACTCGGTCGGAATCGTGACGGCCGATGCGTTGCGATACAGCCAAGCGAGTTCGTCTTCGGGGACGATGTCGGTGAAGAGCACGGCGTCGCGCAGACGCAATTGATCGAGTTGTGCCTCAAGCGTCGGGTAGTAATCGTTTTTAGCTCCCGTGCAGACGAGCCGTAAGGTTGTGCTTCCTTCGTCCCGCAATCTTCGCAGAGCGTGAAAAAGCGACGCATGGTTTTTGTGTCTCCACGTCTGCGCCGGGTAAAGCAGAAAAGGTTTCCACGTTGCGTACCGCTCGCTGTACTTTTGCGCGGCGTCAGGCGTCGGTTCTTGCAGCGAAATTGAAGTGAAGGGAATCGGACAGACGTGAATTTTGTTTGCGGGAAGATTGAAATACCGGATCAAATCCGCTTTAACGTGATTGAACGAAACTATTATTCGTCCGGCGCGGTCAAGGGTTTTCCACCCGTGCATCGCGCGTATCGCGCGTTGAGCCGCTGAAAAATATTCGGGAAAATGCAGTTCCTGCACGTCATGCACGGTGACAATGTAGGGCGCCCGCACGTCCAAGAGTTCTGGCACAAGGTAAGGCACATGCTCCTCAACGGGGAAGGGAGGAGTTTGAGTGGGGAAGTGGATCAGATCGAGGTTTAAGTCGCCAACCCAGCTTTTCAAGTGTCGCCACCGCTCGGAGGAAACCGTATCTGACTTTTGCTTAAGATTCACGCGGGCGCGCCGAATTTGCCGCAGCCACAAATTACCGTCTTCCTGCGGCGACTCAATCGTGCGAACTTCAACAATCCGGTCGTAATCTTTGATGATTTGGCGGACGTTGCTCAACGCTTCTGTGTCGCACAGAAGAACGAAACTCCATCCCGGCTCATTGTTCGCAAGCAAGGAGTCGAGAATTCTGAGCGCATACGGGGCGATACCTCCGTAGCGCAGAGAAGCCTGCCCAAGCCAAAATCCAACCTTAAGATTTCGCCCGTCGGTCATCAATCTCGAATCGGTAAATAAGTTTGCCGGTGCGAGCCTCCACTCCGGCCGGGGTGAAGCGCGCCCGCTCGAAAACGGTTTTTGCGCAATCGTTCTCAGGATCAACTTTTAACATTATACGCGGCGAGCCGTGCGTCTTGCAGATCATTTTTGCCATGCTCAAGGAAAGCGGCGCAAGTCCGTAGCCGCGATACTGTTCGTCGATCAACACGCCGTAGGCCGGATCGGCGTAGCCCGCATCCCAACCGCGCAACATGAAGAAGCCGATAAGCGCGCCGCCCCAAAACATGCCCATGTAAACGTCATGCCGAAGCTCACTTAAAATGGCGGCGATAACCGCCTCGTCGAAGTTGAACGGATGGAAGAAGTGCGCGTAAACACCGCGTTGCGCCTGAAGCAATGCTGACAGCGCGGGGGCGTCGGCGGGTTCAAGCGAGCGGATTGACAACTGCCCGTCCATCATCTTGGTTGCTCTTTCTGTAAATACCGGACGAATGCGCCGCAACGATAATACAACCGTTGAAGTGCTGGGTAATTAATAAAGTCAGTCTTTAATTTTCTTGGAAAATCAGCGTGCGAGAAACGTAACAAGAATTAATAATCAGTGTTACGGTTCGTTATTTTCTTGACCGCGATCTTATCTATCGGATATGCTGCCACAAAAGTTACTGGATAGTTGTCACCGGAACTAGAAGAACTAAATCCGATTACAAGTTTGCTCCGTAATTAATGTATAACGAAGTTTGCAGCATTTCACCCGCGAACTTTCAGGCAGCACTTATTGCAAACCTCTTGGGCGCATCCCGCATTTCACAAATTCGGGCCCTGCTAGTTTAGCGTCAAAGCGCGAGTAATAGGTAAGGAAAATCAAGCGCCTCATGCGCTTCGGTTAAAAGCTAAATCAGGGCAGCTACACAAAGGGAAAAGGAAGGACACATGCGAAAACTCTCAACTGCTTCTCTTGCGATCTTGCTGATGCTCTCACTGCTGGCTATTGGGCCACTGAGCGTGTCCGTGCAAGCATCAAGCCACCGCGAGGCACCGTCAACCGCCGTCGATCCGATGGTTGACGCCACCGACGTATATGCGTTCGTCGATCCCGTCGATCCGACGCGCGTCACTTTAATTATGAATTTCATTCCGTTCCAATTACCGCAGGGCGGACCGAATTTCTACCAATTCGGTGACAGCGCTCTCTACGAGATGAGGATCGATAACAACGGCGACGCTGTCACGGACATTTCGATTCGATTCGATTTTCGGACAGAAGTGAGAAACACGGAGAGTTTTCTCTACAATACCGGAGTGGTTACGTCACTCACCGACACTGATTTGAACATCAGGCAGTTCTACGACGTAATAGTAGTCCGCAATCCCGGACAAGCGAACCAGACGTCGTCAACAATCGCCACGAATGTTCCGGTTGCGCCGTCCAACGTCGGAGTGCGCTCAATGCCGAATTACGAGACAGACCTTGCGATTCCGGCGATTCGTTCGTTTAACTCGGCAGTAGGCATGAATGATATAACCGTCTTCGCCGGGCAACGTGATGAAGGCTTCTTTGTTGATGTCGGTTCCATCTTCGATCTCGTGGGACTGCGCCCTTTCAACTCGGCTCATCTGATTCCGCGGATGGACACGCCCGGCGTGGATGGCACGGCGGGCTTCAACGTCAGCACGATTGCCATGCAAGTGCCGATTCGTGAACTGACATTCGACCGACAGCCGTTGACCGGCAACCCGAACGATCCGCGAGGGGTGATTAGTGTATATTCGGCGGTGACCCGTCCGGGTGTCATCACTTACGCCACGGATCGCAGCGGCGGCGTTGTTTTTTCGGGCCCTCAAGTGCAACTCTCGCGGCTCGGCAATCCGCTCGTTAATGAATTGTTTGTCGCGCTCAGGTTTAAGGATATATTCAATGCTTCGCTACCGAGTATGGATGCGCAGTTTCTTCCGTTTTTTCTCAATCCCGAACCAGCTCGGTTGTTAGGCGCAGGTGGTCCGCCGCCATCGCCGCCATCACCGGCCGGTTCTGCGTCAACGCCGGACGTGTATCCGACGATCAATGTTCCGCCAGCACCGCGTAACGACATCGCCACGGTATACCTGACGGGAATTCCCGGCCTCAACCAGCAACAGGATTTAGTCGGTAGCGGTGTTGCTGCGTTCACCGGCCAACCAGCGGACACCGTGCCGCAAGAGCGGATGCGACTCAATATGGGAATTCCGCCAACGGCGGGAACGGCGAGCGCGGCGGGAACGGCCAATCGCCTCGGCTTCCTCGGTGGTGACAGAGCCGGATACCCGAACGGTCGGCGCGTGGGCGACGATACGGTTGACATCACAATTCGCGTTGCAGCAGGCGCAACTCCGTTTACGCCAGCCTTCAACATCGCGCCGAATAACATACTCGGCGACGGCGTCAACGAAAACGACAGGCCTTTCTTGACGAGATTCCCGTATCTTGCGACGCCGTATTCCGGCTATGACAGCCCGACGACTCCGCCACAAGGAATAGGGACGACGAACACGCAGGCTCCGGCGAGTCCGCGGCCTGAGCCTACGCCCAGACCGTAATGGTCGGACGGCGCACCAACAACTCAAACGCTCGTTGCTAATTAGCAACTACTGGGTTTAACTGAGTTGCTTCAACGCCGGAGCAAGGTCTGACAACGGACCTGCTCCGGCGTTTCACACTTCTTACACAGGTTTGGTGCAATAGTTATGCGCAACAAAGTTTTAATTATTGGCGCTATATTCATCGCCGTGCTCTCCATCGTCTTCGGCATTCGCGCCGTGTCAAAACGCGGTTCGCAGTCTGCGGGGGTAAAGCCTCAGAACGCTCCGGCTACTACTGCCAACGAACGCGCCACGCCCGCCGACGAGCAGATTCGGCAGGCACGAGCCGTCATCCGGCGCGCGCCGAACAAGCCTGATGGTTACAATCAACTCTGTGCGGCGTTTATGCAGAAGGCGCGCGAGACGGGCGACTTTAGTTTCAACCAGCGCGCCGAAGCGGCGCTCGAACGATCCTTGAAGTCCGCTCCTGACAATTACGATGCGCTCAAACTGCGCGCGAAGTTATTACTCGCCAATCATCGTTTCGCCGAAGCGCTTGAGGTCGCCCGCCGCGCAGTCGAGCAACGTCCGCGCGATTACGAAATCTATGGCGTTATCACCGACGCGCACGTTGAACTCGGCAACTACCGCGAAGCAGTTGAGGCGGCGGACGCGATGGTGCAGTTGCGTCCCTACACGCCGTCCTACGCGCGCGTCTCATACATACGCTCGCTGCACGGCGACTCGAAGGGCGCGATTGACGCGATGCGGATGGCGGAGCAGTCGGCCGGAGATGCGGAGAGTCTCGCGTGGTGTGCCGTGCATCTCGGCGATGAACTGCTGAATTCCGGCAAGCGCGCGGAAGCCGAACATGAGTTCAACCGCGCTCTCTTCGCGTTGCCTGATTATCACCTTGCGCTCGCCGGAAAGGCGCGCGCGCGCATTGCCGCCGGAGATATGGAGGGCGCAGTTGATCTTTACCGGAAAGCACAGGAGCGCGTTCCGTTGCCCGACGTTGCTATCGCGCTCGGCAATCTCTATGCGCGGCTCAATCGTAACGACGAGGCGCAACGACAATACGAACTCGTCGAATTCATCGAGCACTCTGGAACGGCGGGCGCAGGCACTTATTCCCGGCACATGGCCGTCTTCTGGGCTGATCGCGGAGTTAAGCTCGACGAAGCTCTCGCCGTTGCGCGCCGCGAGCGCGCGTCGCGCGCCGACATCTACACGAGCGATGCGCTGGCGTGGTGCCTCTACAAAAAGGGCGAGTTGACGGAAGCTAAAACGGCGATTGACGAAGCGCTGCGACTCGGCACGCGCGACGCAGGAATAAATTATCACGCCGGGATGATATATCAAGCGCTCGGTGATCAACGTAAAGCCGCGCAACATCTTAATCTCGCGCTTAAGATCAATCCTACGTTTGACGTTCTGCAAGCAGAGGTCGCAAGAGAAACATTGCGAACGCTGACGGCGTAAGCGCCGACGAGAGACAGGCAATGTGTAATAGATC
>Ga0136614_10002061_pt1 | contig 12309 bp, 11 predicted proteins | sample AntDrymUQ2792106_2_FD_106643 | JGI IMG/M metagenome (GOLD analysis project Ga0136614, IMG submission 106643) | Polar desert sand microbial communities from Dry Valleys, Antarctica - metaG UQ279 (21.06) | ecosystem: Environmental > Terrestrial > Soil > Desert | place: Antarctica: Dry Valley...
AGAACGTGAAGGCGCTCGTCGCGGCGGCCCATGATTTCTTCGAGTGTTACAACCGATGTCCGTGGCTGATCCTCTCGATCATCGGTTCAGACCCCGCAGAAATTACGTGAATGTACTTAGTACTTAGCAATCTCAGAGGCAACCCTGAGGAACGGGCCTTGTCACGGTACCGCAGCGTTGAGGAAGTTTTGGGCGGCGTGCTCGCCGGAGGCTCAAGAGAGGACGAACACGCGACAGTAGGCTGTGCGGCTGAGGAGGCGAGGCATGAGCATCAACATCGGTTCATTCGGTGCGAGGCTAACCCGGGACCAGACGGTGGCGGACGGCGTGTGGACCAAGGTCGTATTCAACGAGGTGAGTTAGGATACCCCAGGGGGGTTCGATCCCGACACCGGCGGCTACATGGTCGGGCGCGCCGGGAAGTTCCATTTTGCCGCAGGCGTGCGGTTCTTGGCGCCGGATGTGCCGAACCGCTACGTCGACCTCCTACTCTATAAGAACGGCGAACCTCGGGACAAGTTGACCCCGGACGGCCCTTTCACGAAGCCCGACTCGGTTTCGCTCGCGTCCGGAGAAACGCCATGGGCCGAATACGTCCGGGGGTTTTCACGCGGCGAGGTGGTCGGCAGGCCCGGCGACGCCTTCGAGATCTACGTCCGGCACGACTTCGGTGAGCGCGCGGACCTGACGCTGCGCCATCCCGACCCCGCAAACGAGCATACGGCGACGGACCGCCATCCCATTTACTTCATGGGCCTGTGGCACGCTTGATGGGGTCGGCGCGACAGAGAGCGCACCGGTTCTAGTCTGGAGTATTTGTGTTTTTCGAGAGATCGTTTGACGCCAAATCGAGGAGTGTTGCGAAGCGGGTGATGCCGGAACTTTGCGTGCTCGGCGGAAGCATTCGACGTCCGAGCACCACGAAGAAACCCGAAGAGGGGCTGTCCCTTATTCCAGGCCCACTATGGCAGCGTAGAGGTCAAGGCGGTTCACGATGCCTTCCACCTTGCCGTCCCTTGTGATGACCACGCTTGAGACGCCGTCGTGGACCATCCTGTGCGCCACGGCCAGCTCGCTCCTCCCCAGCTCGATGCTCGATACTTCCTCGCTCATAACCTCTCCCACTGGCCGGTTCGCGGTCTCGGTGAGGTAGTGGACCCATTTGTCCGCGTTCTCGGGAACGAAAGTGAGTCGGTCCATCATCTTCATGTACTTGGGCAAGGCCGCTTCGAGGAGCTGACCATCGGTAACGAAGCCCCGGAGGGTGCCGTCCTCATCCGTCACCGGAACGCCGGGGACGTTGTGTTTCCTCATCACCTTGAGTGCATCGCGGGCAAGCGTGTCGGGCCGCACAGTGTCCGCGGGACGCATGATGTCCTCGATCTTGACGTCTCCGCCTGACCCTCCTTCGCCGCTCATCCCGGCCTCCTTCGTTCTCCAGCATATGTGACCCAGCCTCCAATTGTATAATCCACAGTCAGTATGCAGGAATTCTTTGCCGTCGCGCTGTTCGTCGTGGTCCTCGCGCTCATTGCGTTCGAGATCTTGAATCGGACCGTCGCGGCACTACTCGGCGCGGCCATCCTCATCTCTTTAGGTATTCTCGACCAGGAGCAGGCGGCCACAGAGTTCGTCGACTGGAACACCATAGGCCTTCTCGCGGGGATGATGGTGATCGTTGCCATTCTTGAGAGGACAGGCGTCTTCGAGTACCTAGCCATAAAGAGCGCCCAGTGGGGCAAGGCACGCCCGGGACGTATACTCATCTTGCTCTCCGTCGTCACGGCTTTCCTCTCCGCGTTTCTGGACAACGTGACTACCGTGATACTGATGGTCCCGGTGACGTTCTTGATCGCCGACGCCCTGGAGTCTTCGCCCATGCCCTTCCTGCTGACTCAGGTGATGGCTTCGAACGTGGGGGGAGCGGCGACCCTCATCGGTGATCCGCCAAACATCCTCATAGGGAGCGCCGCCGACCTATCCTTTCTGGACTTCGTCTTCGCCCTCACCCCGGTAGTTCTGCTCACTCTGCCGGCGGTGCTCGGCGTGCTCTACCTGATGTTCCGAAAGGACCTCAACCACAGTAAGGACGCTGAGGAGACCATCGGGGCGATGGACGCGGCGGCCAGCATCCGCGATCCTATCTTGCTCAGGAAGTCGCTCATTGTGCTCGGAGTCGTGATAGTAGCGTTCTTTTTGCACGGCGCGCTGCACCTCGAGGCGGCAACAATCGCGCTCTTCGGAGCCGCAGCGCTCATGCTCTACGCGCGCAGCGACGTCGAAGCGGTGCTGCGAGAGGTAGAGTGGCCTACCCTGCTATTTTTCGTCGGGCTCTTCGTGCTCGTGGGCGGACTCGAGGCGACGGGGTTCGTCGGGAGCATTGCCTCAGCGCTCACGAACGTCGGCGGCGGGGCTTCTGCCTTCACAGCCATCGTCGTGATCTGGGGCAGCGGCATTGCGTCGGGCATAGTGGACAACATCCCGTTCACGGCTACCATGATCCCGGTCATACAAGACCTCGCAGAGGCAGAGGGGCTCTCGGAGGAGGAGGTGCGCCCCCTGTGGTGGTCGCTCGCGCTCGGCGCGGATTTCGGCGGCAACCTCACCCTCATTGGCGCCTCGGCTAACGTCGTCGTGGCCGGCATGAGCGAGCGCGCCGGGCAGAAGATCTCCTTCATCAAGTTCATGGTTTACGGCACCCCCGTCACACTAGTCTCCCTCGTGGTGGCAACGGTCTACGTACTAGTTCGGTACTACTAGCGATGCTAAAGGGCCGAACCTCGTTGAGCGCTCCTGAAGTGTGGCGCTGCGGGCATGAAAGGAGCCCCGATCCTCTGGGGGTAAGACCCTACGCGAACAAGAAGTCTGATCTAACCCGATCAGGACATTCATAAACGCCACAATGTGTGGTCTTGACTAGAGTGTGTCGGACCGACGCACCCAGGGCAAACCCAGCCCGATTGGGAGGATTAGACAGGATGCTGCATCCAGGCTTCTGAGAAGCCCCTTCTACACTCTCGGGTGAATAGAGGGCACGACCAGAATATAGCCCCTTACCTACTCAGTCCTGTGAACTGCGCGTGCTACTACGCGCCCCCTTGGGCCCCTAGCGGGCGCGTAGCTCACTCGCTCACCTTCCTTGAGGCTCCTGAACCCGATGCCCTCTATGTCGGTGTAGTGAACGAAGACATCCTCACCACCGTCGTCGGGGGAGATGAAGCCGTAGCCCTTCTCCTCGCTGAACCACTTTACCCTTCCCTTAGCCATGCGTCCCAACCCCTTATGTAGAATTCACTGTTGTGTACTTTCGGATTCAAAGCTTCACAGGCGCGCTAGTGCCGAGAGCTTGGCCAAGACGGTCTTTGGCCCGCACGGCGACGTACGGATCGAAGGTTCGCACCAACATGCTCGTCTCGAAGCCGTCCCGGGGCACCGATCCCACCGACTTTAGTCGGCCTTGGCATGGACCGGCGAGCACCTCCCAGGCATCGACCTCCATGGCGCCGTTCCAACTGGCGTAGAGCGTCACCTTGTCATCGGGTCCTTGCTCGACCGCCACAGTCGGGTCATCGTCTGGGTATCCGCTCCACGCGAAGCGAAAGGCCCTGTAGGACTCGCCGTCGGGCGGGAAGCGTACGTTCAAGAGCAGTTCGCCATCATAGGAGAACTCGGAGGCGAACGGTTGGCCGCCCCAGCCGATGAACACGTTGGAGTTGGGCAATAGCTGCATGTTTCCCTGAGAGGTAGAGCGACGCTTCTTTGGTGAGGTGTACTCCCGCAGCCGCTTGGCGCTCATCTTCTCCTCGTCGAGCTCTACCACGATCCCGCGGGATCGATCGTGCACCTTCGGATGGGCGCCGTTGTCGAAGATGGTGATGGTGCCGTCTCTCTGGCGCCTGGCGTCGTGCTGGTAGGCGCTCTGGGTACCGGGACCCATCTCGAAGTCGCTCTTCTTGCCCCCGAGCCGCCACAATACCTCCGCGCTCTTGCGGTCTACCTTGTATACGGTCCAGGTATTGCGGGCACAGAGGAGCAGGTTGCCGTCGGGCTCTACATCTATGGAGTTTATGTGGAAGTAGTCGTAGAGATAGTCAGGATCTTCGGGTAGCTCGATGTAGGACTCCTCGATGCCGACGTGCTCCAAGCTATGCCACTCAAAGAGCACCTCCCCGGTCTCGATGTCCACCTCCTGGACGATCCCTTCCCAGGCCATGCCATCCTTCAGCCCGCCGATCGGGGAGAGGTCCGTTCGCCTCGGAGCGTAGGCCACCAAGAGCGCGGTGTCCTCAGGGGTGATGAGGAACTCGTGGAGGTCCCCACGGTAACCGTTGCCCGCGCGAACCCGGGCCATCTCACGGTAGGAGTCATCGAAGATCACATATTCGCCCACGCCGTGCCCGGCCGTGACCTTGCCCTCCCACCAGGTGAGCACGGGCCTGCCCCGGTAGTACTGCACCTTGAAGTCTCTCGCGGACCTGTACTTGCCAAACCACACGACCTGCCCGCTATCATCGATTATTATCGGACCGTGTCCCCCGGCACCCTCCTTGAAAGCGACGAAGATGTACCCTGCGGCGGTGTCTTCGTGCGCTTGCGTTGTGGTCACCTCGACGGCGGCCGGGCTTAGGTCGGGACGAGAGCGGAACGCCCACACGCCCTTCGGAGGACCGGGTGAAACCATTGGCAGGGGCCAAACATTTGGGTCGCGCAAGGGTCTAACCCTCGGGGTGTGCAAGGGCTTCAGCTTCGAGGTGCGCCCGAGCAGTTCGCAGCCCTCCGCGCCCGTCAAGGCGAGGCAGGCGGCACCGGCGCTTAGCGCTGTAAGAAACCGGCGTCGTGTGAACCTGGTGCCCATCGCAAAACTATGGGCCCTCGGTATTAGAGAATCCTCTGAGGCGGATTAGAAGTTTCAAATCTTCGGCGGGTGAATTAACTACTCATGCTATTATCCGATCGTAGGGCAGCGCGCAAGGAGGCGCTTGAGATGGGCCTATTCCCGACGAGGATCCTGTTGGCGACCGACGGCTCCGAAGAAGCCGAACTGGCCGCCCTGAAGGCTGTAGACTTGGCCCAAAGCACCGACTCAGAGCTGCATGTGGTGCACGTCGGAGTAGTATCCCTTTTCCTGCTGAGCTATCCAGGGACGCTCGGCGACGATGACAAGCTCTACGAGCAGATCGAAGAGGAGTCCAGGGAGCTGCTGCGAAAACTGTCCTGGCAGGTGAAAGCCGCCGGGGGCACCGTGGCAGGTACTCACCTCAGAATGGGGGAGGTGGATCTGGAGATCGCGGCCTTGGCCAAGGAGCTCGGGGCGGACCTTATAGTGATGGGTTGCCGGGGCCACCGGGGGATAAGGAGGGCCATCGAGGGGAGCATCTCCGATGGGGTTATCCGCCACGCTCCGTGCCCAGTGCTAGTGGTACGCTCGCACGAGAGCGCCCAGGATCCTAAGTGGCCTGCCCTCTCTGCAGGAGGTCGATAACGGTTTTGATAGGGACCAGCTGCAGATCTTCGTCGCACGGCTCGTCTGCACGAGGGGGCGCTACTTTGATGTCGAAGGAGGCGGGCCCGTCCACCCTCTCTGTGGCCTGCCCGGCTCGATGGTGACCCGATCCTCTGCGACCTGCGTGACTGCTTCTGCGTCGTAGACATCTTTGCGGATCGCCCGTCGAATGGATGAGGCGACTCTAAGTCCCGCGATGCCTGCTTCCCTAGCGCCACTCCATACAAGCCTCATAGGACGTTTGCTTCAAGTCGACGCCGTCCTCGCACGACGAGCCCCTGAGCCCACAGCGCATGCAGCGGACGACGCAGGTCCGTCGTTCGGGAACGGCTACGATCATGGACCGTAGGGAAGGCAAGGCCCACCGGCCGACTGATCCCCTACTTTCGTTCGCGATCGCCCCATCTGATAGACAAGTCTCATTCGCGAGGCAAGCGGAGGCGGAATATCGCTCCCCCATCCCTTGCGCTCTCGGCCACGAGGTCACCATACTGGGCCCGCGCGAGCTCTCGGGCGATGGCGAGCCCGAGACCCGTACCGGCGCCTTTGCCGCGGGTGCGGGATGCCTCCGCCCGGTAGAAGCGGTCGAAGATACGGGGTAGGTGCTCTGGGGAGATGCCGGGGCCAGTATCCGTCACGCTTGCCTCCACCCAGCGATCCCGCATCCGTCCCGAGACGGCGATGGTCCCTCCAGGAGGCGCGAACCTGACGGCGTTCTCTAGAAGAACGGCGAGTACCTGTCCCGTTCTCTTGGGGTCCCCGCGGGCTGGGAGCTCGCCGGGAACCTGGACCTCGAGCCGGACCTCTTTAGCAGCCGCCCGCACCCCGAAGCGCTCCGCTTCCTCCGAGAGGACCGAGACGAGATCAAAGGGCTTTGTAACCAAGTCGGCTTCGCCGGCGTCGAGCCGGGCGACCAAGAGTAGATCTGAGAGGATCGCGCTCATGCGGTCGGTCTCGGCGAGCGCGTGATCTACCAACTTCCGGTCCTCCTCGTTCAGGCGACCGCGGTAGAGCACCATCTCCGCGTCTGCCCGGATCAGGGTGAGGGGTGTCTTGAGCTCGTGGGAGGCGTCAGCGACGAAGGCACGCTGCTTCTCGAAGGATTCACGCGCCGGACGCATGGCCCGACCGGCCATGTAGAGGCCGCCGAAGAGGGCTGCCCCAAGCCCACCGAGCGCCAGGGGGAGCAGGAGCAGGACGAGCCTGCCGATCGTCTGCTGCACCCCCTTGAGGGAACGCGCATACTGGATGACCCCCACTACCTCGCCCGACTCCTCGCGCATGGGCATGCTCACGACCCTCACCCTGCCCTGCGGTCCGTGGATCGTCGCGGAGACCCCCTCCTCTTCCTCTAAAGACTGTCTGGCGAGCTCTTTGGAGGGAAGGCCCAGTGTCCCTAGGGTCGCGGCAGTGGGATCCCTGTCCGTGACGTGGCCTTCGGGGTCGAGCGCAACCCAACTGTACTCGGCTGAGCCCTCAGCCAAGACCTCCCTGTGGTCACCGTCTAGCAGATTTCTCTCCAGGTCCTTGGCCTCCTGCGTGAGCAGTGTGTCCTGCTGGTTGGTCAGCTCCCGCGAGAAGCCGACCACGGCGGCCGTCGCCAGAAGTAGTAGGATGAGGGCGAAGATGCCTGCGTAACCTATCGTCAAGCGCCAACGCATTCTCTCTAGCATCATGTTTCCTGTATCGGTTCTTGCCCTTGTGACGAGCTCTGTCCAGGGTATTCTGATCTCTGGTCGAAGGTATATCCCGTGCCGTGCACGGTTCGGATTCTGGAAGGTTGTTCACCCGCGTCGAGCTTCTTACGCAGGTAGTGAATATATAGGTCGACCACGTTGGTGTAGGCACCGGTGGTGCCGCCCCAGACGGTGTCAAGCAGTACCGATCGGGTGAAGACTTGGCCCGGTCGCTGCATCAGGGTGGCGAGCAGGGCGAACTCCTTGGCCGTAAGGTCGACGCGCTCTCCGGCGCGCCGGACCTCGTGGCGTGCCGGATCCAGCGCGACATCGCCAACTGTCAGGACTGTCCCCTCCGTTTCATTTTCAGGTGGCCGACGCGAGAGGGCCCTTACCCTCGCGAGGAACTCGGGAAAGGCGAAGGGCTTGGTAAGGTAGTCGTCGGCCCCGGCATCCAGGCCTTCGACGCGGTCTTCGACCTGGGCGCGGGCCGTGAGCATCAGGATCGGGACGCGGACGTCCGCCGCCCTGAGCCTTTTGACGACCTGGACTCCGTCGAGGTCGGGCAGCATCCAGTCGACCACCAGCAGATCGAAATCCTCGCTCAGGGCTCGGGTGAGCCCCGAGCGGCCGTCGGAAGCCGTCGTGGCGACGTGTCCCTCACGGCCGAGGACTTCGGCCAGGAGGTCCGCCAGGTGCTCCTCGTCCTCCACGATCAATATCCGCATCATTATCGTCTGTAGCAATCCTACCCCAGCGCGGTGCGGGAAGCACCGCTCCTTTGAAAATCCTAATGGTCGTCAAACGCCGATCCAATCCCCGACCCTCAGACTACCCAACAGGACGCGAAAGAGCTTAACACGGAGGAGGAAGGCTGTGGGAATCATCAGCTGGATAGTAATCGGGGCTTTCGCGGGGTTGGTAGCAAGACGGATCGTGCCTGGTCCGGACCCGGGTCGCTCTATCATCACCATCATCTTGGGAATGGCAGGGGCCTCCTTGGGAGGCTTCGTCTTTGGAGTGCTCGGCGGCGAGGCAACGAGCTTCGAAGCACGGTCCGTACCGATAGCGACGTTGGGTGCAGTCCTTCTGCTGTGCCTTTACGGCTTGATCGCACGACGAACAGCTTGACGAGCAAACACTAAGGAGCTACGGAAGATGAACACTTCGCTGAAGAGGATCTTGTTGGCCACCGACGGCTCAGAGAACGCCGCGCTCGCGGGGCGGGCGGCGGCGGACGTCTCCGGCAAGACCGGGGCGGAGCTGCACGTGGTCCACGCCTGGCAAAATCTACGGCCTGGAAGCGTTCCCCCCCTGGCTTGGGCCGAGCTGTCGCGGGCGCACGAGCGGTACAAACGAAAGGCCGCAGAGTTGCTCGAGACAGAGGCGCAGCGGGTACGAGAATCCGGAGGAACCGTGGCCCGAGCCCACCTGAGGGAAGGACGCCCAGCCGACGAGATAGCCGCCCTCGCCGAGGAGCTCGCTACCGACCTCGTAGTCGTGGGCAGCCGCGAGGCAGGGTGGGTGAAGCGTCTGGTTACGGGTAGCGTGTCGGAGGGCCTGGTGCACGGCGCTTCGTGCCCGGTGCTGATCGTGCGCGGCGGGGAGGGCGCGTGGCCTCCGGCGAGGTTCGTCGTCGGCGAGGACGGCTCGGCCCCCGCGCAGAGGGCGAGCGAACTCGCCGCGGAGATCGCTCGTCTCTTCGGGGCCGAGGTCGTCCTAGTGCGGGCCTACGAGAATCCGCCTGAGCCGGTGGGAGGCTGGAGCGCTCAGGATCGCCGCGAACTCGACGAAGACCTACACCGGCGCCGGGAGGATCTCGTCGAGCGGGCCGAACCACTGGCGACGCTCACGCGGCGTCGCGCCGGGACCAGGCTGATCGAAATGAAGGCCGCGCCCGCTATGTCATTGGTAGCCGGCAAGAGGGACGAGGGGCGAACGCTCCTCGCGGTCGGCAGCCGCGGGCTGGGTGCGCTCGATCGTGCCCTTTCGGGCAGCGTCTCGACCAATGTGCTCAGGGCGGCGCACGGCCCGGTCTTGGTCGTGCCGTCCGAGAAGACTTCGGCGCGGTGAGCGCAACACAACACGCGATGCTGACGGATAACAGACGGAAGGTCACCGCTCGGCAGTTCACACTCGCGGCTCGGGCGACACTCGAGCACCGCGGCTGGTCCCGCTACGCGACTTCGTCGACTACCTCTTGGGCTAGTAGACGCCCCGACATGCGGCTGACGCGGGCAAGAAGCGCGAGCAGGCAGACGAATGAGGAGGACGGATGACTGAGGACAAGAAGACGCAGCCGGACTGGTGGCCGCCAGGAAGACGTCCGGCTTCGAAGTGGTGGCTTGTGGCGAAGGACGAGAATTTCGGGGCGGGGGTGCTCGTCGCGGACTGCGGCGGCGAGAAAGCATTGCCGGTCTTTAGCGGCGAGGGCGAGGCGGAAATGTTCGTCTGGCTCGGAGGCGCATTCGAGGACGGCTGGCGGGTCAGGGAGACCTCCGCCGGGGAACTCGTCTCGATTCTCTACGGGCCCTGCGCGGGTGTGGGGAGGGTGGCGCTCGATCCCTCGCCGGAGATGGCGGCGGAGAGGATCCGTCTTGTCAGTGTAAGCCGGGAGAGGTTCACAAGCTGGATGGTCGATAGCCCGTGCTCCTACTCCCCAGGAGCGCCTCACCACCCTCGGGGGTTGGTGAGGCTCCTCTGAGCATCATCGGCAGAGCCGGCGAGTGCCTTCGCGCCGTCCGGAGCACCTCTGGTCGTATCGCTGCCTCCGAAGGATCGCCCGCCGAAGCGAACTCGAAGCCGCTGAAGGAGGGGTTCCGTCCGGACGTTGAGGGTCTGAGGGCCGTGGCCGTAGGCGCGGTCCTGCTCTACCATGCCGGGGTGCCGTTCGCGCCAGGCGGCTACGTCGGCGTGGACGTCTTCTTCGTGATTTCGGGCTTTTTGATCACCGGACTGCTCTTCAGAGAGTTGGAGAAGAACGGCACACTCTCACTCGCGCGCTTCTACTCGCGACGCGCCAAGCGCCTACTGCCACTGACTGTGGTCGTACTCGCGTTCGTGGTCGCTGGGTCGCGGGCAATGTTCGACCCGGTCCGCATGGACGAGGTCTCGTTGGGAGTAGTCGCCTCCGGCCTGTACGCCATGAACTGGCTGCTCGCCGCCAGGGCCACGGATTACTTTGCGGCCGGGTTGCAGGCGAGTCCGGTCCAGCACTTCTGGACTCTAGCAGTCGAGGAGCAGTTCTATCTGATCTGGCCAGCTCTCCTGCTGGTCGTCGTCTGGTGGAGCCGGCGCACAGGCCTGGGCTTGCGGCCTGTTCTCGCGGCGACCTTTGCGGCCGTGGTCATTACTTCGCTCGCCTACAGTGTCTACTCCACCGAGCTGCAAGCCGGGGCCGCCTACTTCTCCACGCTGACCCGCGGCTGGGAGCTCGCGCTCGGCGGGTTGCTGGCGCTCGTGCCGGCCTCACGCCTGGGGAGGCAGCCCCGATGGGTGGTCTTCGCCCTGGGGTGGGCGGGGCTTGGCGCTATCGCGTACGCGACCTTCCGATTCAACGACAACACCCTCTTCCCTGGGTACGCGGCGCTCGTGCCGACCCTGGGGACCGCGGCGATCATCTTAGCGGGGATCGGGTCCACAGCGACCTTCGCGGAACCGGCGCGCCTGCTCACGCTGGAGCCGGTCAGGCACGTCGGGCGGATCTCCTACTCCTGGTACCTGTGGCACTGGCCGCTGCTAGTCTTCGCCGCCGCCCTCTGGGGAAAACTGTTGCCCCTCGAGGGCCTGGGCGTCCTAGCCGTCTCCTACGTCCCGGCTGTTCTGAGTAATCGCCTCGTTGAGAAACCCTTCCTCCACTCGAAGACCCTCACCCAATTTCCCCGCAAAGCTCTCGCCCTCGGTGGGGCGTGCACCACCTCCTCGGTCGCCTTAGGTTTGCTGCTCTTTGCGGTGACGCCGAGCGTTCCGGAGGCACCGGAGAGCCAGGTCGCGGGCGCCGCGGCGCTGCAGAACCGCCACTCATTGCAGAAGAGCGCCAAAGCCGTCAACCCCGATCCGCGCGAGGCCGAGACCAAAGAGAACCGGCCACAGATGTACGCCGACGGCTGCCACCTCAATCCTCCGGAGACGGAGGTGCCCGAGTGCGTCTACGGCAACCCCTCATCCAAGACTACCGTGGTGCTCTTCGGTGACTCCCATGCCATGCAATGGTTTCCCGCATTGAACGAGCTCGCCAAAGAGCGCAACTGGCGCCTGGTCGGGCTAACCAAGGCTGCCTGCCCGCCGGCCGAGGTGCACATCTACAGCGCATCGTTGCGCAGGACCTACCGCGAGTGCGCAGAGTGGCGGAAGCGCATGCTAGAGCGCATCGTGCAGAAAGAGGACCCGAGCCTCATCGTAACGAGCAGCCTCCCCACTTACAGGCCGAGGGAGGATGGCAAGCGCCTCCCCCGAGGCGCAAGCGACGAGGAGGCGATGGTGGAGGGATACACCGAAACCCTGAAGAAGCTACGCGACACCGGGGCCGCGGTAGCGCTCATCGAGGACGTGCCGCACCCGGACAAGAACATACCCGAGTGCGTCTCGCGATCGCTCGAACATTTGGAGAGATGCGCGACTCCTCGAAGCAAAGCCCTCGACTACCCGAAGGTCAACACCCGCGTCGCAGAGGAGGGGGTGGAGGGCGTAAGGCTGATCGACCCGACGCCCGTGGTGTGCCCAGATAAGGCATGCCCGGCCGTCATCGGCGACGTGCTCGTCTACCGCAACGGATCCCACCTCACGGCGACGTACGTGCGAACCCTCACCCCCTGGCTCGGCAAACAGCTGCCCGAGCCGGCGGGTTGACTTGTAGGGGAAGTCGTCTTAAGGTCTCTGGGCCGAGACCAGCTGGCTCCTCGGTTCGAGTCATGGCAGCGGAGGTCTTACCGGCTCAACCTCTGGCTCGGAGCGCGAGGAGAGCTGGCTCACCAGGTACGCGATCTCGTACTGTCGAGTTAGTGGGAGATCTAGCCACCAGACAGTTTTGGTAAAGAGTTCGGAAGTAAGCGGATGAACGGTCTTATCCCTTGGGCTAGACATCGATCCACCATGTTGTAGCCCAGCCTAAACAGGCTATGATCGCGTCGA
>Ga0136614_10002062_pt1 | contig 12307 bp, 17 predicted proteins | sample AntDrymUQ2792106_2_FD_106643 | JGI IMG/M metagenome (GOLD analysis project Ga0136614, IMG submission 106643) | Polar desert sand microbial communities from Dry Valleys, Antarctica - metaG UQ279 (21.06) | ecosystem: Environmental > Terrestrial > Soil > Desert | place: Antarctica: Dry Valley...
CGCGATGCCGCCGCGGTCCCGCTGCACGCGTCGGCGCGCCGGCCAGCGCAGGGTGCTGTCGTCGCTACTCATGCGTCCTCGACGCGCATCGCCGCCCGTCCCGGGCACCACACCGTCGCACCGAAGGTGGTGAAGGCGCTGCTGCGCAGCCGCACCGTCGCGGTGACCACGTCGCCTGGCATGCGTCGCGTTGCATCAGGTTCCAGTGTCACCTGCAGCGGTCGGCCTCCTGCCGCCTGGGCCGCAGCCTCCAGCACCGCCGCGTCGTCGTCCACGGCGGCGACTCGCGCCGCCTGCACCGCCACGGTCTGTGCCGCGACAAGGTCAGCCCCGAGCAGGGCGCCGTGCAGCAGCAGGCTCAACAGCAGCACCGCGCCCGGCAGGATCAGGGCCAGCTCGACGCTCTGGCTGCCCCGGTCATCGGCCGCACCGGCCTGTGAGATTCTTCCGGCGAGATGGCCAAACCGGGGAGCGCGCACCGGTGGCGCGCTCCCCGAAGGCCCGGCTAGAACCAACTGGTGACCAGCTGGATCAGCGCCTCCAGCAGCGCCGTCACCAGGCGCTCGATGAGGCTGGTGCTCGTGATGATCTTGTACAGGATGCCGATGACGCCGGCACCAAGCCCGGCGATCATCGCGTACTCGACGGCCTGGGCTCCCTCCTCGTCGTGGTGCAGGCGTTCCAGCGGCCCACCGACGGCGTGACCGCGCGCGTCGGCGATCCCGACGTTGGTGGCGTCGGGCTCGACCGACCGGGCTTCGGGCTGGTTGCCGGTGATCGTGGACAGTCGTTGCATCTGCGGCTCCTTGCAGTCGGACCAACCCGTCAGCGTCCGAGCGTCGACCACAGCAGCGGTGGCACGACGCCCACGATGAACGCAGGCAGGGTCAGCAGGGTGGTGGGGAAGACGAGGCGGAGTTGCAGTTGCTCGGCGGCGACCTCAGCTGCGGTGCGTCGCTGCGCGCGCAGGTCGTCGGCCAGCCGCCGGAGGGCTGGCTCGACCGGAGCTCCCCAGCGGGCTGCGGCGCCCAGGGTTGCGCCCAACGCGGCGAGGCCGGTGCCGTCGAGGGCGGTGTCGATGTCCCATCCGCTGCGCACCCGCCGGGCAGCCGCCGAGAGGGCCGGGCGGGCGGCGGGTGGGGCGAACGGCGCTACCGCGGCCAGGGCGGCGCCGGTCGGCAGGCCGGCCGACACCGCGACCGCTACCAGCTCCACAGCCTCGGCCGCGCCGCCCGACTGGTCGCCGGTCTTCGCCGGAGCGGTGCGGCGCAGCGACACCGCGGCGACGGCGACGGCGACCACGACAGCCAAGCCCGGTCCGACCGTCAGCGCGCCGACGAGCAGGACGGGAACGGCCAGGGCGGCGACGCGCGTCCAGTCACGGGGCGGCGGGGTGGCGGCGAGCGGATCGGCGGTCAACGCTTCGCCGGCGGCCTTGGTCACCAGCCGGCGCATGCACCACCACGCCGACGCCCCGAGCGCGACCGCCAGTAGCCCGCTGAGCGCACCTGCCGCAGTCAGGTAGAAGCGCAAGGTCGCACGGTCGGCGGCGACGAACAGTACCCAGGCGACGGGTGGCAGGGCGGCGAGGATGATCGCCGCGCCCCGCGCCTGGCTGGTGCGGACCTCGATCAGCCGCTGCAGCGACGCCTCGTCGCGGACGGCCGCCAGAGACTGCTCGGTCGCTTGAGCCGCCCCCGCACCGGTCAGCTCGGCGACCGCCAGCGCCCGCACCAACAGATCTGCGGCGGGATGTCCCGTCTGCACCGTCCGAGCGGCATCACCCAGCGAGCGGCCCAAGCGCAGCTCTCGCGCCACCGCGGCCAGCACACCGTCGGCCGCGACGGCCGTCAGTGCCTGGGTGGGTGCGGCGCCAGCCTCCAGCGCGGCCTGCAGCTCGGTGTACATGACCTGGTCTGCGTACATGACCTGGTCTGCGCCGGCTGCCCGGGTCACGTCCAGGACTCCCGCTGCCACAGCTGACGCACACGCAGCGGCCCGTCGCCGTCGCGGGGCTGCACCTGCGCGATCTGCACCAGCCCGCGTCGCCCGTCCGGTCCGCGCGACAGGACTGCCAGCAGGTCGAGGCCGACCGCGAGCTGTGCCCTGGCCGCGGACAGCGGCAGTCCCGCCAACAGCGCCATGCCTTCCAGGCGAACCAGCGCCTCGTCGGCGGCGCGGGCGTGTACCGTCGTCATGCAGCCTTCATGGCCGGTGGCCAGGGCCTGCAGCATGTCGACCACCTCGACGCCGCGGACCTCCCCGACCACGATGCGGTCGGGCCGCATCCGCAGGGCCTGGCGCACCAGGTCGCGGATGGTCACCTCCCCGGCGCCCTCGGCGTTGGGCGGACGCGACTCCAGCCGCACGACGTGGCGGCAGCGGGGACGCAGCTCAGGTGCGTCCTCGATGATCAGCACCCGCTCGTCGTCGCTCACCTCGGCCAGCAGCAGGTTGAGCAGCGTGGTCTTGCCCGTTCCCGTCCGACCGCAGCAGACGAGCGCTCGGCGGGCTGCCACTGCCTGGCGCAGCAACGTCGCGGCCTCCACGGGCACGGCGCCGGATCGCTCCAACGCCTCCCAGGTGTGGTTGACGGCGGCGAAGCGACGGACCGAGATCACCGGCCCGCCGGGGGCCAGCGGCGGCAGCAGGGCGTGCAGCCGGCTGCCGTCGGGTAGCCGTGCGTCGACCCACGGGCGTCCACGATCCAGGCGCAGACCCAGCGGCGCTAGCGTCCGCAGCGCCGCCGCGTGCACGGCCGCGGCGTCGGCGAAGCGCACGGTGGTGCGCTCCAGTCGCCCGTCGCGTTCCACCCACACCTCGTCGGGGCCATTGACCAGCACGTCGGTCACGGCTGGGTCGCGCAGCAGCGGCTGGGCGGGACCAAGGCCCGCCAGCGCGTCGGTGACCTCGCGGACCAAGCGGGCGAGCTCGTCGGGCGGCAGCAGGACGCCCTCCTGGCGCACCGCCCGGGCCACCGCGGAGCGCACGGTCGCCAACGCCGGCGGCACGTCGGCCGTCGTGCCCAGTGCCGGGTCCTCGGCAACCCGCCGGCGCACCCGCTCCAGCTGCAAGCCCGCGCTCATCGCGGCCCGCCTTCCAACAGCGAGCGCAGCTGGGCCACCCACGACCCTGGTAGCCCCGACGGCACCCGCCCCGCAACACCGGCCCGGGCGACGCGGGCCGACGCCGGCAGCCGTCCCGTCGGCGAGCGGCCCAGCATCCGGCGAATCCCCGCGCCATCCAGCGGGCCGTCTCCGTTGACCAGCACCTGTCCCGTCGCTCCGACGACGGCTCGCAGGCTTGTATCCGCGCGCGCGACCACCACGTCGGCGTGCTGCAGGGTCGCCGGCACCCGCTCGTCGACGACCACGAGGTCGGCGGGCCAACCCGCGACATCGCTGACCAGGCCGCCCCCACCCAGCACGCCCAGCCCGTCGATGGCGGGAACCGGCAGAACAAGGCCGGCGACCTCGGCCGCCGCGTCAGCGACGTCCAGCACGGCCAGCTCAGCGGCACCGGGGCCTCGCCATGGCGGGAACCCCGCCAGCGCCAACAGATCGTCGCCACCGATGACCAGCGCCCGCCGTCCCGACCATCCCGCCAGTGCCGCGACCGTCAGCGCGATCGTCGACGTGCCCGCCCCGCCGCCAGCCCCGGCGACCCGGCACACCGCTGGGGCGTGCCCGCCGACGGAGGTGGCGCGAATCCGCAACGGCGCCTCCAGCAGCCGCGCCCGCTCCTGTGGCCACGCGACGACGTCCAACGCCCCGCCGAGTAACGCGCTGCGCACCGCCGCCTGGTCGGCGGGGCCGTCGGTCACCACCACGGTCGCGACGCCCGGCCGCAAACCTGTCGCCACCGTCAGCACCGGCATCAGCGGTCCGTCGTCGCCGACCACCTGCCAGCCAGCCTCACCCTCGACGAAGGCGGCGACCTCCTCGCCGAGCGCCCCTGGCAGCTCGACACGAACCGGCAGGTCCTCCAGACGTCGCATCCCCACTCCAAACGCCATGGCTCCCCGGCGGGGAACGCGAGTTCGACGGCGACGCTATGGCCGGGCGACGAGCGACGTGCCGAGAATCTCCGCGGTGCTGTGGACGGCTTGCGGCCCCCTGCCGGGCCGCACCGTCGCGCTACGCTGCGATCCATGGCGGAACCCGAAGGTGTGGCGACGATTCCCCCGCCCGAGCGCCGTCCGGTCCGCCAGGCCGCCTTCTTCGACCTCGACAAGACGGTGGTCGCCAAGTCCCCGACCCTTGCCCTCGGCCGCCCGCTGTACAAAGACGGGCTCATTTCGCCCGCGGTGGTCCTCAAGGGCGCCTACGGCCAGCTGATCCTCCGGTTGTTTGGAGCCAGCGCGGGACGGATGGAGTGCGCCCGTGTCTTGCTGCTGGAGCTGACACGCGGCTGGGATGCCGAGCGGGTGCAGCGTCTCGTGCGCGAGACGATCCAGGAGACGATCGAGCCGCTGATCTACGCCGAGGCGCTAGAGCTGTTCGATCATCACAAGCGGGCAGGACACGACCTGTACCTGGTGTCGTCGTCGGGCATCGAGGTCGTCAAGCCGCTGGCCGAGTACCTCGGCGTGGACCATGTCGTGGCGACGCGGCCGGGCATCGATGCCAACGGCAGGTACGACGGCACCTTGGACTTCTACTGCTACGGCGAGGACAAGGCAGTCGCCATTCGCGCCGAGGCCGCGGCGCGCGGCATCGACCTGGAGGCCAGCTACGCCTACTCCGACTCCATCACCGACCTGCCGATGCTGGAGGCGGTCGGCCATCCCGTGGTCGTCAACCCTGATCGCCTGTTACGCCGTATCGGCCGGCAGCGCGGCTGGAACTGCAGCGACTTCGTACGGCCGGTGGCCATGCGCAGCCGCCTGTTGATGCCCCCGCCGGCCGGCGAGATGATGGCGGGAGCCGGCGCGGTGGGGGCGGTCGCGGTCGCCGGCTGGCTGGCCTACCAGCGGTGCCGCCAGCGCCGGCCGATGCCCGAAGGCGTCCGGTGAGCGACGTGGCGATGGACCTGGATCGTGCGCGCGGGCAGGCGGCCGCGGCGCTGCGGCGTCTCGGTCACGCCGTGGTGGGTCACGAGGCGGGCGCTGCCCTGCTGGTGCGGATCGCCGAGCTGGCCGACGCGACCGCCGCGGGCGTGGAGACCCAGACCGCGCGCAGCCGTCCCGTCGAGGTGATGAAGCGGCGCCTGTGGGAGCGGCCGCCCGCCGATGGCGCGCCGATGAGCCACTTCCCCGAGTGCGTCGTCTCCGGTCAGGCCAACCCGATGGGCGTCGGTATCCACGTCCGCGCGACCGCGAGGAGGCGGTCGCCGAGTTCAACCTCGGCCCGGCCTTCAAAGGGGCACCGGGGCGCGCCCACGGCGGCATCGTGGCCGCCGTGTTCGACGACGTGATGGGCTACGTCCTGGTGGTGCACCGCGTCCCGGCGTTCACCGGCAGGCTGACAGTCAACTACCGCGCGCCGGTACCGGTCGGATTGGACGTCTCGGTACGCGCGCGGCTGCGGGAGCGCTCCGGGCGCAAGCTGTTCATGGTCGCCGAGATGACCCACGGCGACGACGTGATCTGCGACGCTGAGGGCTTGTTCATCGCCATTCCGCCCGAGCGGCTGGGACTGCCGCCCCGCCTACCGCTAGTCGAAGCGGTGGCGCAGCGTCATCACAACGTCGATGTAGTTCTTGGTGTCGTCGTACAGGCCGTTGATCCGCACCGAGCGCAGTCCCTGGTAGTAGCCGGCCAGCACCTTCTCGGGGTCACCACCGGTCAACGACCAGAGGTGCGAGACGAACGCGGTGCCGGCCAACACGTTGTCCTCGGGATCGGACAGGTCCAGTGATCTGCCCACCAGGTAGCGCCCGACGAACTCGCCCGTTGAGGGCAGGACCTGCATCGTGCCGACCGCTCCGGCGCTGGACACGACCTCGTTGTTCCAGCCCGACTCCATGTAGGCGATCGCCTTGATGAACCGAGGGTGGAAGCCGTACTGGCGCGCCGTCCGGTCGATGATCGCGCCGATCTGCTCACGGCTGGTCGGCGTGGCCGAGGCCACCGCCGAGCGCACGGCGGTCGCGCCTGGAATGCGCAGGCGCTGCCCGGCATAGATCCAGTGGTAGCTGCTCAGATCGTTGGCGCGGGCGATGCGACGCAGACCCACGCCGTAGTGCGCAGAGAGGGCGCCCAGTGTCTCGCCGGGCTTGACCGTGTGAACGGCGGCCGCCACGGCGCCACCGCCGCCCGTCGCCCCGGACGGCAGGCGCAACTGTGCTCCGGCGCGGATGAAGTGGATGTCCTGAATGCGATTGGCGGCAGCCAGCGACGACACCGAGACGCCGTGTCGCGCGGCGATGCCGGACAGCGTTTCGCCTGGTCGAACGGTGTAGCCGGCATTGCCGGCAGCGGTCAAGGCCAACATGGTCGTCAACGCCGTCACGACCCGCACACCTGCGGGCACGCGACGACCGACCGGATGGTGGAACGGCATGGGGAAGACCCTCCGGTGGGCGATATGGGGACCGGACCGTCATCTCGACGCGCCGGGAGCCAGCGATCCTAGTGAATCGCGCCAACAGTCGTCAATGCCCGAATAGTCCGCTTCCCTCGGCTTCAACCCAGCTGGCCCACCGGTCGAGACCGGCGGTCGGTCGGGGTTCAGTAATAGTCGCGGTGGTAGCGGATGGCGTCGGCCGCCTCGTCGACCTCGATCCAGCTGCTGCGGGGCAGATCGGTCCAGCGCCGCCCACCCGCGGTGTAGGACACCCCCCACTCCACGGCGAGGCTCAGACCCTCGTCCGACTCCAGGACGCGCTTGGTGCTGACGTCGACGTTGTCGCGCGCCTCCAGCCAGTCCTTGAGGTAGGCCTGGATCAGCAGGTCGGTCTCGTGCGGCGGGTTGTGGGGCTCCAGCCACGTCGCGTCCGACGTATACAGGTCAAGCAGCGCGTCGGCGTCCTTGCGCTCGATCGCCGCGCTGAACTCCTCCCACAGCTGCCTGGCCCGCCCCATCGTCCCTCCATCGCCCCCACTCAGTGGCGGTCACGATACCGGCAGCCGGAACGTTCGAGCGAACCTGGCACCCGGCGAGATCTACAGGTACTGACCCATGCCGGTGGGTTGGTTGCCCTGCGGGGTTTCAGGCTGAGCTCCCGGCGGCAGGCCGCGCTGGCGCATCTGCTCGAACTGCTGGCGTGCCTGCAACTGCTGATTGAACATCGCCGCCTGGATGCCCTGGAACAAGCCCTCCAGCCAGCCCACCAGCTGCGCTTGGGCCACGAGGATCTCGGACTCGGTCGGCGTGCCTGCCTCGAAGGGCAGCGACAGCGCCCCAAGCTCGTCCTGGAGGTCGGCGGGCAGGATCTCGCACAGTTCGTGCAGCGCACGCTCGTGCACGGTCCGCAGGCGATCACGCCCAGCCTGGTCCGGCGCCGCCCTGCGGACCTCGCCCTGCAGCTCGCGCAGCATCACCGCGATGCGCATGAGCTTGCCGGGCTCGCTGATGGCCGAGCCGTCCTGCTCGTCGGTCGGCTGCTCCGGCACCACTTCGACGTCGTCAGTCATGACCGCACCCTACCTAGAACAGCGCCGAGGCAAGCCTGGGTCGCCAGGCGCGCACCAGGTCGCTGTCATCGCCAAGGAGGGCGAACAGCTCGAGGACCGCGATGCGGGCGTCGTCGCGGGTGTTCGGATCGCGCACCGCCGCGATGAGCACTTCCAGCGCCTCCTCGGATTGCCCGGTCGCTGCCAGCGAGCGGCCCAGACGCAGCCGCGGCTCACCGCCCGCCGCCGCCTTCTGGCGCAGCTCATCGATGTCGTCGGCCGCTGCCTCGCGAAGGTGCAGCTCGGCCAACAGCCGGCGCGCCGAGGGGTCCGCAGGCAGCCGCCGCAGCAGCCGAGCCGCCTCGTCGGTGTCGCCCCGATCCGCGAGCAAGGTGGCCAGGCCGACGACGGCGACCGGGTGATCGGCCTGCTCGGCGACCGCCTGTCGCAGCGGCGCCTCGCGCTGGTCCGGTGCGGCCTGGGCAGCCTGTGCGGCGAGCCGGTCGGCGGCGCTGGGAGCAAGAGCCTGGAAGAAGTTGGCGACCACCGCCTCGGGCTGCAGGCCGGTGAACTCGGCGGCCACCTGCCCGTCGCGGAAGGCCTTGACGGCGGGGATGCCCTGGATCCGGTAGCGACGGGCAACCTGGGGATTGGCATCGACCTCCACCTTGACCACGTCGATCTCGCCGACATGCCGGGCGGCGACCCGCTCCAGCAAGGGCGACAACTGGCGGCAGGGACCGCACCAGGGGGCCCAGAAGTCCACGACCACCGGCCGCAGGCGGCTGGCCGCGATCACATGTTGCTCGAAGGTGGCGTCGGTAGCGTCGGCGCTGTGCACGGTGGTATCGCTCATAGCCCCGATGATGCCGCGCTCTAAGCTGAAGGTCATGGCCGACCAGCCGCTGCGTCGCAGCCCGTTCGACGATCTCGTTGGCACCCGTATCGTCGAGGCGTCCGGGAACGGAGTCGTGGCCACCCTCGACGTCGACTCCCGGCATCATCAGCCGACCGGCATCGTGCACGGTGGGCTGTACACCACGCTGGTCGAGACCACCGCCAGCGTCGGGGCCAGCCTGTGGCTCGGCGAGGACGGGATCGCCGTCGGTGTGAGCAACCACACCGACTTCTTGCGTTCGCACGGCGAGGGGCGGCTGCGCGTCGAGGCGCTTCCGGTGCAGCGGGGGCGGACCTTGCAACTGTGGCGGGCCGAGGTCACCGACGCCGAGGGACGGCTTGTCGCCTGCGGCAACGTCCGGTTGGCCAACCTGCGGCCCTGAACGGGCGCGGAGCTGCGACGCCGGCTCGGGGCCGGTTCGCGCTACTGCTGGCGCAGGAAGCGTTCGATCTCGTCAGCGATCTGGTCGCCTGAGGGCAGCGACTGGTCGGTGGCGCCCTTGTCGTACAGCTCCTCCAGGGCGGCCACCATCTCGGCGGCGTCCTCGTGCTCGGCGACCGCCTCGGCGACCTGCTCGTCGTGCATCGCAGCGGCGGCTTCGAGCTCGGTGGTGTCGATCGGTGTGCGCATGGCCTCCGCGACGGTGCGCACCAGCGCCAGGGCGCCGTTGGGGTTGGGGGAGCCCGCGATGTAGTGCGGCACCTCCGCCCACAAGCCGACCGCCGGGATCCCGGCGCGGCCGAGCACGTCCTGCAGGACCGTGCCCGCACCGACCGGCCCGCTGTAGCCGACGATGTCGCGGGCGTCGAACGCCAGATCGCCGGCCAGCGCGTTACCCGCCTTGAGAATGCGGATCGGTCGGGTGTGGGGAGCTGCCGCCGGGTAGGCGCCGAGTCCAACGACGGTGTCCACACCGAGCCGCCGGCACAGCCCGGTGACGCTGTCGCAGAACGCCTCCCAGCGCATGTCCGGCTCTGGGCCGAGCAGCAGGGCCGCGTCGCGGGGGCCGTCCACGCTCGCCGTCAGCACCTCCAGGTCCGGCCACTCGATCCGGCGGACCTGGCCGGTGTCGACCACGGCGGTGGGGCGGCGGGCACGGTAGTCCAGCAAGGCATCGCGGTCGAAGCGAGCGACCTGCTCGGACCTCCAGCGGTGCCGCAGGAACATGCCAGCGGTCGCGGCCACCACGCCGGCGTCAACGAAGCCGTCGAAGGCGACGATGAGCACCGGTCGACGCAAGGCAGGCGGCGGTGCGACCCAGGTGAGCAGCTCAGCCATGCAGCAAGGGTAGCGGGAGGGCCGCGACGGCATTCTGCGGCATCTTCGGGGATGTCACATTCCCTTAGTTGACATCATTAGGTCCTGACGGCACAGTGGGGTCATGGCCGGCATGCGCAGCACCTTTCCTCTCCGCTTCCGCCAGGAAGGGCTTCGTGACCTGGTGCGCGATGTGGCGGCGCGGGAACAGATCAGTCAGAACGAGCTCATCGAGCAGGCGGTCGAACACGAGGTCGTCGCTCGTGGGGCAATGTTGGTGGCTGACCTGGTCCAAGCCGCCGAGCGGCTGCGCTCCGCAACCGAGGCACAGTACGCCAAGCTTGTCGATCGCAGCATCACTGACTTCGCCAGCGGAGAGCAGCGGCGCGACCCGTTGCAGGCGTCGAAGATCGAGCCCGATCCACACCCAGGCCACGCGGATGTACCGGGTGCCGTCGCGGCGTTCCGCGGCGACGACGCCTGACGACTCTGGTCCGTGGCCGGACCCAACTGGGCGGGACCCAACTGGGCGGACGACGATCCCGCCGAGGCGCCGCTCATCGCTGGCAACTGCGCTGACCTTCTGCGCCATCTGGCCGTCACAGCCGCGCAAAGACCGCCGCCCACGCTGTTCGATGTACGGCAGTGGCATCGCCGCATCTACGCCGGTTGTGTTCCGCCTCTCGCCTGCTACGTCGGCAACTTCCGAGGCGACGCTCGTTACGCCGAGCTGGTCGACTACGAGGTGGGGATCGGGACGCCGATGCCCGATGGGCTGCCCGAGAAGGTGGGTGTGTGGGCACGCGATCTGCAGCCGTTGCTCGACGCCTTCGAGCAGGGGCTGCAACGGGCGGTCGCCGTGCTCGACACGGCGCTGCCCGTCGGCCAACCCCCGGCGACCGTTGACGAGCTTGATTCGGTGGTTCGCCTGGCTGCTGAGGTGCATGGGGAGTGGCTGCGTCTGCACCCATTCGCGAACGGCAACGGCCCCACGGCTCGGGTCTGGGCGGCCTCGCTGGCACTGCGCTACGCACTTCCCGTATTCGTGCAGCTCAAGCCTCGACCGGATGACGTGGCCTATGTCCGGGCTGCCAAGCGGTCCATGGGACGGCCTCCTGACTTCCGCGGCCATCACCAGGAGGCCTTCGCCGTCTTTGCCCACATGCTGACCCTGTCGTTGCTGCCCTGACCCTGGTCATCTTCGGCTCCCAAGCGCAGGGCCGGTAGCGCCTGGGCTCACAGCCGCACGAAGGGGGTACGGCAGCCGGTAGGGTCCCGGCGGTATCGCGTGGCACGACTCGCCCAGGTGCGATCCGTGCCGAGGAGGCGTCTGGGTTCCTGGTGGGCCCCACGGTCTTCAAAACCGATGAGGCGGCCTCCGGTCGCCTGGCGGGTTCGATTCCCGTCCGCCTCCGCCACAGCTCAGGAGCAGTCGGTCGTGCCCTTGTCGCGAGTCACGCCGTGGATGCCGATGAAACGCCAGCGGTAGTCGTTCAGGCGCAGCCGTAGTCGCAGGATCCCGTGGTGGCTCCCGTCGCGGAACTTGCTGTTGGGCATCGGGGTGTCGAACTCGTAGTGGCTCTTACCACCTGTGCCGACGACGAACTGCCGCACCCCGCCCGCTCGGTCGAGCTCACCGCGGGGGGTCTGGGGCGCGAAGCGCTCATAGAAGTGATCGTGGCCGGCGGTCACAACGTCCACGCCGCGCCGGTACAGGATCTGAAACAGCGGTCGGACGGAGAGGTCGGATCCGTGCCGGCCGGAGCTGAACCGCGGGTGATGCCAGTACGCCAGGGTGCAGTCGTTGGTGTGCGAGGCCAGGTCGTTGCGCAGCCATGCCCCCTGCGGCGAGTAGCGGTCGCAGCCGCCGACCTCGACGCAGTTGGAGTTGAGGGCGATCACGTGCCAGGTGCCGAGGTCGAAGCTGTACCAGCCCTCGCCACGGATTCCAGCACCGTCGCCGAAGTAGTCGAAGTAGCCCGCTGCGCCCTCGACGCGGTACTCATGGTTGCCGAGGGTTGGACGCGTGATGTCCTTGACCCGTCCCCAGGTCGGGTCGTAGGACTCCTGGAACGCCTCCAGCGTGCCGCCCTCGTACTGGTTGTCACCGACCGTCAGCACGGCGTCGTAGTCGGCCTCCAGCAGCAGGTCGGACGTGGCCTTGTGGCGGCATTGGTCGTCTAGGCCGAGGCCGGCGTTGAAGTAGGCGCTGGACGGGTCACAGGCGATGTCGCCGCCGACGGCGACCATCACGTCGCCATCGGTAATGATGGGAGGTGGGCCGCTGGATTCGTCGTCGGTTGTCCGCGCCGGTGTTGACGCCGGGGCGTCGGAGGTTGCGGGCGCCGGCCCCCACGACCAGCCGGTGACCATGAAGGCGACCACGAGCAGCGCGACGACAGGCTTACTGGTCTTCGGGGAGCGATAGGTCATCCATCTGCACTCGGCACGTCGAGGCCGAGGCCTGAGTGGCATGCGACGCTGGCGTTGCCCCAAACCCGTGCCCGCGCCTCGCCCCGGTGCTCACCACAGGAGCCGGAATGCCGCTGCTGTATGTCCTCGCCGCCGCCACCGTCTGCGGGCTCTTGCTGCAAGCC
>Ga0136614_10002063_pt1 | contig 12307 bp, 14 predicted proteins | sample AntDrymUQ2792106_2_FD_106643 | JGI IMG/M metagenome (GOLD analysis project Ga0136614, IMG submission 106643) | Polar desert sand microbial communities from Dry Valleys, Antarctica - metaG UQ279 (21.06) | ecosystem: Environmental > Terrestrial > Soil > Desert | place: Antarctica: Dry Valley...
GCCCGAGGCGACCCGATACCCGGAGCATGACCACGCAGACGATGGGCAGGAGGAGGTCTACCTCGTGCTCGAGGGCCGCGCGACGCTGATCGCGGGCGGCGAGGAGCACGAGCTCGAGCCCGGGATGTTCGCCCGCGTCGGACCCCGCGAGACGCGAAAGCTCCTCACGGGCGCCGAGCCGGCGCTGATCCTCGCGCTTGGCGGGGTGCCCGGCCAGCCATTCGAGGCGGTCGGCTACACGGACGAGGGCGAGCCCGACCCGCTCGACTCCGCGCCGGGGGACGCGGGTGGCTGACGTCACGGTCAGGCGGCTCGAGGAGTTCGAGTCGATCTGGGGAGGGTTCCTGCGCGTTCGCGCGGGGCTCGGCTCGAGCTCCGTCGGGATCGCCGTGATGGAGCTCCCGGGGGGATTCGGCGACTACCCCGAGCACGACCACGCGCATGACGGACAGGAGGAGGTCTACACCGTGCTCGAGGGGTCGGCGACGCTGCGGGTGGGAGGCGCAGGCGGGGAGGAGTTCGCGCTCGCGCCGGGCGTCTGGGCGCGGGTCGGACCCGGCGAGAAGCGCAAGATCACGACGGGAGAGGAGCCTGCCCGCGTGCTCGCGATCGGCGCTCCCCCGGGCCTCGCCTACTCGCCGCCGGAGTTCACCGAGGAGGGCGCCCCGGCCGCCCTCGCCCTCAAGGAGCCCTGAGTCGTTCAGCGCCGCCGGACGCGGAACTAGCGAAAGAGGTCCTCTCCCGCAGCGCGGCGTAGCGCGGCACCTGCTCCTTCGCCGTCCTCCTCGGTGACCCAGCGGCCCGCCCCCGTGACGAGCACGGCCGGGACGCCCGCCACCTTGTCGCGGGCTAGGTCGGCGGCCGCGGCGAGCTCGTCGGCGATCGCGATCGCCGTCGCGGTGAGCTCTCGCCCGTCGCCGTCGCGGCGCCCGCGCCAGTCCTCGATCGCCCTGATCCCGGCGCAGCCGATCGCGACGTCGGTCTGTCCGAGTCGCCATGGTCTCCCGAAGCTGTCGGCGACGACGACGCCGGGCCGGGCGCCGCCGGCGAGCGCGAGCTCCGCGCGGATCCGCGCGGCGGAGGAGTCCGGGTCGGCGGGGAGCAGGGTGACCGCGTCCTCGCCCGGCACGTTCGACGCGTCGATCCCGGCGTTGGCGCAAACCCACCCGTGGTGCGTCTCGACGATCAAGACGCCGCGCTCGGCGCGGACGATCCGCCGCGACTCGCGCAGCACGAGCTCGACCATCCGCGGGTCCTTGGCCAGCGTCGCGGCAAGCTCGAGCGCGCGTGCGCCAGGCTCGACCTCGGCGAGGCGCCGGACGCGCCCCTCCGCCTTCGAGACGACTTTTTGGGAGACGACGAGCACGTCCTCGGATCTCGCCGGGTGCCTTGCCCGCTCGGCGGCGGCCGCGAACGCGCCCCCGAGACGCTCTCCCGCGGCGACCTCGCCGATTCCGGACAGCGGGATCAGCTCGAGCCGTGTGCTCACCGGTGCCGCCCCGGGAGCAGTCCCAAGGCGGCGAGCTCCGCCGCGGTCGATCGGGCGCGCCCGGGGTTCGCGTCGAGCACGGCGACGAGGGCGTCGAGGTCGCCGGCGGTGTCGAGGTCGAGGGCGAGCGAGTCGAGCTCCTCGCTGGCGGCGTCGTAGCCGGCGCGGCCGGCGCGCTCGAGGTGGCGCTCGCGACTGTCCTCCCCGAACGCCGGGCCGATCGCGTCGGCCGGCGCCATCAGGAGGGCGTTCGTCCCTGTCCCGTGGCGGTCGGGGACGACCGCGACGCGGCCGGGGAGCATTCTTTCGAGCGCAGCGTCGAGCTCGGTCGAGACGAGCAGCGGGCAGTCGCCGGCCAGGAGCGCAACGCAGTCGGCGCCGAGTGCCTTGGCGCGCACGATGCCGAGCGTCGCCGCGTGGGAGTGCCCCGAGTCTCGGGGGTCGCGGAGCACCTCGAGCGGTGTCGTCGTGCGCTGGGCGTGGCGCAGCGCGATCCGTTCGGCCCGCGGCTCACCGCTGACGACGATCACCCGCTCGACCCCGGTTGCCGACGAGACGGCCGCGAGAACGTCGGCGAGCATCGCCTTGACGATCGCCGCCCGCGCCGGGCGATCGAGGCGCTCGAGCAGCCGTTGCTTGGCGCGAGCGAAGCGCTTGACGGGCACGATCGCCGTCGCCTTCAAGCGAGCCCCCGTGTCAGCCCGAGCACCTCGGCGGCGAGGCCTCGGCGGCTCGCGGCGTCGCTCATCGAGGTCTCGACAACCCGCAACGGGAGATCGTCGGGGCCCGGGTCCGGATCCCCCGCGTCGACGACCATCCCGTCGAGCATGCCGGCGTAGAGGGAGGCGACGCCGGCGGCGCTGACGGGCCTTCCGACGGCGGCGATGAAGGCTTCGGTCGGCCCCTTCACCGAGCGCCCGGCGACCAGCGGGCTGACAGCGACGACCGGGGCGGGCGACGCCGCGATCGCATCGCGCATTCCGGGTATCGCGAGGATCGGCCCGATCGAGATCACCGGGTTCGAAGGCCCGATCACGATCGCCTCCGCGGCCGCGATCGCCGCAAGGGCCTCGCTTGCAGGCCGAGCCTCGGCGATGCCCTCGAGCTCTATCCCCTCGATCGCCGCCGTACCGTGGTCGAGGATCAGGAACTCCTGCAGCCCTCGCCAGCCGGCGGGGGTGCGGATGCGGGTGCGAAGCCGGTCCTCGCTCGCGGGCACGACGGTCGCGCGGACGCCGAGCATGCGAGCGATCTGGGCCTGCGCCGCGGCGAGCGTGCCGCCCTCCGCGAGGAAATACGTGCGGTAGAGGCAGGTGGCGAGGTCGCGATCGGAGAGGCTGAGCCAGCCCGGGGCTCCGAGGCGCTCGAGGCGCCCGTGGACGGTGAAGCTGTCGCCTTGGATCCCCCATCCGCGCTGCTCGTCGATCTCGCCGGCGAGCCAGTATGTGATCAGGTCGGGGTCCGGGCAGACCAGAAGACCGTGGACCTCAGTGTCGTCGGCGACGTTGGCGATCACGGTCAGCTCCTCGCCGATCAGCTCCTGGAACCCGGCGGCGAGCTTCGCCCCGCCGGTGCCGCCGGCGAGGACGACGACCCTCATGCCCAGTGATCGCCTCCTGGCAACCCGGTGACCTGCAGGCCCGCGTGGGTCCTGTAGCGGGCGTTGATCGAGATCAGCATCGGTGTCAGCTGCTCGACGATCCGCGCCATCTCGAGAGCTCCTGCGTTCACCGCGCGCAGGCCGGGGATCGCCTCGACGAGCTCCGCGACCCGTGCCTTGTCGGACTTGCGATCGCCGCAGAGCAGGACGTCCTCGCCGAGCTCTGCGCCGGGGTCGGCGAGGCTTGGAGCGCTCACGGTGTGGAGCCCGGCGACGACGGTGACGCCCTCCGGGACCATCTCCTGGGCCTGCTGCGCTGCCGAGCCCTGCCAGACGCCGAGCGAGCGGGTGGCCTTGCCGCTCACCGCCGCGGCGAGCGGCACCGTGCAGTCGACGAGGATCTGGCCGGGCTCGAGCGAGTCATGAAGGTTCTGGAGGTTCTCCGATTGGGCGCGGAACGGGACCGTGAGGAAGACCACCGGGCCCTGGCGGGCGGCCTCCGAGTTCGCGAGCCCCTCGATCTCGGCGTCGGGCGCCTGCTCGCTCAGCTTGCGCGCTGTCTCCGCGGCGCGTTCGGCGCTTCGCGATCCGATTGCCACCGCCCGGCCTGCACGCGCCCAGCGAAGCGCAAGGCCGTAGCCGAGCGCACCTGTTCCGCCGATGATCGGGATCGCCTCGCCACCCGGTGCCATCGCCGGACAATATCCTGCGCGCGGAATGCGGCTCGAGGGCAGAAAGGCGCTCGTCACAGGCGGGGCGAGCGGGATCGGCGCCGCGATCACGGCGCGGCTCGCGGCCGAGGGCGCCGAGGTCGTGATCGGCGATGTCAACCTCGATGGCGCCGTCGAGCTCGCCCAGCAGGTCGGCGCGCAAGCGGAGCGACTCGATGTCACCGACCCCGACGCCGCGACCGCGCTCGCCGCCGAGCACGGGCCGTTCGCGATCCTGGTCAACAACGCGGGCATGGACGAGTTCGGGTTCTTCACCGAGACCGACCCCGATCACTGGGGCCGGGTGATGGCGGTCAACCTGGGCGGCGTCTTCGCGTGCACCCACGCGGTGCTGCCCGGTATGCAGCAGGCCGGCTACGGGCGGATCGTCAACATCGCCTCCGAGGCCGGTCGCGTCGGCTCGAAGGGCTCGGCGGTCTATTCCGCCGCGAAGGGAGGGGTGATCGCATTCACCAAGGTGATCGCGAGAGAGAACGCCCGCTACGGGATCATCGCCAACTCGATCGCCCCGGGGCCGATCGAGACCCCCCTTCTGATGGGGGCGCTCGAGGCCGGCGAGCTCGGCGAGCGGATCATCGAGACGATGAAGTCAGCGACACAGATGCGCCGCCTCGGAAAGCCCGAGGAGGTCGCGGCCGCGGTCGCCTTCCTCGCCTCCGACGACGCCTCCTACGTGACCGGCGAGACGCTCGGCGTCTCCGGCGGCCTGGGGATGGTCTAGATGAGTGACGAGCGCCGACCGACGCTCCGCCCGATGAACGAGGTCGTCCCCGACGCCGAGCGCCCCACCGAGCCGACGCTCAAGCCCGGGATCGAGCAGGTGGTTGAGTTCACGGTCGAGGGTCGGCTGCTCACCGACGTTGGTGGCTCGATCGGCTCGAGCGTGCTCTCGACCCCGGCGATGATCGGGATGATGGAGCGCTGCTCCTCGATCCTATCGTTCAAGCACCTGCCAGTCGGTAAGGCGACGGTCGGCTTCGAGGTCTGCATCAAGCACGTCGCCGCCGCGCTCGAGGGCAGCGAGTGCCGGGTGCGCTCCGAGCTCCGCGAGGTCGCCGACGGCCGCAAGCTCCGCTTCGACGTCGAGGTCACCGAAGGCGATCGCACGATCGGCGTGGGCACCCACGAGCGCCGCATGATCGACGTCGGCCAGCTCGGCTAGATCTCCTCGGCGGCGACGTCTCGCGGACTGCCCAAGAGGCAGGTAGGGGGGCGCATCGAGCGACTGAACGCTTGTGGGGTCTATGGACCCCCAAACCGTTCAGTCGTCGGGAGTTTGGGACCTGGCGCGGAGGCAGCACGGGGTGGTAGCGCGCCGGCAACTGCTGGAGGCCGGGTATGGGCCGGACGCGATCAAGCATCGGGTGAGAGCTGGCCGACTGCATCCGGTCGGTCGTGGCGTCTATGCGGTGGGACGCCGGGAGCTCACCCAGTACGGACGGTGGATGGCGGTCGTTCTCGCGTGTGGGCCGCTGGCCGCGTTGAGTCATCGGAGCGCGGCGGCGCTGTGGCGTATCTCAACCGAGCCGCCCGGCCTCGTCGTCATCTCCCTGCCTGCCCAACGGCGCTCGCAACTCCCCGGCGTCCGGATCCACCGCCGCGCATCACTCGGCGAACCCGATCTCACGACCCGCCACGGCATCTCGGTCACAAGCCCGACCCGGACCCTTCTCGACCTCACGACCGAGCTCCCCCGTGACGCGCTCGAGGGCGCGGTCAACGCCGCGGACAAGCGCGACCTGATCGACCCGGAGACGCTTCGAGAGGCGCTCGAGGGCCACGCCGGACAGCCCGGCGTCCGCCGCCTCCGCGCGCTGCTCGACCGCCGTACGTTCGTCCTCACCGACACCGCGCTCGAGCGCTGGTTCCTGCCCGTTGCTCGCGACGCCGGGCTGTCGAAGCCCCAGACCCAGCGCTGGATCAATGGCTTTCGCGTCGACTTCTTCTGGCCGGAGCTCGGCCTCGTGGTCGAGGCCGACGGTCTGCGATACCACCGCACCGCCGCGCAGCAGACCGAGGACAGGCGCCGCGACCACGCTCACGCAGCCGCGGGCTTCTCCCAGCTTCGCTTCAGCCACGCCCAGGTCCGCTATGAGCCGGAGCACGTGAAGGAGACCTTGCGGCGGGTCGCCCGCCGGCTCGAGGCCTCCTAGTCTCTGTCGCGTGAGTGAGCTGCCGAGCCAGGTCCGGATCCGCGAGGTCGGGCCGCGTGACGGCTTTCAGAACGAGCCGGAGGTGATTCCGACAGCCGAGAAGGTGCGGCTGATCGAGCTGCTGCTTGCGAGCGGCGTCGAACGGCTCGAGGTGACCTCGTTCGTGCGGCCCGACGTGATCCCGCAGCTTGCCGACGCCGAGGACGTGCTGCGCCGGCTCGAGCGTCGCGATGGCGTTGCCTTCTCCGTCCTGATCCCCAACGAGCGCGGGCTCGAGCGCGGGCTCGAGCTTCGCGACCGCTTCGACGAGGTCAACCTCTTCCTCTCGGCCTCGGAGACCCACAACCGAAAGAACGTCAACCGGTCGATCGCCGAGTCGACCGAGGGCGTCGAGCGGGTGATCGCCCGCGCGCGCGGGGAGGGCCTGCGCTGCGAGGGGGTGATCTCGGTTGCCTTCGGCTGTCCCTACGAGGGCGAGGTGCCCCGCGAGCGCGTCTTCGAGATCGCCCAGCGGCTGGCGGCGGCGGGCTGCGAGGAGGTGGCGTTCGGCGATACGACCGGGATGGCGAACCCGCGTCAGGTCGAAGACTTCTACGCCGCCGCGCGAGATCGGCTACCCGGGGTCGAGCTCACCGCCCATTTTCACAATACGCGCGGCCAGGGGCTCGCGAACGTGCTCGCCGCGCTCGGGCGGGGCATCACGTCGTTCGAGTCCTCCTTCGGGGAGCTCGGCGGCTGCCCGGTGCCGCCGGGCGCGACCGGCAACGTCTCGACCGAAGATCTCGTCTCGATGCTCCACGAGATGGGGGTCGAGACCGGGATCGACCTCCCGAGCCTGATCGAGGCGTCGCGCGCGGCCCAGGGGCTTCTCGGCCGCCCGCTCGGAGCGCACGTGCTCCGAGCGGGGCCGGTCGAGTGGTCCGGCGGCGCGTAGGCTGGTCGGGATGAGAAGCGACGCCTTCCGCCGCGCCGCCGAGGCCAAGGACTTCGCCGCCGGCGAGCAGCTGTTCGCCGAGGACGTCACCTTTCGCAGTCCGGTCGTCTTCAAGCCGTACGAGGGGCGGGAGGCGCTCGGCATGCTGCTCGGCGCGGTTCTCCGGGTGTTCGAGGACTTCCACTACGTCGAGCAGGTCGAGAGCGGCGACACGGCGGTGCTGATGTTCGAAGCGCGCGTGGGCGAGCGCGCCGTGCAGGGAGTCGACGTGCTGCGGTTTCGAGAGGACGGCCTGATCGGCGAGCTGATCGTCATGGTGAGACCGATGAGCGGGATCCACGCGCTCGCCGAGGCGATGCAGCAGAAGCTCGACGCCGCCGGCGCGAACCGCGCTTGAACCTGCGCCTGAAAGGCCGCTGAAATAGGCTGCGCCGGTTCCGCAACCCCCGAGGAGGGCGTTCGAGTTGGAGATCGCGAAGGTAGGAGTCGTCGGCTGCGGGCTGATGGGCCACGGGATCGCGCAGATCTGCGCCCAGGCCGGCTGGGAAGTCGTCGTCCGCGAGCTCGAGCAGGCGCCCCTGGACAAGGGCCTCGCCAAGATCGATAAGCAGCTCGCCCGAGCGGTGGAACGGGGCAAGCTCGCCCGTGAGGACGCGGACGCGATCCGCGGCCGGATCGAGCCGACCCTCGAGTACTCGGACCTCGCCGACTGCGATCTCGTGATCGAGGCGATCACCGAGGATCTCGGCGCGAAGCTCGAGATGTGGCGCGAGCTCGACGGGATCGTCAAGCAGGAGGCGTTCTTCGCAACCAACACGTCCTCGCTCGCCGTCGCCGACCAGGCAGAGGCGACCAGCCGCGCCGAGCGCTTTCTCGGCCTGCATTTCTTCAACCCGGCGCAGGTGATGCCGTTGCTCGAGGTCGTCCGCGCCGAGGAAACCGGCGAGCAGGCGGCGCAGGTCGGGTTCGAGCTCGGCGAGAAGCTGCGCAAGACGACAGTCGCCGCGCGGGACAACCGGGGGTTCGTCGTCAACCGCCTACTCGTCCCTTACATGCTCGACGCGATCCGCGCCTACGAGCAGGGGGTCGGGTCGGTCGAGGACATCGACACGGGCATGAAGGCCGGCGCGAGCCACCCGATGGGCCCGCTTGAGCTCGCAGACTTCGTCGGGCTCGATACCCTCGCGTCGATCGCGGACGTGATGGTCGAGGCCTACGAGGAAGATCGCTTCTCTCAGCCCGAGACGCTGCGCAAGCTGGTCGAGGCCGGGCAGTTCGGCCGCAAGTCGGGCCGCGGCTTCTACGACTACTCGGGTGAGAAGCCAGTCGCCGTGGACCCGCGCGGATGAGCCCCGGCACATCCCGTTACCCTCGCGCCAACATGGACGGAGGAGTCACTACTTGACCCAGGAAGCGGCAGATCGGATTCGGGGGGCGAGCTTCTCGCTCGCGAGGCGTGGCTATGACCGCGAGGAGGTCGAGACCTTCCTCTCCGACTTGGCCGCCTCGCTGGAGACCGAGGACGCCGCCGAGCCACTCGAGGGCGTGCGGGCCGAGCTGGGCCAGGTCGGGATGCGAACTGCGGAGATCCTGACGAAGGCTCACGACGTTGCCGAGGGGATCCGCGTCGAGGCAGAGCGCCAGGCCCAGGAGCAGATCGACGCGACGCGGGCCGAGGCCGAGTCAGCGCGCTCGGAAGCCGAGCAGGCCGTCCGCGCACTCGAGGAGAAGGCGGAGATGCAGGCCTCGGAGATGCGCGGCGAGGCGGAAGCATACGCAGAGCGAACGCGCGGCGAGGCGGATGCATACGCGTCGCAGACCCGAGCTGATGCGGATTCCTACGCCGAGCAGGCTTCGAGCGCAGCGCGGGCTGAAGCCGCGGAAGCGTCGAGCCGCGCCCGCGCGGAGGCCGAGGAAGCGATCTCCGCGGCCCAGGCGGAGGGTGAGCGGAAGCTCGCCGAGGCGGAGCGCAAGCGATCGGGGCTCGAGGAGGTGGTCTCGAGCCTGGAACACCGCCGTGATTCCGTCGTCGGCGAGCTCGAGAGGCTCGCGCGGCAGGCCGCCGCCGCGGCCCTCCAGATCCGAGGCGTACAGCCGACCCCGCCCGAGGCGCGCGAAGCGCAGTCGGACACCGAGGACGAGGGCTGACCCGCGGGGGCCTGATGGCCACGCGGGAGGGCAGCGACTTCACCCGCGCCGTCGAGGCGGCGCTCTCGGGCGGGCCCGAGCGCCACCGCGAGAAGACCGCTGAGCAGGGCAAGCTTCCCGTTCGCGATCGGGTCGCTCGCCTCGTCGATCAGGGCTCCTTAGCCGAAGAGGGGCTGCTCGCCAACTGGGAGACGGACGGGCTCGGCGCTGACGGCGTCGTCACTGGACTCGCGCGGATCGCCGGCCGGGAGGTCGCCCTGATGGCCAACGACCCCACGGTGAAAGCCGGGTCGTGGGGGCCGAAGACCGTCGAGAAGATCCTCCGGATCCAGGAGCGCGCGCTGCGCCTCGAGGTCCCGATGATCTACCTGGTCGACTCGGCGGGGGCGAGGATCACCGACCAGGTGCAGATGTTCCCCGGCCGACGTGGCGCCGGGCGGATCTTCTACAACGAGGTGCTCCTCTCGGGCCGCGTGCCGCAGGTCTGCCTGCTCTTCGGGCCCTCGGCGGCGGGCGGCGCGTACATACCCGCGTTCTGCGACGTGGTGATCATGCGCGAGGGCAACGCCTCGATGTACCTCGGCTCGCCGCGGATGGCGGAGATGGTGATCGGCGAGCGGGTCTCGCTCGAGGAGATGGGCGGCGCCAAGATGCACACCGGCGTCTCCGGCTGCGGGCATTTCCTCGTCAAGACCGACGAGGAGGCGATCGACCTCGCGAAGCGCTACCTCTCCTTCATGCCGAGAAGCTGGCGCGAGTGGCCCCCCGCGGCGCCGCCGGCCGAGCCGGACGCCGAGCGCCGTGTCTCGGAGATCGTGCCCGACGACGACAAGAGCGCCTTTGACGTCAAGGAGCTGATCGCGGCGCTCGTCGACGCCGACTCCTTCTGCGAGGTTCACTCCCGCTGGGCCAAGGAGCTGGTCGTCGGATTTGGACGGCTCGAGGGCAGGGCGATCGGGATCGTCGCGAACCAGCCGAAGTACAAGGGCGGGGTCCTGTTCGTCGACTCCGCCGACAAGGCGGCCCGCTTCATCGCGACCTGCAACGCCTTCAACGTGCCGCTGCTATTTCTCGCTGACGTGCCGGGGTTCATGATCGGCACGGACGTCGAGCGCCAGGGGATTATCCGCCACGGCGCGAAGATGATCTCGGCCGTGTCCGAGGCGACGGTCCCGAAGCTCTCGGTGATCATCCGCAAGGCCTACGGCGCCGGCCTCTACGCGATCGCGGTGATGGGCCCGGAAGCGGCCGTCAACGCCGTCTTCTTCAATCAGGTCCAGGCGATCGCCGACGAGGCCGAGCGGGAGGACTTCGTCCGCGCAAAGCGCGAGGAGTACTCGGCCGACATCGACATCCTTCATCTCGCCTCCGAGCTCGTCGTCGACGCGATCGTCGAGCCGGATGATCTGCGCGCGGATCTGATCCGGCGCTTCGCCCTCACCGAGGGGCGCGACCGCAGCTTCTCGGATCGGCGAAACCCGATCACGCCGGTCTAGGTGGGCCGCCTCGGGCTCGTCGCCGGTAGCGCGCTGCGCGGCGCCGAGCTGCCGGACGGCGATTGGGAGTTGCTCCAGCGCCATGGCGCCGCGGAGGCGTACGTGCTGCCGCACCGAATCGACCACGTCGCGAACATGCGCGCGCTCGCCGACGCCGGGTGCGATCGGGTGCTCTCGGTCGGGTCCGTCGGAGGCCTGAGGGCGGAGCTCTCGCCGGGGACCATGCTCGTGCCCGACGACTTCATCGCCCTCGACGCTGTGCCGGCGAGCTCGCTCGAGGGCGAGAGCGCGCACCGAACCATCGGCTTCGACCCCGAGTGGCGGCGGCGGGTGCTCGACGGCCTCGCTGAGGCTGGAGCGGAGCCCCTCGACGGCGCCGTCTACTGGCATGCCAACGGGCCTCGATTCGAGACGCCCGCGGAGGTGCGGCTGATCGCGGCGCACGCCGACGTCGTCGGGATGACGATCGGCTCGGAGTGCGTTGCCGCATGCGAGCTGGGGCTCCGCTACGCGGCCGTGTGCATGATCGACAACCTCGCCAACGGCGTCGGCCGAGGCGAGCTGAGCCTCGAGCTGGTCGAGGCTGCGCGCGAAGACAGCCGCGCACGATTCCTGGCGATCCTGGCCGCCTTGCTGCCCCGACTCCTTCCATAGGCTGGCGGGATGGGACTTGCGGTTCGCTCGGCCACCCTCGATGGCGAAGTTGCCGGGCTGCGTTGCGAGGGCGGGTGGATTACCGAGCTCGGTCCCGATGTGGAGCCGGATGAAGGCGACGAGGTGCTCGACGTCGCCGGCCTGGCGCTGATCCCGGGCCTCGTCAACGGCCACACCCACGCCGCGATGACCCTGTTTCGCGGCTACGCGGACGACCTGCCGCTGATGGAGTGGCTGACCGAGCACATCTGGCCGGTCGAGAAGCGGATGAGCGACGAGGACGTCTACTGGGGGACGCGGCTCGCCTGCGTGGAGATGATCCGGACCGGGACGACGTGCTTCTGGGACGCCTACTGGCACGCCCACGCCACGGCGCGCGCGGTCGAGGACGCTGGCATCCGCGCGGTAACCGCGGCGCCTTTGATCGATGATGGTGACCCCGCCAAGTCCGAGCGCGCCTGCTCGGACGCGGAGCGCAGCCTCGGGCAGATCGCCGAGGCCGGCGGCGAGCTTGCCCGGCCGGGCTTCGCGCCGCATGCGATCTACTCCGTCAGCGAGCGCTCGCTGCGCCTCGTCGCAGAGCGCTCCGCGGAGCTCGACGTCCCGGTCCAGATCCACCTCTCCGAGACCGAGGAGGAGGTAGGGACGTGCGTCGCCGAGCGTGGCGAGCGCCCCGCGCAATATCTCGACCGCGTCGGCCTGCTCGGCCCGCGGACCGTGCTCGGTCATGGTACCTGGCTCGACCGGGGCGAGCTCGAGCTGATCGCCGAGCGCGGGGCGACGGTCGTCACCAACCCGGTCGCGAACCTGAAGCTCGCGGTCGGCCGTGTCTTCCCCTATCGGGATGCCCGAGACACCGAGGTCGCGGTGGGCCTGGGCACCGACGGGCCTGGGTCCAACAACTCCCTCGACCTGCTCGCGGACGCAAAGGCGTTCGCCCTGCTGCAGAAGAACGAAGCCCGCGATCCGGCGGCGGTGACGGCGACCGAGGTGCTCGAGATCGCGACGGGCCAGCGAGCTGAGCTGCTCGGGGGCCGGCGGCTCGAGGTCGGGGCGCCGGCCGACTTCCTTCTCGTCCGCGCCGACGATCCCGTGCTCGCCC
>Ga0136614_10002064_pt1 | contig 12298 bp, 13 predicted proteins | sample AntDrymUQ2792106_2_FD_106643 | JGI IMG/M metagenome (GOLD analysis project Ga0136614, IMG submission 106643) | Polar desert sand microbial communities from Dry Valleys, Antarctica - metaG UQ279 (21.06) | ecosystem: Environmental > Terrestrial > Soil > Desert | place: Antarctica: Dry Valley...
ACCGGCCCTGAAGGGAGGCTGAAGAGCCGGATGCTGGGAAATCCGCTTGTCCGGTTCTGTGAGGGACGGGGCGGCAATTGGTGGTCACTAGACCCCAAAGAGCACCCCGTCTACTCGACCGAAATAACTCGAATTAAGGCATCCTTTTCGAGAGGTTTCGTGTGCTTTGATGGATCGTGTTTGTTTTTCAGGGGGCTGCTGCTAGCGATTGCGAGGGTTCGGCCGAGGGTTTTGGCGTCGTCCACCTCGAGCCTGAAACCGGGAAGCCCGGCACAACCCAGAAATATACCGTAGCATCCTAGCCGAGGAACCTAGAAGCGTTTCGACCCGGCAATATACTATTCATCAGGCTCGGCGCGTAGTTAAGCAGACTTTTTTTGATTGCGCCCTTTGACCGTAAACATAGTAGTTATCGGAGATAGGCATCTTGCGGCGGGTGATAGCGGGTGTTAGACTTCGCAGCTTGGTTTTGACGATATCGAGTTGGAGCGGAGTGAGGAATCGGGCTTAGTGGGCGTTGCAGATCAAGTACTCTCAGCAGTCAGACGAATGGGCCTCGTAATACTGATAGCGATCGTATTCTTGTTCGGCCTGGCCACCACTGTTTATTTATCGCTGCGCAGTCCTGCAGTTACCGTTCCTGAGGTCATTGGTAAGGATCGGTTCGAGGCCGAGCGGGTTTTGGGGAATGCCGACTTGAATTTCCGCGTGCGGGCGACAAGACCAAGCAATCAGGTCAAAGCCAACACGGTTCTCTTTCAATTGCCGCGCGCTGGAGAAGTGGTCAAGACGGGTCAGACAGTCGCGATGGATATAAGCCGCGCTGCGAAAGAGGGAGAGGCTTCGGAAGCCGTCGTTAACAACAAAAAGGCGAGCGACGAAAAGGTCCCAGAGAACCGCAACGCGAACACGTCAGAACCGGCAAAAAACGACAACGAGAATAGGCCGAAGCGAAATAAGAACGCCAACAAGAACGCTAACGAAAACTCGAACGCGAATGCCAGCAAAGCTCGCAACGTTACAAACACTGTGAATACCAATTCTGGTGGAGAGGCAGCCAATAGCAACGCGAGCCCAAGTCGCACTGTAAATCAAAACGATAACCGACGGTCTCCCGCGCCCACGCCCACTGGTCAAAACAACAATCGGGAGAAGCTCTAGCTTGTTGAGGTTCAGGCGAAGCACGCCGTTACATTCGGATGGTAACCACCAGAACAATAGAAATCGCGCCTTCGATCCTCTCATGCGACTTTTCACGCCTGGGCCAGGAGATAGAAGCAGTTGAGCGCGGTGGAGCTGCTATCCTCCATGTTGACGTGATGGATGGCCATTTTGTTCCGAATATCACAATTGGTTTGCCGGTGGTGAAGTCGATCGCGCGTTCCACGAAGCTGTTTATTGATACTCACTTGATGATCTCCGAACCGGGTCGGTATGCCGAGGAGTTTGTGGCTGCAGGAGCAAAGATGGTTTCGGTCCATGTGGAAGCGGATCCGCACTTACATAGGACGTTGGCGTCTATCAAGGCGGCCGGCGGCGCCGCAGGAGTGGCGATTAACCCGGCGACTCCGATTGTAGCCTTAGAAGAAGCGCTGGATTTCGCGGACTATATACTGGTGATGTCCGTGAATCCCGGCTTCGGCGGCCAGCAGTTTATTTCTACATCGCTGGACAAGGTGCGGAGGTTGCGGCGAATGATCGATGAACGTGGTTTGAACGTTCGTATTGAGATAGATGGCGGTATCGATCTAACGAATATCGCAGAAGTCGTAGCCGCTGGAGCTGAGATTATCGTGGCCGGTTCGGCTATTTTCGGTGCGCCCGATCCGCAGGTGGCAGTTCGTGATTTGCGCGAAGCTACCGTCGAGTGGGCGTAAGGGGATTGCCGATTTCCAATTGCCGATTGCCGATTGGAGTTTTTGTTTATGTTGCTCGGTGCCGCATGACTCGCAATGTTAATGGGAATTTTGCTCAGCGCCGCATGACGCGCATGTTAATGAGAATTAAAATCGGCAATCGGCAATTGCCAATTGGCAATAATGGAGGTTTACATATGCACTATCGCCTTTTGGCGCTGGCGACACTTTGCGTCGCGCTACTCGTGATCGCAGTTCCGCCTGCTCTGGCCCAAACAAAACCTCAGAGTGATCTTTCGGCCATGCAGCGCCTGGACGTTATGCGGTCCAAACTCGATTCTCTGCGTCGATCGCTCAACAACGCCACCTCTTCGCTGCCACCGAAGAGCACAGATAAGAAGGAGACAGTCGACGATCCGCGACAAAGACTGCAAGGCCTGGAGAAAGAGGTCGGTTCAATCCTTTCTGAAGTTAATGATATTCGCGGTAAACAGGAACGCTCAGAGCGATACGATGCAACGGTGCTCGAACGACTCGAAGCGTCAGTGGGCGACATTAACACCCGCGTGCAGGCTGGCCTGCAGGCTACTGCAAGTGCCAGAACTGCCAGCGCCGCTTCCGGAAAAGCACCCGCCAAGAAGAAGAAAAAGGGAAAGTTTTTTGGACTCTTCGGAGGTGGCGGCGAAGACAAATATGCGGATTTAACTGGCGAGGTTGCCGCAGGCCGCGATCGCGTGCTGTTCGAAGAGGCCGCCAAGCAAGTGCGCAAAGGAAGCCACGAAACCGGGCGGCTCCTCTTTACGACAATCATAAATACTTATCCCGATTCTCCTTTCCTACCTTTGGCCAAACTTGCAATCGCCGATTCCTTCTATCTTGAAGGCACCACCAGCAACTTAATCCAGGCTGCACAGGCTTATCAGGATTGGCTAACCTTCTTCCCCACCGATCCACTGGCGGATGATGCGATGATGAAGGTTGCGGAATCCGAAATGAGGCAGATGGGTCTCTCGGATCGCGATATCTCCCATGCGCGAAAAGCTGAGCAGAGATTGAAAGTCTTGTTGCAGCAGTACCCGCAGACCAAGCTCCGGCCGGATGTTGAGCAGCGCTTGCGCGAGGTTCAGGAAAATCTTGCTATGCACAACCTGCAGATCGGAAATTTTTACTACAAGGCCAAATACGAGCAGCAGAAGGGGGGGTTGAAAGGTGCTCAGTCCCGTTACCGGGAGATTGTTGAGAAGTATCCCAACTTCTCCTTCATGGATGAGGTCCTTTTCCGCCTGGCCGCGACTTACCAGCAGGAAGAAGAGCCCGACGAAGCGGCAAAATACTACCAGCAGATTCTACGAAATCATCCCAACAGCGAATTTGGGGAAAAGGCTCGCGAGCAGCTGAGCATTATCGGCGCACCAATTCCCGAACCCGATCCAGCGCGAAAGAATGCGCCGCCACCAGTACGTCCGGGAATGCTCGACAATTTGATGCAGCAGGTTAGCGGCAGAGCGGACGTTACCGTGGACAAGAATGGCGTTCTCATCAGCAAGGACGGGAAGGAGGGCACTGACCTTATAGACGAAGCTCTGAAGTACAACGGTCAATTGCCTACCAACATTACGCCGCAGGCACCCACGCAGCGGACCAACCCCAATCCCGCGCCGGTGAACTCGATTCCACGTTCCGGACCCCAGGATGTAACTCCTGTCACTACTGCGCCGGCGTCCGCCCCGGTCAAGCCTTGAGCGCGTTGAGGTTGAGCTCCTCGTCCGGCGACAAGAAGCGGCCACAGATAAGCACGGATTCTCAGGGATTGATTTCCGGAGGTTATCGAAGATGAGTCTCCTAAACCGTGGCTCCAGTTCGTTGTAGACTTCGAACAAGGCTCCTATCATCTTTTGGGTTGTTTCTCCATGTTAGAATCCGTGCTTGTCTGTGTTCATCTGTGGCCTAAGATCGCGGAGTAAAGTGTGAATTGTCCAATCAATTAAACGAGTCGATCGAGAGAGAACTCCTGCGGCGACACAAAGCGACTGCCACAACGGTTGCCGGCCTACTGGTTGCGACCGTTCTTCTTAGCATCGCGGCCTACATCAGCAAGAGTTTCCTACGCGAGCAACATAATCCCCCTGTAGATATTGCGTTAAGAATCACCATTCTCATTTTTGGATTGGGCGCAGTCGCTCTGCGTCGCACAAGATTCGCAACGATGCGACTGCAAGACATCGGAGCTTTAACTGGCGCCTCAGGGCTGCTGCGCACTCTGGAGAAAACAACCATTCAGGTGGCGCTAATTGGCGCCGCGATCTCGATGGTGGGATTTATTGCCACCCTCCTGACAGGCAACGCCTTCTATTCCTATGGTGCAACTTTGGTTGCCGTATTCGTGTTGCTGTATTGCTTTCCCACTCGGCCTTCGTGGCGACGAACCTTGCAGCAGTTTGCCCAGGTTTCCGAGGCTCCTATCCCAGCGGGCCGTCCGGAATAGGCCCGATTGCATTATTCTGCCTGAAAACCGAACCTTTTGTGAATTGTGTTGATTCCGTTTCAAGCATTTGTTAGTTTGTAATTGACGTTACTGACCGCCGGCCCCGGCGCGGTTATCAATTTAGCCCTCCTCCCAGGCGTATTCGCTTTGCACGGGCAAAGTCGGTTACCCCAATCAATGAAAATCCTCGAACCCCTGCGATCTGTATCGATCTGCTCAACGCTTATCTTCCGGTTGATTCTAGTCGCCGCTTGTTTGTTTGCGTCCGGGTTATTCTCCGAAGTCTCAGCCCAGAGTGTGCCTTCGCGACCTGTGGCACGTCTTATTACCGGCACTTCAGACGAGACTCGTTACTCAAGGCCTCGACGCGTTAGCGTGCCCTTGAGCGACGGGCGCAGATCCGAGAGCGGGGGTCATGCAGCCTTTCCATTGATCAATCACGCCTCCGAGACCGAGCGCCAGGCGTTTGAAGCAACAAATGAAATGCGCGCGAGGAATGGATTTTCTCCGTTAAGTTGGGACAGTGATCTCTGCCGGATGGCTCGAGCTCATTCCGAAAAGATGGCCCGCCTCAGATTCTTCGCTCATGAAACACCAGAAGGCCTGCGTCTAAGAGATCGTGCTCGGGTCGCGGGAGTTCGCTTCCAGGTGATAGGAGAGAACATAGCGTATAATCAGGGCGTCAATGATCCTGGCACATTTGCTGTTCAAAGATGGATGATTTCATCAAAACATCGTGCAAATATGCTCAGTCCTGAATTTCGGGCTTCGGGGATCGGTAGTTTTGTAGCCAGTGACGGCCGGGTTTATCTAACCCAGATTTTCATCGCGCGTTAGACGCCGGATAAATCTTTATGAGCAGGCGGCTGGCGCTTCAACAGGTCAGCCGCCTTTAACGTGCCTACACCTCCCTTTACCCTTCCGTCGTTTGCAAAGATCAATTGCAGTTTGCGCATCCTGGGCAAGCGTCCCGATGGCTATCATGAGATCAGGACGGTACTGCAAACCGTTTCGCTTCACGATACACTTCGGTTCGCTCCCGCAGGCTCTGAGATATCGCTATCTTGTGATGATCCGCTGCTTCCAACAAATCAGAACAATCTTATTGTGCGGGCGGCAATTGCTCTGCGAGGTCGTTATGGAGTTCGGTCCGGGGCGCGTATCCACCTCGAAAAACGAATTCCGGTTCAGGGAGGACTCGGCGGCGGATCATCAAATGGAGCAGTAACTTTGTTAGGCCTCGCGCATCTGTGGAAGGTCAGGGCGAAGGTCTCGGAGTTAGCTGAGCTGGCTGCCGGATTAGGGTCCGACGTCCCGTTTTTTCTAGGCGGAGGTCGGGCTCTTGCAACAGGGACCGGAACAAGTATCTTTTCGCTCACGGATCTCAAGGCGCTGGATCTTCTGATCGTAGCTCCTACCGTTACCGTGGCGACCGTGGCAGCCTATAAAGTACTCAGTTCAGCTGCCTTGACAACCCCGAACTCCGACTCTATCCTTGCTATTTCGCGTGGGCCAACCTATTCATCAGATTGGGATCAGGGGCCTGTCTCTGACGACTTGGAGAATGATTTCGAGCAGGTGATCTTTGATATTGAGCCTGAGATTGGGCGAGTTAAAAAAGCCCTGCTTGAGGCTGGTGCTCGTAGCGCTTTGCTCGCTGGAAGTGGTTCGAGCGTTTTTGGTATCTTTGACAACCGGGAGGCGCAGCAGCGCGCCCTTGATCAGATTCGGGTGGAAAGCTGCTGGCGCACATTTCCCTGCGAAACTCTGTCGCGCGAAGAGTACATTCGAGCGATGGGATCTTGTGGTACTCCGCTCTTACGCTCTTTTGATCTGCGATCCGATACTGGGGCGTAGCCAAGTGGTAAGGCACCGGTCTTTGGAACCGGCATCCGTAGGTTCGAATCCTCCCGCCCCAGCCACTTTTCAAGTAATAGTATCAGTGGAAACTGACGAGGGAACCCTTCTGACTTCGCACTTGTTAGCTTGTTACTGATGTTATGGGCACGACCGGCGGTATAAAAATCTTTTCCGGAAACGCGAACCCAAGACTGGCGGAAGAGATTTGTCGCCATCTGGGTTGTGATATGGGGCGCGCCTTTGCTGAGCGCTTCTCGGACGGCGAGTTTAACTTTCAGATCGATGAGAATGTTCGCGGTGGGGATGTCTTCATTGTTCAGCCAACTTCCCCCCCCACTGATGAGCACCTGATGGAGTTGCTGGTGATGCTCGACGCTTTCCGTCGATCATCGGCAGAACGCATCACGGCCGTCATTCCGTATTATGGCTACGCGCGCTCTGATAAAAAAGATCGGCCGCGGGTGCCTATCTCGGCGAGACTGGTGGCAAACCTGATTACAGTCGCCGGCGCTGACCGTTTGCTGACGATGGATCTACATGCGGCGCAGATCCAGGGGTTCTTTGATATTCCGGTGGACCACTTGTATTCGGCACCAGTAATGATTGGCTACTATCAGGACAATCCCTTGCCGAATCTAACGGTTGTTGCTCCCGACACGGGAGGTGCAGAAAGAGCCCGCGCTTACGCGAAACGCCTGGATGCTGAGCTGGCGCTTTGCGACAAGCGACGCGAGAAGGCAAATGTCGCAGAAGTTATGAACGTTGTGGGTGATGTCCGCGGTCGCAGCTGCCTGGTTGTCGACGACATGTGTGACACAGGCGGGTCGCTTACGAAAGTTGCTCGAGCCTTGAAAAATGCAGGAGCGGAAAGCATTCATGCCTGCTTCACGCACCCGGTTTTGTCGGGCAAGGCTGTGACACTGCTGGATCAGTCAGAGATCGAGCAGATAATTGTCACGAATACGATTCCGTTGCGCGATCACGCGTGCGAGTTGAAGAAGATAAAGGTACTTAGTATCGCGCCGCTTCTGGCGAAAGCGATCAAGTCGATCCATGAGGAAACCAGTGTTTCCTCGCTCTTCGTATGAAGGGCAAACACTGATGGCCAAAAGAAGACCATCAGCGACCGACAGGATTTTTGATTTTTGATTTTGATTTGCGATTGACATTTCTGACTGCATCCCGCTTTAAGGTCGGGACAAGAAATCGCAAATCTAAAATCCAAAATCAAAAATCCTGTCGGTCGCTGAACGTCTGTAAGAGGAGTGATTATGGCTGAGCATAAAGACATAACGGTCAAGGCTAAGGTGCGTGAAGGCCGCGGCAAGAACGACGCTCGTCGCACGCGGCGCGCAGGATTAGTTCCAGTCACGGTTTATGGCGGCGGCGGCGAAACGTTGGCAGCGGCAGCGCCGCTCAGTGAATTAGCAGCGATTCTTAGATCTGAGGCCGGTCGGAACACGATTTTCACTATCGACATCGAGGGCCAGGGCGCCAGTGAGGTCATGTTCCATGAGAGGCAAATCGATCCCGTGCGCAGCCGGTTGTTGCACGCGGATTTTCAGCGACTGGTTAAAGGCCAAAAGATTGAGGTGACCGTCCCCCTCCACCTGGTTGGCGAGCCGATCGGAGTACGGGAGGAACTGGGCATCCTGGAACAGATCGTTCGTGAGATCGAGATTCGCTGCGAGCCGCGCGAAATCCCTGACGCTATAGATGTCGACGTTTCGAATCTTAGTGTTCACGATGTACTACACGTTTCCGATATCCAGGTAGGTGAGAACATCGAGATTCTTAATGAACCTGATACCGTAATTGCCACAGTCGGCATCGTGAAGGAAGAGCCGGTTGCGGTGCCGGTGGCTGAAGTCGAAGGTGCGGCGGAACCCGAAGTAATCGGCAAGGGTAAGAAGGAAGATGAGGGTGCCGGCGACGAGGGCGAGAAGGGCAAGAAGGAGTCGTGACATTTCTGATTTTCCGATTGCCATTTCCGATCGAGTTAGTTGAGTCCCTAATTCAGAGATACGATAAAGGCCGCAAAAAATTGAGCAACTCATTTGCGCGGCAGACGTCAATCGGCCTCCGCTAATTGCCAATCGGCAATTGGAAATCGGCAATGTAATGCGTCTCATTGTAGGTTTGGGAAACCCGGGCGCTGAATATGACTGGTCGCGTCATAACCTGGGATTCATGTTGATTGACAAGTTGGCTGGTGAGGCCGCGATTGGAGTGAACAAGCGCGAGTGTCGATCGTTGGTCGGGCGGGCTGAGATTGCAGGTTGCGCAGTCAAACTCGTCAAGCCGCAGACTTTCATGAATTTGAGCGGCGAGTCGGTATACTGCCTGATTGCCAGGCACAAGCTCGAAACGCCAGCCGAAAAGCTAATCGTCGTATCCGACGATCTAGCTTTGCCGTTCGGTAAGATTCGTATTCGGGAACGTGGTTCGGCTGGGGGTCACAACGGCTTGAAATCGATCATCGGTTGTCTCGGGACAAACGAGTTTGTTCGGCTACGAATTGGAATACAGCCGGACCATCCGATTAGCGATTCGAAGCGCTTTGTTTTGGATGTGTTACCCAAGGCAGCGCGAACGGAAGTTGAAAGAGTTCTGGAACGAAGCGCCGAGGCGCTTAGGTCCATCCTCAAGGATGGCGTTCGGAAAGCAATGACAGAGTATAACTGATTGGCGATTTCCAATTGGCCAATTGCCGATTTAAAGAACTATAGCTTGCGGCCCCGGGACTTGAGATTCCCAAATTGGCAATTGGCAATCGAAAATGTTTAATTCCCTTCTTGCTTCATCCAACGAGATGAGGCTAGACATCCATAAGGAGGATGATTTGGAATCACAAAGGCAATACGAAGTAGTCTTCATCGTCGATCCCGGCGCTGACGACGATGAGGTCAATCGCCTCACTGAAAACCACAAGCAGATCGTCACCGACCAGGGCGGCGTCATAACCAAATCCGAAAGCTGGGGCAAACGGCAGTTGGCTTATGAGATTCTTCATAAGACGGAAGGCACTTTTGTGCTCATGGAGATCGAAGGCTCAGGTAGTGAGATAGCCGAGCTGGAACGGCGTATGCGCGTCAACGATCGCATCATCCGCTATTTGACGGTGCGGGTCGACGAAGATCGGCGCCGCGCCGAGAAGTTTAAGGCCCGTCGTACTCGCAAAGCCGCGAAAAGACCAGCTTCACGTGGCGGTCCCCCACGCGGGGCTTCCGTCCCTGAGTTCGCCGCTGCTGACGATGATGAAGGCTAGCAAAGCTGTGAATTCCGGGGTAAGCGTTGTTGAGCGCGCTCCACGTGAGAGTGGTTAGGCGCTGCCACCAGATACCCACGATTTACGATCACGATTGACGATTTACGAGGAAACACACTATGTCGAGCAACTATGAAGACCGCAACCGCGGATACAATGGCGACGAGGATATGGATCGTGGGCGGCCGATGCAGTCGCGAGGCGGCCGGCGCATGCACAGGCGAAGAATCTGCAGGTTTTGTATCGAGAAAGCAGATCTCATCGATTTCAAGGACGTGAGACTGCTGCAAAACTATATTCCTGAGCGCGGCAAGATCATTCCCAGACGTATCACCGGCAACTGCGCCACGCACCAGCGTATGCTTGCCGAGGCAATTAAACGGGCACGCAACATCGCGCTGCTTCCCTATACCACCGACTAAGAAAGGAGCGCGAGAGATGGCACACACCAAAATACTTTTACGCGAAGATGTTGATGACCTCGGCGCCCGCGGCGAGACAGTCAGAGTGAAGGCCGGGTATGCTCGCAACTATCTGCTGCCGCGCAAGCTCGCGGTGGAGGCGACTGCGGGCAACGTCAAGCAGATCCAGCGCGAGCGCGCGGTTCTGTTGAAGAAGGAAGCAACTGAGCGCGCGACGGCCGATGCCCAGTCTGAGCAAATGGGCTCGCTAGTACTTAACTTCGAACGCAAGTCTGGTGAGCAAGGAGCACTCTATGGATCAGTAACCTCGATGGACATCGCCGAAGCGCTAAAGGACAAAGGTTACGAAATTGATCGACATCGCATCCAGCTGCGAGAGCCGCTCAAACGCACCGGTGATTTCACTGTACCGCTGCGATTGCACCGTGAAGTAACGGTGGATCTCCAGGTTAAAATCTCCTCTGAAGGCCAGGTAATCGTGGGACACATGACTCCAGAGCAGGAATTGGAACTCACGAAGAATCGGGAATCCGACACGGCCGAGGAGTCCTTAGAGTAAGGAAGCAAAAAAACAAGGACCTCTATTCCAAATTTTGGTGCCCTGTTGGGCGCTGTAGTATAGTCCGAGGCGCTGCAAGTTCTTGTTACTTGCAGCGTCATTTTTATTCCGCGCATCGCGTTAAAGTCCTAATTCTAGTCCCTATTAGAATCAGTCAACAATGGCCAATCCTGATCCCGCTCGCGAGCAATCGCTCGAACGTGCCCTGCCAAACAGCGCTGAAGCTGAACGGGCCATCCTGGGAGGTGTGGTTCTCGATAATGGCCTGATCAGCCAGGCAATCGAACTGTTGCGACCGGAAGACTTCTACGTCCCCTCGCACCGTCGCATCTTCATGGCCATGATTGCCCTATTCGAACGCGGCGCCGAGATCAATCCGATCCTGATTGGCGAAGAGCTGAAGAAGGAAAACGCGCTGGAATCGGTTGGGGGGATCAGCTTCATTACGAATCTTACGTACGGTCTACCGCACTCGACCAACATTGCGCACTACGCGAAGGTTGTCCGCGGCAAGTCGATGTTGCGCCAGCTCATCAAGGCCTCCAATAAGATCACCCAGGAGGCGCTCGAGCAGGAAGACGAACCGGAGATCATTCTCGACCATGCCGAGCAGGCAATCTTTCAGTTGGCTGACGAGCGCATCCGCCAGGGCTTCGTTCACGTCAAGCCGGTGGCCGAACAACTGCTGGAGAAGATTCAGGAGATGGAAGGCCGCGCCGCGGTCTTGACGGGGCTGACGACAGGCTTTGCCGATCTCGATAAGATGACCTCGGGCCTCCAGCGTCAGGATCTTATAATTGTCGCCGCTCGCCCTTCGATGGGCAAAACCAGTTTCGCTTTGATGCTCGCCGAAAATGCAGCGATTCACGCAGGCGCAGTCGTGGGAATCTTTTCATTGGAAATGTCGAAGGAAGCCCTGGTCATGCGCCTGCTTTGTTCGCAAGGCAACATCGATGCACAGCGCTTTCGGAATGGTTTCCTATCGCGGCCGGAGTGGGCCCAGATTGCAAAATCATTGGGCATTCTCGCAGACTCGAAGATATTTCTCGACGACACAGCAAGTATCTCGGTGCTGGAGATGCGCGCCAAGTCGCGTCGCCTGGCCGCGGAACAGAAGCAGCTCGACCTTATTATCGTTGACTACCTGCAGTTGATGTCGGGTTCTGCAAAACGCTTTGAGTCGCGGCAGCAGGAAGTTTCCCAGATCTCTCGTGAGTTGAAGGCTCTGGCCAAGGAGATGAACGTTCCCGTCGTTGCGCTCTCCCAACTCTCGCGCGCTCCGGAATCGCGTTCGGACCACCGGCCGCAATTGGCGGACTTGCGCGAATCAGGAGCGCTGGAGCAGGATTCAGACGTTGTGGCCTTCATCTACCGCGAGGAGCAATACAAGACCCCGGAAGAGAAAAACAATCTACCGGAAGATCAGAAGAACGTTGCCGAACTAATCGTCGCCAAGCAGCGTAACGGTCCCACCGGCACCGTTGATCTTCGCTTTACTCCCTCGAGCATGCGTTTTGATAATCTCTATCGTGAATAGTGCGTCCTCACAATCTTAGCCATGACAACGACCATAAATCCCCTCCAACATCCAAAGGGAGGCAGGCAGTGAAACTCCACAACCGCCTGTTGCTCCTCACAACTCTTCTGGTCGCGTTATTTTCCGGTTGGTGTACTAGAGAGGCTCCCAAACCTGAGAATAAAGTTTCGGCGCTCGTAAACGAGGTGAAAAGCACGGCTCCTCAGAGGCTCCCAGCGGGCAGTGGCGAAGAAGTCACTTTTTTCCCCACCTATGGCTACCGAGAGGGTAACGGCTGGAATATAAAAGTACGCGGCTGGGTACATCAGGAC
>Ga0136614_10002065_pt1 | contig 12296 bp, 12 predicted proteins | sample AntDrymUQ2792106_2_FD_106643 | JGI IMG/M metagenome (GOLD analysis project Ga0136614, IMG submission 106643) | Polar desert sand microbial communities from Dry Valleys, Antarctica - metaG UQ279 (21.06) | ecosystem: Environmental > Terrestrial > Soil > Desert | place: Antarctica: Dry Valley...
CGACTTGGTTATCGCCCCGCCTCGTCTTCAGTCCGCGTCGAGCCGGGCACGATTACGCGGATCGAGGTGGAGCTTTCGCATCTGGCTGCGCGCCTTCCCGTGATAGAAGTGCGGGGCAGGAGTCAGGTCTACGACTCCAGACTCGCCGGCTTCAACGCCCGAAAGGAAAAGGGCGTTGGGCATTTCGTCACCCGCGAGCGTCTCGACGCCCTGTCTTCAGCGCGTTTCGTCGATGTGCTTCGTCAGATACCTGGTGTCAGGATGCGTACGCTTCGCGGTGGAGTCGCGACGGTGACATTGCGTGGATCCCGGTGTCCGCCCCTCGTGTTTCTCGACGGGTTCCCGGCTACTGCTGGTGTGCTCGATCTCGATATGATCGATCTCGCCAGCGTGGAGGGGATCGAGGTCTATTCGGGCGTGGCGACCGTGCCGGTCGAATTCATGAGCGTGAGGGGCCTCGATAGCTGCGGGGTGATTGCTGTGTGGTCCCGCCCCTTCCGCAGTCGACACCGGCGGCAGGCGCCCGTCGATCTCGCGGAGCTCGAGCGCCTGATCGTGGAGCGGAAGGTGTTCACGGCCGAGCAGGTTGACCAACCCGCGGCTCTGGTGACGGGGGGTGGCTCTCCCCCCGCATATCCTGACTCGCTTTGGGACGCGAGCGTCGCCGGAGGCGCGATCGCGGAATTCGTTGTCGGCGCAGACGGGTTCATCGAGCCAGGAACACTGAGAATCGTTTCGGCGACGCATCCATATTTCGCGGCAGCCGTCCGGTCGTCGCTGGAGGGAGCCACATTCCGCGCCGCAGATCTCGACGGGCGGCGGGTCAGGCAGGTGGTTCAGCTGCCCTTCCGCTTCGAGCGGAAGGATCCTCGCTGACGGGCGGGCGCTCTTGCGTGATTTTCGCCCCTCCTACATCTTCCGGACTAAGCTCGAGCGGTATTGCTCGAGATAGCTCTGCCTGCCAACGTAGCTCTCCTCCAGCCACACGGTCCTCCTCGTGTAGCTGCCGCTGAGCAGTTGGCCGACGAGGTGTTTGTCGTTTTTCACCAGTTGCATTAGCGGAGGTCGGGTATGATAAGAATCTCACGTAAGTGCTTTACCATCCCTTTCATCGCCGTCTGCCTCGGTTTTTTTCTACCCAACGAGGCCTCGGCGCAGGCGGTAGTCATCCGCGGTACGGTCAGCAATGACCAAGGCGCGCCGGTTCCGGGCGCTACTGTTGCGATCAGGTCGCTCGGGGTCGGGGCACTGGCTGACGCGTCAGGGAACTACTCCTTCACCGTTCCCGCCCAGGCCAGCGGCCAGACGGTCACCGTAACGGCCCGGTACATCGGCTTCACTCCGGCGGATCGCAGCGTCGCGCTTACGGGAACCCAGACGGTCAACTTTACGATCGCCGCTGATCCGTTCAGGCTCAGCGAAGTAATCGTGACCGGCGTGGCGACCGGAACCGAGCAGCGAAAGCTTCCTTTCACGGTGGCGCGAGTCTCGGCTGAGCAAATCACCGAAGTACCGGCGTCCTCGCCCGTCAACGCTCTTGCCGGCAAGGTCGCCGGCGCGCGTGTCACCAGCGGAACGGGCGCTCCGGGCGCGGCGCCGGCTATCCGCCTGCGCGGGTCGACGAATCTGGCGATCGGCGGAAGCTCCCCGCTCATCATCGTGGACGGTGTAATCAGCCGCTCGAACATCTCGGATCTGGATGCGAACGACATCGAATCGATCGAGATCCTGAAAGGCGCGACGGCTTCGTCGTACTACGGCTCGAACGCGGCGAACGGTGTGGTCAACATCACCACCAAACGCGGCCGCAGCCTGACGGACGACAACGTACAGGTGATTTCGCGCTCCGAATACGGCAAGGCGGGAATCCAGCGTTTTGTCCCCCTGAACACCAGCCATCCCTACCTGGTGAATCCCGACGGAGAGATCGCTCTCAATGCCGGCGGCTCACGCATCACGACCAGCACCTTCATGGATCAGCCGTATCCGACCACCGGCCCGAATGCCTGGCGGAATCAGCTCCGGGAATGGATGAAGGACGGCGAATTCTACAGCAGCAACGCGCAGGTCGGCCTGCGGCGCGGCAACACCAACTTCAACAGCTCCTTTACCACGGATCACAACGCGGGAGTAATTCCGCTCCGCAAGGGACAGTACCGTCAGAACGCCCGGGTGAATGTCGATCAGGGAATCGGCCAGAAGCTGGACGTCTCGCTGAGCATGACCTACGGGGCGGTGAAGAACGATCATCCCACTTCAACACCGATCCCACCGCGGACTCCTGGTTTGCCCTGCTTCAGGCGCCGCCGGACGCGAACCTCCGTACCCCGTACAACGATCCTGCCGGCAGGGACACGATCCCGTTCTGGCTGGAACTGCCGCCGGTGAAGTCGCCGAGCGCACGCGGCAATCCGCTGTACTCGCTGGCGAATGAAGAGTACACGCTGCTGCGTGATCGCTTCCTCGGATCCGTATCCGGCCGTTACCGCGCGCTGAGCTGGCTGACGCTCGACGCCAACTACGGCACCGACCGGCTGAGCGCACGTCAGCGGACGTATCAATTCAAGGGATATCTGACCAGCGGCAGTACGCCCGGCACCGGGTTCCTTTCTCGCGATGCCAACAATTCCGTAGGCTGGAACAGCCAGGTTGCGGGCACCGCCACGGGAGATTTCTTCGACGCGGTCCGCACGGCGACGCGCGTTGCGGCAATATTCGAGCAGCGGCGCGGGAACTTCTTCGAGACCAGCGCTTCACGCCTGAACGTTTTCGCGGTACCCGATCTGGCGGCTGCTGACCGGGCAAACGTCTCGGTGAACTCCGATGACCAGCTCGAGCGCAACGTCAACTACCTCGCGTCCCAGACCCTGGATATCAAGGATCGCTATATCATCGACGCGATGCTGCGTCGCGACGGCTCGTCGTTGTTCGGCGCGGGCAACCGGTGGAAGAACTTCTACCGCGTATCCGGCGCGTGGCGGGTGAGCGAGGATTTCAAAATCCCGGGCGTTCAGGAGCTCAAGCTCCGCGGCGGCCGCGGAACCGCGGGACTGCGTCCCGGCTTCTTCGATCAGTACGAGACGTACTCGGTCTCGGGTGGCCAGATCACCAAGAATCAGGTCGGCAACCGTGACCTGCGCCCGGCGGTTGCAACCGAGGATGAATTCGGCCTCAACCTGACCTTCCTCGATCGCTTCAACCTCGAGCTGGTGCAGGCGAACCGCATCACCCGCGGGGCCTTCCTCAACATTCCGTTGTCGCTGGCGCAATCCGGCGGCTTCAGATTCCGTGTCGAGAACGCGGCCGACGTCTCAGCTCGTACCACCGAGGCGTCACTCCAGGCTGACGTTCTGTCCGGGGGCGCGCTGACGTATTCGGCCGGCCTGACGCTCGACCGCACCAGGCAGAGAATCGACCACCTTGGCCGCCCCCCGTTCCGCGTCGGCGGTCCGGGCCAGACCGGCCAGGGCCAGGACATGTACTACTACAAGCAGGGTGAGCCCCTCGGCATCATCTATGGCACCAAGTGGATCAGGACGTTCGCCGAGCTGAAGGAAAATCCGGCCAACGCGGCAGCGGTCGAGGCCAACTACACGGTCAATCCGCTTGGCTATCTGGTGAGGACGGCGGCGCCCGGTGCCCTGATCGCGTACGTCAACGCCGCTGGAGAGAACCAGCACGCCATCGGCAACTCGAATCCCGACTTCAACTGGGGCTTCTCGAACAACCTCCGCTGGAGAAACTTCGGGCTGTATGCCCTGTTCGACGGACAGCGCGGAGGAGACATCTACAACTTCACGAAGCAGTGGATGTTCCAGGATCTCCGACACGGCGACATGGACATGCGCGGCAAGCCGGACGCCGAGAAAGTACCGTTCGCGATATTCACGCAGAGTCTCTACGCGGGCCTCAACTCCAGCGATTACTTCGTGGAGGACGCATCCTTCGTTAAGCTGCGGGAGCTGTCGGTTTCCTACAACGTTGGTGACCGCCTGCTCGGCTCCACCGGCCTCAACCGGATAGTGAGAGGCGCAAAGGTGGCGCTCATTGGCCGCAATCTCTACACCTGGACCAACTACTCCGGGTTCGATCCCGATGTCGTTGCCGGCGGGGACTTCAACTTCCGCGTCGACGGCTTCCGCTACCCCACTTTCAGAACGATCACTGGTCAGGTGGAGCTCACTTTCTGATGCCCACCATGACACGGAGCAATAAACCAATGACGAGCATGAAAAAGCTCTACTCTATGGTTGGGGCGGCGGCGCTTGTCCTTGCGGGCGCGTGCAACGACCTCGACGTGACGAATCCCAACAATCCAGATGTCGAGCGCGCTCTGTCCTCCCCTGAGGATGTGCAGTCGCTCGCCATCTCCACGCTGAACTCGTGGTACCTCAACGCCACCACCATCGAAGATCCGCACATGCAGTCGGTGACGGCGGATGTAACGAGCGCGAATTTCGGCAACTTCGGAATGCGGTTCAACAACCTCGAGCCGAGGATTGCCTACAACAACAGCAGCGCGAACAACGATCGCTTCGTGACGGAGGAGGCTTGGGATTTCTCCTATGGAACGATCGGCGCGGCAAACGATGCGCTGAGGGCGATCAAGGGTGGCTTGAGCCTTGGCAGCCCGACGATAACCGAGAAGTACCAGCATCTCGCGATGTTCTCGCAGGCCGCGAGCTACTTCAAGCTGGGTCTGATGTTCGACAAGGCTTTCGTCGTGACGGAGGATTCGGATCCAGTTACTCCGCCGACGCTGGTGCCGTACGCAGCAGTCGTGGATTCTGCTTCCGCGATGTTCGACCGGCTCATTGCGGCGAGCGCGGGGAAGAATCACACCTATTCGGTGACAGACCTTCCCATGCCTGACGGGGCCCTCACGTCGGCGCGCCTCAACCGGATCGCCAACACCATGCACGCTTTGTTGCTGGCCTACGAGCCGAGAAATCCGTCCCAGGCCGCAGCGGTCAACTGGGCGAAGGTCGCGGCTCTTGCCGAGAAGGGGATCGGAACCGGTTCGGCCGGCGCGCCGTTCGATTTCAAGGTGCAGGGCGATGGTCTGGGATTCGATGGTGGTACCTGGTACTCGTATCTCGCCGCTTATGGGGACGAACGCACCTGGATCCGTACGGATCACCGGGTAATCAACCGCATGAACCCGAACGTGCCGGCGAAGTTCGATGGCACCATCCCCCCGGAAGGATCATCGCCCGACGCCCGGTACACCTCCGACTTCAGCTACGTGCCACCGCCTATCGGCGATCCGGCGCGTGGCATTTACATGCAGAGCGTATTCGTACATGACCGGTATTTCGATCATACGGTCTTGTCGCCAACCCGTGGCCAGACAGCGGTGCCGTATCTTCTCGCCGCGGAGAGTGACCTGGTTCGCGCCGAAGCACTCATTCGGTCGGGTAGCAGCAGAGTGACGGCTGCCCAGCTGATCAACAACACGCGCGTCAACCGCGGCGGGCTTACCCCCGCGACGGGTGCTGAAGGTGATGCCGCGCTGCTCAGCATGATCAGCTACGAGCGGGACATCGAGCTGATCAACACCAGCGGCACCACTTTATGGTGGAGGCGTTCGATCACCGACCAGCCTGTGCAGCCGGGAACTGTCTGTCACCTGCCGATTCCGGCCAAGGAGCTGGAAACCCTCGGCTTGCCGATCTACACCTTCGGCGGCAGCATACCCTGCTCCTGATGGCGTCACGCTGACATTTCATCCCTGCTGCTCGTTTGGCAGGGCGTAAGAAAAAAGCGGGGCGGATCCGAAGGATCCGCCCCGCTTTGCCTTTTGACGACCCGATGGGCTCAGGCGTTCATTTCGCGAGCCGCAGATTCGCGCAGGTCAGGACATTGCTGAGCTGTGTGCCCGTTCCCTGCAACACATTTACATGAAACCTGCCCGCGTCCGGCATCTCGAACGCGACCTCCTGGTCGATCGAGCCTTTGCCGTTAGTGCCCAACTCGATAGCGGGAAATACTTCGGTCGGGAAGACTGGAGGCGCGCCGGACCCGCAGCTTCCCGGGTAAATTCCCCATCGCAAGGTGGTGACGCCCGCGGTGGCAGGTGCCGATACATCGAGCCGCACGTGCGTTCGCGTTCTCCGGTTGCGAGGAACCACGAGCTCGACCGTCCCATACGCTTTTTGCCGCTCGGTAGCCTTGACGCCCCCGGTTCGCGACTGGGTCGGCTGCAAAGTTCCAGTCCATCGCGCAACGGTAGCTGCCGCGATCGCTATCGCCGTCGGGTCATGAGGCGGGGCAGGTGTGGTGCCGCCGCTCGCGCAGGCGGCAAGACCGGTGGCCAGCAATGCGTTGCGAATTGGCTTCAAGTGCATTATTCACCTGCGGGAAATGGGGAAGAATCGAGCGCCAGGCGCTGGGGCTTGTTACTCCATACAGATATGGGCAGCGCGAAAATTTGTCAAATGACGGCGGTTTAGCCACCTGAAAAATCGACTGCCGGGAGGCCGCCAGGCGGCCTTCCTCGTAATCACTCTCCTCCTGCCGGTAGTCGTGCTGGCCCTGATCGAGGTGGCGCTCCGTCTCACACGCCCTTCCGGCGGGCTTCCGCTTTTCGTCCGATCGGAAGTGATGGGTACGCGTTACCTGGTCGCCAACCGCGCGGTCGGAGGACGCTGGTTTCCAGGACTGGAAAATCCGCCGTCTCCGGCGGCGGAGCCTTTCTCCGAGCAAAAACCCGCGCGTGGCTATCGGTTGTTCGTGCTCGGGGAGTCGTCAGCTGCCGGGTTTCCGTATCCGCGCAACGCGATGTTCTCCCGCCTGCTGCGTGATGTTCTTCGCGATGTCCTGCCGGGTGATTCGGTAGAGGTCGTCAATGTTGGTGTTGCCGCGACCAACAGCTTCACAATGCTGGATGTGACGCGGGACATCGCCGCGCAGAGGCCCGACGCGGTCCTGATCTACGGCGGCCACAACGAGTACTACGGCGCGTTCGGAGCGGCGTCCCGTATCGGCATTCCCGGCGGAACGGCGATGGTGCGCGCATACCTGCGGCTACTGCGCCTGCGCACCGTGCTCGCCCTGCGGAATGGGATTGCCGCGTTACGGACTCGCGGGAACGGCAGCGGCCAAAGCGACCTCGAAGCGGCGAGCCTGATGGAAGTACTGGCACGGGACCGCCAGGTGCCTTTCGGGAGCGCAGGATACGCTCGGGGAATACGGCAGTTCGAAACCAATCTCGAGTCCATCGTAGCTCACCTCACCAGTCGCGGCATTCCCGTTCTGATCGGAAGCGTGGAAAGCAATCTTCGCGATCAGCGGCCGTTCGCCGCCGAAGCAAACTCGCGCCCCGGCGGAGCAGGCGCCGTCTTCGAGAGAGCGCGCTCGGTGCTTGCCGCCGCCGATACCGCGGAAGCGAAGAAACTCTACGAGCGGGCGCGCGACCTGGATGTGGTCCGGTTTCGCGCGCCGACGGCGATCAATGAAGTGATTCAGCGTGTAGCGCGCAGAGCCGGCGCGACCTACGTTCCGGTGGCAGAAGCATTTGCGCGTGCATCACCAGCTGGTATCCCGGGATCGAATCTCTTCCTCGAGCACGTCCACCCGAACCGCGACGGTTACGCCCTCATCGCACGGGTGTTCTTCGAGGAGCTCGCGCGCACCGGACTGCTCGGCTCGACCTACGACAGCACTCGCTTGCGAGCCTGGGGGGAGTACTCGCGCGGGACGACCCTCACCCCCCTCGACGAGCGCATCGCGCTCCACCTGACGGCCACCCTCGTTTCCCGCTGGCCCTTCGTACCCGTTGAGCGTCAGGCGGATTACAGAGGCAGCTATGTCCCTTCGAGTCTCCTCGACAGTCTCGCCTTCGCCGTGTCACGAGGGGAGCGATGGGAAGGGGCGAAGCTGCGGCTGGCAGAGGACTACGAGAGACGTCAGCAGCACGACTCCGCGGCGGCGGAGTACGCGGGATTGGCGCGTGATGCACCGATGTTCGCGGAGCCATTGATGCTCGCCGCCCGCGCGCTCGACCGCGCCGGACGATCGGACGACGCCGAGGCCGCACTTCGTCGAGTGGTAGCGATCCGTCCGTCTGCGCCGGCGTTGTCATCGCTCGCCAGGCTCGCCTTCCAGCGCCGGGCAATCGGCGAGGCGATCGGTCTGTCGGAGCGCTCGCTGGCGCTACAGCCGAATCAACCCGATCTGCTGTACCAGCTTTCCCTCGGGTATGGAATGTCGCGCGACCTGCCGAACGCCCGGGCGACTGCTCTCCGGCTGGCGCGGATTCAGCCGCGTGATCCGCGCCTTCCCGAGCTGCTCAGCGGTCTTGGAATGCGCCCCTAGCAACGCGGCGCCCCGCCGGATCCGACCTCAGAAGATCGAGTAGATGAACGGCGCCAGGGCCGTGCCCTGCGCGAGGAACAGGAGACCGCTGATCAGGACCATCACCACGATTATCGGAGCGAGCCAGAGCTTCTTCCGCTCGCGCATGAACCCCCACAGCTCTCGGATCAGTGCCAGCACCTGGTAAGCTCCACTAGAATTGGCGCTCCATGCGTCCGGGCGGAGGCAGCGGGGGCCGCCGATACCAGCCCTGATCCCCGCTGGAGCGATGAACGAGCCTTCGCATCAAGCCGATCGGCGTGACGAGTCCATAATAGACAACGGCAAGAAGAATGGGAGTGGTGATTCTGCCGATTCCGTCGCCAAGCCGCATCCACGCTTTCCTCGCTGGCCCGAGGCGACCCGGAACGAACGCGGCCGCGAAAACCGAGATCACAGCAAGCGCGGCGGCGATGCCCGCTACGATCTCCGCGCCTCTCCAGTAGCCGATCGCCGCGACGACGAGAAAGCCGACTGTCAGGGTGAGAGCGAAACGCCGGCCCTCGCCGATCCGGTCGACACCGGACGGCGGGTACGCGCCCTTCCCGGGCGGGCGATTCAATCGAGTGCCATAGCGCCTGGGCGCGGCGCGGATAACAGGTGCTCTGGCTGGGCTTCGCGCGCCAGCACGAATGGACCAATGACCAGGGCGTCCATGCCCGTGCGCGCGAAACACGCCACGGCGTCGGCGGGAGTGCAGACGATCGGCTCGCCGCGCACGTTGAAAGAAGTATTCACGACGAGCGGACACCCGGTTCTCCTGGCGAATGCCGAAATGAGATCGTGGAAGACCGGGTTCTGCGCGCGCGACACTGTTTGCAGCCGCGCTGAATAGTCGAGGTGCGTGACAGCGGGGATGTCGGAGCGAGTCTCATGTACGCGCGAGAGGCCCGTGACCCCGGTGTCGGCCGGCGGCCGGCGGCGTGACGATGCCACCGGCGCAACGGTCGTCATGTAGGGTGACTCACCCTTGACGTCGAAATATTCCGCGGCTCGCTCGCTGAGGACGCTCGGCGCGAAGGGACGGAACCCCTCGCGGAATTTGATCTTCTGGTTCAGGCGCGACTGCATTCCGGGATCACGCGCGTCAGCGAGTATGCTGCGCGCCCCCAGCGCTCGCGGGCCGAACTCCATTCTGCCCTGGAACCAGCCGACGACCATTCCATCGGCAATCAGCCCGGCCGCCCTGGCCGCGGGCTCGGACGTATCGACTTCCGTATAAACCGCGCCGGCGCCATCCAGAGCCGCGCGAATCTCCTGCGGGGTGAAACCTGGCCCCAGCAGCGTGGCGCGCATCTGGTCGTGTCCCCCGCGCTCGCTCCTCGGCTGCCCGAAGTACTTGTGGCATGCGACGTACGCGGCGCCGAGCGCGCCGCCCGCGTCGCCGGCGGCGGGCTGGACCCAGATTTCCGTGAATGGTCCTTCGCGAGCAAGACGTCCGTTGGCTACCGCGTTCAGCGCCACGCCTCCCGCCAGGCAGACTTTTCCCCGTCCCGTAAGCTGGTGAGCGTAACGGGCAATGCGCAGAATGATGTCCTCGCACACGACCTGAACGGAGCACGCGAGATCCATGTCACGCTGCGTGAGAGGTTCTTCGGGCCTCCTGGGCGGCCCGTCGAAGAGGCGGTCGAAGTGGCGGTTGGTCATCACCAGTCCGCCGCGATAATCGAAAAAGCGCTGGTCGAGCGTGAATGATCCATCCGCGCGGAGCTTCATCAGGGTCGAATAAATCCGCTCGACGTAGCGGGGCTCTCCGAAGGGTGCAAGCCCCATGAGCTTGTACTCTCCGCTATTGACCTTGAATCCGGCGTGATGCGTGAACGCCGAGTAGAGCAGTCCAACGGAGTCGGGAAATCGCAGCTCCTCCAGCAGCTCCAGCTCCGCACCACGGCCAATTCCGATCGTGGCAGTCGCCCACTCGCCGACTCCATCGATGGTGAGGACCGCTGCCTCGTCGAAGGGCGATGGGTAGTACGCGCTGGCAGCGTGGGACTCATGGTGCTCGGTGTACAGCAGCTTGCCGCTGTATCCGCCGAGACCCTCCCGGATCTCGCGGTCAGCGTACAGCCGGTCCTTCATCCAGAGCGGTCCGGCCCGACGGAACGAGGCGAATCCCCGGGGGGCGATATCGAGGTACGTCTCCAGCAGGCGCTCGAACTTGAGCAGCGGCTTCTCGTAAAAGACGACCGCGGAGAGATCCGACGTATCGATTCCAGCCTCGGACAGGCAGTACCTCGCGGCTTGGCGGGGAAACCGCTCGTCCCCTTTCAGGCGGGTGAACCGCTCTTCCTGAGCGGCGGCGACGATCGTGTCTCCGGAGAGCAGGCAAGCCGCGCTGTCGTGGTAGAATGCGGAGATCCCGAGGACGTACTTGCTATCCACCAGCTGTCGCGGTTCCGAGCATTGTCTCTCTCCCGTGGCGAGACCGTACGATTCACAGCAAAGATACCCACGACCGGGGCGGCTTTGTTCAACCGAATAGCGTGTGCTTCCGACTCGGAATGCGCGGGGTTAACTTCGGCGAATGAGAGCTTATCGTCGACGGCACTTCCTTCCGGGGCTGGCCCTCCTTCTCGCGTTCGCCGCGAGCGGCTGCAGCCTCAACGAGTCCTATCCTCTCGGGAGCCTGGCGGTCCGGGTCGTCAATCAGAACGACGTCGCTGTGCCCGGAATCCTGCTCGACCTCTACAAGGTCGAGGGCACAACGTCGATCTACTGGCGGGCGAGCGCGACAAGCAGTAACGGAATCGGGGTCTTCGGCGAGCGGGACGGTGGAGTCATCGCGGGGGAATACTTCATCCGCGTGCTGCTGACGCCTGCCTACGAGCTGGCCCCCGGCGAATCCAACGACCGGCGCGTGACCGTTCGCGAAGGGGATGACCTCACGATCACGTTCCGTCTGGTCCCCAGGAGCGTGGTCTAGGCTCTATTTTGGCAGGGCTGCGAGTTGACATAAATCTCTGTCGCGTCTAACTTTAAAGGCTACTCCAGCTCGCGGGCGGTGTGCAGTTTCGGCCGCGAGACCCCACGTTCAAGTCTTGATGCCCACAATAAATCAACTCGTCCGACAGAGTCGCCGCGACGTACAGAAGAAAGAAAAAGCGCCCGCGCTCAAGTCCAACCCCCAGAAGCGTGGCGTCTGCACCCGCGTTTACACCACGACGCCCAAGAAGCCTAACTCCGCTCTTCGCAAAGTCGCTCGCGTGAGGCTTACGAACGGCTTCGAAGTGACGGCGTACATTCCGGGCGAAGGCCATAACCTGCAGGAGCACTCGATCGTGCTCATCCGCGGCGGCCGTGTAAAGGATCTCCCCGGTGTCCGCTATCACATCGTCCGCGGCTCGCTCGATGCGTCCGGTGTCAACGGACGCAACAAGAGCCGGTCCAAGTACGGAACGAAGAAACCAAAGTCCGGCGGTGCAGCCGCTGGAGGTAAGAAGAAGTGAGCCGGAGAAAGAAGTCCATAAAGCGTCCGATCCTGCCCGACGCACGCTACGATAGCCAGACCGTCTCGAAGTTCATCAACGCCATCATGTATCAGGGCAAGAAGTCCACTGCCGAGCGGATCTTCTACGGCGCGATGGACATAGTGGAGAACAAGACTTCGCAGCCCGGCGTCACGATCTTCAAGCAGGCGCTGACCAACCTCAAGCCGGCCGTAGAAGTAAAGAGCCGGCGCGTCGGTGGCGCGACCTACCAGGTGCCGGTCGAAGTTCGTCCCGATCGGCGTACCGCTCTCGCGATGCGCTGGCTCATCACCTTCTCGCGCGGGCGCAACGAGAAGTCGATGTCGGAGAAGCTGGCGGCGGAAGTCATCGCCGCGAGTAAGGGCGAGGGCAACGCCGTGAAGAAGAAGGAAGACACCCACAGAATGGCCGAAGCCAACAAGGCGTTCGCGCACTATCGCTGGTAGCAGCTGATCACGCGTCGCTGGAGATCCC
>Ga0136614_10002070_pt1 | contig 12283 bp, 9 predicted proteins | sample AntDrymUQ2792106_2_FD_106643 | JGI IMG/M metagenome (GOLD analysis project Ga0136614, IMG submission 106643) | Polar desert sand microbial communities from Dry Valleys, Antarctica - metaG UQ279 (21.06) | ecosystem: Environmental > Terrestrial > Soil > Desert | place: Antarctica: Dry Valley...
CCCCGAGGCCGTGCGCCTGTACAGCCGCGCGAGCTGGATCTGGGTCGCGCTGTTCTCGCTCCGGCTCGCGGTGCAGCTGCCGCTGTATCTCGGGGAGGCGCTGACCGCGCTCGGCGTCGCGCGGATCGCGATGGGCGTCCCGCTGTTCGCGATCGGCATCTGGCTCTCCTGGCTGATCCTGCGACCGCGCGAGACGCCGGCGTAACCTCTGAGGCATGCCTCCGGGCGGCTATTTCGGTAGGGCGCTCGTCGTCGACCTCGACGGGCCGGGGAGCGAGGTGCTCGCGCTCGGCGACGACGTGCTCCGCGCCACGATCGGCGGGGCGGGGCTCGGCACGCACCTCGTGAGCGAGCTCGGGTCGGCGGGCGTCGACCCGCTCGCGCCCGATGCGCCGCTGGCGTTCGTCTTCTCCCCGCTCGTCGGCACGCCGCTGACCACGAGCGCGAAGTTCGCGGTGGTGGCGAAGTCGCCGCTGACCGAGCGGCTCAACGATGCGCTCGCGTCCAGCCACTTCGCGATCGCCGGCAAGCTCACCGGTCACGACGCGATCGTCGTGCGCGGCGCTTGCGACACGCCGGGTGCGCTCGTCGTGGACGGCGGCGGAGCGCGGGTCGAGGACGCCGCCGACCTCTGGGGCCTGTCGGCGTCCGACGCCGAGGCGCGGCTGCGCGAGCGGCTCGGCCCGGCTTACCGCGTCGCGGCGATCGGGCCCGCAGGCGAGAAGCTGGTCCGGTTCGCGACCGTCTCGCACGACGGCCGCCACGCGGGCCGCGGCGGCCTGGGCGCGGTGATGGGCGCCAAGCGCCTGAAGGCGATCGCCGTCCGCGCCACGGACAAGTGCGCCGTGGCCGACGCCGGTGCCGTGCTCGCCGCCGCCAAGGATCTGCGCACCCGCTCGTTCGGTCCGGCCACCGCGAAGTACCGCGGCATGGGCACGCTCGGCAACCTGCTCGCGTTCAACGCGCTCTCGGCGCTGCCGGGGCACAACTTCGGCACGCAGACGACCACGCTCGCGCTGGAGGACCGCGCCGCCGTGCGCTCCTCGTGCGCGTCGTGCTCGATCGGCTGCGAGCGGATCCTCAAGACGCGCGACGGGCGCGACGCGCGGGTGGAGTACGAGAGCGCGTTCGCGCTCGGCCCGCTGGTCGGGATCGACGACCCCGACGAGGTGCTGGCCGCCAGCGCGCGCGCCGACGAGCTCGGCATCGACACGATCTCCGCCGGCGGCACGATCGCCTGGGCGATGGAGGCCGGCGTGGCCGACTGGCTGCGCTTCGGCGACGCCGCGGCGCTGCACCGCGCGATCGAGCTGATCGGCGCGCGCGAGGGGCTCGGCGACGTGCTCGCCGAGGGCTCCCGCGGCGCGGCGGCGCGGCTCGGCTCCCAGCGGCTGGCGATGCACGTCAAGGGCCTCGAGCTGCCCGGCTATGAGCCGCGCACGCTGCATGCGATGGCGCTCGGCCTCGCCGTCAACGCGCGTGGCGCCGACCACAACCGCTCCGGCGCCTACGAGGCCGACCTCTCCGGCGAGCACGACCGCCTCGACGGCGGCGCTGCCCACGTCGCCGCCGCGATCGAGTCAGAGGACCGTGCCGCCGCGATGGACTCGCTGATCCTGTGCAAGTTCCTGCGCGGTGTCTTCGCTGACCCGTGGGAGGAGTGGGCGGCGCTGCTGCGGCCGATCACCGGCTGGGACGTCGACGGCGCCGAGCTGCACGAGACGGCGCGCGGGATCGTCGGCGCCAAGCACGCGTTCAACCGCCGCGAGGGCTGGACGCGCGAGGAGGACACGCTGCCCGACCGGCTGCTCGAGGTGCCGCTCGCGCTGCCCTCCGGTCGCGAGGCGGCGCTCACCCGCGAGCGGCTGGACGGCATGGTCGACGCCTACCACCGCGCCCGCGGACTGGACATATTTGTTCAAGACCGCCATGCTGCGCCCCTGCCATGGCCCTGAGCGTCGCACCCCAGACGGACGCGCCGGCGGTCACCTGCACGATCGACGGCGTCGAGGTGAGCGTCCCGAACGGGACGACCATCTACACCGCCGCCAAGCAGGTGGGGATCGACATCCCCGTGCTCTGCCACGACGAGCGCTACGACCCGGTCGGGGTGTGCCGGATGTGCGCGGTCGACGTCGGCGGCCGCGTGCTCGCCGCCGCCTGCGTACGCCCGTGCGAGGAGGGCATGGAGGTCAAGACGGGTGGCGCGCAGGTCGAGCAGCAGCGCAAGGTGCTGACCGAGCTGCTGATGGCCGACCAGCCCGACGTCGATCCCAAGGAGACGACGACCGGCGACAACCTGCTGCTCACGCTCGCGCGCCGCTATGCGACCGGGCACGGTACCCAACGGACTTCGTCCGCGGGCACAGGCGACCGGCTGCCGCAGGGCCGCGGGCGCGGCGAGGACCACTCCAACCCGGTCATCTCGGTCAACCACGACGCGTGCATCCTGTGCGACCGCTGCGTGCGGGCCTGCGACGACGTCCAGGGCAACGACGTGATCGGCCGCTCGGGCAAGGGCTACGCGACGCGGATCGCGTTCGACCTGAACGACCCGATGGGCGAGTCGACCTGCGTCACCTGCGGCGAGTGCGTGGCCGCCTGCCCGACCGGCGCGCTGGTCAACAAGCCGATCCGCGACGTCCCGATCCGGCCGCGCGAGGAGCTCAAGTCGGTCGAGTCGGTATGCCCGTACTGCGGCGTCGGTTGCGCGATCACCTTCCACGTGGACGAAGAGCGCGGCGCGATCGCGTTCGCCGAGGGCCGCCCCCAGCCGGGCTCGCAGAGCCGCCTGTGCGTCAAGGGCCGCTACGGCTGGGACTACGCGGCCTCGTCCCAGCGCCTGACCACGCCGCTGATCCGCGTCTCCTACCCCAAGGCCGCGCTGTCGGGCGACGTCAAGGGCGAGGGCCGCGGGCGCAAGCGGCCCGGCGGGATCGTCGACTACGACGAGGTCATGCCGCACTTCCGCGAGGCGACGTGGGAGGAGGCGCTCGACGTCGCGGCGTCGCGCCTGAAGGAGATCCACGATCGCGACGGCTCGGGCGCGATCGCCGGCTTCGGCTCGGCCAAGTGCTCCAACGAGGAGGCCTACCTCTTCCAGAAGCTGATCCGCGCGGGCTTCGGCACCAACAACGTCGACCACTGCACGCGCCTGTGCCACGCGTCGAGCGTCGCGGCGCTGCTGGAGGGCGTCGGCTCCGGCGCGGTCTCCACCACCTACGGCGACATCGTCAACGCCGACGTCGCGATCCTCGCCGGCACCAACACGACGGCCAACCACCCGGTCGCGTCCTCGTTCTTCAAGCAGGCCCGCCGGCGCGGCACCAAGCTGATCGTGGTCGACCCGCGGCGCGAGCGGATCGCCGACCACGCCGACGTCTTCTGCCAGATCAAGCCCGGCACCGACGTCGCGTTCTACAACGGCGTGCTGCACGAGATCATCCGGCTCGGGCTCGTCGACCGCGAGTTCATCCGCGACCGGGTGACCAACTACGGGGAGCTCGCGAAGCTGGTCAAGGAGTACCCGCCGGAGCGGGCCGCGCAGATCTGCGGCGTCGACGCCGACACGATCCGGCTCGTGGCCAGGCTGTGGGGCGAGGCGGGGGCAGGCGTCATCTACTGGGGCATGGGCATCTCCCAGCACACGACCGGCACCGACAACGCGCGCTGCCTGATCGCGCTCTGCTCGATCACCGGCCACGTCGGCCGGCCCGGCACCGGCCTGCACCCGCTGCGCGGGCAGAACAACGTGCAGGGCGCCTCCGACGCCGGTCTGATCCCGATGATGTTCCCCGACTACCAGCGCGTCGACCATCCCGCCGCGCAGGAGAAGTTCCGCGCCGCGTGGGGGCGCGAGCTCGACGCCCAGCCGGGCCTGACCGTCACGGAGATCGTCGGATCGGCGCTCAAGGGCGGCGTGAAGGGCATGTACATGATGGGCGAGAACCCGTTCCTGTCGGACCCGAACGTCAACAAGGTCCGCAAGGCGCTCGCCGCGCTGGAGTTTCTCGTCGTGCAGGACATCTTCCTCACCGAGACGGCCGAGTTCGCCGACGTCGTGCTGCCCGCGACGTCGTTCCTGGAGAAGGACGGCACCTACACGAACACAGACCGGCGCGTGCAGATCGGCCGCAAGGTGCTCGACGCCCCCGGCGACGCGCGGCCGGACTGGGAGATCATCTGCGACATCGCGAACCGGATCGGGCTGCCGATGGAGTACTCCGGTGTGAGCGAGGTGTTCGACGAGATGGTCGCGCTCTCGCCCGCCTACGCGGGGCTGGAGTACGCGAACCTCGGGCCGGCCGGCAAGCTCTATCCCAACGCCGACCCCGAGCACTCCGACGGCACCGTCGTGCTGTTCGGCGAGTCGTTCGCCACCGACGACGGCAAGGCGCACCTCGTGCCCGCCGAGTGGCTGCCGGCCAAGGAGCTGCCCGACGCCGAGTTCCCGTTCATCCTCAACACCGGCCGGCTGCTCGAGCACTGGCACACCGGCTCGATGACGCGCCGCTCGTTCGCGCTGGACGCGATCCAGCCGTCGGCGATGGTGTTCGTCGGTGTGCAGGACGCCGCGCGCATGGGCATCGCCGACGGCGACTTCGTGCGCGTGACGTCGCGGCGCGGCTCGATCGAGCTGGCCGCGAAGCTCTCGCACCGTGAGACGCCCGGCTCCTGCTTCATCCCGTTCCACTTCCGCGAGGCGGCGGCGAACCTGCTGACGATCGACGAGATCGACCCGTTCGGGAAGATCCCCGAGTTCAAGTTCTGCGCGGTGCGGCTCGAGCGTGCGGGTGGCGGGCAGCCGGTGCTGCCCGACTCCGTGCAGGCGCTGCAGGGAGCCGGCTGATGGCGCAGGGCAACGGACGGGTCCCGGGCGTCGAGGCGCGCGCCGGGAAGTTCCCCGGACCGTCGCTGGTCCCGTCGCTGCACGCGATCCAGCGCGAGCACGGCTGGCTGCCGCGCGAGCAACTCGTGAAGCTCGCGCGCGACACGCGCCGCCCGCTGTATGAGATCGAGGGGCTGGTCTCGTTCTACCCGCACTTCCGCACCGGCCCGAAGGAGGGCCTCGAGGTGGCGGTCTGCCGCGACCTCTCCTGCCGGCTCTCGCGAGGGCACGCGGTCATCCCCGAGGGCGCGGTCGTGCACGAGGTCTCGTGCGTCGGGCGCTGCGACCAGGCCCCGGTGGCGGTCGTGGAGGAGCGCTACCCGGAGGCGCTGCGCGGGTCCGAGCGCCGGCCCAACGACCCGTACGCCGGCGCCGGCGAGCACTACCGCGTGCTGCGCGAGTTCACCGGCGATCCGGTGGCGATCCTCAACGACTCCGGCTTGAAGGGCATGGGCGGCGCCGGCTTCCCGACCGGCCGCAAGTGGGACATGGTCCGGGGCCAGGACGCGGGCCCGAAGTACGTCATCTGCAACGCCGACGAGGCCGAGCCCGGGACGTTCAAGGACCGCCAGATCCTCGCCGAGCAGCCGCATCTGGTGATCGAGGGGATGGCGCTCGCGATGCGCACCATCGGCGCCGAGCAGGCCTGGGTGTTCATACGCCACGAGTACGAGCCCGAGGAGCGGATCCTGCGCGAGGAGATCGAGCGCGCGCGGGCGGTGGGCGTGCTCGACGGCGTCTCGATCGACATCTTCACCTCCCCCGGCGGCTACATCCTGGGCGAGGAGACCGCGCTGATCGAGTGCATGGAGGGCCACCGCGGCGAGCCGCGCAACAAGCCCCCGTTCCCCGGTGGCTACGGGCTGCACGGGCTGCCGACGCTGATGAACAACGTCGAGACGTTCGCGTCGGTCCCGATCATCCTCGAGCGCGGCGCGCGGTGGTGGTGCGAGCAGGGCGTCAACGGCGGCGCCGGGCTGAAGTTCTTCTCCGTCTCCGGCCACGTCGAGCGGCCGGGCGTGTTCTGCGTTCCCGGCGGGACGACGGTCGGCGACGTGATCGCGCTGGCCGGCGGGATCCGCGACGGCTCGGCGCTCGGCGCCGTCCAGCCCGGCGGCGCGTCGACGAACTTCCTCGGGCCCGACTGCCACGAGCTGCCGCTGACGTTCGAGGCCGTGGCGGAGGCCGGCTCGGCGCTCGGCACCGGTGCCATGGTGGTGCTGGCCGACGGCACCGACCTGCTCGCGGCCGCGACGAACGTCCTGAACTTCTTCCGCAACGAGTCCTGCGGCAAGTGCGTCCCGTGCCGCGTCGGCTCCAACAAGGCGCACGGCATCCTCGTCGACGTGCTTGAGCGCGGCGGCGGCGCCACGGACGTCGACGAGCGCATCGACGAGCTGGAGGAGACGCTCCGGCTGACCTCGATCTGCGGCCTCGGTCAAGTCGCGCTCGGGCCGGTCATGTCGGTGCTGCGGATGCAGCGCGAGCCGGCGCTCGAGGGCCCGCGCTCATGACCGCCGCCGGCGGCGCCGGCGGCTCCTAGCGGCGGCATGTTCCTCACGGTCATGACGGTCGCCGAGGCGCTGGGCGCGCTCGCGCCCGCGCGGCGCAGCGCCGTCGTGAAGGTCGCGCCCGCGCTCGGTGCGGTGCCGGCGCGCGACGTCGGCGCGCAGGAGACGCTCCCCGGGTGGGCGCGCGCGACGGTCGACGGCTACGCGGTCCGCGCCGCCGACACCTACGCGGCGTCCGAGACGCTGCCCGCGTTCCTGGAGCTCACCGGCGCGGTGGCGATGGGCAGCGCGCCCGCCGGCGAGGTCGGGCCGGGCGCGGCGATGACCATTCCCACCGGCGGGCTGCTGCCCCACGGCGCGGACGCGGTCGTGATGGTCGAGCACACGACGGAGCCGATGCCCGGCCACGTCGAGCTGCTGCGCGGCGTGGCGCCCGGCGACGGTGTGCTGACGCCGGGCGAGGAGGCGCGCCCGGGCGACGTGCTCGTGCCCGCCGGGCGCCCGCTGCGCGCGGCCGACCTCGGCCTGCTCGCCGCTGCCGGGGTGACCGAGATCGACGCGCACGCCCGTCCGCGGGTCGGCATCGTCTCCACCGGCGACGAGGTCGTGCCGGGCGCCACCCCGGTGCTCGAGCCCGGCCAGGTGCGCGACGCCTGCGCGCCGGCGCTCGCCGGCCTCGTGCGGGAGGCCGGCGGCGCGCCCGTGCTGCGCGGCATCGTCGGCGACGACGCCGCGGCGCTCGAGCGCGTGCTCGCGGCCGCGGTCGCGCAGGACGACATGGTGGTCGTCTCCGCGGGCTCCTCGGTGGGCGCGCGCGACCTGACCGCGACGGTCGCCGCACGCCTCGGCGACGTCGTCTGCCACGGGCTGGCCGTGCGTCCCGGCAAGCCGACGCTGCTGGCCGACTGCGGCGGGGTGCCGCTGGTCGGGCTGCCGGGCAACCCGCGATCGGCGCTCGTCGTGTTCCGGCTGGTCGGCCTCCCGCTCGTCCGCGCCGTGGCGGGGATCACCGCGCCGCCGCCCGCGCCGGGCGTCCCTGCCCGGCTGGGGCGCGACGTGCCCAGCGCCGCCGGCCGGCTCGACGTCGTGCAGGCCGCGCTCGCGGACGGCGTCGCGACGCCGCTGTTCGGCTCCTCGGCGCTGCTCGGGCCGATGGTGCGCGCCGACGGCTGGTTCTGCGTGGCCGAGGCCGATACCGGGCTGGGCGCCGGGACCGAGGTCGACGTCACGCTGTACTAGCCTCAACGGTGCCAGGCACTCTCTAGGTTCGGCGGGCCAGCGTGTCGGATTCGGGCTTGGAGAGGTGCAGGATCGTGTAGCGCGCGCCGGCGCCGGCGGGCGCGTCGTCGGCCCAGAGCGTGAAGTGGACGAGCTCCCAGCGGCGCGCGTCGACGCCGACGGCGCTCGTGTGCACGCCGTGGACTGACGCGCGGTCGGCGAGCGCGGAGAGCGCGGCTTCGACGGTGGCGCGCGGGTCGGCGCCGGGGGAAAACGGCGAGGCGTCGACGGTCGCCAGCCGCGGGCAATCCGGCGTGTCGCGCGCCGGGCCGGCGACGACGCCCGCGCCGGCCCACTGGCGGACCTCGGGGCGGCCGAAGTCGCGGCAGATGCCCGCGAAGCCGTCGCCCCACAGGAACGCGTTCATCCCGGTGAGCGTCCGCCACAGGTAGAACGGTGCGTACTCGTTCGCGGGCGCGTCGTCGATGCCGCGCTCGCGAATCCCGTACGCCTTGAGGCCGAGGCCGGGGAACGCGTCCATCGCCGCGCCCCGGGTCGCCACGCGGTGGCGGATGATCCCCATGTCGTAGTCGGCGGGCAGGCCGATGACGTACTGCATCGCGAGCACGCCGGCGCCCTCCTCACTCGGCGACATGCTCGAGCCAGGTGGTGGTGCTTCCGTCCGGGAGGGCCTCCTGGATCGCGAGATGGACCATCGCCGCGTCCGGTGGCGCGCCGTGCCAGTGACGCTCGCCTGGCGCGAACCAGACCGTGCCGCCCGCCGCGACCTCCTCGGTCGGGCCGCCGTCGCCCTGCACCTGCGCGGTTCCGTCGAGCACGTGCAGCACCTGCCCGAGCGGGTGCGTGTGCCACGCCGTGCGCGCGCCCGGAGCGAACGCGACGCGGAAGACGCGGACGCGGGAGGGCGCGTCGGGGGCGGCGAGCTGTACGAGCTCGACGTCGCCGGCGAACCACTCGGGCGGGCCGGCCTTCGGGATGGGGAGGGCGGGTGTGATGTCCATGGTGTTCAGGCGCCTTCGGTGGTTGCGAGCAGGGCGAGCGCGCCGCGGACGGCGCGATCGAAGGGAGCGGGGTCGGCGGCGGAGCGGGCGAGGACGTAGCCGCCCTGCAGCACGGCGACGAGCGCGGCGGCGAGGTCGCCGGGGTCCTGAGCGCGGTCCAGCTCGCCGGCGGCCTGGCCTTCGGCGACGACCTCGGCCAGCCGGCCCTGCAGCCAGGCGAACGTTTCGCCGAGCGGGGCCCGCAGCGCAGGGCTGGCGACGACCTCGGAGTCGGCGGCCAGCCGGCCGATGCGGCAGCCGCGCAGGACGTCGCGCTCGCGGTGCAGGTATGCGGTGAGGCGCTCGATCGCGGTGCCGGGTCCGGAGAGCTGGGCCTCGGAGGCGGCGCGGAGCTCCTGCGCGCTGCGAGCGATCGCGGCGCGCGCAAGGTCGGACTTGCCGGCGAAGTGATGGTACATGCTGCCCTGGCCGGCCTCGGCGCGTTGCTGGATCGCCTTCGGGCTGGTGCCGACGTAGCCGCGCTCCCACAGCAGCTCCTGCGTGCTCTCGACGAGGCGGTCGCGTGTCCGCATTCCCGTACATAGTAGTAGGTACAGTGCGCCGGACTGCAGTCCCGGGCCCGGAGCCCCGTAGATCGGCGGTCCGAAACTGGCGCGGAGCAGGCCCGGTTTGTCATCCTGGGCGGCGGATGCCTCCCGCCCGCCTCGAGATCCTCCGCCCCGACTCGCTCGCCGAGGCGCTCGAGCTCAAGGCAGCCGACCCGGAGGCCGTCCCGCTGGCCGGAGGGACCGACCTGATGGTCGCGATCAACTTCGGTCACACGCGGCCGGGCGCGGTGCTCGACCTGACCCGTGTGGCCGAGCTGCGCGACTGGGCGCCGGACAACGGCCGCGTGCGTGTCGGCGCCGGGGTCACCTACACGCGGCTGATCGACGAGCTGGGCGACCGCCTGCCCGGCCTTGCGATCGCGAGCCGCACGGTCGGCTCGCTGCAGATCCGCAACCGGGGGACCGTCGGCGGCAACCTCGCCACCGCCTCGCCCGCCGGCGACGGCCTGCCGCCGCTCTACACGACGGACGCGATGATCGAGGTGGCGTCGACGCGCGGCAACCGTCGCGTGCCGGTCGCCGAGTTCGTGACGGGGCCGAAGCGCACCGCGCTCGCCCCCGACGAGCTGATCACCGCCTTCGACGTCGCCGCCGCGTCCGGGCCGCAGCAGTTCGCCAAGGTCGGCACCCGCAACGCGATGGTGATCGCCGTCTGCTCGTTCGGCCTCGCGCTGTGGCCCGAGCAGCGCCGGGTCGCGGCCTGCATCGGCTCGGCCGGGCCGACGCCGCTCGTCGCCACCGAGGCGGAGGCGTTCGTCGCGGACGCGCTCGCGGAGCACGACCACTGGGCGAGCGTGGCGCCGCTGCCGGACGCCGTGGTGCAGCGCTTCGGCGCGCTCGTCGGCGCGGCCGCGCGGCCGATCGACGATGTCCGCGGCACGGCGGACTACCGGCGCCACGCCGTCGCCGTGCTCGCCCGCCGCACGCTGCGGTGGGCGTGGGGAGCGCGCGCGTGAAGCTGACCGTGAACGGCGCTCCGCGCGAGCTCGACGGCGCCTGGGGCGGCGAGAGCCTGCTCTACGCGCTGCGCGAGCGGCTGGGCCTGCCGGGCTGCAAGAACGCGTGCGAGCAGGGCGAGTGCGGGTCCTGCTCGGTCTACCTCGACGGCGAGCTCGTCTGCGCCTGCCTCGTGCTCGCCGCCCAGGCGGCCGACCGCGAGGTCGTGACCGTCGAAGGGCTCGCGCCCACGGGCGAGCTGCACGAGATCCAGCGCGCGTTCATCGACGCCGGCGCCGTGCAGTGCGGCTTCTGCACGCCCGGGCTGATCGTCGCGAGCCACGACCTGCTGGCGCGCGACGCGCGGCCGAGCGAGGCGGAGATCCGCGAGGCGCTCGCGGGCAACCTGTGCCGCTGCACCGGCTACGCGAAGATCGTCGACGCGGTCAACCTCGCGGCCGAGCGCCTCGACGGGTCGGCATGACGGCGCCGGTCGCGCCGCCCGCGCGCGAGGTCGCCGGCGGCGTCGGCTCCAGCGCGCAGCGCGCGGACGGCATCCCGAAGGTGCGCGGCGAGTTCGAGTACTCGTCCGACATGGGCATGGAGGGCATGCTGTGGGGCGCCACGCTGCGCAGCCCACACCCGCGCGCGCGGATCCGCTCGCTCGACACGGCCGCCGCTCGCGCGCTGCCCGGCGTGCACGCGGTCCTCACCCACGCCGACGTGCCGGGCCGCAAGACCTACGGCCTCGAGCACCCCGACCAGCCGGTGCTCGCCTGGAGCGACGTGCGCTTCCAGGGGGAGCCGATCGCGATCGTCGCCGCCGAGCACCCGGAGACCGCGCGCCGCGCCGCGGACGCGATCCGCGTCGAGTTCGAGGTGCTCGAGCCGCTGACCGACGCCGAGCGGGCGCTGGCGCCCGACGCGCCGCCGCTGCACGCGGGCGGCAACGTCCTGCGCCGCGTGCGCATCCAGCACGGCGACCCGGACGCGACCGCCGACGTGGTGGTGGAGGGAACCTACGAGGTCGGGATGCAGGACCAGGCGTTCCTCGGGCCCGAGTCGGGCCTCGCGGTGCCCGACGGGGCGGGCGGCGTCGAGCTGCACATCGCCACCCAGTGGCTGCACGTCGACCGCGACCAGGTGGCGGAGAGCCTGGGCCTCGCGCCCGAGCAGGTGCGGCTCTCGCTGGGCGGCGTGGGCGGCGCGTTCGGCGGGCGCGAGGACGTCTCGATGCAGATCCACGCGTGCCTGCTCGCGCTGCGCACCAACCGCCCCGTGAAGATGGTCTACAGCCGCGAGGAGTCGTTCTTCGGCCACGTGCACCGCCACCCGTGCCGCATGACCTACGAGCACGGCGCGACGGCCGAGGGGCGCCTCGTCTACGTGCGCGCCCGCATCGTCCTGGACGGCGGCGCGTACGCGTCCAGCTCGACCGCCGTGTGCTCGAACGCCGCCTGCTTCGCGGCGGGGCCGTACGCGGTGCCCAACGCACGGTTGACCGCCTACGTCGCCTACACCAACAACCCGCCGTGCGGCGCCATGCGCGGGTTCGGCGCCGTCCAGGTCGCGTTCGCGCACGAGGCGCAGATGGACAAGCTCGCCGCCGCGCTCGGCATGGACCCGATCGCGCTCCGGATCCGCAACGCGATCGCGCCCGGCGACCGCCTGCCGACCGGCCAGGTCGTGCCCGAGCCGGCGCCGGTCGCCGAGCTGCTCGAGCGCGTGCGCGACATGCCGCTGCCCGCGCCCGCGGGCCTCGCGCGCGACCAGCGCGAGCTGCCGGGCGGCATGGCCAACACCACGCACGGCGAAGGCGTGCGGCGCGGCGTCGGGTACGCCGTCGGGATCAAGAACGTCGGCTTCTCGGAGGGCTTCGACGACTACTCGACCGCACGCGTCCGCATCTCGGCCGATGCCGACGGGCCGCTCGTCGAGGTCCACACCGCGGCCGCCGAGGTCGGGCAGGGCATCCAGACGGTGCAGGCGCAGATCGCCCGCACCGAGCTCGGCGTCGAGCGCGTCGTGGTGCTGCGCGCCGACACCGGGATCGGGTCTGCCGGCTCGACGTCGGCCTCCCGGCAGACCTACGTGACCGGC
>Ga0136614_10002072_pt1 | contig 12278 bp, 13 predicted proteins | sample AntDrymUQ2792106_2_FD_106643 | JGI IMG/M metagenome (GOLD analysis project Ga0136614, IMG submission 106643) | Polar desert sand microbial communities from Dry Valleys, Antarctica - metaG UQ279 (21.06) | ecosystem: Environmental > Terrestrial > Soil > Desert | place: Antarctica: Dry Valley...
CTTCACTACAGCGAGTTTTCGCGGATTTGTTGCGCAGCCGGATTTACAAAACAAATAGTTACGAATGGCGATGTCGCGCCGAAAGCCGGAAAACTAGGGCGAATCGGCTAAGTCGGGCTAAGCTCGCCACTCGGGTCGACGCGATCCCTGAGCCTCTCGATTTTCTGACGGACACGTCGTGCCCATAGTGCGTCGGGTGTTGCCGAACTCAACCGCCAAGGGCAACCCGACGTAGCCTAGCCCTACGACGCCGATAATTGCGCCATTTCTTTGCGGCGATCAAGTCGACGGAAGTGCATGCTGACATAGTTAGAATCGCCTCTTCTGCTCAGAGCACCTTTAGTGATGTAGGTCGACACACGAATGACGTCAATGTCGTCCATCGTCCCGCGCTGAAGAAGCTTGTTCCCATAGCCCTCGAACACTTTGCCGGAAGGAAAATTCGGTGCCCCGGTAATAACCGTGACCTGGTGCCTGCGGGCAACCCAGCGGCGAGTGTGCTCGTAGGTTCGCGTGGCCGGGGCGTTCGTTGCCGGCGGGAAGTTGTCGGTGAGAAAGAGAATTCGCATAGCTACGGTCGGCTGAGCTCAAAACGCGCCCGTCTAGGCAACTCCGCGTCGACCCGCCAGACGATCACCGCACGCGGCAAAACCCTACCGAACTCGGGTGCGAATGTACCTTGTTCGAGGTTCAGCGCTTCACCGGTCAGTGACCTAAGGAGCAGCGATTCCCCTCCCGGAAGGCGGAGAAGCCATTCTTCGCCCCGCCGCTCCACCCCGATATCCGGATGCAGCGGAATCCTCCCGCTCACGAAGTGACGCCCGTGGCCCAGCAGCTCATCCTCCCATTGAAACGCCCCGGGGGTTAATTCCAGGGCCCGGTGATGAATAGGGGAACCGGCCAGCCGCCGGTAGCCGTCATGCGCACAGGCCGCTCGCAGGATACCGGCCGACTCCTCATGCGTCAACCCCAAGGGACGCGCCCGCCGGGCAACCCGAAAGCTCGCCCATACCTCGGAGGAATCCTCATCGTCCACGGTTACAGTGCTGTGCGCGGCCGTGGAGCGCTCCCAGCTCCTCACGCCACCTTCCTCGTACAAAGAGGTCCCGGAATTGCCGACGACCCGCTGCCCGCCGAACGACAACTCAAAGCTCAACGTATCGGCGTGCGCATGGCCAGGCAGATAGTCAGGCCCCACCCGCGCCCCGTCGAAGATCACAGACCATGGCCCGAGCGAAACGCGCAGATAGCCGCTTTCCCCCAGTGCGCGAATGCTCTCTCCGGGTGCCTTTGGAACCTCCAGACCCAAGCTGTACGCATAGCGGAACAGCTCTTCCGGCGCAGGCGCGACACCAAACGCCGAATCGTTGAAAAAGGGGATCTCCCCGTCAGGGTGCCGCATCACCTCGAGCCACTTCCCCATCCGGGCTGCCGTTTCGCGCCAGCGATCCGCTTGCGACAGATACTTCTCGAACAGTTTCGGAAAGGTTTGGCTAAAATTGACGAGATCCAACAGGTCCTCATAGATCAAGCTGTGATACATGGGGCTACGCTCAAAATGGCCCCCATCCGCCAGCACCTGCTCGGGAACCTCCCTTTCCAGGATCTGGAGCCCCTTGTTTCTCCAGGAACGTGCCTCCTCCCCATCGAAGAAGGTACCCGCAAACACCAGCGCCTTCGCATTCGCGAAGAGATGGTTGCCCAAAAGATGCACTTCCAGCCGTCTGCGCAGGAAGCGTACCTGCGTCGCGAGGCTGGTGCACGCCGCCTCCGAGAGGGCGTTCCCCGAAAGAGCCCACTTGATCCAGTTGACGATGCGAAGCGAGAGCGGATACGGCTCCCAACCCGTGCCCAGGGCCGGCGGATTTTCCGCAATCCAGCGCTCGATCAGCCCCCGATGCCAGTCCACCCGCTCCGATCCGCCTTCTGCATTCAGATCGTCGAAGTAATGCAGGTTATAGCACCAGAGCCGAGGCCACGACCCGTTGTCCCAGCCCCCCGAGCCAACGATATCCCGTGTGACATTGAGGAAGCGTAGACGGGAGGCGCCGACAACGCTTGGCCGCCTTCTCGCTGGCGATTGCCAAGGCCCTCCCGCCGCGCGGATCGGCGGCGCGGGCCGAAATTCAAGACGAGGTGTATAGATCCGGTGCCACAGCCGGCCGTAGAACTGGACGGGCCGGAGATGGCGAAGCGTATGGAAATAGCGACCGAGTATCAACCCCGGGCCGCCTCCGCGACTTGGAAGCTCACTTCCGTCACTTCCACCAATTCCTCAAACGGGATGGGGCTCGGGCCCCCTTTGCGGACAGCCTCCACGAACGCAGCCGCACACGCCGCGTTCCCTTTGTCCTGACGCCAGAGATTGAACTTGGTGAAACCCGGCCACGCAAACCCCCGCAGCGTGCAAAAATTGTCAAGCTGCACAATTCGCCCCCCGCAGAACACCTCCAGCCGCTCCTTCGGAAAGGACCGATGGCCGTTGGCAAGGTAATGCACGGTTCCGATGGATCCATCACCGAAGCTCAACGTGAAGCTCACCCGATCCGCCGGCACGCCACCGCCGGCGCCCCCTCCCACGGATGCCGTCTGTACGCCGACAATCGGTTGTCCAGCAAGGAATCGAAGCAAGTCGATGAAGTGGCAAGCCTCCCCGATGATACGCCCGCCGCCCACGTCAGGATCCTGGGTCCAGTGTGAAGCCGGGATTGCTCCCGCGTTGACGGTCATAATGAAGGCCTTAGGCTCCCGAGTGCCATCGAGCAGGGTCTTGATCTTTCGCACCTGCGGCGCGAACCGGCGATTGAATCCCACCATCAGGCATGATGCGGGGCCTGTCCCTCGCATGTAAGCATCTTGAATCTCGGAAAGGCCATCCCGGCTGATCGCCAGCGGCTTCTCGACAAACACATGCATCCCCGATGCAAGCGCGGCACGTGTGAAACGTGCGTGGCTGTCATGCCGCGTCGCGATCACAACCGCGGTAATCTCTCCATCGGCCAACAACGAATCCGCATCCGTCGCGGTGACCTCGAACCCGTGCTTCCGCCCGGCGTGCACGCCGCTCACCCCCGCACCCGAGACGACAGTTTTCAGCCGAGCACCGGTCGCCTTGAATGCAGGGATCAGCACCTGGCCCGCATAATTTCCGGAACCGATGAATCCCACCACCGGCTCCGCAGGCCTCGGCATCGGCGCTGACAGCTTCACTTCCCGCTGCAGAAGCACCGATTGCGGCCTTTCCTCCGCGTTCGGATATTGCAGTAGTATTCCCAGCGATGGCGCATCGCCGCCTAGAAGGTCGTATGCCCGGTCAGCCTCGGCGAGCGGAAAGCGATGAGAAATGAGCGGCGCCACATCCAGACGCCCGTCGGCGAGCATGTCCAGGACCGCTTCGAAGTTGCGCTGCTCGGTCCAGCGCACGAAGCCTACAGGATAATCCTGCCCCTTCTCCTCGTAGTTGGGATCGTACCGGCCCGGCCCGTAAGAGCAGGAAACCTGGAAGGTCAATTCCTTCTCGTAGAAGTCGGCTCGGGAGAGCTCCAGGCCCGTCACTCCCACGAGCACGATCCGCCCCCGCTTGCGGCACATCCGCGCCCCCTGCGTAACGGGTCCGCTGCTTCGGGTGGAAGCCGTAATGAGCACGCCATCGATTCCGCGGCCCCGAGACAACGCCATCGCCGCTGCTATCGGATCCTCCCCGCGCCCCAGATCCACTGTCTCCGCCCCGAACCGGCGGGCAATCTCGAGCCTGACCGGGTCATAATCCAGCCCCAATACCCGGCACCCTTGGGCGCGTAGAAGCTGTACGGCAAGAAGCCCGATCAGTCCGAGCCCGGAGACGACGAATGCTTCACCCAGAGTCGGCTGCGCCAGGCGTATGCCCTGGAGCGCGATGGCTCCGATGACAGTAAACGCCGCTTCCTCATCGCTTACACTATCAGGGATCCTGGCGCTAAGATTCATCGGCACACTCACCACTTCTGCGTGTTTGCCGTTAGAGACCACTCGATTCCCCACGGCAAAGCTCGTCACCCCCACTCCCACCTCGATAACCACGCCAGCATTGCAGTACCCCAGGGGCAAGGACTGGCCGAGCTTGTTGCGCACCGCCTCAAGGGTCGGCAGCAGGCCATCGGTCTTGATCTTGTCTAGCACCATGCGCACCTTGTCGGGTTGCTGGCGCGCCTTTTCGATCAGGTTGGCTTTCCCGAACTCCACCAACATGCGCTCCGTACCAGCGGAAATGAGGCTGTGCCGCGTACGGATTAGCAATTGTCCAGGTTTTGCGCTCGGGCAGGGAACCTCTGCCAGTTCCGTATGGCCGCTAGAAAGGTCTTGAAGAATCTGTCTCATCTGGATTTACTTTGTCGCAATGGTCAACATGAACAGCCCGTGTTTCGGGAAAAAGGTCTCAACCATCTCGGCCAGACCAGACGCGCTACTGAAAGCAATGGGCCCTGATGGCGCTGGCCAGCAGACGAAGAGAGGAGATCCCCGTGTGTTAAAACAGTGTTCGCTTCAATGTTTCGGAACTTCTTGAAAAGCGCGCGCGCCTCCGCTACAGAATAGGCCTTCGTGCCAGGGCTTTCCAAATATTGGCTATAGATTTGGTTCAACGGCGTCATAGGCTTTAGCCTGAGCAGGGCGTACCTGAGCCACAACATCAAGCCCACGCAGCTATATTTGTGATAAATCATAATCTTGGCCGTCCCTCCGGGCTTGAGAACGCGGAACACCTCACTGATTGCCTTTTCCGTATCAGGGGTGTGATGAAGCACACCCCAGGAGTAGACCCAATCGAAGGATTGATCAGCAAAGGGCAGAGACTCGGCATCGGCCACACGAAGATCGGACCTCAGCCCGAACAACTCGCAACGCCTCCGGGTATGCTCCACGGCGCGATCGGTCAAATCGATTCCTGTCAGCCTTGCGCGGGCTTGCGCAAAGCGCTGGTGGTCCGCGCCCAGCCCGACACCAATCTCCAGCACATCCAGATCGCGTGCGCCATCGAAGCGGGCGAAGCCTTCGATGAACGGCTCCAGTGAATACCGTTTCCCCATCTGCGCCAGATAGCCCGCCTTGTCCGAAGCATCGAGAAGCAGCCGCTCCCCGCACGATGCTTCGTCCCAGAAATCGCGCACTTCTTTCTTCAGATCATCCACTCGCTGTACCCTTTGCGCGAACCTTGTCCATGAATTCCCGACACCAGATCTCGATGCACACCAACCCCAGAATCGTGTAGGCCGCGTCCACACGCCCGGCCTGATCGTCCGCGACCAAGGCGGCCACCGCCTTGGGGTCGAACAGGCCACGCCGGCGCAGCGTGTCGGCGGACAGGATATCGCCCACCCACTCCCGCAATTCGTGGCGCAGCCAGTGCCGCAAGGGGGCACCAAACCCCGTCTTGGGCCGATAGATCACCGCGTGGGGGAGGTAAGGCTCCATCGCCTTCTTGAGCACCCACTTACCTTCTGCTCCACGCTGCTTGAGCCCCGGCGGCAGCGCGTTGGCCAGCCGGACCAGATCGTTATCCGGGAACGGCACGCGCGAGGTGATACGCGCCATCGAGCCGGCGCAACGACTGAAACGAGAGGTCCATCCCCGTGGCTCGCGCGTGGTGCGCAAAGAACCGGACGCCGCCGCCGCAACCGTGCTCGAGCAAGTCCGCCCTTTGGGGACGAATCGCCCTTTGCAACGACGGCACGCGACGATCTCGGCCGCCCCATCGGCCAAAACGGCTCCGCGACGCCCTTCGCCAAGAGGTGCGCCCGCTCGTGCCCCACATTCAGCTCCTCGCAGCGTGCCTTCCATGGGATTCGCCTTTCATTGCGGGCTGCCGAAGGCAAGAGGGTTGCAGCGACGAAACACGAGCAGCCGAAGCGGCTCGGTGGCGCTAACGATCGTCGGGTCGTGCGCTGGCGTCATGCCGGCGCGGCCAAAGAGCTCTTTCCATGTATCGAACCCAGCGCGGTTCTTCGAAAGCTCCAAATAGGAGGCATACCGCGCGAGGGACGAGCGCAGCAGCAGCCGCGACGGATTGACCACACGAAAGAGGGCGCCCACGGAGCGCTCGATCTTACGGACCACGTGACGCGGATCCGGCACCGTCGCGAGCACGAGCCCGACCGGCGTCACGACGCGCGAGATCTCGGAGACGATCGCGGCCACGTCGTCCACGTACTCGAGGACGCTCGAGGCGACCACCGCGTCGAATTGCCCGTCCACGAACGGAAGCCGCTGCCAGCTCGGCTCGAGGACCACCCACGCTGCGCCGCGATCACCAAAGAGCATCTTGGCGCGAGAGACCATCTCTTCTGCGATGTCGCATCCTGTCAATCGATACCCGCGCCCTGCGAGATGCTCCGCCAACTGGCCGGTTCCGCAGCCGAAATCGAGCACGTTCGCCGGCGCTGGCCGGTAGCGCTCGAGCTCGCGGGCGAAGCGATCGAGGCGGTTCGCGAGCACGCCTCCGGCATCGTACTTGATGCCCCAAATCGCCGCCTTCTCATTGAATAGTCCCGCACCGCCACTGAATGCGTGGGGCGCCGTTCTTCGTCGCGGGGCGCGTTCACGCTCCATCCGAGTCTGGCTCTCGCCGCCGAGGTGCGTTCGGTGGCCGCTCGCCGCGTGTCATTTCGAGGTACTCGAGGTCGACCAAGAGCTGAAACCAGAGCGCCTGCATCACGTGAAACGAGAGACCCGCGGCGCCGTCCAGAAAGCCGCCGCGCACGAAGTAGTGGTAACCGAAATAAACGAAAGGGCGCACCAGCGGAGGAAGACGCCGCCACCCGTGCTCCCGAATCCACCGCTTGCGCTCGGTTTGTGAACCCCACAGCCGTCCTCCGAGCTCACCGCCACCAAGGCCTTCAACTCGCTGGCGAAAACAAAGCCATCGCGACCCTCGTTGAAATACAGCGGCTTGACACCCATCGTGTCGCAGGCGAGGAAAAGCTTCTGCTCGGCCTGATCGTAAATCGCGAAGGCGAAAATGCCATTGAGCAACGAAAGCATCGCCTCGCCGCGCGCCCGGTGAAGCGCCAGAAGCACTTCGGTGTCTGAGTGGCCACGAAAGCCATAGCCCTCCGCCTCCAGTCGCGCTCGCAGTTCGCGGAAGTTGTAGATCTCGCCGTTGAAGACAATGACCGCCGAGCCCGACGCGTCGGTCATGGGCTGGTGCCCAAGGGGCGACAGGTCGATGATCGCCAGGCGGCGATGCGCCAAGCCAACGCTGGATTCGGGCGAATGCCACTCGCCGACATCATCCGGCCCGCGATGGGTGATGGCATTCGCCATCTGCCCGAGCAGTTCGGAATCCAATGTTCCCTGAAAACCCGCAATACCGCACATATCGATCCGTTAGGATTTAGGCGTACATACCAAGTTGAACAGACGATCTTCTGTCAGACGGAAGACCAACCAGCGACCGTCCATTACACGCATCGACGGTGTAGTCCGAAGATCCGGCCAGCGGCGATGCAGCCGAAACCACAGCCGCCTCCACACCTGCACCGGCCGCAGCCAGCGCACGGTGTGCCAGAGGCGAGATAACTTGCCGAGCATCAGTTTTAAGGCTTACGCACTGTGCCGACAAGCAGTATGCGGAACTGCGCCAAAAACCCGAAAGCATTGACGATGCGCTCGTAAAGGGTCCCGCCAATATAAGCCGGCCAGGCGAACCGCAGGTACTCGGGACGGCCTTCGATTAATTCAAGCTTCTCGATCACTAGTCCAGCCGCCGCCGCATGTCGCCGGACGGCAGATGACGTGTTCGCCCGATACAGCGTCGGAAACGTATCAGCCTCGGCGCGGCCGCGCTTGCGGTTCACCCACTGATGGAATCGGTGCGGTGTGAGTCGGGAGATGGTTGGCATGTAGTGTGTCTTGTTGGGCGTCTTAAACAGAAATACGCCCCCCGGCTTCAGCACGCGCCGCACATCTTGGAACACCGCCAGCGGATCCGGTAAGTGCTCCATCACATTGTCCGCGAACACCACATCGAAGCGCGCATCCTCGTAGGGAATGCCGCCGGCGTCTGCCACGCGCGCTTCGTCGAGCATGGGATTGTCCACCACGCGCGGGTCCAGATCGACCCCGCATACGCTGGCCACCAGCCCCTTGAAATTCATCTGCTCGACAATGCCCGCGCCGGCCCCCAGGTCCAGCACCACGCTGTCGGGCTCCAGGTGCCGAAGGATACGTTCACGGAACAACTGGTCGTCCCAGTTCCGAGTCACGCCCGGATAGAGCGCCCGATCCAGCCTCGCAACCATACCGCTCACCGCAGACCCTCGGCCAGCTCGATGGAGACCCGGCTCACCGCGACGATAGCGAAGACAAATCCCTCGCGGACGGGAGCACGAAGACATCGGACCGCCCGAGCAGCTTCGCGCCGGTGCTGATGACGCAGCGGTCGCCGATCACGGGCACTTCGGGCATCTTCGACACGACCTGGGTGCCGATGCGTACTTGATCGCCGATCACGGACTTGTCGTGGATCACGATGCCCATTCCGCCGTAGCCCAGCGAAACGTTGCGGCCGAGCTTGGCGCCCGGTCCGATCCAGCATACGAAGGCGAAGCGATTGAAGAGCGCGAGCAATAGCGGCAGGGCCGGAACGCCCATCTGGTGAACCGCGTCCGCGTTGCTCACGCGCGGGCAACGCCACTGCGATCCGATCCAACGCGGACGCGGTGACTCGGCGCAAGGAGAAACGACCGGCGCGTCTTTGATCAGGTGATTACCGCCGATGTCGAGCTCGAGCCGGCGCTCGAGGAAGCGCACCTGGTCGACCATCGAAGCCAGGATCCGCGCTCGAAGCCCCGCATCGAGCCGTCCCCCGCGCTCGGCGAACTGCTGCATCCAAACGACGACGTTCCATCCTTCATCCAGGCGCGCAAAGGCACGCCGAACCCTCTTTTCGGTCTCTCGATGATCTCCTTGGGAATAGCGCTTAGTTGGGACTGATTGAACATCCACTTGGCCGTCGTTCCGAGATGCTTCCATTCGGCCGGAATGCGCGCCGCGAGGGCAACCAGTTCGAGATCGAGCAAAGGCACGCGGATCTCGACGCCGGCCGCCATGCCCATTTTGTCCGTGTAGATGAGATTGTGATCGGCGAGGAAGAATCGACGGTCCAGCCGTAGACACTTCTCGAGATTCGGCGCGCTGGGATCCTGTGATTATTGTTTCGGCCACATCGCCCTCTCCGTGTTGTCCGTTCTCCCGAAGCGCTGTCGATCAAGAACGGACTCCAGGACTTCCGCGGCAATGGCGCTATTGGACAGCGCCGACATATGATCCGCGGCCGGGCGATGACCAATGGATACAGCTAAGCCAGGGACATCGCCCATGAAACTTCCGTTCTAAAAATCATATTCAATGTGGCTTACCGGAATCGCGAGCCGCAGCCGCCAAATCACCAATCGGAGACCGGGCCATCGAACGCAACAAGTCGATCTGTCTTGAGAACTTTTCAGCCGGTTGAGGGAAAGCATTCGACAATTGCCGTTTGCCGGACTCGAACAAGCGTTCGCGCAGCTCGGGCGAGCGAGCGAGTTCGACGAGCTGCGCCGCAATCTGCTCCGAATCCAGCGGCGGGACGAAGAGCGCCGCATCATCACACAACTCGCGCGCAAAATCCATATCAGACGTCACCAGGGGCCGTCCAAAAAAAAAGCTTTCCGGATAGACCGCCGTCGACGCCTCCCGCAAGGTCGGCAAGAACACCGCCGACGCCTCGCGATAGGCGCGCGCCAAAATCCCGAGGCGCAAGACGCCCAGGGTGACGAGCCGATCGGCGACGCCGAGGCGCTTCGCCTCGGCTTTTATGGCTCGCCAGTTCTTGCTCGACGCTTCGAGCGTGAAGCGGAATTCGAAATCGAGTTCCGGGTCGATGCGTTGCATCGCCGCCGCGACGGCGGGCGTGATTTCGAGATTTTTGTGCCGGTAATAGGCCGACGGGAGCAGGAAACCGAAGCGCCCCATCGGCGGATCATGAGCGATCGCTTCACGCAGCAGGAGCGGATTGACGCTGTTGCCGATGACGGAAATTCTGCTCGGGGCGATCCCCAGACATTGGGATAGTCTCGTGCGAACCGTCTCGGTCTCGACCACGAGATGATCCGCCCGCCGGAACATGACGCGGCGTATCCAGTTGCGGAGCCGGTCGGAAATCGTCCGGGAGCCGAGCGGACCATCGGGTTCGTAGATGAGGTTCGGCATCGCGAAGCCGACCACATGACAAGCGCGAGCGCGGAAATAGGGCGGCCCGAATACGGTGAAGACGACGTCTGGCGAGAACGCGCGTTCGATCTTCAGCAAGACGCGACCCATGGCGACGTTATGCAAGCCTGATCTTTTGCGAACAAAGCTCACGCGCGCATCGGCCGTGACCTCGATCGGAAGAAAAGGGCGCAACGACTCCGGCAGGACGGCCTGCCAAACGATGTCAGATCGCTCCTGCAAATTGGCGAGAAAAGCGATGGCGGCCTGAACCCCTCCACCTTGTGAAAGCGGGGAGCAATCAACGAGCAACTTCATAACGCCTCGATTTGCATTCTGTCGACCGGTCCTGGCTACGCGCGTCGAGGCGAACGGCTCTGGTCGCCTTGAGAACGGGGCGGGAAAACACGAACTACATACATTATTGCCTTAGCTCGGCTGGCGAAGCAGGGCGCGCCGACAGAGCACGCCTCGACCGTCGCTCCGATATATGAACCAGGAACAAAGGCCCGAAAAAGAACAGGCTGTCAGCGAATATCTGAAAGAAATAGCCTCGTGTCTGCATATAAAAGCCAAAAAACGCTGGGACGATCGCACATCCGGCTATTCTCGCCTCGCGCCCCAATCGGTGGAGGCGATCGATGAGAGATGTCGCGATAGTGAAATAGAAAAAGGCCAGAATCGGCAACGAGATCCACCCAAATTGCAGCAACATTTCAACGTGCTGTGACGCGGCGACGCCCGCTCCCTCCGCCTTCGTCTGCGCGCCCGCGATAAAGTGACGCAAATATTCGGCCGTTGGCTTGTCCGGCCAAATGAAACTCGGCACCAACCGCGCGACGCCGACCAGCCATGGCTCGAACATCGCCAGATCGGGCAAGGGGTTCTCGGCGGTATACGCCAAGACGTAGGCGATGCCGGTCTCGCCGGCGAATGAAGTGAAAGGGCCGATTTGCGCGACCTGATCGACTTGCGACAGATCCAATCCCCTGCCATAGCGACGCAGCGAGCCGATCAAGTTGGCGAGGTACAATGCGACGACCGCGCCGCCCAACGCATAGGCCACACGTATCTTGATGTTGCGAGCTATCGCGAAACTAACGACCGCCGCCGTCAGAAAGATCATAATACGGAAACGAAATCCGATCTGGAGAAAAACCACCACGACAACAGCGGCAAACACCAGCGACCACAGCTTGAAATTATTACGAATCAACAGGATGAGCGTCAATGGAACCATCATGTTGTAGGCTTGCGTGAAAAATGCAACTTCTCTGTCGGTGGCGAATTTATAGTTCTCGGCGCCGGTCAAATTGAGCTTGCCCGACAGAATTTGGAAGGCGACGCCTGCCGCGACAACGCCCCACAAGGCGTAGAATACCGGTTTGGCTATCTGGCGCTCGTTGCGTCTCGGCGCGCCGGGATGAACGCTCAGAACGCGCCAATGGACGAGAAAAGCGACAAGGGCGCCGAGGACATAGAGCAACACGGCGAAATGCGCCCAACGGAACGAGCCGAGATACATCCCAAAATAGCCGGTGTCGCCCGCCGCAAGCGCGAGTACGGGAATAAGATAAAAATAGATAAAACTCGTCAGGACCATCATGCATGGAAGGGACAACGCCCCTAGCGGGAGCCGGCGGGCACAGCCGAAGAAAATCAATACTAACGCCACAAGGGTTAGGAATCCGGTGGGTGTGTTGACGAGATTCAGTTCCATCTCACGCTCGTGTCGATTTGGAGCCTCACGTTGGCAAACGAATGCCTCCACGATAACGAGACTCTGTCATGAGAGCATAGAGTGAAACGCATGGGTGCAGCTCTGATACTGAGCCCTCAATGGACCGTTCGTTTAGGGAATAGCACGACGTTCTTGGGGGATCTCGACGGTCCGCTTGTAGGTGCTGCACAGCAGCTTCCAGCCACGCGCGAAGCGCTCGCTTTGGTGGAGGGCGCGGAACGTCAAGATGGCCTGGCCCCCGGTCTGCCGCCAACGCATCCCCGAGCGTTTCATCCGTTGGGTCGCGAGTGTCTTGCACGCGGCTTCCACGACC
>Ga0136614_10002074_pt1 | contig 12275 bp, 6 predicted proteins | sample AntDrymUQ2792106_2_FD_106643 | JGI IMG/M metagenome (GOLD analysis project Ga0136614, IMG submission 106643) | Polar desert sand microbial communities from Dry Valleys, Antarctica - metaG UQ279 (21.06) | ecosystem: Environmental > Terrestrial > Soil > Desert | place: Antarctica: Dry Valley...
ACTCCGTTCGGAGTTTGCTCACGAACGCGCTTTCCTTCTGTGCTAGACTTTAGAGTGGATAGCGTTTTGAGGTACTAAAGCGATGCTTACCACTGACACAAAGAAAGCCTTAAATATTCCCGGCCTGATCTGGACTGACCCGGAGAGGATGAGCGGAGCGCCGTGCTTTGACGGCACACGAGTGCCGATCAAGAACCTCTTTGACTATCTGGCCGGTGGTGAGTCAATTGGCGAGTTCTTAGAGGGTTTCCCCGGCGTGACACGCGAGCAGGCGGAAGCAGTGATTGACCTTGCTCGTCAGAATCTTCTCGAAGAGGCATCGCCTCGTTGAAAAGAAAGATTCTTCTTGACCACTGTCTTGACTGGCGACTAGAGCGTTATCTGCCGGGACATGACCTGGTGACAGCATTTGATAAGGGGTGGGACAGAGTAAAAAACGGAGCGCTTCTCTCGTTAGCTGAAGGTGAATCGTTCGAGGTCTTCATCACCGCAGACCAAAACTTACGGTATCAGCAAAACCTCTCCGGGCGCTCAATTTGCATCATTGTCCTTGTAACCCAAAGAAACGTACTCGCCTCACTCATCCCTATTGCGCCGAAAGTCTTAACTGCGTTAGAGACGATTCAGCCCGGCACGCTCATCGAAATCTCATAACCGCGTCAAGAGAAAAGCGTCTAACTCCGTTCTGGAATTAAGTGCTTCGCCCTCTGTTTACGTCGAACTCACATCGGGGATCGAATCACTGCGCCAGCCCCGTGCGTCGGAGCATGGCGTCGAAGCGAGGGTCGGCGCGCAGGTTGTCGAGGTCGGGGTCGACTTTGATAAATGCGAAGCCGATGGTGCGTTCGCGCTCCGCCGTGGCGAGCCACGCGAAGGCTTCATCGTGCTCTTTTAACAGGGCGTGAATTGCCGCAATCTCGTAGGCGAAAAGCGGCTGTTGCCGACGCTGCCGGCGCAACTCGCCGAGCGCGGTGTGCGCTTCGTCGCGACGGCCAGCGGCGGCGTAAAGGTGGGCCAGCCGCGCCACCTTTCCCAGATGGTCGCCGGCGTATGAATTCTCTTTCTGCAGGACGGTGGCGGCTTCATCGTGCAGCCCCTTGCTGGCGTACGCGCCGCGCAAAACCATGTATGCCGGGATGAAGCCGGGGTCCACTTCAAGCGTCCGCAGACACTGCTCAATTGTTTGATCGTACTGCCGCGCGTAGTACCGCACGTTAGCCACCGCCGTGCCGATAATCAGTGAGTTCGGGTCGAGTTCCTGCGCGCGTTTGATTTCGGCGAGCGCTTCGTCGTGCCGTCCCACTGCGGCGAGGTTGAAGGCGTACCAGTGATGCGCGGTCGCGTAGGATGGGTTCAACTCGATGGCTCGCCGGAACTCGCGCTCGGCCCCGGCCCAGTCGCGCTCGAAGTAGAGCAGGACAAAGGCGAGCGAGGCGTGCGCTTCGGCGAGTCCTTCGTCGAGTTGAATCGCTCGCATGGCGGCCTCCTTCGCTTTCGGAAAAGCGTCGGGCGGCGGCGGCGAGTTGTACCAACTGAGCAGCGCATAGCAATCGGCCAGCCCAGCGTAGGCAAGCGCGTAGTTCTGGTCTTTGCTGAGCGCCTGCTCAAATAGGTAGATTGCCTGCTTCATCGCCTCGCCGGTGCGCTTGCCCCAGTGGTAACGGCCGGCGAGATAGAGTTGATAGGCTTCGCTGTTGTCGGTGTAACGCTTGGCGAGCAACTGCCGCTCGTCGCTCGTTAGTTCGAGCGTCATCGCGCGTGTCACGCGCTCGGAGATTTTTCCCTGCATGGCGGCGATGTCGGTGGACCGCTCGTCGTACTTCTCCTCCCAGAGCGTGCCGCCGGCGCGCACGTCGGTCAGTCTGGCCGTCACCGCGACGCCGTCGCCATCGCGCTTGATGAGGCCCGTCAGCACGTAGTCAACGTCCAGTTCCTGCCCGATCTGCGCCGCGCTCTTGGACGTGTTGAGATAACGTCTGACCGCGCTCGATGGTCGCACGGAAATCTGCCGGAGTTGCCCGATCCGCGCCGTCACTGCGTCAGCCAGGCCGAAGCCGAGATAGACATCCTCGCCGGAGGCCTCCTCGGTTTTAAACGGTAGCACCGCGATGGATGGGGTCCCGGTCCGCTTCGCCCGTCCGCCGACGGGAGCGTCGGCGGGCGTGACGTAAATCTCGAAGTTGCCGTCGCGCTCACTTTGGAAAGCGATCATCGAACCGTCGGGCGACCACGCTGGCTCGTCGTCCACTTTCGGGTTGTCAGTTAACCTACTCGCGTCGCCGCCGGCGGTGCTCATCACCCAGATATCATAATTATTCGGATCGCCGCCGCGGTTGCTGGTAAAGGCGAGACGCCGTCCGTCGGGCGACCATGCCGGCTTGCCGTCGAACGCCGCGTTGTTCGAGACGTTCATCTGGTTGCCGCCGTCGGCGTCCATCACGTAGATCTCGAAGTTGCCGTCGCGGTTGCTGGCGAACGCGATCTTTTCGCCATCGGACGACCAACTCGGATCGCTCTCAAAACCTTCGCTGGTCGTCAGCCGCGTGGCGTTATTCCCGTCGATGTCCATCAAGTATATTTCGTGATTGTCCGGCGGCCCGGCGCGGTTGCTGGTGAAGACGAGTGACTTGCCGTCGGGCGACCATGCGGGCCGGCTATCAACCGCCGCGTTGTGAGAGATATTCGTCTGGTTGCCGCCGTCGGCGTTCATCACGTAGATTTCGTCGTTGCCGTCGCGCTTGCTGACAAAGGCGATCTTATTGCCATCGGGCGACCACGTGGGTGTAAAGTCGTCCATCGAATTGAGCGTCAACCGCGCGAGTCCGTTGCCGTCAACGCTCATCGCGTAAATCTCCGGCTTGCCGTCCCGGAAACTTGTGAAGACGAGCCGGGAGCTGTCGGGCGACCACTTCGGCTGCCAATCGATGGCGATGTCACCGGTGAGCCGTGTCAGTGCGGTCGGTCGCCGCACACCCGTCGCCCATGGCTTGAAGTAGAGGACAGCGCCCGCCGTCAGGACGAGTAACACGGCGAGGGCGGCGGCTGGCAGACGCCGCATCAAAGGCCGCGCGCCGCCGTCGCCGCCGAGGGTGTCGACGACTTGTGATGGGGAGGTCGCTTCGTCGCCATTGCGGTGGTGCGCCGTGTCGTGATGGTCGGCGACGCGCGACGCGGGAGCGAAACTCGAATCGATGAGCGTCGTCGCGTGGGGGCCGCTTTTCAACTTGCCCGATTCGATGCGTTGCAGAAGTTGCCGGAAACGCGGATCGGGGCGCAGCGCGTCGAAGCGCGGCTCGACGCCGAGCCACACCAGCCAGTAGTCCCTTAACTCGACAGCGTGGTCGAGACATTTGAAAGCCGCGTCGTGCTCGCCCAGCCCGGTGTTGATGAGCGCCATGAAGCACGGCGAAACGTAGCGGTGCCGGGCCGCGTCGTGGAGTTCGGCGAGCACCTGACGCGCCTCTCGCTGCCGGCCCGACACCGCCAGCATGTAACCGTGCGTCCACAGCGCGAGGTGCGTGCGCCCGGACAACTCGACCGCCCTGTCCGTCGCGGCCAGCGCCTCTTCGTACCTCGCCTGCTGCCCATACACCCAGCCGAAGCCTTGCAGCACCAGATGATTGTTCGGTTCGATGGCGAGGGCGCGCCGCAGTTGCTCGACGCCTTCGTCGTACTGGCGCGCGACGCGCAACTCGAAGGCGAACATCGCGGCGAGTGCCGCCGACTGCGGGTCAAGCTCAATCGCACGTCGCATCTCGGCAATCGCTTCGAGGTGGCGCCCCGACGACCCGAGAACGTGCGCGTACCACTCGTGCGCCGGAAGGTAGTTGGGGTTGAGTTCGAGGGCACGCTTGAAAAGTCGCTCGCTCTCTCGCCAGTCCCAATCGTAGGCCCAGACCGCGAAGCCGAGCGAGGCGAACGCTTCGGCCAACGTGTCGTCGATGGCGATGGCCCGCGCGGCGGCCTCCTTCGCAGCGCTGAAGCATTCGCGCGGAGGCAGTACGCCGTAGACGCCAAGCCAGTTGTAGTAATCGGCGACCCCGGTGTACGCGGCGGCGTAAGACGGGTCGATGGCGATGGCTTGATTGAAGTGGACAATCGCCTTCGCCAACCCCTCTTCGGTGTATGTGTTCCAGTGATAGCGGCCGCGCAGATAGGCCTCGAACGCTTCGGGGTTGTCCGTCCCGCGCTTGGTCAGTTGCTCGCGCTCTTCGCCGGTCAGCTTCGGGATCAGAGCCTCAGCGACTTGCGCTGAGATTGAATCCTCCAGGCTCAGGATGTCGGTATAGTTCTCGTCGAACTGTGAAGCCCACAGCGGTGCGCCGTCGCGCATGCTGACAAGCTGCACGGTGACGCGGATGCGGTCGCCGATGCGCTGAATCCGCCCGTCGAGCACGAAGCCGACGCCCAACTCCTCCCCGGCGGTGAATGGGTCGCTTGCTTCATGCATGTATTTCAGCACGGAACTTGTCGGGCGGACGGTGATGCGGCGGATGTTGCTCAGGCGGTTGATGACTGCGTCGGCTAAGCCGAGGCCGAGATACTCGTCGCCGGTGTCGTCCATCCCGCCGAGCCGCAGCGTCTTTAGTGGCAGCACGGCGATTGATCGATCCGCGGTCGCCGGCTCGCGCAGGAGGCCCGCGACGTGACCGCCGCCGTCGGCGATTTTGTCATGACCCGATAACAGTAGCGTCGCCGAGACGGGGAGGCCGTCGAGGTGGCGCCGGATGTCTTCGGAGAACTGTTCGGCGGACAGGTAGCGTTCGGAGGTCTCTTTGCGCATCGCCTTCAGCGCCACGCCATCAAGGTCGCCGGCCAACTCGCGTCGCAGTGCCTCGACGCTCGCGGCGCCGCGGCAGCGGGCGACCGCCTCCGCAGTGGCCGCGCTCTGGCTCTTGATGCCGTCAGTCAACAGAATGCCGTCGACGTTGCCGATAATGACGCTCGGTCGCTCCGGGTTGACTTCGCAGATGACGCGCGCGACCTCGTGCGGCAGACGGCTCAGGAGCGGGTACGGACGATGACCCGACAGCAATTCATAGAGCAGCACGCCCAGACTGTAGACATCGCTCGCGGCGGTGATTGGCTCGCCGCGCACTTGTTCGGGGCTGGCGTATTCGGGCGTCATCAGGCGCAGCGCCGTCCCGGTCGGGTCGTAGGTGTCGGTAATCATCTCCGGGTTTAAGAGCTTGGCGATTCCGAAGTCGAGCAGCTTCGGCGTGCCATCGGCGGTGACAAGGATGTTACCGGGTTTGATGTCGCGGTGGATGACGCGGCTCTGGTGCGCGTATGCGACCGCCGCGCAGACGTGGCGGAAAAGGCGCAGACGCTCCGTCACCGACAGCCTCTGCGTGTCGCAGTAGTGGTGAATCGGTTGACCGTCGATGTACTCCATCACGAAGTACGGCAATCCGTCTTCGGTCGTGCCGCCGTCGAACAGGCGCGCGATATTCGGGTGATCGAGGTTGGCGAGAATCTGACGCTCGTGGCGGAATCGGCGGAGGATGAAGTCGGTGTCCATGCCGCGCTTCACCAGCTTGATCGCGACGCGCCGGTCGAACACGTCGTCGGCGCGCGCCGCCAGATAGACCGCGCCCATCCCGCCGCGCCCGATCTCGCGCACGACCTGGTATGCGCCGATGCGCCGCCCGATTATCGACCCGGCCAACTCGTCGCGCAGCTCCTCGGCAGTTGCGTTGACCGCGGCGCGGGCCGGCGCTTCGTTGGAACTGCCAGCGCGCTCGTGCGAATCGATCATCGCATTGACCTGCCGGCGCAACTCCGCGTCGCCGCCGCAGACTTCATCAAGGAACGCCGCGCGCTGCCCGCCGGCGGGGCGGTCGATAGCGGACTGAAACACTTCCTCGACTTGCTTCCAACGTTCAGGCGTCATACAGACAGCAACGAATGACGTGTGACAGAGTGACCAGCAGTCAGCGACGAGCGACCAGGCCTCGGCGAAGGGGCGGACGCTCCCGTACCCACCGTGAGCATTACGACGAGTTGTAGAGTATTTTGTACAACTAAGGCGCCGGCGCAATCAAGCTCAGACTAGATGCAAACGCACGGCACGGGATCGCAGTGACTGCCGCGGACGTCAAAGCCCCGGCAAACCCCCATAGTGCTTCACAGGGTACGACTGTAGTAAGCAGCAAGGCAAAAGTAAAAAGGGAACAGGCAAAAGTGAAGGCCAGTCGGAACTGATGTGAGATGTGAGATGCTGGACGTTAGTCAAGATACGCAGGTGTGCTGTCTAACATCTGACATCCGACATCTATGTGAGCCGGCGCACGCAGACGGCAGAGGCGGCTATTTCGCTTACTCTTCACGAAATCAGTCTGACTTCGGAGCGGCGGCGCGCACCGCTTCGGAGACTCCGTCGGCGTACTTTCTGAAGTTCTCATTGAAGCGTGCGGCGAGTTCGCGCGCCTTGCGGTCGTAGGCCGTTTGGTCGCGCCACGTGTTACGCGGCGTCAGCACTTCCTGGGGCACATCGGGGCACGAGACGGGCACGCCGACGCCGAACACGGGGTCGGGCCGCGTCTCGACTTGGGCGAGCGCGCCCGTCAGAATCGCGCGGATCATCGCGCGTGTGTGCGCGATCTTCATCCGTTGACCTTCGCCGTACGGGCCGCCCGACCAGCCGGTGTTGACGAGCCAGCAGTGCGCTCGGTGCTCCTCTATCCGCTTGCCGAGCAGGTCGGCGTAGACGCCCGGATGCAGCACCATAAATGGCGCGCCGAAGCAGGTCGAGAAAGTCGCCTCCGGTTCTTTGACGCCCTTCTCCGTCCCGGCCACCTTCGCTGTGTAGCCAGAGAGAAAATGGTACATCGCCTGCTCCGGAGTGAGACGCGCGACCGGCGGCAGCACGCCGAACGCATCAGCAGTCAGCATGATGATGTTCTTCGGGTGTCCGGCGTGAGCTTCGGGGACGATGTTCGGGATGCTCGTCAGCGGGTAGGCGGCGCGCGTGTTCTCGGTCTTCGAGACGTTGTCGAGGTCGAGCGCGCGCGTCTCCGGGTCGAAAGCGACGTTCTCCAATATGGTGCTGAACATTCGCGTCGTGCGGTAGATGTCCGGCTCGGCTTCGGGCGAGAGGCGGATCACCTTTGCGTAGCAACCGCCCTCAAAGTTAAAAACGCCTTCGTCCGACCAGCCGTGCTCATCGTCTCCGATCAGAAGGCGCTCAGGGTCGGCGGAGAGCGTTGTCTTGCCGGTTCCCGACAGGCCGAAGAAGATCGCCACGTCGCCGTCCGCCCCGACGTTCGCCGAGCAGTGCATGCTCATCACACCGCGCTGCGGCAACAGATAGTTGAGAATCGAGAAGACGCTCTTCTTCGTTTCACCGGCGTAGGAGGTGCCGCCGATCAGCACGAGCCGCTGGCTGAAGTTTATCAGGATGAACGTCGGCGAGCGCGTGCCGTCGCGTGTCGGGTCGGCGCGAAATCCCGGCAGGTTGATGATTGTGAATTCTGGTCGGTGCCGAGCCGCCGGGTCATTGATGAACATCGTGCGCGCGAACAGCGAATGCCACGCCAGTTCGCTGATGACGCGCACCGGCAGGCGATAGCGCGGGTCGGCCCCGGCGAAAGCATCCTGCACGAACAGGTCGCGCCCACGCGTGTAATCCATCATCCGGTCGCGTAGCGCGTTGAATCGATCTTCAGAGATTTCCTTGTTGACCTCGCCCCAAAACACCCTGTCCGCGCACGACGGCTCGCGGACGATGGCTTTATCCCTGGCGGCGCGCCCGGTGTGTTCGCCGGTGTCCACCACGAGTGCGCCGTGATCGGAGATAACGCCTTCGCCGCGGCGCGCGACCTCTTCGTACAATTCCGGTGGCGTCAGGTTCCAGTAAACCCGCCGCGCCTCTTTAATGCCATGAGCCTCTACCCCGACCGGAGTGCGCTTGCGCCCTCGCTCTTCCGTCAGCTTCTCGGACGATGACATCGTTGCAGCCATATAAAATCTCCGGATCTGAAAAATGTTGTTGTCGGCAACAAACCGTATGCGCCACAAAACCTTCAGCACAGTGATAAAAAAAGCGCGAATCACCGTCGTGTTTCGCGCTTCATAAATATTTAATTACCTTAACGGTCTTTGTTGGCGTTGTGCTGCTGGGCCAACTCGCGCAGCGCAACCGCGAGGTCACGGGCGGCGCGCTCTAAGCGGTCGGCGTATGCCTCGAGTTCGTCGATGGAGTCGTCGGAGCGCACGGCAACAGCGGCGAGCGCCGCTTCGATCTGCGTGTTCAAACGTTCCGCAGCCGTTTCAGTTTCCTGTTCGGCGCGCGTCAACGGGCGTTGTGGTGTCTCTTTTGTTTCAGTGCTCACAGAAATAAACCGGCGGGCAAGTACCACAGAGTTTTCGGGCCAGCCCGTCGCCTCGCTCACGAACATGCCCGTCGCTTCAAACGCCGGGCGCGTTCGGTCAGATTCCAAATAATTTCGTGCGCCAACCTTATATCTCAATCGGCGCGTCATCTTCCGAGTCACGCCCGACGCCGCGCGCGACCCGATCATTCATTTAATTGCGTGTGCCGCTTGCACCCCGACGGCGCAGTGTGTGAGGCGAAGGCAAGAGGCGAGAGCTTTACGAAGTCGCCCGCCGGGACAAAAAACTTAATGCTCTGTGGCGATGTCGGGTGCGGGGTCAGGTACATGAAAAAGAACGTCGGAATGCTTAACATCCGTTGGCTTTTGAAGTTCCCAAACGAACGGGAGCGATTGTTTTGAGAATGCACTCTACCATCAATGAGCGTCACGGACAACCGCATCCGGCGCGCGTCTCGACGCTTTCAGCAGCGTACACGAACGGCTCAGAAAATGACGAAACGAAGACTTGATCACGGTTTGATTTTCTCCGGCGCCATGTGAAAATGGCTACTCGATCACCACTTGTGCCAAGCTTCCACGTGTTGATTTAGTCTTCCATCTGACGCAATGAAATCCATGACCACTCTGATTACACACGCGGCGGCGCGATTCATGCTGGCCTGTACGTTGTCGGCAGTGTTCATCTTGTTCACTGTGCCGAAAGTCTTCGCTCAAGAGGTGACGGCGCCGGGCGGGGCGACTGGACGAGTGGCGCGCGTTGATGGCGTGGTGGTCGATCAAACGGGTGCGCCGGTCGTCGGCGCGCAAGTCTCGTACGATGGGGACGGCGTGCCGTTGACAGAGAGCATTGCCGACGAGGACGGGCGCTTCCATTTCGAAACGAACGCCGCGAGCGGGACCGTCACCGCTCGCGCGCGTGGCTTCGCGCCGTTCACGCGCCGGTGGAACCGCGGTAAGTTCAACGGCGAGCCGTTAAGGATCATGCTCGCGCCCGCGCCGGTCGCCGAGGATGTGACGGTCACGGCGACGCGCACCGAGACGCGACTGAGCGACACGGCGGCGAGCGTCCGCGTACTGTCGGCAGCGAATCTTGAGTCGACAGCGGCGTTGACCGTTGACGACGCGCTGCGGCAGGTGCCGGGCTTCAGTCTCTTCCGCCGCGCGGGCAGCCGCACCGCCAACCCGACCGCGCAGGGCGTAAGTTTACGCGGCGTCGGCGCAAGCGGCGCGAGCCGCGCGGTGGTACTCGCCGACGGCGTGCCACTCAACGATCCGTTCGGCGGCTGGGTCTATTGGGGGCGCGTCCCGCGCGAATCCGTGAGCCGCGTCGAAGTGCTGCGCGGCGGCGCGTCGAGCCTCTACGGCAGCGCGGCGCTCGGCGGCGTTGTCCAACTCTTGACGCGACCAACGGGCGACGACGACCCTGACGCCCTTTCGCTTGAGTTGTCGTACGGCAATCAACAGACGCCCGACGGCTCGCTCTTCGCCAGCACGCGGCGCGGAAAGTGGGGCGCGAGTCTGGCCGCCGAATCATTCCGCACCGACGGTTACATCCTCGTCGACGAGCGCGAGCGGGGGCGCGCTGACACTCCAGCCGGCTCGCGGCGCGGGGCTACGGTGCTCACGCTCGAACGCTTTATCAATCAAGGTCAGCGTCTGTTCGTGCGTGGGTCGCTGTTCGGCGAGTCGCGGGCTAACGGCACGCCGCTGCAAACCAACCGCACGCACGTCCGGCAGCTGATCGCGGGCGGCGATTGGCAGACGCCGCGCGCCGGCGCATTCACGCTCCGCGCCTATGGCGGCACACAGGTCTTCGACCAAAACTTCTCCGCTGTCGCCGCGAACCGTAACACCGAAACGCTGACCCGCGTGCAGCGCGTCCCGGCGCAGTTCATCGGGTTCACCGCGCAGTGGTCGCGTGCGGTCGGGGCGAGGAACGCCCTTGTCGCTGGCCTCGATGCGCGCGAGGTGCGCGGCGCGAGCGACGAGATCGTCTATGTCGGGGGTCGCGCCGCGTCACTGATCGGTGCGGGCGGGCGCGAGCGCAGCATCGGCGTCTTCGCGCAGGACACCGTCCGTCTCACGCCGCAACTTTTCGTGACGGCGGGAGCGCGCTTTGACCGCTGGCGGAACTACGATGCGCGGCAGGCGACGCGAGCGCTTGCATTGGGCAGCACGGCCACGACGCTCGACTTCCGCGACCGCACCGAGACGGCGTTCAGCCCCCAACTCTCGGTGCTGTACAAGCCGGCGGAGAGCGTCTCGCTTTTCGCTTCTGCCAACCGTGCCTTTCGTGCGCCGACGCTTAACGAGTTGTACCGCTCGTTCCGCGTTGGCGACGCGCTGACGCTGGCGAACGAAAACCTCCGTGCCGAGCGACTCACTGGCGGCGAGGCCGGGGCCGGCTTCGCTGCCTTCGAGCGACGGTTGGATGTGCGTACGACATTCTTCTGGTCGGAGATCACGCGCCCCGTCGCCAACGTGACGCTTCTGACGACGCCCGCGCTCATCACGCGGCAGCGACAGAACCTTGGACGGACACGCGCGCGCGGACTCGAACTCGAAGCCGAGGCGCGCCTGACAAGCAACTTCACGCTCTCCGGCGGATATTCGTTGACCGACGCGACTGTGCTGCGGTTCCCCGCCAATGCCTCGCTCGAAGGCTTATTGATTCCGCAGGTGCCGCGCCACTATGTGAGTTTCCAGGCGCGCTACGCCAACCCTTCACTGCTCACCGTCGGGGTGCAGGGCCGCGCGACGAGTTCACAATTCGATGACGATCAGAACCGCTTTCGCCTCGGTCGGTACTTCACGCTCGACGCCCTCGCCTCGCGCCGCGTCACGCGCCGGGTCGATCTGTTCGTCGCCGCCGAAAACCTCTTCAACCAGCGCTACGACATCGGCCGCACGCCCGTCCGCACCCTCGGCCCGCCGCTCCTCGCGCGCGTCGGCTTCAGGCTGCGACTCGGCTCACGGTGAAGCCTCACTTTGTATGTACGGAGAACTAATGTCGCGGGAGACTTAACGGCCTCGTGAGGGTTGGCGTGTGGGGCCTGAAACTGTGATGTCTCAATCTTCAAAAGTGACAAGTGACAGGTAACGGGTGACAAGATGAAGTACATGGATGGCAACTGTGCGGCAATCTTTCGGTGTGGCGCATGAGGAAGCCCTCTAATCCAAGAAAGCATTCCGCCAGTCGCATGATTGTTGCTTTCCCTGTCACCTGTCACGATTTACCTGTCACTGTTGAGTCAGTCGCGGTGCCGCAAGGTTATTGGACGGTCGCGGGCAGTAACGAGCCGCGTCGGTCGGTCGCGACGCCCCATTCATCCTCGATGATGCCGATCATGCCGTGGAAGTGAATCTCGCTGCCGTCCAGCACCAACAGCACGTCGCCGGGGCGCACCTGCGAGTTCTCGATCTTAAAGCGGATCACCGTTGCGTTGCCGTTCTCTTGTTCGACAGTAGCGAACGAGAAGGTGTCGGCGGCAACCACGACGGTCTCCGAGTTGTTCGTATAATTAGTCGGCTCTTTCGCCATCAGGCTTACCTCGTTTGGAGAGGGGCGCAATTTTCGCGCGCTCTCGTTGATCTGCAAAGTTAAAAGTTACCGGGGCGAAACGGCCGGCCATAAAGCTGCTCGTAGACCCAACCGAGGACCCGCGCCTCGGCGGTGCAGAGCGTTTCGAGCCAGCAACAGGTCAGGTAGATATCGCGCTCGTCACGCGCCGGAATCTTCGCGGCCTCGGCGAGGACGCCCGTGCCTTCGCCGTGGGAAAGACTGTACGCAGTAGAAATCGCCTCGTTGGTCTTCGCCGCGTCGTCGAGCGCGCCGAGCAAATCCGTGATCCAACCGTGCAGCGCCGGTTCGCTTGTATGCTCGGTGAGCGCCTGCATGATGCCGACGGCGAGGCGGTCTTCGGCGCGTTCGAAGGCATA
>Ga0136614_10002075_pt1 | contig 12272 bp, 14 predicted proteins | sample AntDrymUQ2792106_2_FD_106643 | JGI IMG/M metagenome (GOLD analysis project Ga0136614, IMG submission 106643) | Polar desert sand microbial communities from Dry Valleys, Antarctica - metaG UQ279 (21.06) | ecosystem: Environmental > Terrestrial > Soil > Desert | place: Antarctica: Dry Valley...
ATCTTGATGAGCGCCACGAGGGCTAGCCCGCCGCGGCGCAGAACGCCTCGTAGTCGGGGAACACGCCCATCTCCTCGTCGGTGATCTCCGCGGGGTCGCGCGAGCAGATCGGGCAGTTCGGATCGCGCCGCACCTTCAGCTCGGTGAACGAGGCGCTGAGCGCCTCGTAGAGCAGCAGCCGGCCGACCAGCGGCTCCCCGATGCCGGTCACCAGCTTGACCACCTCGGTCGCCTGCAGCAGCCCCATCGTGCCCGGCAGCACGCCGAGCACGCCGTTGGCGCCGCAGGAGGGCGCGAGCTCGGCCGGCGGCGGCACGGGGTACAGGCAGCGGTAGCAGGGCCCGTCGTGCGGCTTGAAGATCGACAGCTGTCCGTCGAACCCGAGGATCGAGGCCGAGACGACCGGGATGTCCAGGCGCACCGTCGCGTCGTTGAGCAGGTAGCGCGTCGGGAAGTTGTCGACGCCGTCGACGATCACGTCGTAGCCCTGGACGATCTCCATGATGTTGGAGGCATCCAGGCGCACGGGGTACTTGACCACCTCGACGTCCGGGTTGAGCGCGGCGATCGCGGCCTCGGCGGAGTCGACCTTCGGCGTGCCGACGGTGCGCGTCGTATGGATCACCTGGCGCTGCAGGTTGGAGAGGTCGACGTCGTCGTCGTCGACGATCCCCAGTGTGCCGACGCCGGCCGCGGCTAGGTAGAGCGCGGTCGGCGAGCCGAGCCCGCCGGCGCCCAGCAGCAGCACCTTGGCGCCGAGCAGCTTGGCCTGCCCCTCGGCCCCGATCTCGGGCAGGAGCAGGTGGCGGCCGTAGCGCTCCTTCTGCTCGGTCGTGAGCACCTTGGGCACCTCGACCTTGTAGCCGCGGTCCTTCCACAGCGTGATGCCGCCCGTCATCGAGCGCACGTCGGCGTAGCCGAGCAGCTCGGAGAGCGTGTGCGCCGCGAGCGCCGAGCGCTGGCCTGAGGCGCAGTACAGGACCACCGGCGCGTCGCGGTCGGACACCGCGGTCTCGACGCGCGACTCGAGATACCCGCGCGGCACGTGGACGGCGCCGGGGATGTGGCCACGATCCCACTCCTCGGACTCGCGCACGTCGATGAGGGTGACGCCGTTGCCCAGGTGCTCGGAGACCTCCGCGGGGTCCACCTCCTGCACCTGCTGCTTGATCTGCCGGATGACCTCGGCTCCGGACGGGCTCATGGCAATTCCTCTTTAACTGGGTCAGCTTTCAATGCTTCACGAAGTATAGCCATGGATGGGGTCATCCCCGCATAAGCCTTTGGTCGCGTTCTGCCGATGGGGTGGACACCGTTCCGATGCGCCGTAGCACTCTCCTCACGCAGGTCCTCGCCGTCAACGCCCTCCTCGTCGGGGTCACGGCGCTGATCGCCGCGATCGTCGCACGCGACCGGCTCGCCGACGTCGCGAGCGGCGACGGCCTGCTCGTGCTCGGCCTGACGGTGACGAGCGCGATCCTCCTGAACTCGCTGCTGCTGCGCGCGCGGCTGGAGCCGATGGACCGCCTCGTCAAGACGATGACCGACGTCGACCTCGCCCGTCCGGGCATGCGCGCCACCACGCCGCGGCGCTCGGCGCGCGAGCTGCACGAGCTCACGGAAGCGTTCAACCGCATGCTGACGCGCCTGGAGCACGAGCGGCGCGAGTCCGGCCGCGCGGTCCTGCGCGCCCAGGAGCAGGAGCGCAGCCGCATCGCCCAGGACCTGCACGACGAGGTCAACCAGGCGCTCACCGCGATCCTGCTGCGGCTCTCGGCCACGATCGGCGACGCGCCGTGGGGGCTGCGCTCCGAGCTCTACGAGACGCAGGATCTCGTCAGCCAGGCGATGAACGAGCTGCTCGCGCTCGCGCGCCAGCTGCGCCCCACCGCGCTCGACGACCACGGCCTGATCGCCGCCCTCGCCTCGCAGGTCTCGGACTTCGGCCAGCGCACCGGCATGCAGACCAGCTTCCGCCACAGTGGCGACGTCCCGGTGCTGTCGGACGAGGAGCAGCTCGTGATCTTCCGCGTCACGCAGGAGAGCCTCTCCAACATCGCCAAGCACGCCGGCGCGCGCGGCGTCGACGTGGAGCTGTCGTTCGTCGGCCGGACGCTGCTGCGCGTGCGCGACGACGGCGGCGGCTTCGACGAAGCGCCCGGCCACCGCGTCGACGGCCACATGCGCGGCCGCCCCGGCGGCCTGGGCCTGAGCGGCATGCGCGAGCGCGCGCTGCTCGTCGGAGGAAGCCTCGACATCTTCACCGAGCCCGGCGCGGGCACCACCATCGAGCTGACCATGGGAGTGACATGAGGATCCTGATCGCCGACGACCACGGCATCGTGCGCGGTGGCTTGAAGCTGCTGATCGACCGCCAGCCCGACATGGAGGTGGTGGCCGAGGCCGAGGACGGCGTCGACGCCTTCGAGCAGGCGCTCAAGACCAAGCCCGACTTGTGCGTGATGGATGTCTCCATGCCGCGCATGACCGGCCTCCAGGCCGCGCGGCAGATCCGCGCGCATCTGCCCGGCACCCACGTGCTCGCGCTGTCGATGCACGACGACGAGCGCTACGTGTTCGACGCGCTGAAGGCGGGCGCCTCGGGCTACGTGCTCAAGCGCGAGGTCGACCAGGCGCTGCTGACCGCCATCCGGGCCGTGCACCGCGGGGACGCGTTCCTGACCAACGCAGTCGAGCGGTCGCTGATCCGCGACTGGATGTCCGACAGCGCGGAGGGCCCGGACGAGCCGCTCTCCCCGCGCGAGCAGGAGGTGCTCAAGCTGATCGCCGAGGCGCACACGAACAAGCAGATCGCCGAGATCCTGCACCTGGCGGAGAAGACGGTGGAGTCCCATCGCGCCAACCTGCTGCGCAAGCTGGGCATGCGCGACCGCGTCGAGCTGGTGCGCTACGCGATCCGCCGCGGGTTGACCGAGGCGTAGCCGGTCTGGCGCGGCGGCGGGCCGGCGGGTGGGTGCTGGCAGCTCACACCCGCCGGCATCCGCGCTGCGCTCGTCAGTCGCGGTCCAGCGGCGGGACAGGCGGGATCTCCTCGACCGGCTTCGGCGGCTCTTCCGCGCCGGTCCACCGCAGGACACGGGCCACGGGCCAGTCACCGATCTGCAGCAGGTCGAGGCTCTCGGCCGTGGCGGGCAGCGTCTCGGCTCGGACGGTCCACACCTCGCGCGCCTCAGCGTCCTTGCCCGAGCGGCATTGCGCGCCGCCGCTGGCGGTGACGATCCGGCGCGGGATGAACGTGCGCGGGTCGAGCAGCACCTCCGAGCGGGCGCACGGCGCGCCGGTCTGCAACGCGTCGCCGCCCCGGAGACGGACCGTGCCGTCGGGGCCGCGGCCGGCGGGTCGGAGCTTCCCGCGCCGATAGGCCTCCCGCAGAACGCCCGCGAGCGTCGGCGCAGGCGCGTCAGGCCCGCCGAGGGTGAGCTCACCGCGGGTCAAGTCGCCGGTCGGGGTCCAGTAGCGCTGGTCGGCGATGCGCCCGTCGCGATCGATCACCATCGAGCTGTCCTCGTCGGTCGGCGGCTGGGTGAGCGGGCGCTCGCTGATGAGGACCCGCCATTGCGTCGCACGCCCCGCTCCGGAAAGGCTCCACTGGCGCATCTCGATCGACTCCGGGGGCATCGCCGGATCCTTGCTCGTGCGCTCGAGGTGCACCGTGAGCGCGAGGATCTCGCGCTCGGAGGCGACCGTGGCGCTCGGCGCCCGAGTACGCTCAACCCGTGCCCGCGCGGCTCGCCTACGCCCTGCTCACGCTGACGCTCTGCGCCGCCGCGGCGGTCGCGGGCGTCTTCATCGCCGCCCGCGGGGACGACGGCGGCGTGGCGGTCGGCAGCAGCGGCTGGGCCGGCTTCATCCGCCCGCCGGGCGCCGCCGCGCCGGACTTCCGGCTGCGCGACCAGGACGGCAAGCCGGCGACGATGGCGGAGTACCGCGGGCGGCCCGTCGCCGTCACGTTCGTCTACTCCACCTGCGAGGACACCTGCCCGGCGCTGGTCGACCAGGTCCGCGGCGCGCTGGACGAGACCGGCGCCGACGTGCCGCTGCTGGCCGTCTCGGTCGATCCGGCCAACGACACCCCGGCGCGTGCGCGCCGGTTCCTCAACGAGCGCCGCATGACCGGCCGGGCGCGCTTCCTGCTCGGGAGCCGGCGCGAGCTGGCGCCGGTGTGGAAGGGGTATGGCGTGACGCCCCAGCGCGGCGCGCTCGACCACTCCGCCACGGTGGTGCTGGTCGACGCGCGCGGCCGCCAGCGCATCGGGTTCCCCTACTCCCAGCTGACGCCCGAAGCGCTCGCACACGACATCCGCCGGCTGACCGCGTAGCGGCGCCTCCTCCCGGAGCTGCCGCTCAGGCGGCCGTCACCGTCAGCGCGTCCTGGGCGGCGTCCTCGCGGTCCTGAGCGGCGCGGTAGACGGCGTAGTCCTCACCCGCCCCGGTGCGGCGCCACGCGCAGTAGGCATGCTCGGCCTCCTCGTGTGCGTCGCTCCACGCGTCGTACACCGCGTTGAACGCCGGCCCGAGCGACGCGGCGCGCCGCAGGACCAGCTCGCGCGTGTCGGCGACCTGGTCGAGCAGTGCTCTCAGCTCGGTGATGCTCATCTCTGCTCCTACTACGCGCAAGATGCGCTTCCGGTTGCACGCCGATCCTCCCCTTGCGCACCGGGTTCGAAGCACGTCGCCGGCGAGCTTCATACGGAGCTAACGCTCCGGCGTGCCCGGCCGGTCGGAGCGCTCGCGGCGCTCGCGCAAGCGGGCGGCCACGAGCATCCCTACCAGGACGAGCAGCGGCGCGAGGTAGGCGAGCTGCGCGAGCCAGTGCCCGGCGTGGGCGAACGGCGCGCCGGTCATCCGTTCGCCGCCGACAGCAGCCACAGGCCGAGCCAGGTGAAGCAGACCATCATCGCCAGCATGACGAGTTGGGAGCGCGTCGCGTCGCGGTGGCTCCCGTACAGGACGAGCGCGCGGTCGTGGGCGAGCACGAGTGCGGCGACGTGGCCCAGCACGAGTGCTGCGACCTGGACGTACCAGATCGCCGTGGCCGAGACGACGCCGTAGTCGATCCCGGCGCCGGCGGTGCCGAGCAGGTCGCTCCCGTCCCCGAGCGGGTCAGACGCGAGCCGCGCGAGGTCCTGGCCGTTGTAGGCCAGCAGCGAGAAGTAGTGGGCGACGACGTACGCCGCGAGGATCGGGATCAGCGAGTGCGCCAGCCGCGGACCGGGGCGCCGCGGCATGCCGGCGACGGCGAGCGCCCAGATCGCCGCCACGAGCCCGACCGCGACGAGCAGGCCGACCGTGAAGCCGAGCTCGAGCGCGCTGGAGATCCCGAAGCCCAGGCCGGTGAAGAAGTCCTGCAGGCGCGGGAGCAGGTCGTTGAACAGCGAGCCCTCACTGGCGCCGTCGAACGCGGTCACGCCGATGCCCGCGACCAGCACCGCGGTCGTGCCGGAACGACCGTCGACGCGGCCGGCGCCGACCACGGGCGGGCGGGCGAACAGCACGCCGTCACGGCGCTCGACCGGAGCGAGCGCCGCGAACAGGCCGAAGTAGACGCCCAACGGGTCGGCGTTGCGGGTCCAGGCCTCGACGCCGTAGAGGCTCATCCCGACGAGCATGACCACGACGTAGGCCAGCATCAGCACGGCGAGCGGGGCGGGCTCGCGCGCGGTGGCCCAGCACAGCTCGCAGATGCCGAAGCCGAGCACGCCCGCGGCCGCGGGCCAGCGGCCGAGCCGCTCCGGGTACGCCAGCGGCGCCGGCAGGTCGTCGCCCCCGATGCGCCCGGCGAGCCGGCCCGCCCCGCGGCCGATCGCCCGCCAGGGGCTCAGCAGCCGCCAGACGTCGCCCAGCAGCAGCGACGCGAACGGGACGCCGACCCAGACGGCGACGTACACCATCGTCGGCGCCAGGTTGTCGCGCTCGTTCTCCGTGCCCGCCAGCCCGGCGTACGCGCTCGTCGCGAGCAGGAGGACGCCGAGCGTCCCGAGCACGGCGTCCACCGCGGCCGGCAGGCGCATGAGCCGGCGCTCGGGCCACTCCTGCAGCCGCGGCGTCGACCACAGCGTGGCGAGCGCCGCGAACGACAGCACGAGGACCGCGGCGGCCGCCGCCCCGAAGAGGGCCTCGGGGATCGGCAGATCGGCGCGGCCGGCGAGGCCGTGGGCGAACACGAGCACGGCGGACGAGTCTAGAAACGGCGACGGCCCCGCAGCGGGGGCCGTCGCGTCCTTCAGTGGCGCTCGCGCGCTACTTCTTGCAGTCGACGACCGACTCGCGCTGCTCCGGCGCCGGAACCGCCGCGCCGTCGGCCCGCACCGCGAAGGTCAGCCTGCCGGCGAACTCCCACTCCCTGCCCTTGCAGCCGGTGCTGGAGACGATGTACCGCCTCTTCCCGGCCTTGCCGCTGAACGTCTGGTCGAGCCCCGTCAGCGTCGCGTCGACGCCGAGGACGGGCTGGCGCAGCTCCCTCGGGATCGTGATCGAGAGCCTGCGGCCCCCGCTCGTGATCTCGCCCTTCACGACGCTCTGCAGCTGGCCGCCCTGCTGGGAGAGGTAGAACAGGAACGTGTCGGCGTCCTCGACGAACGGGTAGACGTCGAAGTTCAGCGGCGCGCCCGCGGCGCCGACCCGGGCGTTCGCGGTGCCCTTGGGGCCGGCCTTCGAGCGCGAGCAGGCGGAGATGCCGCCGGCGATCAGCTCGTCCGCGTCGCACTTCCTGAAGCCCTTGCCCGAGAACTTCGTACCAGCGGGCATCAGCACGTCGATGACCTCGACGGTGGTGCCCGGCTTGTCGACCTTGTAGTTGAAGCTCAGCTTCGTGTTCTTCGGCTTCTTCTTCGTGCCGGCGTTGGACGGGGTCGCCTTCACCGTCAGCGTGCCCTCGGCGTCGTTGGGGTCGGCGATGGCGCCGGCGGCGAGAGCGAGCGTGGCGGACACGGCGATCGCGCCCGTGAGCAGCTTGCGCAAGGTGGGTTCTCCTCCTGGGAAAATGAAATCGGGCGTGCAGCCCGTGACTGCGAATACAACACCGCAGGGGCCAGAAGTTGCGCTGACTCGACGAATAGCCCCCTCGGCCGCTGCTAGCTTCGACGCGATGCGGGCGCCGGAGCACGCCATCCCCGCCCCGCCCTTCCCGGGCGGGCTGACGTGGGTCAACGTCGCGCCGCTGCGGATGGACAAGCAGCGCGGGCGCCCGGTGCTGATCGAGTTCTGGGACTTCTGCCGCGTGAACTCGCTGCGGACGATGCCCTACCTCAAGGCCTGGCACGAGCGCTACACGGACGCCGGCCTGCGCGTGATCGGCGTGCACACCGGCGGGTTCCTCCCCGCGCGCGAGACCGCGAACGTCGTCGCCGCGGTGCGGCGCCTCGGCGTCGAGTATCCCGTGGTGGTCGACGAGCGGCTGGAGATCTGGGACTTCTACGGCAACGAGGGCTGGCCGGCCCGCTACCTGTGGGACCGGCAGGGCGCGCTGCACTCGCTGCACTACGGCGAGGGCGCCTACCAGGAGACCGAGCGCGAGATCCAGGCGCTGCTCGGCGTCGAGCGAGAGCTGCTGGCGCCGCTGCGCCCCGAGGATGCCGCGGACGTGCTGCTCCCCGCCCAGACCGCCGACCAGCCCGGCGCCTACTCGGGCCCGTACGAGGCCGGCGGCGCCTGGGCGGTGCTCGACGGCGAGGGCGAGGTGACCGCGAACGGGCGGACGTTCGCCGTCGCTGCGCCCGGGTGCTTCGCGCTCCTCGAGCACCCCCACCACACCGCGGGCGTGCTCGAGCTGCGCGTGGGCGAGGGCGTCTGGAGCCACGCCACGTGCTTCACCCCGGGGGTCGCAGCTCCCGGTGACCGCGGTCGCCCAGCAGCCGGATGAGGCGCGGCGGGCCGTCGTCCTCCACCAGTGCGACCGTCCCTGGCCAGTAGGGCGAGGCGTTCGGCGTCGCCGACAGGAAGTGCGGCTGGTAGACCCAGGAGCCCGTGTTGAGGATGCGCGTGCCGGCGGCGGTCATCCACTCCTCCGGGTCGTCGCGCGGCCAGGGGCCGGAGCGGTGCGTGTGGCCGAACAGGACGTGTGGCGCGACGACGCCCAAGCGGCGCAGGACCTCGCGGATCCCGCGCAGGCCGCCGCGCCGCAGCGCCGCGGCGGAGAGGTCGCGGTCGACCGGTCCCAGCCCGAGCGCGTTGAGCGCGGCCACGGCGGCGACGTAGCCCGTGCCCAGGGCCGCCGCGCGGACGGGATGGCGGGCGCGGCCGTCCCCCGCCATCGCGACCCACGCGCGCGCCGACGCGCCCGCGCCGGCGCTGAGCGCGGCGTGGTCCGAGCGCTGGGTGAGCTGGTGCATGAACGCGTAGAGCGGTGCGAGCGCGGCCTCGTAGTCGTCGGGCCGCGCGCCCTCGCGCGGCAGCCGCACGACCCAGCGGGCCATCGCGCCGGCGGCCAGGCGCTCGAACGTCGGCACGGTCGAATGCAGGTCGACGTAGTGGCCGTGCAGCGCGAAGACGTCGTCGCGCAGCCACACCCCGGGATAGGCGAGCCGCAGCCGCGCAGGGGCGGCGAGTTCCGCGAGGCGCTCGGGCAGCGGCCCTGCCGCGGTCGGCTCGACCGGCTCGGAGAGGCCGAGGAACCCCGACGGCTCGGACTGCAGGCGCGCGTCGATCCAGCCCGTCACGAGGCCGTGGTCGTGGTTGCCGGCGACCACCAGCAGCTCGCCGCCGGGGCCGAGGGCGGCACCGGCCTCGGCGAAGAACGGCGCCGCCAGCTCGGCGGCGTCGCGGTGCGGCGCCTCGCGCAGCTCCAGCCCGTCGCCGAGCACGACGAGGCGGTCGGCATCGCGCAGCGCTTCGATCAGCGGCGCACGCAGCTCGGCACGGCGCAGCAGGTCCTTGCCGTTGGCGGCGCCGATGTGCAGGTCGGAGATGACAAGCGTCCGCACCCCATTAGTGTGGCGGCCCGTGACCCCGCTCGACGGCATCCTCGTCGCCGACTTCTCCCGCGTCCTCGCCGGCCCGCTGGCGGCGATGCTGCTGGGCGACCTCGGCGCCGACGTGGTCAAGGTGGAGCGGCCCGACGGCGGTGACGACACGCGCGCGTGGGGGCCGCCGTGGCGCGACGAGCGCAGCGGCGAGCGCGCAGCGCGAGGCAGGAAGGGCTTCGCCCGAGACAGGCAGGCGACCTACTACCTCGGCCTGAACCGCAACAAGCGCTCGCTGGCGCTCGACCTCGGCGATCCCGGCGACGTCGTCCTGGCCCGGCGGCTGGCGGGCCGCGCCGACGTGCTGATCGAGTCCTTCCGGCCCGGCCTGATGGCGCGCTGGGGCCTGGATGCCGAGACGCTGCGCGAGGCGAACCCCCGGCTCGTCACGTGCTCGGTGACCGCGTTCGGCACCGAGTCGGCCGAGGCGCGCGCGCTGCCCGGCTACGACTTCCTCGCACAGGCGATGGGCGGGCTGATGAGCGTCACGGGCGAGGAGGACGGGCGGTCGCTGAAGACCGGCGCCGCGGTCGTCGACCTCGTCTGCGGGCTGCTCGCGGTGGTCGGCATCCAGGCCGCGCTGGCCGAGCGCGCCCGGACCGGCCGCGGCCGCCACGTCGAGGTCTCGCTGATGGACGCCGCGCTGATGGCGCTGCTCAACCAGGGCTCGGCCTGGGTCCTGGGCGGCGCCGTGCCGCACCGCCGCGGCAACCGGCACCCGAGCATCGCGCCGTACGAGACGTTCGACGCCGCCGACCGCCCGATCGCGATCGCGGTCGGCAACGATCGCCTGTTCACCCGGTTGTGCGGGGCGCTCGGGCTGCCCGAGCTGCCCGCCGACGAGCGCTTCGCCACCAACAGCGCGCGGGTGGCGAACGCCGCCGCGCTCGCGGAGCGGCTCGAGGCCGCGTTGCGCACCCGCCCGGCCGCCGACTGGATCGCGGCGCTGCGCGCCGCCGCCGTGCCGGCCGGGCCGATCAACGACGTGTCCGAGGCGTTCGCGCTCGCCGAGTCGCTCGGGATGGAGCCGGTGGGCGAGGCGGGCGGCTACCCGCTGCCGACGCCGCCGCTGCGCCTGGACGGCGAGCGCCCGGCGATCCGCCGCCCGCCCCCGGGGCTCGACGAGCACGGCGCCGAGCTGCGCGCCTGGCTGGCCGACGAACACCCACATTGAGGGGCAAGCCCGGTGGGGGGCGGGGAATCCCATGCACGACATACGTGCACCAGACTCCCCACCCCCGTCAAACACCCGCCTGCACGGACGCGCCGCCCGGAACCGGGCCCTTCCTCAAGCCGCAGTTCAAGCTGCCGGCGCGTCAGGCGTCGCGCGCCGCCACGGCCTGCCGGATGACCTTCGGCAGCATGAAGCGGACGTCCTCGCGGAGGACCTCGAACTCCGCGACGTCCTCGGTCCCGCGGGCGCGGAAGAACGCGATCAGCCGCTGCACGAGCTCCTCCGGCGCGCTCGCGCCCGAGGAGATCCCGACGACGCGGGCCCCCTCGAGCCACTCCTCGCGCACCTCGGTCTCGTTGTCGATCAGGTACGAGGCCGCACCGCAGTCGCGCGCCACGTCGACCAGCCGGTTGGAGTTCGACGAGTTCCTCGAGCCGATCACGAGCACGAGGTCGCACTGCTCGGCCATCTGCTTGACGGCGAGCTGACGGTTCGTCGTGGCGTAGCAGATGTCGTCGGTGCGCGGCCCGGTGATCGCGGGGAACTTCTCGCGCAGCCGGGCAATGATCGCCGCCGTCTCGTCCACCGACAGCGTGGTCTGGGTGAGGTAGGCGATGCGGGTCGGGTCCTCGACCTCGAGCGCGTCGACGTCCGCCTCGGTCTGCACCAGCACGATCGCGCCGGGCACCTCGCCCATCGTGCCCTCGACCTCCTCGTGGCCGGCATGGCCGACGAGCACGATCGTGTAGCCGTCGGCGGCGAACGTGACGGCCTCGCGGTGGACCTTGGTCACGAGCGGGCACGTCGCGTCGATCGTCTGCAGGCCGCGCGCGCTCGCGTCGGCGTGCACCGCCGGGGAGACGCCGTGGGCGGAGAAGACGGTCACCGCGCCCTCCGGGATCGCGTCCGAGAGCTCGTCGACGAAGATCGCACCGCGTCCGGCGAGCTCCTCGACGACGTGCTTGTTGTGGACGATCTCCTTGCGCACGTAGACGGGCGCCCCGTGCAGCTCGAGCGCGCGCTCGACCGACTGCACCGCGCGATCGACGCCGGCGCAGTAGCCGCGCGGGGCGGCGAGCAGGAGCTTCTCGGGAGCGACGGGCACTACTCGATGAGTGTACGAACGAGCTGCAGCACGGTCTCCCCCGTCTGGTCGAGCGAGCGCTCGCTGACCGCCGAGAGGTCGTCGCAGCGCTTGTGCCAGCACGCGTAGGGCCACTGGATCAGGTCGATCGCAGGCACGCCGCGGGTGAGGAACGGGGTGTGGTCGTCGGTGATCGCGCTGCCGGTGCCGGACGGGAACGCCGTGCCGGCGCCGACCGCCCGCGCGGCGCGCCGGAGCCGGCTCCATAGGCCGGCGTCCGAGGACGCCTCGCGCCGGATGCGCATGTCCTTGGCGGCCACGAAGTCGAGCAGGATCAGCGCGCCGATCTCGCCGGCATGGCGTCTGGCGTAGGCCTCCGAGCCGCGCAGGCCGGTGTCGGTGAACGGCCGGCTGTCGTCGGTCGCCTCCTCCCCGTCGAACAGCACGAAGCGCAGCTCGGGCGCGCCCGCCGGGCGCTCCATCCGGCGCAGCGCGTGGGCGAGCCCCATGACCGCCGCCGTGCCGGCCGCGCCGTCGTTGGCGCCGACGAAGCCCGGCAGCGCCTTGGTGTCGTGGTGCGCGGCGATCACGATCGCGGGCTTGGCGCCCGGTAGCCGGCCGACGACGTTGCGCAGCCCGCGATGGCCGGGCACCGGCTCGAAGCGCCCGCGCGGCAGCTCGCGGCGCAGCCGCCGGGCGAGCCGGCGCAGCGTGGGCGAGCCGGCCGTCCGCGGGCCCAGCGCGACCTGGCGCCGCAGCTCCGCCCAGGCGCGCCCGGAGTCGAAGCGGTCGACCCGCAGGGTGCCGGCCGTCGCCGCCGCGCGCCGCTCGTCCGTGCCGCCGGCGAGCGCCACGACGGCCGCGACGGCGCCGGCCAGCAGCGCCGCGCCGAGGCCGGCGATCATCGCGATGCGGCGCTCAGTCGTTGGAGGTCACCGCCTCCAGCAGCCCGGCGAAGCGCTCCCGCGCCGCGGCGCGGGAGCGCTTCGCCGGGCTGCTGGAGGCGGTGACCTCCAACGACTGAGCGCCGCAT
>Ga0136614_10002077_pt1 | contig 12270 bp, 5 predicted proteins | sample AntDrymUQ2792106_2_FD_106643 | JGI IMG/M metagenome (GOLD analysis project Ga0136614, IMG submission 106643) | Polar desert sand microbial communities from Dry Valleys, Antarctica - metaG UQ279 (21.06) | ecosystem: Environmental > Terrestrial > Soil > Desert | place: Antarctica: Dry Valley...
GGCCGGATCGCGGAGCGATCGCTGACTAGCCCACTCTCTCCCACTTTTTCACACGGCGCGACTGTACGGCAGCGCTAAATGGGCGGTCAAGCGAATTGCAGCGATTTTTAAATGCTCACAAGGACTTAAAGGCGGGACTTAGAACCGCTTTCTTGCCCCGTTTGCGCAGCGAATATCGAAACAAAAGAATGGGATACGCCGGGCTCTGCAAGTGAACTCTTACGGCGAATGCGAGGGGGGCTCCCGCGTTGAGGGGCTGTTGCTCAAAATGAGTCGCGCGTGCCGTTGATGCGTCACGTAAGCCAGCATCCAATCGACCATCGTCGTGATGCGATTGCGAAAACCTATCAGGAAAAAGATGTGGACCAGCAGCCAGGTCCACCACGCGAGGAGGCCGGAGAGTCGCAGACCGCTTGGGAATACTGCAACAGCGGCCTTGCGCCCAATCGTCGCGAGAGATCCACGATCGCGATAGCGAAACGGTGCAAGCGTGGACGTTTGCTCGTGATCACCGCGTACGCGCAGCGAAATTGCACGCGCCACGTAGGCGCCCATTTGCTTGGCCGCGTAGGCCACGCCCGGCACCGGCACGCCCTCATGCATGACCGCAGCCAGATCTCCGACGACGAAGATCGAGTCCGCTTGTTCTACCTGCAATGTGGGCGTGACCAGCACGCGGCCCGAGCGGTCGTGCGGTCCCGGCAGACTGCGTGCAATCGCGGTGGCCTGCACACCGGCCGCCCACAGCACGGTGCGCGCTTCGATGCGCTCACTCGCGTGCGCGCTGGATTCAACCGAAACCCCGGCGGCGTCGACTCCCACCACACTCGTGCGCAGCAGCACTTCAACACCGAGCCGCTGCAACTGCAGCGCCGCCTCCGCCGACAACACTTCGGGATAGGCATTCAGGATTCGCGAACCGCCTTCGAGCAACAGCACGCGCGCCTGCGCCGGGTCGATCGCGCGAAATTCGTCGGTCAAGGTGTGGCGTGCAATCTCCGCCATCGTGCCCGCGAGCTCGACGCCCGTAGGGCCGCCGCCGATGATGACGAAGGTCAGCCATGCCGCGCGCTGCGCCACGTCGGATTCACGCTCGGCGCGCTCGAAGGCAGTCAATATCCGGCGGCGGATTTCGAGCGCATCGTCCAGCGTTTTCAATCCCGGCGCGTGCTGCGCCCATGCATCGTGGCCGAAATACGAGTGCGTAACGCCGGTGGCCACCACCAGGTAATCAAAACCGATCTCGCCATCGGCCAACAACACGCGCCTCGCGGCTGCATCGATCGCGACGGCATCACCGAGCAGAACGCGCGTGTTCTTCTGTGAACGCAAAACGTGCCGGATCGGCGAAGCGATTTGCGGCGCCGAGAGCCCGGCAGTGGCCACCTGATACAGCAGCGGCTGAAACGTATGGTGATTGGCGCGATCGATGACGATCACATTGACGGCCGTGTCGCGCAAGCCGCTTGCCACTGCGAGCCCGCCAAAGCCGGCGCCGATGATCACTACTATCGGTTTGCGATCTTCGGTCATTGAATCGAAAAGCAAAGTCCGCCTGTACGCCGGATTCTGGGCGGCGTTCTGTGTTGCCACTGAAACGCCGTGACGACCATTCCTCTAGGCCGGCGATCGCTCGTCGGCTCAAGCCACCTACCCGCGACCTCACCGAGCAGGATCATCGGCCGCCTATTTGGTGTTGCTCCACGTAGAGATTGCTCGTTTCACCCGACGCTCATTGCTATCCAACGACTCGCCGACTCGTCTCTGTTGCTCTGATCCTCACCTCACGGTGGGCAGGTGTTACCTGCTACGTTGCTCTGCGGAGTCCGGACGTTGCCTCTCGCAGCGAACGCTGCCAGCGATCGTCCGGCGGACTTTGCGGTGCAATTTTACGCGGCCTTGATACATGGCGCGCTAAATCCGCCAGAATGCGCGCCAGCGTGAAGCCCGCGGATCATCCACCGTTGAACCTCATCGTCGTCGAGGACTCCGAGCTCGACTACGAGCTGCTGCTCGCCATGCTCGCGCGCGAAGGGCTCAGGCCGCGCACCACGCGCGTCGAGGACGAAGCCGGCATGCGCGACGCGTTTGCCAAGGGCCACGTCGACGCGGTGATCACCGATCACAACCTGCCGCGCTTTGACTCGTTCGCTTCGCTGACGGTGGCAAAGAGCATCGACACCGACATTCCGGTCATCGTGCTGTCGGGCGAGATGTCCGAAGACCTGGCTGTAGCCACGCTGCATGCCGGCGCCGATGATTTCGTGTTGAAGACACGTATGTTCCGCATCGCCGCAGCGCTGCAGCACAGCCTGCAGGCGGCCGCGGCACGACGCGAAGCGCGCACGGCTGTGGCGGCACTGGCCGAGAGCGAAGGCAAGCTGCACGAACTGACGCAGCATCTCGAGCGCGCGAAGGAAGAGGAGCGCCGTGCGATCGCGCAGGAGATTCACGACGACATCGGCGGCGCTTTGACAGCGCTGAAGTTTGAGCTGGTGCGCATGGGGCGCGCGCTGCCCGACGATCGGGCGCGACCTCAGTTCGATGCGATTTCTCAACTGCTCGAATCCGCCGTGGTCGCGAGCCATCGGATTCAGCACGCGCTGCGGCCTGCCGTGCTCGATGCCGGCCTGGTGGCCGCGCTCGAATGGCTGACACGCGGATTCGCGGAGCGCAACGGGATCAAGGTCGATTTTCATGCGAACAAGGAAGAGTTCGAAATTGCGCCGGATCGCGCCGCCGCCCTGTATCGCGTGACGCAGGAGGCACTGACCAATATTCAAAAGCACGCGCAGGCGACGCACGTTCACGTGCAGCTGTTTGCGCTCGCCGACGAGATCGCGCTCGAAGTGGCCAATGATGGCAGCGGATTTGATCCGAGCAGCCTGCAGGCCACGCCCGGCTTCGGCGTGCGCGGAATGATCGAGCGCGCACGCGGCCTCGGTGGGTGGGCCGAAGTCTCTTCATCACAAGCGCGGGGCACAACCGTGATGTTCTCGATTCCCCCGCTGCCGGGACTGAGCAAGCTCGGAGAGGTGAACCACAATGACGATTAGGTTGTTCGTCGTCGACGACCACGCCATCGTCCGGCGCGGCATCGTGCAAGTGCTGAGCGAACACCCCGATGTGCAGATCGTCGCTGAGGCAGCGGACTACACGGGCCTGCGCAACGAGCTGAAGAAGCACGGTGAGCCCGATGTGCTGGTGATGGACGTCGGTCTACCGGGAAAAAACGGCATTGATATCTTGAAAGCGCTGCGTGAGGAGCATCCGAAGCTCAAAGTCCTGATCGTCAGCATGTACCCCGAAGATCAATACGCCGTACGCGCGTTCCGCGCGGGCGCGTTCGGTTACCTGAACAAGGCGAGCGCGCCGGAGAAGCTGCTCGAGGCGCTGACGCAGGTGGTATCGGGTCGCAAGTACGTCACGCCGGAGATCGCGCAGGCACTCATTGAAAACCTGAACACGCCCGAGGCCGACGGCGCTCCGCACGAAAAATTATCCGATCGAGAATTTCAAACGTTGAAGCTGATCGCGTCCGGCCGGCGCCTGTCGGAGATTGCGGAGGAACTGGCGTTGAGTCCGAAGACGGTCAGCGTGTATCGGGCGCGGATTCTCGAGAAAATGGCGATGGGAAGTAATGCGGAGCTGACGCACTATGCGATCAAGAATGGGTTGGTTGAGTAACGGCGTTGAATCGTCGGCAGCGCGCAAGCGTTTGGCGTAGCTGCGCTGCCTGAGTCGTCGGTCGCTTCGCGACTGCTCTGCGGTACTCGCGCCAGCGGCGGGCCTGCAAACTCGCTGCGCTCAGACAGGCAGGCCCTTAAGGACCCGCTGGCGCTCCGCTCCTCGACGACGACTCCAAAGGCAGCGCATCTACGCCAAACGCTTGCGCGTCGGAACGGTCTCTTTTGTTGGGGCAAAAAAGAAAAGAAACATCTTGTGCGAGATAACGTCGCGCGGCAGCGGCTGGCGCAGATGCGCCGCCTTTGAGTCGTCGCCCGAGGAACGGAGCAACGCCGGGGCCTTTGAGCAAAAAAGCGCTTTAGCCCTTTTTTGCGCCGGCGTTGTGAGTAGTACCGCAGTGGTCGGCACGAAGTGCCCGACGTAGGCGGTGCAGCTGCGTCAGCCGCTGCTGCTGGGCGAGTTAACTATCCCGGCCGATAAATCGATTTGCCCACCGTATCGCGCGATCTTTCTGATTTGGCTGTTCAGAGGCCCCTTCGCCTTCGCGCGTTTCCGGTTGCGGTTGCGCGCTCGGTCTTGGTGGACCGACCATCTCGGGTTCGAGCGCGCCGAAGTGTTGGCCGTTCGAGTGTCCATCCGGTTCCTCTTGCGCGGCCCCTTTGCGCGCGCGCGGGCCGAAATCGATGCGCCAATGCGATTGACTGGTGGACGCTTTCAACATCGCCGGAAAATCGTCGCCCGGCACGGCGGGCGAGAACAGAAAACCCTGCATCAACTGGCAGCCCTGGTCGAACAGGCGCGTCATCTGCCCTTGCGTTTCGACGCCTTCGGCCACGACTTTGAGCTTCAGGCTCTTGCTCATCGCGATGATCGCCGCGACGATGGCTGCGTTGTCCGAGCTCGTTTCAAGCTCGCGCACGAATGAGCGATCGATCTTCAAGGTGTCGATCGGCAGCCGCTTCAAATACGACAGCGACGAATAGCCGGTGCCGAAATCGTCGATCGAAATTGAAACGCCCAGATCCTTTAACGCCTGAAGCAGCGGCAACGTCGCGCTGAGGTTGTGCATCAGTACCGTCTCGGTCAGCTCAAGCTCGAGCAGCCGCGGGTCAAGCTTGAAGCCGATCAGCGCGGCTTGCACCGGTTCGACCAGATTGGCGCGCTGGATGTGGCGTCCGGAGATGTTGACCGACACAGGGACCGGCGGATGACCCCCATCGGACCAGCGCACCATTTGCTGACACACCTCGCGCACGGCCCACTCTGTGATCGGCACGATCAAACCCGACTCTTCGGCCACCGTGATGAATTCTGCCGGCGGCACCAGCTCACCGCCGCGCTTCCAGCGCATCAGCGCTTCGGCGCCGATGATCTGGCCCGTGACCACGTTGATCTTCGGCTGGTAATACAAAACAAGTTCCTGCCGCTCGAGCGCACGATGCAGGGCGGTTTCGAGCCGCCATCGCTCGGCCGTGGCCGTGTTCATCGCGCTTGAGAAGCGCAGCACGCCGTTGCGTCCGCTGTCCTTGACGGCATACATCGCGATATCAGCCTTGCGCAATAACGTGTCGACATCGCTACCGTCGGCCGGATACGCAGCCAGGCCGATCGACGCGGTGACGAACAGCTCGTGTCCCGAGAAACTGAACGGTTTGCGCATCGTTTCGAGCATGCGCTGGGCCACCGCTTCGATGACGCTGGGTTCCGAAACGTCGGTCAGCAGAATCGTGAATTCGTCGCCGCCCAGCCGCGCCACACTGTTGGCGTTGCTCGGCACCGGTGCCGACTGCGAGCCCGCGGCCAAGCTACGCGTAGCCGATCCGATCGACGGCGGCCGCACGCCCTGCGACGGGCCGCCGCGCTCGGCCGCACGCGCTACAGTGTCGTTCTCACGCACGCACTGATAGAGCCGCTTGGCGACTTCGCGCAGCAGTTGGTCACCGACCTGATGGCCGAGCGTGTCGTTGATCTGCTTGAAACGATCGAGATCGATGAATAGCACGCCGACTGCGGTGCCGCTCGTGCGCGCGCGCTCGAGTGCGGAGCTGAACTGGTCGCGAAAGAAGCGGCGGTTGGGCAAGCCGGTCAGGCTGTCATAGTTGGCGAGCTGGCGAATCTGATCTTCCGCGTGCTTGCGCTCGGTGATGTCCTGGATGACGCCGTGCACGGCCACCGCACGACCGCCTTCGTCGCGATCGACTTCGGCTTCCATGTGCACGACCCGGATCTGGCCGTTCGGCCGCGCAATGCGGCATTCGAACTTCATTTGCCCGGTGCCGGCGAGCGCTTCACGGAACAACATCTCAATCCGTGCGCGCTCATCCTCGACCACGCGCGACCAAACGAACCAATCCGACAGCCCGTCGTCCTGGCGCGGCAGGCCCGCTATCGGAAAACATTCTTCGGACAACTTGACCCAGCGCGACGCGAGATTCCATTCCCAGCTGCCGAGGCGCGCAATGCGCTGCGCCTTGGTCAGCTTGGCGCGGCTCTCGGCGAGTTCCTCGCGCATGCGCGAAGCGCGGATCATGTAGCGCAGCCGCTCCGACAGCAGCGTCCACTGCGAAGTGCTCTTGACGAAAAAGTCGGTGGCGCCCGCTTCGTAGGCACGCGCGATCGACGGCTCGTCATCCAGCCCGGTCAACATCAAGACCGGCACGTGTTCGCCGCCGTTCATTCGGCGCAACCGCTCGCAGGTGACAAAGCCGTCCATCTCCGGCATCAGCGCATCGAGCACCACGACGTCAGGCGAATTGGCCGCAAACAGCTCGAGCGCGCAGCCGCCGCCATCGGCTTCGATCACCCGCCATTGGCGCTCGGCAAGCGCCGACGCGGTCAACAATCGCGCGACCGGATCATCGTCGACCAGCAACACCAGGTCGTTGCGCGGCTCGCTCGCCGCGTCGCCTTCGACGTCGCGCCGATTCGCCGGCGCGCCGCCGTTGCCGCCTGGATTGTCTTTGCGGTCGCTCATCGGACGATCCATCGCGCGGTCACGTGACGTTCTCGACGGTCAGCAATGACAACAACGCCTGCACCACGCGCTCGTACTCGACCCGCGCGGCGGGCCATTCGAGGCCTGCTGCCTGTGTCAGGCCATCGCGCGCATGCAGTTCGAGCGCTGTGAAGTGCTGCGATAGAACAGTTGCACCGACATTGGCGCTTGACGACTTCAACGTGTGCACCGCGTGCCGAAGCGCGGTTGAATCGCCTTGCGACAACGCTCGCTCGGCGTCGGCCATCAGCTTCGATGCCGTCGTCGTGTAGGTCTCGATCAATCGCTCCAGCAGGCGAGCGGCGCCGCGCTGCTCCATTTCCCGAATGCGATCGATCACCGACATGTCGAGAACCTGGTCTTCGCAGGCTGCGGATTCAGACGGCTCATTGCGCCTCCTCGCGTTGGCGCCTTGCCTGTTCGCAACGCGCACCGCGCGCCGGCTCTCGGGCCGCGTCCAGCGCGTCAGCAACGTATCGACCTGCTGCTGCTTGAACGGCTTGGGCAGGTACTCATCGAAGCCTGCGGCCAGGCAACGCTCCTCGTCACCGGCCAGCGCATTGGCGGTCAGCGCGACGATGGGAGTGTCCAGCGCGGTTTCAAAATTCGCTTGGACAGCGGAGCGGAAACGCCGCACCGCCTCGAAGCCATCCATCTCCGGCATCTGGCAGTCCATGAATACGATGTCGAAGGATTGCGAGCGCAGCGCATTCAACGCTTCGCGGCCATTGTCTGCCAGGCGGATCTCGCAGCCGAGGTCGCGCAGCATCGCGCGCGCGACTTCCTGATTGACCAGGTTGTCTTCGGCCACCAACACCCGCGCACGATGCACGGTCGCGGCCGCGGCAGCGCGCGCGATGGCGGCCGGCTGCTCGCTCGACAAGACTTTGGCCAGCGCTTCGAGCAATTCATGCTGACGCACCGGCTTGGTCAAATACTGGTCGACTCCATTTTCAAACGCCAGACGCGCTTCATTGCCGCTCGCGAGCGATGTCAGCATCACCATTTTCACGTTCGCGAGCTGCGGTTCGCTGCGCAGCGTTGCCGCCATCGTCAAGCCGTCCATGATCGGCATCTTCATGTCGATGACGGCGACTTCGAACGGAGTGTGGGCGCGCGCGGCAGCGCGCATGAGCTCCAGCGCAGTGGCGCCGTGATCGGCGGTGGCCACGTCCATCTCGACCGCCTTTAACTGCAGCTCAAGAATGTTGCGGTTGGTCGGGTTGTCCTCCACCAGAATCACGCGGCGTCCGCGTAGTTGCTGCAAGTTCACCGGCGGCACGATTGCGGCGCTGTCGCCACTGGCCAGCGGAACGTCGAACCGGAACGTTGAGCCCGCGCCGAACAGGCTGTTGACACTGATCGAACCGCCCATCAACTCGACCAGCTGCTTGCTGATCGCAAGCCCGAGTCCGGTGCCGCCGTAGCGGCGCGACATCGACTGGTCCGCCTGCATGAACACGGTGAACAGTTTTTGCAGCGCTTCGGCCCGCATGCCGATGCCGGTGTCGCGCACCTCGAATGCCACCCGGTGCCCGCCGTTTTCCGCCACCGCGGTGACCGTGACGACGACTTCGCCGGCCTCGGTGAACTTCAGCGCGTTGCCCACCAGGTTCGTCAGAATCTGGCGCACGCGGTTCGGGTCGCCCTTCGCACAGGCAGGAACTTCGGGCCCGATGCGCGAGGCGAGCTCGATGCGCTTCTGATGCGCGCGCGGAGCGAGCAGCTCGAATACGTCTTCGACCACCGTGCGCAAATTGAAATCAACCGATTCAAGCTCGAGCTTGCCTGCCTCGATCTTCGAAAAATCAAGAATGTCGTTGATGATTTCGAGCAGCGTCTCGCCCGAGCGATACACCGCGTCGGCAAAGCGGCGCTGCTTGTCGGTCAGCAACGTGCCGAGCAACAGCTCGGTCATACCGAGCACGCCGTTCATTGGCGTGCGGATTTCATGGCTCATGTTGGCCAGGAACTGCGACTTGGCACGGCTGGCCGATTCTGCGATCTCTTTAGCATCGCGCAGCACACGCTCGCTTTCTTTCGCAGCGGTGATGTTCTCGAGCATCGTCAAGCGGAACCGCTCGCCGCTCGCGTTCGAAAAACGCACGCTGTGGCCGCGCACCCAAACCACGCCGCCGTCAGCCTTGAGCATGCGGCGCTCGAATGTGAACTGTTCGCGCTCAACCGCCCGGTCCATCTCGGTGCGCAGCATGTACGCCGCGTCGACTTCGTCCGGGTGAATGAACGTGATCGGATCCTTGCCGATCATCTGGTCGATCGTGTACCCGAGCATGCGCGTGTGCGCACTGTTGGCTCGCACGATGCGGTGATCGGACGACAGAATAGTCGACGGCACCGGTGACTCATCGAACAACGCACGGAAGTATTCGGCGCTTTCGCGCAGCGTTGCTTCGGTGCGCTTGCGTTCGGTGATGTCGGGGCTGATGAGCGCATATTGAAAGTAGCGTCCCTGGTCGTCGCGCAGCGGCTGGCCTTCGACTTCGAGGACGCGATCTTCACCGGAGCGCGCGGTCGCAACGAACTCGATCTTGCACGGCTCGCCGCGCACGACTGCGCCGGCCATTCCCCGGATCGCCGCAAGATCCGTTTGCGGACCTCGCATCAGCGTATGTGCAAGCCGGCCCCGCATCTCCTGCATGCCGATGCCGGAAAAGCGCATCACCGCATCATTGGCCCATTCGATGCGGCCGTGCGTATCCAGGATCAACACCATCTGCTCGGTGCGCGACGCGACCATCGCAAGCCGGCTCGCCTCGACCTCGCGCTGGCGCAGCTCGCGCTCGGCGCGTTGCCTCTCCGCTACGCGAGAGAGCTCGGCACCGATGGCCTCGACCAGTTCGAGCCACGCATTGGTGGCCTCCACCCGATGGTCGCTGTAGAACTCGATGAATGCCGCGACGTGTCCGTGCGCTATAACCGGAATCACTACGCCGGTTTGCAGCCCCGCAGCGAGCGCGACGTCGAGCCGGTTCCATTCGGTCATGCGCGACAAATCGGACACCCAATTGGCCACGCCCGACAAATACGCACGGCCGATCATGTGGCTCGGCGACGGCACGATTGCGATGCCGTTGCTGGCGTCGATGAACGCGCGGAAGCGCTCGGGATCGTGCGCATACCAGAGCGAACGCGGCGGCAGGCTGCGGTCCGCGGAGTACTCGGGTAACAGCGCGACCCGGCCGAGCGGCCATTCGAGGTAATTTCCGATCTCGTTCAGCGCGCGCTCCAGCGTGCCCTCGACCGAATCCGATTCGTTGGCCGCGGCGGCCAGCCCGCGCAGCAGCCGCATCAACGCATACTGGCGCTGCAATTCAAGACCGCCTTGCAGCTCAGTCATGTGCGCGCGCGACAAGCGGTCCGAATGCGAAAGCAGCGCACTGGTCATCGCGTCGAACGAGCCCACCAGAGAATCGAGTTCGTCGCCTTTGCGCTGGGTTGCGCCCCCGGCGTAGCGCAGCGACAGTTCCTCGGCGCGTTCGGTCAACGACTTGATGGGCCGGATCAGATGCCGCGTCAGGTAGATGCCGGCCACGATCGTGGCCAGTATCGTGAACAGCACGACCGCACCGAACGAGCGGCTCGAATCCGACAGTGCTTCGTACGCTTGCGTGTTCGAGACCATGACCGCGACAGCGATCGGGCTGTCGGTGATCACTAGCGGGCGCAGCGACACGTCCTCGCTGCCGTCGAGCGCAATGTGCGCGGTCGCCCCGGTACGCACGCTGGCCCGCGCCTTCTGCAACCAATAGGCATCTTCCGGCGGCGCGCTCGCCACCAGCACGCGATCAACCGCCAGCAGCGCCACGTCGACGCCGAGCTGATTGGCGAGGCGATCGAGATACTGCTCGCCGATCAATCGCTCGACCGCCACCGCGCCAATGATGCGACGGTCGGCAATCACGGGCGCAACAGCGCGGATCGAAATCCCTTGCAAGCGCTCGACCACGACGATGCTCTCCTGGCCGGCGAGCGCATCGGCCACGCCCACCGGATTATCGCTATCGCTCAGGCGCTGAATGCCGCCCTCCCCGGTGCGCTGAATCAAACGTGCACGCGCATCGTGCACCTCGATCAATCCAACACGCGCATGCCGGCCCTCCATCTGCGCCCACTCGTGCACCGCGCTCGCCGCATTTCCTTTTTGCGACAGCGCTGCGGCCAGGTCGCTGCGCTCGGCCAGCGCGCGTGCGCCGCGTTCAACCGATGCGTAGTCGGCAAGAATGGTCGACTCGACGAGCCGCGCCGCACGCGCACCGCGCAACTGCTGCTCGGCCAAGAACTGCCGCTCTGTGCTCTGGTGATGAAAGTAATAGCTGATGCCCACGGTCCAGCCGGCCACCAGCACCAGCACACCGATCAGCGGCCACGCGATCGATCGAAAACGCGACGGCGCGGGCGGCACGCTCGCATCGCTGCGTCGGCCCAGGCGGGCGTCAAGCCAGGAAAATCGCGGCAGCATCAATTTCGAAACGGCGACCGAAGGTGGGTAAGTGATGATGAAAATTTCAACTCGCAGGCTAGTGCCGAATGGCATCGGCCACCCTCTTGAAAAAGGCGCCGTTAGAAGGGCATTTCGGGTAGTCCGCGTGGTCGGGCCGCTCGGTTAACACGGCAATCTCGCGTCCTGCTGCGCGATGCTGCACAATCGCCGCGATGCAGGGGAATCAAAACAGGGACTTGCAAGCGGTAGCGCGACCGGTTTGCACGTTGGCGATCGGTTACCTACCGTCTGTCGCAACCGCCGCTATGGGCAGCCGCCCGGACACCGCGCAGTTGCTGGCAGCCGTGTGCGTCGGCGCGCTGATCGTGTTGGTGGCGGTCGCCATTGTGCAGCGCCGGCGCACCCCGCCGCTGGCAACAACAACGACGACAGGCACATCGGCGCTCGCGCTGTCCGCGCCCGCTGCGACCGTTCATCGCATCGCCGAGCTGCAGGCAACGCTCGACCGCCGCGAGCATGAGCTGGCCGAGCGCACGCGCGAAATCAACAACGCATCGCGCGAGCTCGAAAGCCTGGCACATTCGGTGTCGCACGATCTGCGGGCACCGCTCAGAGTCGTCGACGGCTTTGCGACGATCGTGCTTGAAGATTACGGCGACCGCGGCAAGCCGCTCGACGACCTCGGGCGCGACCATTTGCGCCGCATCGTGGCCGCCAGCCAACGCATGAACACGATGATCGACACGCTGCTCAATCTGTCGCGCATGACAAGCCGCGAATTGGCACGTGAAAGAGTCGATTTATCGCAGATTGCACGTGAACTTTCCGACGACCTGCGCGACGACGTGCGCGCGCGCGAGCCGGCGCGATCGATCGAGTTCGTCGTCGCGCCCGGCGTGAAGGCAGACGGCGACCCGACCCTGCTGCGCTTGGTGCTGCAGAACCTCCTCGGCAACGCCGCGAAGTTCAGCGCCCGGCAGCGCGACGCGCGCGTTGAATTCGGGTGCAACGATGACAGCGGGTCAGCGGTGTTTTTCGTGCGCGATAACGGCGCCGGATTCGACATGCGCTTTGCCGAAAAAATGTTCGGCATGTTTCAGCGTCTGCATAGCGCGAATGAATTCGA
>Ga0136614_10002078_pt1 | contig 12269 bp, 11 predicted proteins | sample AntDrymUQ2792106_2_FD_106643 | JGI IMG/M metagenome (GOLD analysis project Ga0136614, IMG submission 106643) | Polar desert sand microbial communities from Dry Valleys, Antarctica - metaG UQ279 (21.06) | ecosystem: Environmental > Terrestrial > Soil > Desert | place: Antarctica: Dry Valley...
CACCTCGTACCGGACCGAGGTCACCCAAATGGCTGACTTCAACCCGGATGCGATCGTGGTCATCGGCTTCGACGAGTCGTCGAAGATCATCGAAGAGATGAACGCGCAGGGCATCGGCCCAGCGGCCTGAGCTCTCCGGCCAGGTGAATTCCGCTCGGACAGACAGACCGACCCGTCACCGCTGTGTGGAAGCGCTCGACGCAGGGCCAACGGCAATGTGGGTGAGCCAGTCCCCGACTCGGATGATCGTCGGAGTTCGTGGTGTCCTGGCTGATCGTCGGATTGCCCTTGGCGCACGGGATCTATCAAACGATCCGCCGCACGCTGCCCCTCTGCGGCGGCTGACGGGTAGGGCTGGCGGGCCTCGACTCGGCGGAGCCGAGCTGCCCAGCGTGACTGGCGACGCAGCTGCCTCGTCAGCGCCGTCCGAATCGATCTGACCGGTGGACGACGAGAATGTTCCGCATGAGGCTCTACGCACAGACGCCGTTGCACCGGGTTCGCCAGCAACTCGGAGATCTGACCTTGCTGGCCTGGTGTGTCGCGTGGATTCTGATTGCCAGCTTCCTCCACGGTCTGGTCAGCGCCCTGGCAGGACCGGGTCGCTTGTTGGAGGATGCTGGCCGCGGCTTGACCGACAGTATGAACGAGGTGAGCGCGGTTGTAGGGGACGTTCCGGTCGCTGGCGACGCGTTGCAGGCCCCCTTCGACCTAGTCGGAGGCGTCGGAGACGGCCTTCGGGAAGCTGGGCAGACGCAGCAAGACGTCGTTGCCACGCTGGCATTCTGGCTCGCCTTGGTGATCGCGGTATTGCCGATCGGATGGGCGGCCTTCCGGTGGCTGCCGACGCGGGTGCGGTGGATCCGGGAGGCAGCCGCCGCCCGGCGAATGATCTATGACGTGGAGCTCTTCGCGCTGCGAGCGCTGATCCATCGCCCGCTGAGGGAGCTGGCGAGTGTTGGCCCTGCGCCTGCGGCGGCCTTGCGGTCCGGTGACAGCACCCAGATCCTCGCTCTGGCGCAACTGGAACTCGCCGCACTTGGGCTTCGCCCACCCGTGCCGCCCGAACGGTCGACCCGGCTGACGTGACCCGGTCAGGGCGGCGTCACGGCTCCGAACAGACGCGGGAGGGCGTCGGTCCATGCCGTACGGAGGTCCGCCAGCGGGATCGGGGTCACGCCGTCGATAGCGAGTTCGTCGCCGCCGACCGTCCCTATCCGGGTCACGGGAACCCGAGCTTCGGTGCAGGCCACCTCTAGTGCGGCCAGCCCGTACGCGGTCCCGGCCACCAGTGCTCGTCCGGCGGACTCGCTGAACAGGGCCACGAACCGATCCCCGGGCAAGCTGATCTGGGCACCCACGCCGTACCGGAGCACTGACTCGGTCAGCGTGGCCGCAAGTCCACCGTCGGAGACGTCGTGAGCCGCGGTGAGCCACTGGCGTGCGGCAGCCTGAGCCAGGACGCCGGCCAGCCGGGCCTCCGCGGCCAGGTCGGCGGTCGGCGGAAGCCCGCCGAGATGACCGTGCATGATCCCGGCCCACTGCGAGCCACCGAACTCCGCGCGCGTCGTGCCAAGGAGGGCGATCTGTTCGCCGGCCGCGCGGCCCAACCCCTGTCGCAGCCGGAGGCGTACGTCGTCGAGTACGCCGAGAACCCCGATCACCGGGGTCGGGTGGATGGCAACGTCACCGGTCTGGTTGTAGAAGCTGACGTTGCCGCCGGTGACCGGAAGACCGAGTTCCCGGCAGGCATCGGCGATTCCCCTGATGCTCTCGGCGAACTGCCACATCACACCGGGCTCCTCCGGGCTGCCGAAGTTCAGGCAGTCGGTGATCGCGATCGGGGTAGCGCCGGTGACCGCCACGTTGCGGTAGGCCTCGGCCACAGCCAGTTGCGCCCCGACGTACGGGTCGAGCCGTCCGTACCTGCCATTGCCGTCGGTGGACAGGGCGATCCCGCGATGGGTCTGTTCGTCGATCCGCAGGACGCCGGCATCCTCGGGTTGGGACAGGACGGTGTTGCCGCGTACGTAGCTGTCGTACTGCTCTGTCACCCAGGTCTTGTCAGCCAGATTGGGGTGAGCGATCAAGCCCAGCAACGTGTCCCGCAGTTCGTCCGCTGACGATGGTCGGGATAACCGATCGGGGGTGTCGGCCTGCAGGGCGTCCTGGTCGTCCGGCCGGGACAGCGGTCGCTCATACACCGGACCGTCGTGGGCGACGGTGCGTGGGGGTACGTCGACGATCTGCTCACCTCGCCATTCCACGGTGAGCCGGCCGCTGTCGTTCACCGTTCCGATGACTGCGGCCCGCACCTCCCACTTGGCGCAGATGGCGAGGAAACCGTCGACCTTGTCCGGTTCGACGATGGCGCACATGCGCTCCTGCGACTCGCTCATCAGGATCTCTTCACACGTCATCGTCGGGTCCCGCAACGGCACCTCGTCCAGGACGACGTGCATGCCGCCAGTCCCTGCACTGGCTAGCTCCGTTGTGGCACATGACAATCCGGCCGCTCCGAAGTCCTGGATCCCGACCACCAGGTCGGCAGCGAAGATCTCCAGGCAGCATTCGATCAGCAGCTTCTCGGTGAACGGGTCCCCGACCTGCACCGACGGCCGCTTGGTCGGCTTCTGGTCCTCGAAGGTCTCCGAGGCCAGGATGCTGGCGCCACCTATACCGTCCGGACCGGTCCGCGATCCGAAGATGATCACGGCGTTGCCTGGTCCGGGTGCCCTTGCCAGCTTGATGTCCTCGTGCCGCATGACGCCAACGCACAACACGTTGACCAGCGGATTTCCGGCGTAACAGCCGTCGAAGACCAGCTCACCGCCGATGTTGGGCAGGCCCAGACAGTTTCCGTAGCCGCCGACACCGGCCACGACTCCGGGCAGCACCCGTGCGGTGTCCGCTGCCTCAGGAGGGCCGAACCGCAGCGGGTCCATCACCGCGAGCGGCCGCGCGCCCATGGTCAGGATGTCGCGGACGATGCCGCCAACTCCGGTGGCCGCACCCTGGTAAGGCTCCACGTAGGACGGATGGTTGTGCGATTCGGCTTTGAAGGTCACTGCGTACCCGTCACCGATGTCCACGACTCCGGCGTTCTCCCCGATCCCAACCATCAGCCGTTCGGAGCTCGGCAGGTCTCCGAACGGTCGCAAGTGGACCTTCGATGACTTGTACGAGCAGTGTTCGCTCCACATCACCGAGTACATCGCCAGTTCCGCGCTGGTCGGCCGGCGATCCAGGATGTCTCTGATCCGCTGGTACTCGTCTCCGCGCAGTCCGAGGGCGGCATGCGGCTGCTCCTGGTCCGGCGTCCGGCCCGCGGCCTCGACCGTATCGATCTTCACCCGGTCGAAACCGCCCGCGCGCCAAGGATCGAGGCCAGGATCGAGGTGAAGAAACCCAGTCCGTCCGTACTCGGTCCGGTGAGCGCTTCGACGGCGTGCTCCGGATGCGGCATCAGCCCCACGATCCGCCCGGTCGAATCGGTGACTCCGGCGATGTCGCGGGAGGATCCGTTCGGGTTGGCGCCGACATAGCGCGCCAGGACTCGCCCCTCGGCCTCGACCGCAGCCAGGACCTCGGCGCCTGCGACGTACCGTCCTTCGCCGTTCTTCACTGGTACGACGATCTCCGCGCCAGGCTCGAAGTCCCCGGTCCAGGCCGTACGGGCCTCGATCCGCAGGCATTGGTCGCGGTTGCGAAAGTGCAGGTGCGCGTTGCGTGTGAGTGCCCCGGGGAGCAGACCCGCTTCGCAGAGAACCTGAAAGCCGTTGCAAATACCCAGGACTGGAAGCCCTCGTGTGGCTGCATCGATGATCTCTCGCATGATCGGCGAGAAGCTGGCGATGGCCCCGGCGCGCAGGTAGTCGCCGTAGGAGAAACCGCCGGGCAGGACCACCGCATCGACCGCTTCGAGATCATGGGTGCCGTGCCACAGTGCGACCGGGCTGCCCCCGGCCAGGCGTACCGCCCGGGCGGCGTCACCGTCGTCCAGCGAACCCGGAAACGTCACCACCCCGATCCGTACGTCTGCGAGATCGCCGGCTACGTCCTGCGCTGATGCGGTCATGAGGTCTGGACGTTGACGGAGAAGTCTTCGATCACCGGATTGGCCAGCAACGTGTCCGCGATCTGGCGGATCGCTGCCTCGTCAACCGGATCAGTAACCTCGAGTTCGAAGCGTTTGCCCTGTCTGACGGCCTGAACGCCTTGGTGTCCGAGCTTGGTCAGCGCGCTGAGAACGGCCTGCCCCTGAGGGTCGGAGATCTCTGTTTTGAGCATGACATCGACGACGACCCGGGTCACCTCATGAGCCTAACGAAGAGCGGGCATCCGGCTGCGACGAACGCGAAGATGAACGTCTGGCATCCGATGCTCACCCGGCGTGTCGCTGGTTGCCTAACTCTTGTCCGATCGCGGCACATCGCGCCGGGAACAGCGCCCGAATCGGGCACCGTGAAGGTATGCGCGTGGCTGTCATCAGCGAGTCCTTCTTGCCGCAAGTCAACGGTGTCACGAACTCGGTACTGCGAACCATCGAGCATCTGGAGCAATGCGGACATACCAGCTTCCTGATCGCACCCGGACCAGGAACGACCGTGCACGGCAACGTTTCGGTGCTTCGAAGCCCATCGGTGCCGTTACCGGGCGCCAACTTTCGCGTCTCGCGTCCCTGGCCAGGACTGCGACGCGCGCTGGAGGACTTCCAACCGGACATCGTTCATCTCGCATCGCCCGCGGTCCTCGGAGCTCAAGCTGCTTATGTGGCAAGGGCGCTCGCCGTACCGGCGGTTGCCGTGTATCAGACCGATCTGGCCGGTTTCGCCGTCCGTTATGGCTGCGCAGTCATGCAGCGTCCACTCTGGAACTGGATCCGGCGGATCCATGGACTTGCTGAACGGACGCTTGCTCCCAGCCGTGACGCGGTCGCACAGCTGCTGCGGCACGGAATCGGAGGGGTCCATCGCTGGGCTCGGGGTGTCGACCTGACTGGTTTCCACCCCCATCGGCGCAGTGCCGCGCTACGGGCCCAACTCGCGCCCAACGGAGAATTGCTGGTCGGCTACATAGGACGCCTGGCCGCGGAGAAGCAGGTCGACCTGCTGGCCAGCCTCGGCAATATGCCCGGTGTCCAGGTCGTCATCGTCGGGGACGGACCACGCCGAGCGGCGCTGACCCGGAAATTGCCCGGCGCACATTTCCTCGGCCTGCAGCATGGTGCCGATTTGTCGGCCAGCTTCGCCTCGCTCGACGTCTTCGTACACCCGGGTGCCAACGAGACGTTCCGTCAGGCCGCCCAGGAGGCTTTGGCCAGTGGCGTCCCGGTGGTCGCCGCCGCGGCCGGCGGGCTGCTGGACCTCGTGTCACCCGGCGAGAATGGCCTGCTCTTCAACCCTGGCTCGGCCGAGGGGCTGCGGACGGCTGTGAGCACCCTGATTGCTGATCCCGATCAGCTCCGGGTCATGGGAATGGCCGCCCACCGGTCCGTGCAGGGACGGTCGTGGTCGGTCATCGGTGACCAGCTTCTCGAGCACTATCGGCTGGCCGGCGCCGCATGAGCCGAGAGCGAGTGAGCATCGCAGCAGGAACGAGCGAGGAGCGGAGCAAGCGGGGCAGTCATGAGCCGGATCGTGCAGGTGGCGAACTTCGTGACGCCGAGCTCCGGCGGACTGCGTACGACCCTCGGCCACCTCGCCACCGGGTACGCGCAGGCCGGTCACGAGGTGATCCAGGTGCTGCCCGGACCGATCGACCAGGACCTCTGGATGTCCTGGGGTCGGCAGCTGCTGCGCCGGTCCCAGGCTCTGCCCGGGACCGGGTATCGAGTCCTTCGCGGCGGCGAGAACCTCATCGGACTGCTGAACCAACTGGCACCCGACCGACTAGAGGTGCACGACCGTACGACCCTTCGCGGGTTGGGCCGCTGGGCCAGCAACCGCGGCGTTGGCAGTCTTGTTGTCAGTCATGAACGCCTCGATCGCTGGCTGGAGCAGTGGCTGCCACGACAACTGCCGCTGAAGGCCATGGCCGAGCGGTACAACGACGAGTTGGCGGCGCGGTTCGACGTCGTCCTGTGTACGACGGCTTGGGCTGCAGCCGAATTCGAGCGAATCCCTGCGGCGCAACTTGTTCAGGTGCCCCTCGGTGTGGATCTGGGCGGACTGCATCCGCGGAACTCCGACAGCGTGTGGCGCGAGCAGCAGTTGGGCGGTGCTCAGCATCTGCTGGTGATGGCCAGCCGACTGTCCCGTGAGAAGCGACCAGGGCTGGCGATCGAGACCGTGGCCGAACTGGTCCGCCGAGGGTCTTCGGTCCGGTTGTTGGTGGCCGGCTCCGGGCCGATGTCGGCGGCGTTGGAACGGCAATCGGCGGGGCTCCCGGTCAGCTTCCTCGGCTACCTGTCCGAGCGGGAGCACCTGGCCCGGCTGCTGGCCTCGGCCGATGTGTTGTTGGCGCCGGGCCCGGTGGAAACCTTCGGGTTGGCCGCCCTCGAGGCGTTGGCCAGCGGCACCAGCGTGATCGTCAACCGGGCATCGGCGCTGCCGGAGGTGATCGGCGACTCAGCGGGTCGCAGCGCCAATGGCCGCCCCGAGGCCTTCGCTGACGCCGTCGTACGGGAGCTGGCCGTACCCCCTGCCCGCCGGGAAGCGGCCGCTCGCACACGTGCCGAGCACTTTCCGTGGGCGAGAACAGTGTCCGGTTTCCTCCGCGCGCACAACCTGCCGGCGCCAGCGGCCAAGCCACTCCTCCCATCCGGTCCAGTTCTTGGCGGTTTCCGTGGAAACCGCCAAGAAGCCGAGGCCGTGCCAGCCAGGGATCGCCGGGTGCGGTCGGGATGAGCGTGACCGTGGTTGCCTTGGGCGACAGCTTCAGCTGCGGGGAAGGTGTCGGGCTCGATACTTGCCCCGAACAGACCTGGCCCGCTCTGCTGTGTGCTGTCCTGCCCGGGTCGCGATTGGTCAATCTGTCCAGGGCCGGAGCGCGAGTCCGCGACGTTCGGCGACATCAGCTGCCCACCGCCATCGCCACCGAGGCGCAACTAGCCACGGTCATGGTTGGGCTCAACGACGTCATCCGTAGCGGGTTGTCGGCCGAGCAGCTCACAGCCGACCTGCAGGTGCTCGTGAAGGGCCTCGTCGACAGCGGTGCCTCGGTGCTGGTTGCCCGATGGCATGACCCAGGCGCTGTCCTCCGTCTGCCGATCGGACTGCGCAGGGCGTTGGGGGCTCGGCTGACCACCGTGAACAACGCTGTCGATGCCGCGGTGAGCGGCGCGGCTCGCAGACAGAGCGGGAGCCGGGTACGAGACCCCTACGTGCGGATCCTTGATCTGGCCGGTGTCCCGGAGTTGGCCGATCCGGGGCTTGGGCGGTGGACGGGATTCATCCCTCGCCAGCCGGTCACCGTGCGATTGCTCGCAGCGCGTGGCAGATCTTGGCTGGTAGCGACCCGGCTGGACCGCCAGGCCGCATTCAGTACTCCGACGAGGGGGCCGATCTCCTTGTCATGCCGCCCGGGCCCAGTCGATCTCGGCGGGCGCGGTGGTTGTGCCTCCGCGGGCTGCCGTGGCTGGCCCAGCACTCCGGACGAGTTGTTCCGGCTGTCGTCTCGATGGCCGCCGAGGCGATTAGGGAACCGCGGCCACCGACTGGGCTCCAGGGGCCACCGACCGGTGACCAGGCACTAGCGGTCTGGCTGGCTACGGCGGCGCGAGACGTCCAGCGGCACGGGGTCGAGGTGCCGCGTGCAGTGCTCAATGGAGCTGTGGTCGATGGAGCTGCCGGCCAGCGGCCCCTGCGCGCAGCCGCTGCAACGTCGCCGCATGACCGGCATCGGCCAGCGCCTGCGCGCTCCGGAAGTCGCGCGGTCCGCGGGGTAGGTCCTTCAACAAGCCGGTGGCCCAGGCGTCGGCTACATGCGGCAGCACCAGGACCCGTGGGTCGCTCACCGAGTTGGCGATCTCGACCCGGTTTGCCACGGACCGCGCCACAGTGAAGGCCCTGAGTACAACCTCGACCAGACCCCGACCCTGTTCGACCGGCGCGACGTAACGTCGCCCGGCCACCACCGGTGCCAACCCGCACGCGACGCTCACCTGGCTGCCGGGCTCTCCCGGTACCGCCGCGCCGGGAATGAGCCCCGGCGATAATGCAGCGGCACACCGGCCGTGGGTCCACGTGACCGGCGCGAGACCGCAATCCATGACGATGATCCGGTCGTGCGGCCCGGCGGTTGCCAGTGCGGCGGTCAGCGGCACGCCGCACAGCACCCCTCCATCGACGTGTAGATGCGCGTCGGTGCAGCAAGGGGCGTGCATGGCAGCATCCGTTCCCGCGGGCAGACGGACCGGCGGAAACAGCCCCGGTAGGGCACTGCTCGCGAGCAAGGCGTCGGCGATCGGGCCGTGGCGGTGATGGCGCGGCGCCGAACAATCCAGGCACGTCGTCGTGATGGTCAGTGGGATGCGGAGTTCGCTCAGGTCATGCGCCGGGATCTGCTGCTCGATGATTCGGCGCAGCGGAACCGGGTCGAGCAACGACCGCGCACCGGCGGTGATCGAGCGGGCAACCCCGCGTACCCGAGACCAGCCGGCTGGAGCCAGCAGGTGTTGAGTCCGGGGATCCAGCCACCAGTCTCGAAGCTGTTCAGCTCGGTCGACGGTCGGCGTGGTGGCCAGGAAGGCAGCATTCAGCGCCCCCGCCGAGCAGCCGAACATCGCGTCTGGAACCACGCCGGCCTCGAGCAGGGCAAGGAGGCCACCGGCTTGGTAGGCGCCCAGCGCACCGCCACCACCGAGCACCAGGATGGTCCGGCCATGCATCGTCGCGTGCCGGTCGGAAAGCTTGATCGGGTTTGCGCCCCGTACCGCATCGCGCACGTGAACCTCCGGAGAACGCTGGGCGAACCGCGAACCCTAACTTCTGCCCCTGAACTTTGGTGATCTTGACCTTATTGCGGAGACACGCCGTGCTCGGCGCGTAAGAACCACCACAAGGTCAAGATCACCAAACTAGCGGCGGGGTCGTCGGATTCAGCTGGCGGCGCGCGTACGGACGGCAGCCAGGCGGGCCTGGAGAACCTGCGAGACCACGTCCGCCGGGCGAGACAGGACGTCCGACCCGCTGAACCGCAGGACCGTCCAGCCAGCTGCGACCAATCGATTCTGCCGCCGCAGATCCTGGATGAAGACATCGGAGTTTCGGTGGACGGCGCCGTCGTACTCGATCGCAATCATGTGCAGCGGGTACGCGAGGTCTACGCGGGCGATGAACCCGGTCGTGTCGACGACCACGTGCTGAAGTTCGGGCGCCGGCAACCCGCCCTCGATGAGCACCCAACGGAGCACAGATTCCATCCGCGACTCGGCCCGAGAGTCGCCGTATCGCAGCGCACCCCTGGCTCGCACCGCACCGCGGTCACCGGTGTGCTCGGACAGCATCCGCTCGAGGAGCAACCGCGGCGACCAGGAGCGCAGCAGTTGATCGGTGACCGCCAACAGGTCGGCCGGGGCGAACGAAGTGGCGAGGTCCCACCACGTGCGCGCCGGGGAAGTGACCGCCACCCCCTCGACGGTGTCGGCGTCAGCGGGGCCGAGTCGTACGGCCTCATGGACGACCCGGTCAGCCCGATGCTTGGGGCGCAGAGCTCGCGGCGCGATCACCTGGATCAGCTCGGATTCGGCCGCGCGCGGCAGGTCGATTCCCCAAATGCGGGCAGCGCTGTCATGACTAATCAGCGAGCCAGGCGGCATGGTGAGCAGAACGCCACGCGCCCGGGTGATCAGATCGTGGTCGTCTCCTGGCGGGAGATAAGTATCGCGCGCCACATGTACGAATGTTCCGGTGCGCAGCTGCCACGGCGACCAGCCCTGCTCGATGGCTTGGGCGCGGGTGATCGGCATCGGGAGTGGCATCGGCATCGGGACACCCTCGACGCCAGGAGCGATCCCGCGCAGGAGATATCCACAGTCAGGCAGTCCTCGCTTGGTGATCTTGACCTTATGGTGGTTTTCGGCGGCCGTACGCGGCGTGTCGCCGCAATAAGGTCAAGATCACCAAGGAACAAGGGGGTTGGGGTCAGGCGGACAGCGGGGCGCCAGCGAGCAGTTCATAGGCAGCGAGGTAGCGCTCCCGGGTTCCGGCCACGACGTGCGGTGGGAGATCGGGTGGCGGCGACCCGGTGGCCCGGTCCCAACCGGACTCACCGGTGAGCCAGTCCCGTACGTACTGCTTGTCGTAGGAGATCTGCGGCTTTCCCGGCGACCAGTCGGCCGCCGACCAGTAGCGTGACGAGTCCGGCGTGAGCGCCTCGTCGCCGAGGACCAGGGTCCCGTCGCCAGAGAGCCCGAACTCGAGCTTGGTGTCGGCCAGGATGAGCCCCCGCCGGGCGGCGATGTCAGCCGCCGTCGAGTAGACCGCGAGGGTCCGGTCCCGAAGAGCCTCGGCCAGGTCAGCGCCGACGGTGGCCACAACATCGTCGAAGCTCATTGGCTCGTCGTGCTGGCCGACTGCGGCTTTGGTCGTTGGTGTAAAGACCGGTTGTGAAAGCTGTTGTCCCTCAAAATCTTTGGGCCCGACAGCGGAGCCGGCGAGGTACCCCCGCGCCACGCATTCCACCGGGACCATCTGCAACCGCCGGACCAGCATGGCTCGTCCGGCGACCGCAGCCGGGACTGGCGGAGAATCGACCGAGACCATATGGTTCGGCACGACATCGGTCAGCTGGGAGAACCACCAGGCCGACAGCGCGGTCAGCACACGCCCCTTGTGGGGGATCTCGGTCGGCAGCACCCAGTCATAGGCCGAGATGCGGTCGCTGGCAACCAGGAGCAGGTGCGCGTCGTCGACGGCGTACAGATCCCGCACCTTGCCGCTTCCGACCATCGGAAGTTCGACCGTCACGGCACCATCCTCGCGCACCACTACGCTCGGATGTAGGCAGGTTCCTACGTCGAACGGTGAACCCATGGTGTCATTGATGAAGCGCCGTGATCGCCAGGTCGAATCGCAGCGCCGGAGGAGCCTGGCCGAGCGGATGCGTGCCGCCAGCCGTACCCAGGACCCGCGGGGGCTCATGTCACCCCGCGACCACGATGCGCTCAAGGATGACACCGACGAATCCGGCGACGCCGCCGTACCGGACGGGATCCGCACAGCCGCCGCCTGGTCCTGGCGCTTCCTGCTGATCATTGCCGCGCTGTATGCCTTGCTCTACCTGTTGGTGGAGCTGTCCGTGGTGGTCATCCCGGTCGTCGTGGCGCTCTTGCTGGCCGCCCTGCTCCAGCCTGCGGCGGCCTGGCTCACCGCTCGCGGTTGGCCCAAATCGCTGTCCGCGTCAGTGGTTCTGGTTGGCGGGATCGCTGTCGTCACCGGAATCATCTGGCTGGTCGTCGCACAGATCTCCAGCAGTTTCGGCGTCTTGTCCAGCCAGGTGGGTGAGAGCATCGACTCGGTTCGCAATTGGCTGGTGAACGGGCCGCTGTCCCTGTCCCAAACCCAGCTCAATGACGCATTCGACAGCGCGCAGGACACGCTGGCCAACAACCAGGACCTGCTGACCAGCGGCGCGCTGACCACCGCCGTGACCGTGGGTCACCTGGTCACCGGCATGGCTCTGGCCCTGTTCACCCTGTTCTTCTTCCTGCAGGACGGCCGCTCCATCTGGAGCTGGCTGAACCGGCTGTTCCCCATCCCGGCCCGGCCCGCGGTCGACGAGGCGGCCAGCCGGTCGTGGCGGACGCTGATCTCCTACGTACGGGCTACCGCCGCCGTGGCCCTATTCGATGCGGTGATCATCGGCATCGGACTGGTCATCCTGCGGGTCCCGTTGGCCATCCCTTTAGCCGCCCTGGTCTTCCTCGGCGCCTTCATTCCGATCATCGGATCGTTCCTAGCCGGCTTGGTCGCCGTGCTGATCGCGTTGGTCTCGAACGGGTTCGTGATCGCCCTGATCGTTTTGGGCGTGATCATCGTCGTGATGCAGTTCGAAGGCCATGTCCTGCAGCCGCTGCTTCTCGGGCGCGCGGTCCAGGTCCACCCGTTGGCCGTCGTCCTGGCGATTGCGGCCGGTCTGCTGCTCGGCGGAATCTTCGGGGCGCTGATCGCGGTTCCGATCGTCGCCTGCACGAACGTGGCCACCGCGTACCTGATGCGCCATAGCAAGCAGCCGGACGAACCGGTCGAGCCCGTCCCCGGCGAGCTGGTGGACGACCGGGGCAAGCCGGTGACCTCGGACCCGAGCACGACCGGCCTGATCAGTCC
>Ga0136614_10002082_pt1 | contig 12262 bp, 15 predicted proteins | sample AntDrymUQ2792106_2_FD_106643 | JGI IMG/M metagenome (GOLD analysis project Ga0136614, IMG submission 106643) | Polar desert sand microbial communities from Dry Valleys, Antarctica - metaG UQ279 (21.06) | ecosystem: Environmental > Terrestrial > Soil > Desert | place: Antarctica: Dry Valley...
GAGGCAGAGGTCGCAAGTTCGAATCTTGCCGGGCGCATCTCCGAAAGTGCCTGCACCCGCAGGTTTTCCTATTGACGAGCTAGTGGTACTGGTGCACGACGGCGTGGCCGCGCCCGCGCTGAATCAGGTACCGATTGGCCGGGTACGCGAAAGCTCCGGCGATCAGCAGGGCGACGGTGAGGCTGCCCCAGAAGAGGACGTGCGTCAGGCCGGCCTCCATCGCGCCCGGAATCAGCAGCATGATCGCGTTGTCGACGATCTCCATGATCGCGATCGAGATCGTGTCTGCGGCGAGGGCGACCGGGATCGCTGCAGCGAGGGCGATTCCGCCACGCAGGAGCGGGACCATCGTCAGCGAGTAGCCGAAGAAGAAGGCGAGCGCGACCGCGATCGCGATCGTCTGCCAGTCGCTCCAGCCGAGCGCGGTGCCGATGATCATCCCGAGCACCTCTCCGATCGCGCAGCCGGTCAGGCAGTGGACGGTCGCCGAGAAGGCAACGCGGTTGAGCGTCTGCTCAACGACGTGGTCGGCGTGTTGGCCATGTGCTTCCATGGCTAGGACTTGACCAGGCGGCCGACGGCAGCCATCAGCTCGTTCATCCGTTCCGCCTGCGTCTCACCGGTGCTGCCGACGACGCAGTGGCGGACATGGTCATCGAGCAAGCCGAGCGCGACCGCGTCGATCGCTTTCTGGACGGCGCTGATCTGCGTCAGCACGTCGATGCAGTACCGGTCGTTCTCGACCATGTTCGCGATTCCGCGCACCTGGCCCTCGATGCGGGCGAGTCGCTTGCGGAGCGCATCCTTCTCGGCGGAGTAGCCGCGGGTTTCAGCGGTCTCGGTGGTTGTCATGCCCCGGATCGTAGCATACCCCCAGCCGGTATATGCGACAAGTAGTTACGAGGCGGCACGGGGGTGCAACGCAGTCAGAGTGACCTTGACGAGCCGGCGGACGGCGGCCTTGGACGGCAGGTCGGTGGCTGCCGTGAGGGCGTGAAGGCAGTAGCTTGCGAGCTCATCAGGCGCGACATCGTCCCGGAGGTCGCCGGTCTGTGCGCCCTCGGTCAGCAGGTCTCGGATCATGTCGCGGAGCTGCCGTTGCGCTCCGGCGACCTGCTCGCCTCGATGCAGGAATGCCGCGAGCTCGGTGTCGTAGTGCCCGTGGGACTCGTGGGAGATGAGCGCGTAGGCCTCGAGCACAGCTTCGAGTCGCTCGCCAGCGTCGCCAGCCTGGTCTCGGACCCCGGCGAGATACTCGAGGTGGCCTGTGATCTGACGTTCGTGCCAGGCGAGCAGGATCGCTTCGACGCCTGAGAAGTACTTGTACAGCGTGGCACGGCCGATGCCGGTCCCCTCGGCGATCTGCGACATCGTCAGCGACCGCAGCCCGTGCTCGGCCACCAGGGCCGCAGTGGTGACCAGAATCGCTTCGCGCACCTCGCGGCGGTGCGCCTCGATCGTCTGGTTCCACAGCTTCGGCATCGGCGCAATATACGTGCTGATCCGGTATCAGACACTCTGATTTGCAAGTGGACGGACTGTCTCGTACACTCTAGCCCGAGGACACGCGCATGGCTGACCCGACCCCCTACCCCGACACCGGCGACGACACCGGCGTGGGGCCCGACCGCGGATCGCCCACCGGCACACCGCGCTGGGTGAAGGTGTTCGGGATCTCGCCCTCGTCGTGGTCGTGCTGTTTGTCGTCGTGATGCTCATCGGCGGTGGTGAACACGGACCGGGCAGCCATTCACCGTCCGGCGACCCTGTTGGCCAGACACCGCCCCCCGGCGTCACACACGGCTAGCAATGGCCATGATCATGACGCCCCGCCTCCGCAAGCTCGCGCTCACCGCGCATGTCACTTCCTCGGTCGGCTGGCTCGGCGCGGTCGTCGGCTTCCTGGCTCTCGCCGTCGCCGCTCTGACCAGCCAGGATGCTCAGCTGGTGCGAGCCGCATATCTGACGATGGAGCTGACCGGCTGGTTCGTCCTCGTCCCGTTGGCCCTCGCTTCGCTGCTGACCGGGCTTGTCCAGTCACTGGGCACCAAATGGGGCTTGTTCCGGCACTACTGGGTCTTGGCGGAACTCCTGATCAACGTTTTCGCCACCATCGTCTTGCTGCTGTACACGCGGACACTCAGCTTCTTTGCAGACGTGGCGGCAGAGACGACATCGACCAGCGCCGTACCCGGCGTGCTGAGGAGCCCTTCCGCCGTGCTTCACGCCGGTCTCGCACTGCTACTGCTGCTCGGTGCCACGGTGCTGGCCGTGTATAAGCCACGGGGCGTGACCCGGTACGGACAGCGCAGGCAGCACGAGCAGCGTGTGCTGTCGCAGCCCTAGCAGCGGCTGCTGAGCCTATGATGAGCGGCGCAGGCAGTGGGCCAGGCCGAGGTCGCACGGTACGTAAAGGAGTCCGAGCAGCACGGTGAGCATCACCGTTTGCGAAGGGCCTCGGCTCAAGAGCGCAGACAGCCGTCTGCTAGGGTACTGCCCCAATGACGTGCCGGCCCCTCCCGGTACGCCTGTTGGGGCTCCTTTACAGGCCCTGGGCGAGACAGGTGACCATTCTTCTGCTCGCGCTCTTCGCGGCGTGCGTCGTCGCGGTACCTGCGCTCGCTGAGCCGCCGGAAATCGCCTCGAAGAAGGCCGAGGTGCAGCAGGTGCTCGGGCAAATTCAAGCGCTCGACGGCTCGCTCGGCCTTGCGATCGAGGCCTACAACAAGGCGACCGTGCGGCTCGACGAGATCGAGCACAGGCAGGAACTGAACCGCCGCGACCTCAAGTTGGCCCGACGCAATCTGAAGCTTCAGCAGCAGGCGCTGGCCCGACGTCTGGTTTCCCTCTACAGCGGAGACCGCGACACCACCTGGCTCGGAGTCCTCCTCGGAGCGTCGAGCGTCACCCAGCTCGTCGACCGGCTCGACACCGTTCAGCGCGTCGCCAACCAGGACGCACAGGTCGTGCGCCAGGTCGAGAGGTTCAGGTCGACGATCGAGCGCAACAAGCGACAGCTCGCCCGCTCACACGGCCGCCAGGCCGATCTGGTTGCCGAGCGCGAGGAGCAGAGGGCCTCCATCCAGTCCCAGCTCGCCGAGCGCCGACAGCTGGCCGAGTCGATCAAGAGCGAGATCGCACGCCTCGAGGCTGAGGAACGAGCGCGTCAGGAACGTCTACGGCGTGAGGCGCAGGCGCGGCTCGCAGCGCAGCGCGCAGCAGCGGCGGTAGCCGCAGCCGCCGCGGAAGCCGCGGCTGCCGAACGCCGCCGAGTTGCCCGCGTCGCTACCGAGCAGACCACGCACGTGCACAGCGATGACGTTGACTTGTCGACCCCCGACGCCGTCGCCGACGCGGATGAGACCTACACGCCGGAAATCACGGTGGACGAGGTGGGCGTCGTGGCCGAGACGCCCGAGGCGTCAATCGTGCCCTCGTCCGGGAGCCGGGGCACCGACGTGGTCGCAGCCGCCATGCAGTACCTGGGCGTCCCCTACGTCTGGGGCGGAGCCAGCCCCTCGGGCTTCGACTGCTCCGGGCTGATGCTCTACGCCTACGCGCAGCTTGGGATCTCCCTGCCGCACTACACGGGCGACCAGTGGCAGCTAGGCGTTGCCGTCTCACAGGATCAACTCGAGCCGGGCGACATCGTCTTCTTCAACGGCCTCGGGCACAACGGGATGTACATCGGCGGCGGCCAGTTCATCCACGCGCCACACAGCGGCGACGTCGTCAAGATCTCGAACCTGTCGGACTCCTGGTATGCGGCGACGTACGAGGGCGCCAGACGCATCCTCTGAGTCGGCGGACCTCCACGTGGGAGGAGACCCGCCGTCCCTCCAAGATCGGCTGTCCCGGCTGGTGCGATGCGGACCCGCTTGCAGCTCTCGACTGAGCCGCGCGCGCAGGGAGCCGTCGACTAACGCCCGAACAGGCGCGGCGGGCGGACGAAGAACTCGCGGCCGATGAGGATCGCAATCCCCAAGGCGATGAAGACGTCGGCCAGATTGAAGACCGGCGAGAGATGGATCCCGACGAAGTCGGTCACGTGACCTACGAAGACACGATCGATCAGGTTCGCGCTACTTCCCCCCACGATCAACCCAAGCGACAGAGACACGGCAGCGCTCGAGCGTCTGATGCGGGCGAAATAGGCAAGCGTTGCGGCCACCACGAGGACCGTCGCTATGGGGAGCAGCCAGCGACGATCCTCGAGAAGGCCGAGCGCAAAGCCAGTGTTGTCCGTGTGGCTGAACCAGAGCGGGCCGAAGGCGTCCACGGTTGTCCCCGCAGCTAGTTGTCCCGCAATCAGCTGCTTGGTCAGCTGATCGGCGACGATGCTGAAGCCAGCGACTGCGGCGAGCGCGAGCCACTGCGCCCGGCCGGGCCGCGAGCCGTTGGAACGGGCCGCACGCACGGCGATCACGAGCTCGAGTGTACCCAGATGCAGCTCTTTCTCTGAGCCGGCCCTCTCTTCGCCCCCACGGGTATGGTGAAAGCCGTGAGCACTCACGCGCTCCGAAAGGCGCGTCTCGCCGCGACTGTGGTCGTGGCTGCGGTCGGGCTGTACGGAGTCGCCGGTCACGTCGTCCACCAGGCTATGGAAGGGCACGATGCTCCGCTGCACAGCATCGGCCTGTGCCTAATTCTCTTCACTGTGGGAGGGGCGTTCATCGTCCCGCGGCGCCCCTCGTCCCTGCAGGGACGACGATTGCTCCGTGCGTTCGTGGCGGTGCCGCTTCGGCCGGCTGTCGGCCCGGCCGGCAGAGCTGCACGCACCTCGCCTGCGTGGCTGCAGCGCTACCTGACCTGAGCCGTCCTTTCCGGGTCGTAGCCCGACGCAGCGCTGAGCGCTCGCGTCCACGCGAACGAGAAAGGAAGGCTTGATGAAGAAGCTTCTGATCCACACGACCGGCGCCGCGGTGATCCTCGCTGTCGCGCTGGCGACGGCAGCGATCGCAAACACGGCTCTGGGCGCCACGCGGACTGCGGGTAAGGCTCCTTTCGACCGTGCCTTCATCGACGCGATGGTTCCGCACCACCGCTCGGCGATCGAGATGGCAAGGGTCGCCAAGAAGGAGGGTCTCAAGCAGCCCGAGCTCCTGAAGATCGCCAATGCGATCATCGCCACCCAGGGCAAGGAGATCGCCCAGATGATCGCCTGGCGCAAGGCGTGGTTCGGCTCGGGTCGAATCGATCCCGACGGGGCAGCTGAGCTCGGCCTCTCCGAGCAGGAGATGGGGGTGGACCACGACGCCGGAGAGCTCCGCCGCACCGACGACCTCGACGCGACCTTCGCCACGCTGATGCTCGGCCATCACCAGGGCGCTGTCCGGATGTCACGGCTCGCTCTGAAGCGTGGCGGACACGCCGAGTTGAAGCAGCTCGCGCGTCGGATCATCGCCACGCAGAGCCGCGAGATCACCATCCTGAGAAAGCACGCCGGTGGAGGCCACGGCGGAGGCCACTAGGCCGCCGCCTTGGCGACGGCAGACGAGCAACGGAATGACACGCCAGACGACGGTCCTGCAGGAGATGTCCCAGCTGAAGCGCGTCCTACTCGCCGTGGCGCCGCTCGTCGTGATCGCCCTGGTCGCGGTCGGTGCTCTGCTCTGGCGCACCGGCGGAGATGAGACCTTCAAGGGCGTCCCCGCCGACGACCCGGGCCCGATTCACGTCCACGGTCTCGGCATCAACCCCGGCGACGGCGCGCTCTTCATCGCCACCCACACCGGCCTGTTCCGCCTCGACCGGGGCGAGTCGAAGGCGAAACGCGTCGCCGAGCGCCATCAGGACACGATGGGCTTCACCGTTGTCGGGCCGGACCGCTTCCTCGGCTCGGGGCATCCCGACCTCAACGAGGCACAGGAGAAGGGCCTGCCGTCGCTCCTCGGGTTGATCGAGTCCGATGACAGTGGCGAGACCTGGAAGAGCATCTCCCTGTCGGGTCAGGCCGACTTTCATGTCCTGCGCTCGCTCGGGAACCAGGTCTACGGCTACGACTCCTCGAACAATCGGCTGCTCGCCAGCGCCGATCGAGGCAGGAGCTGGGACGAGCTCACGTTGCCCGGCCCGCTCCTCGACCTCGCGGCGAGCCCGCGTGACCCTCGCCGGCTGGTCGCGGCCACAGCCAGCCAACTGGAACAGGGCCTGCATCTCTCTCTTGACGGCGGCGAGAGTTGGAGCCGGCTCGATGGGCCCGCCGGCCTGCTTGCCTGGCCGGCGCCGGATCAGCTCTATCTGCTGACCGGGGCTGGTCAGGTCTTCAGCAGTCCCGACGGCGGCGCCCGGTTCGAGCAGCGCGGCGAGCTGAGCGGTCAGCCGGCAGCCTTTCTCGCCTCGGGCCCGGACGAGCTCTACGTCGCTCTGCACGACGGAACGATCGAACACTCGACCGACGGCGGGCAAACCTGGGAGCTTCGCTCCAGACCTTGAGAACGGGTGCGGCGGCTTGGCGCTCGACCTCGTTAGTGCCGGCTGCTCATTCCGGCGGTAGCGCGAGCGTCACGACAGCGCCGCCGGTGGGGCCGTTCTCGGCGTGCGCGCGGCCGCCGTGGCGCCGGGCGATCGCGGCGGCGATCGCGAGCCCGAGGCCCGCTCCGCTGCGCCCGCGAGCCTCGTCGGCCCTCGTGAAGCGGTCGAAGGCCCGGGGAAGGAACTCCGGCGAGAACCCCTCTCCCGTGTCGAGTACCCGCAGCTCCACGAGCTCGGCGCGGCGCTCGGCCTCGAGCCTGACGCTGCCGGCGCCGTGGCGGAGCGCGTTGTCGACGAGGTTGCCGAGCGCCTGCTCGAGCCGGGCCCGGTCGCCCAGGACCTCGTGATCGCCGGCGGCGAGCTCGATCGGACGGCCAGCGGCCTCGGCGCGGGTCGTGAACCGTGCGGCGACAGACTCGAGCAGATCCCTGGTCGAGACCCGGTCGCGGCGGAGCGGTTGGCCTCCCTCGTCCGCGCGCGCCAGCACGAGCAGGTCCTCGGCCAGGCGGGCGAGGCGCTCCACCTCCTCGGCGACCGAGTCCAGCGCCTGCCCGAGCTCTTCCCGGGAGCGAGGCTGACGCTGCGCCAGCTCGAGCTCGGTCCGGAGCAGCGCGAGCGGCGTCCGGAGCTCGTGGCTCGCGTCGGCCACGAAGCGCCGCTCTCGCTCCAGCCCGGCCTCGAGCCGGCCGAGCATGGCGTTCAGGGTCTCGCCGAGGCGATGGATCTCGTCGCGGGCCCGGGGGAGCGGGAGCCGGCCTCCGGGCCGGTCGCTCGAGATCCCCGAGGCGCGCCGGCGCATCGCCTCGACCGGCCGTAGAGCCGCCGCCGCGAGGAGGTAGCCGGCCCCCGAGGAGACGAGCAGCGCCAGCGGCCCGACGATCAGGAGCTGTGCGAGCAGGCCGTTCAAGGCTTCCTGGCGGTCCTCGAGCGAAGCGCCGACCACGAGGACGAGGGCCTCGCCTCCGCGGCTGACGGTCGCCACGTGAAGCCGTACCGGCTGGCCCGGGAGACCCGGTGCGGAGTCTCGTCGGAGAAAGAACGGTTCCGCGCGGGCGCGGGCGACCTCACGAGGGGAGATGAGCGGTTGTCCCCGCACCGACCGCGACGACGCCATGACCGTACCGTCCGGCCTCAGAGCCTGGGCGAACCCCTCGTCGTCCCCGGACGGGAGCTCGGCATCCGGAAAGCGCCCCCCGCGGTCGCGGACGAGGGCCGACAGGGTTTGCGACCGGGTCAGGAGCCCCTCGTCGAGCTGCTCCGCGAGCGAGGCCCCCAGGCGCAGGTACAGGAACGCGCCGACCGCGGAGAGCACGACGGCCATGGCGAGGGCGAAGGCGAGCGTGAGGCGGATCCGGACGGTGAGCCTGCTCAAGCTCCTCCGTCCCGCCGCAGGCGGTAGCCGACGCCCCGCACCGTCTCCAGCGAGTCCCGGCCGAACGGCCGGTCGATCTTCGCGCGCAGGTAGCGGACGTAGACGTCGACGACGTTCGAGCGGTTCTCGTAGCCGAAGTCCCAGGCGTGCTCGAGCAACCGGTAGCGCGAGAGCACCTCGCCCGGGCGGAGCATGAATGTCTCGAGCAGGGCGAACTCCTTCGCAGACAGGCTGAGCTCGTGGTCTCCCCGCCAGACCTGCCGCGTCGCCGGATCCAGTCGAAGATCGCCGACCTGGAGCACGGCGGGCCGCTCGGCGGCTCCGCGGCGCACGAGCGCGCGCAGGCGGGCCAGCAGCTCGGCGAACGAGAACGGCTTCGGCAGGTAGTCGTCGGCGCCAGCGTCGAGGCCGGCGACGCGGTCCTCGTAGGCATCTCGCGCGGTCAGCATCAGCACTGGCGACCAGACCCCACTCGCCCGGAGCCGCCGGCAGACCTCGACGCCGTCGATGCCCGGGAGCATCAGGTCGAGCACGATCGCGTCGTAGTCGACCGCGCCGGCCATCCAGAGCGCGTCCTCGCCCATGCGCGCCACGTCGGCCGCGTACCCTTCCTCGAGCAGTCCCCGGCGCAGCAGGCTCGCCATCTTCAGTTCGTCCTCGACGATTAGGACCCGCACGGGGAGATTGTCCGTGCGGAGGATGAGAGCTGCGTGAGAGCCCCGCCCGGGCGCTAGCCCGAGGTCGCGGTCTCGTCGTGGGGGGCGCCAACCGGCTTCGACTCGGGCGAGCCGCGCTGGCGCAGGTAGACGGTGAAGATCGTCATCGTGCCCACGGCGAGGAACTCCGACTGCCAGTTCTGGAGCGAGCGCTCCCAGAAGTCGGCGCGGCCGAGGTAGGCCAGCCACGAGACCGCCTGCTCTGCGTGCTCTCGCTGGTCGCCGTTGTACTCCCGCCAGCCGGTGATCGACTGCCCCAGCCAGGTTGCGAAGAAGACTGCGGACATGGCGATCATCAGCGAGTTGGAGTAGATCGCCGTTCGCAGCCCACCGACCTTGGCCCAGAGCGGGGCGCCCTCGGGTGCGTAGCCCTTGACCTGTTGCCTCTGATCCGACTCGAGGCCGGCGTCCTCAGGAGTCGTCGACTCGTTCGATCCACGCTGCACGAGCCAGACGGTGGCGAGGATGAAGAACGAGAACTGAAGGAACTCGGATTGCCAGTTCTCGAGCAGCGCGACCCCGAAGTCGGGGGAGAACACATACTTGAGCCACGACACCGACTCGGCGTGGTGCGCGCGCGCCTGCTCGTTGAAATCGCGGCTGCCCGCGAAGGACTGGCCGAGGATCGCCGCGAGCGTGAGCAGACCGAAGACGACTGACAGGCCGTTGTCTCGCAGGAAGCGCCTCACGAGTGTGTGAGGCCGATCGTGAAGTACAGGGCGATCACCCCGACGATGAAGATCCAGTAGAGGGCGAACATGGTGCGCATAGACTGGTGCTTCCTGGCGCTCTTCCTCTCAGAGTCCGACGTCGCCAGCCTAGTCAGCGTCGCGGACGCCCTCGAGGCGGTCGAGGGGTGTTTTCGCCGCCTTGCGGATGGCCAGATCGAGAACCGTCCCCGGACGCGCTCCCCGCTTCCCGGCGGCGCATTCGCCGTCATGTCCGCGGTCGACGCCGGGCTCGGGCTCGCGGGGGTCAAGTCGTATGCGTCGCTACCCGGGGGGACGCCGTTCGTCCTCTGCCTGTTCGACCTCGAGCGAGCCGAGCTAGCCGCGGTGATCGAGGCGGACCGCCTGGGGCAGCTCCGGACGGGCGCGGCCAGTGGCGTCGCCGCGAAGCACCTCGCACGCGGCGGGGCACGGACGCTCGGCGTGATCGGCTGCGGGTGGCAGGCCGAAGGCCAGGTGGAGGCGATCCGGCACGCGGTGCCCACCGTCGAGCAGGTCGTCGCGTACTGCCGGTCCCGCGACCGGCTCGCGGACTTCTGTCAGCGCCTCGGGGTCGAGCCGGCCGACAGCCACCGCGAGCCCGGCGCACAGGAGGTCGTCGTCACCGCGACGACTTCCAGGGACCCGGTGCTGCGCGGCGAATGGCTCCGCCTCGGCGCGCTCGTGTGCGCGGTCGGCGCCAACCAGCGTCACGCGCGCGAGCTCGATGACGTCGTGCTCGAACGGGCGCAGCTCGTCTGCTGCGACTCGCTCGAGCAGTCGAAGCTCGAGTCGGGCGACCTCGTGGAGCCGGTCGAGCACGGCGTGCTGGACTGGCTGGAGGTGCACGAGCTCCAGGAGGTCGTCTCGGGCCAGCTTCCGGCGCGCCAGTCGGACGAGGACATCGTCTGCTTCAAGTCGAACGGCCTGGCCGCCTGGGACGTCGCGGTCGGCGCGGTCGCGCTCGAGCACGCCCGCGAGCGTGGGGTCGGCCGGGAGCTCTAGCAGCTACTAGCCGCGCGCGCTTGCGAGATCCCTGCGGGCCGCCTCGACCATGTCGTCGCCGATCGCCCGGATCACGTCCGGGTGGTCGAGCAGCCGGCCCCGCTCCTGCTCCGAGCAACGGTTGCGGACGTACGGGTCGTCGAGGATGTCGGCCAGCGTGCGGCCGCGGTCGTGCTCGCGGATCACATAGGCAGCCAGTCGCTCCTCGTTCCCGGAGCGCGAGAAGAGGAACGAGAAGGGATTGCGGAGGACGTCGGAGAGGCCCATGGCCGGCAAGTGTATCGACCGGTGGTGCCGCGTCCTCGCGGGGGGCGGTGCTAGCGTCTCGCCGCCTTGCGCATTCGCCTCGGCCACAGCCCGGATCCCGACGATGCGTTCATGTTCTGGGCGCTTACGGCGGGAGCCGTCGATACCCGCGGTTTCGAGTTCGAGCACGTGCTGCGAGACATCCAGACCCTGAACGAGTGGGCGCTCGAGGCCCGGCTCGAGGTGAGCGCGATCTCGTTGCACGCGTATCCATTCGTGCAGGAGCGCTACGTGCTCCTGCCCCACGGCGCCAGCATGGGTGCGGGGTACGGGCCGATCGTGGTCTCGCGCGCGCCCCTGACCCGCGCCGACCTGTCCCGGGTCGAGCTGGCGATTCCGGGCCGGATGACCACGGCGTTCCTCGTGCTCAGGCTGTACGCCGGCGACTTCGCCTACCGCGAGGTGCCTTTCGACGCGATCCTCGACGAGGTGGTGTCTGGCCGGGCCGAGGCGGGCCTGCTGATCCACGAGGGGCAGCTGACCTATGCCTCGCACGGTCTGCAAAAGGTCGTCGACCTCGGCGAGTGGTGGCTGCTCGAAACCGGTCTGCCGCTGCCCCTCGGCGTCAACGTTGCTCGCCGCGATCTCGGGCCGGACACCCTGCGGGCCCTCTCGGCGGTGCTCGAGGAGTCGATCCGCGCGGGGCTAGCCAACCGCGACGAGGCGCTGCGCTACGCGCTCCGCTTCGGCCGCGGCCTCGACGAGGAGCTCGCTGACCGTTTCGTCGGCATGTACGTCAACGAGCTCACCTGCGACTACGGCGAGGAGGGCCGCCAGGCCGTGCGCGAGCTGCTTGCGCGCGCCGAGGCGATGGGCGCCTTCGAGGCGCCCGTCAAGGTCGAGTTCGTCTAGACGCCTGACGAGACCCACCGGGTATCGTCCCTGCCCATGGCGGTCGCGACCGAGCGCGAGTACGGGCTCTTCATCGATGGCGAGTCCGTCGAGCCGGCCTCCGGCGAGATCCGCGAGCTGTCGGAGCCCGCGAGCGGGCAGCCGCTGGCGCGCGCGGCGATCGCGGGCGAGGCCGACGTCGATCGCGCGGTGGCCGCGGCACGCGCTGCGCTCGGCGGAGCCTGGGGCCGAACACCCGGAACGGAGCGCTCGCGCCTGCTGCACGCCCTTGCCGACGCGATCGGCTCGAACCGCAAGGAGCTGGCCGAGCTCGAGTCGCGCAACGTCGGCAAGGCGATCTCGTCCGTCAAGGCCGAGGTTGCCGGCGCCGCCGAGAACTTCCGCTTCTACGCGTCGGCGATCGCGACCATCGCCGGCCGCTCGAATCCGATCGGTGGCTCGCTGCTCTTCTACTCGCTGAAGGAGCCGGTCGGCGTCGCAGCCCAGATCGTCCCCTGGAACTACCCGCTGCTGATGGCAACCTGGAAACTCGCGCCTGCGCTCGCGGCGGGCTGCTCGGTCGTGCTGAAGCCGGATCCGGCGACGCCGCTGACCGCGCTGCGGCTGGCGGAGCTCGCGACCGAGGTCGGCTTTCCCGCCGGTGCGATCAACGTCGTCCCCGGCGACGGGCCTACCACTGGCGCCTACCTCGTTGGCCACCCGGACGTCGACAAGGTCGCCTTCACCGGCTCGACCAAGACGGGCGGGGAGATCATGCGGCTCTGTTCCGATCCGATCAAGCGGCTGACGCTCGAGCTCGGCGGCAAGAGCCCGAACCTCGTCTTCGCCGA
>Ga0136614_10002083_pt1 | contig 12261 bp, 13 predicted proteins | sample AntDrymUQ2792106_2_FD_106643 | JGI IMG/M metagenome (GOLD analysis project Ga0136614, IMG submission 106643) | Polar desert sand microbial communities from Dry Valleys, Antarctica - metaG UQ279 (21.06) | ecosystem: Environmental > Terrestrial > Soil > Desert | place: Antarctica: Dry Valley...
GATCGCCGAGGCGTTCGTGCTGGCCTCGCTGGATCCGTCGCTCGGGTCCGGAAGCGAGCCATACGGGCAGGCCGGGCTCGCAGAGGGGGTGGTGGAAGCCATAGCGGTGGCCGAGCGTGCGGAGCTCGAGCCAGTGCTGGTCGACCGCGTGCGAGCCTTCGCGGGTCGCGGCCTGGAGGGCGACCGATACGCGAAGGGAGAGGGAACGTTCTCCGGTGGCACGGGCGACGGTCGCGCACTCACGCTGATCGAGGGCGAGGTGCTGGACGCCATGCAGCTCCCGGATGGCTCCCGGCTCGGGCCCGCCGAGGCCCGGCGGAATCTGGTCACGCGCGGCATCTCGCTCAACCCGCTGGTTGGCCGCCGCTTCACTGTCGGAGAGGTGGAGTGCGAGGGACGGCGGCTGTGTGAGCCGTGCGCCCACCTCCAGCGACTCACGAGCCCCGGGGTTCTGCGCGGGCTGGTCCATCGCGGCGGCCTTCGCGCCGACGTTCTCGGAGACGGCGTGATCGAGGTCGGCGCGGCGGTGCGGGTGCTCTAGCCGGAGCCGGCGGGCTCGGACTCGGTGCGCTTGCCGCGCTGGAGGCGCTTCTCCTCCGAGTCGGGGTCTCGGCGGTCGGCTATCAGCGAGGCGATGATTCCGCCGGCGAACAACACCGCGATGATGGCGAGGCTTGCGAGCGGGCCGATCTTCACCACGTCCTCGATCAACAGCTTCACCCCCACCACGCCGAGCACCACGGCGATGGTCTCGTCGAGGTAGCGGAAACGTGCGATGAGGCCCTCCACCAGGACGAACAGAGCGCGCAGGCCCAGCAGGGCGAAGACATTGCCCATCCAGATCAGGAACGGGTCGCGCGTGATGGCGAATGCTGCGGGAATCGAGTCGATCGCAAAGGCGATGTCGGCGAACACGATCGCCGCGAGGCACAGGAACAGCGGCGTGGCGAAGCGCTTGCCGTTCTCGGTCACGAACCAGTGGCCCTCCCGGAAATCGTCGGTGACCGGGTAGAAGCGCCGCACGAGGCGCACCATCAGGTTCTTGTCGGGGTCCACGCTCTCGTCGACTCCCTGGAAGATCCGGTAGGCGAGCACGATCAGCGCCGCGCCCAGGATGTAGATCACCACGTGGAACTGCTCGATCAGCGTCACGCCGGCGGCGATGAACAGCGCTCGCAGAGCCAGCGCAGCCACGATGCCCCAGTACAGCGCGCGCGCCCGGCGGTCCATCGGCACGCCGAAGTAGGAGAACAGCAGGAGGAACACGAACAGGTTGTCGAGCGACAGCGAGCGCTCGATCAGGTAGACGGTGGTGTAGAGCACAGCGGCCTCGCCGTCCTGCAGCACCCAGACCACGGGCGCCGCCAGCAGGCTGATCACCAGCCACCCGACCGACCAGATGGCCGCCTCGCGGAAGCCGGGCTCGCGCCCGCGGCCGAAGAAGTGCAGATCCACCCACAGGAACACGAGCAGCAGCGCGATCAGCGCCGCCCATGGGGCTATGTCGGCGGGCACCATCTATCGGGGGACGGTATCTGCCGCGTTGCCGCCGTTCAGCGCAGCAGCTCGGCGCAGCGCGTGAGGGCCTCGGTGTCCCCGGCGGGGGCCTGGTTGAGGCACTCCTCGTAGCCCTGGCTGCTCTGCGACCCGCCGTCATCCTGGCCCCGGGCCCCCGCGCCGCCGCCGAGGGCGCTGAGGCCGCCGAGCTGCTTGGCGAGGTCGGCGATCGGACGCGCCTTCGGGGGTGCGGCCACGGTCTGCTCGCCGTTCACCTTGGCGAACTCCATCGAGAAGCGCAGCGAGCCTCCCTCGATGCCTCCCGACTGGGCCCGATCGGCCTCCGGCACCGATACCTCCAGGTTGGCCGACACCCGCCGGATCACGTCGTCGTCCTTGCCCACGTAGACATCGAAGGTCGGTTCCTTCACGGCGGCGGCCAGCTTGTCCAGCTGGGCGTCCGAGAGGGGCTTGGGCGTGCCGGGTGCCACGCCGCCGACGGCCTCTCCCGACTGCTCGACCGCCTTGTTGAGATCGGTGAGCATGCGGCGCACATCGACCTTTGCCGACACGTGCTCGGTCTTGACCCCCGCCACCTCGTCCTCGCCCTCCATGCGCGCGCCGGACACCCATTCGCGCGGCTTCACCCCGAGCTGGGCGAGCGCACTCTTCTGATCCTTGTCACCGGACTGCTGGAGCTGGCGGTTGGCGCGCGCGATGTCCGCTTGCGGCTGCTCGTAGAACTCGCCACCGAACTTCAGAAAGGCGCGGTCGCCGGTGGACAGGAAGCCCGTCTGCACGGTCTGGCCGGCGTCCTGGGCCCCCAGGCGGACGTCGATGTCCAGCTTTGGCAGCCCGCCGTCGCCACTCCGGAATGGGCCCGACGCGTCCAGCCGGATCGGGCCCTTGAGGCCCTCCAGGCCGCGGACCTCCAGCTGGGCGTCCATCTTCAGATCGGCGCTGGAGATCGACTTGGCGAAAGCCCGGTCGAGGAGGGCCTCAGCGTCGCGGTCGTTGCCTGAATCGTCGCCCCCACAGGCGCCGATGACGAGCATCGAAGCCAGCCCGAACAGGACGAGCAGGATCACCCGCGAGGGGCGTCGAAGCGAGGCTCTCGATGACTGGGACGACATGGCGGCGGGGGGCACCGCAGCCTAGCGACGGGAAAAGGGTGCGCCGCAACTTCCTCCCTCTCGCTACGTTGAGTGCCTTGATGCCCCCGCTAATGCGCATGTTCGCGGCGGGCGCGGGTGTGAGTGCGGCCCTGTTTGCGGCCGCTCCGGCACAGGCGGGCAAAGTGCTCGTGGTCGATGGCCCGCGTGTCGTCTCCAAGGACAGTCCTCTCGTGCCCTCCCGCGCGGGATCCAGCCTCGGCCGCGAGCCCAGGACGTTTGTGCCCGCGCGCGCCCGGGCGGGCGCGGTCGCGGGAGTGGCCGCCAAGCCGCGCCCCAAGAAGCGCCGCCCCACCCGGGGGCAGCGGGCCGTGGACCGCGCATTGAGATCCGCCCTGGCATCCGAGCGCATCTCTGCCGGGCGCTACCGCTCCTACGCTCGGCTGTACCGCCTCGCGCGCAGCCGCCGGGCCCGGATCAGCAGGGCTCGTGCCAGGGAGCTGGGCTATGTGGTCCAAGCGCTGGAGCAGATCGCGCTCGCGCGAAAGCTCGACGCGTCACGGATGCCGGCGCTGTTTCTGATCCTGCGTCGCAACACCGAGTTCTGGCCCCGCAGCCCGTTCCCGTCGAGTCGCAGCCGAGTGCAGTTCAAGGGCAGCCGCCTGCTGTTCGAGTACTACCCCGGCCGTGGCCTGCAGCTCCAGCCGCTGGTGAACTTCAAGCAGGCCAACCTGATGCACGGGGCTTGCGTCAAACGCACCGGGCCGTGTGACAAGGCGGGTCTGGGCCAGCTGCTGCGCGAATTGGTGGCCACGTCCACCACTCGCGGCGGCTTTCGGACATGGGAGTATTACTTCGAGTTCGGCGGCGGCGCCCCGCCCTGGATGAGCGGCATGGCGCAGGCCACCGCCATCCAGGCCTTCGGGCGCGCCTCGCAGCTCCTCGGCGCCCCGGGCTACCGCCGCTACGCGAGCGAGGCCTTCGGCGCGTTCGACACCCCTCCGCCGGTGGGCGTGGCCACGACCGGGCCGCTGGGCGGCACCCACTACCTCCAGTACTCCTTCGCGCCCCGGCTGTTCATCATCAACGCGTTCCTGCAGTCGGTGATCGGCCTGTACGACTACGCCGACATCACCGGCGACGCCACGGCATCGCGCCTCTGGCGGGGCGCCGAGCCCGAGGCCCGCGCAGAGCTGCCGCGCAACGACACTGGCGACTGGTCCACCTACTCCTTCCGCGGTGCGGAGTCCACGCTGGAGTACCACGTGCTGCTCACCGAGTTCGCCTCGAGTCTCTGCAGCCGCCTGCGGTCTCCCGAGTACTGCACCACGACCAGGCACTTCCGCGAGTACATGACCGAGCCCGCGGACCTCCAGCTCCTCGGCCCGGAGACAGCCTCCAAGGGCCAGGCCACGAGCGTGCGCTTCTCGCTGTCCAAGCTCTCGGCCGTGCAGATCACGATCACCCGTGACGGCGAGGTGGCGATGGACCGCACCGCCACCTTCCGCCGCGGCACGCGTGAATTCACCTTCAAGCCCGGCGCCGCCGGCACCTACAGCGTGACGCTGGCGGCCAAGGAGTTGCGCACCGGCCAGGGCCTGCGCACGCGCACCTCGGGTGAGATCGAGTCCCTGCCCGCGGGCTAATGCGATGAGCACCAGCTGCGCGCGGCTGCTGATCTCATGTCCCGACCGTCCGGGCATCGTGGCGGCCGTGTCGGGCTTCCTCTTCACGCACGGCGCGAACATCGTCTCCTCCGACCAGCACTCGCTCGACCCCGAGGGCGGGCGGTTCTTCATGCGGATGGAGTTCACCACCGAAGCGCTCGACCTAGGGCGCGACGAGCTGGGCCGGGAATTCGGGCGCGAGGTGGGCGACGGGCTGGGCATGGACTGGCGCCTGTCCTTCGCCGACGAGCCCAAGCGGCTGGCGCTGCTCGTATCCAGGGAGGAGCACTGCCTCCTCGATCTGCTGTGGCGCAACGGCCGCGGCGAGCTGGACGCGCTGGTCGAGCTGGTGGTCTCCAACCATCCCGACCTCGAGCCCGACGTTTCGGCCTTCGGGATCCCCTTTCACCACGTGCCCGTCCCGCGCGACGGCCGGCCCGAAAGCGAGAGCGCGTTGCTCGAGCTACTGAAGGGCCGCGTGGATGTGGTGATCCTGGCGCGCTACATGCAGATCCTCTCGGGCGACTTCCTGGAGCGCATCGGCGTGCCGCTGATCAACATCCACCACTCGTTCCTGCCGGCCTTTGCCGGGGCCGACCCCTACAGCCAGGCGGAGCGCCGCGGGGTGAAGCTCATCGGCGCAACCGCCCACTATGTGACCGAGGAGCTCGACGCCGGGCCGATCATTCATCAGGACGTGGCACGCGTGTCACACCGCGACCGCGTGCCCGAGCTCGAGCGTCTCGGATCCGACATCGAGCGGGCGGTGCTGGCCCGCGCGGTGAAGCTCCACCTCGACGACCGCGTGCTCGTACATGAGGGCAAGACCGTGGTCTTCTAATAGGCTCCTTCGTCGCTGGCCGCGTCCTGTAACGCAGAGGAGAGAGAGACAGACATGCCTATCCCCACCGAACTCGTCGGATCGCTTCCGAGGCCCGAGTCGCTTCAGAACGCCTATGAGGATCTCGATCAGGGCAAGATCACCTTCGAGGACCTCCAGAAGCTGCAGGACGAGGCCGCCAAGGACTCGATCGAACGCCTCGAGCAGACCGGCGAGACCTACGTGACCGACGGCGAGCAACGCGAGTCCAGCTTCGCCACCTACCCGATCACCGACACACTGGCGGGCACCGGCCTGGCCGACAACCTGGCCGGCGACGGCCAGTTCTTCGCCATCTTCGACGACGGCCACCACCGCCAGCTCCCGCGTCTCACCGGCGGCCCGTTCCGGTACAAGACCTTCGCATCGGAGTTCGTGGAGAAGAACAAGCAGCTCGCGTCCAAGCCCGTGAAGCAGGCGGTCATCTCGCCGTCGATGATGATGCTGCTCTACCCCCTCGAGGAGGAGATCGACGGCTACTCGCGCGAGCAGTTCCTCGACGACGTGTGCGACGAGGTGGAGAAGGACATCCGCCAGTGCTTCGCCGCGGGTGCCGAGCGCGTGTCGATCGACTTCACCGAGGGCCGGCTGGCGAACAAGAACGACTCCCGCAACCCGTGGACCGGCAAGGACATGCTGCAGGAGTTCATCGACCTGAACAACCGGGTGCTCGACCGCTTCTCGCCTGAGGAGCGCAAGAACATCGGCATCCACACCTGTCCCGGCGGCGACAACGACTCGGTGCACTCCAAGGAGGTGCCGTACGAGAAGCTGCTCGACCACATGTTCGAGCTCAACGCCGGCTACTTCCTCATCCAGTGCGCCAGCGAGGACGACAAGGAGAAGGTCTACAAGCTCGTCGGGGAGAACAGCCGCGAGGATGCCAACGGCGTGCCGCAGGTGTGCTTCATCGGCGTCATCAACCCGCTGAACCCCGAGGTCGAGACCGCGGAGGAGGTAAAGGACCGCCTGGTCACGGCCGCCAAGTACATCCCGGTCGAGCGGCTCGGCGCCACCGACGACTGCGGCTTCTCGCCGTTCAGCCGTGACCTCAAGCCGGCCCACGGCTCGCCGGACTTCGCGCGGGACGTGGCGATGCAGAAGATCTCCAACCGCATCGAAGGGGCCCGCATGGCCTCCGAGGAGCTCGGCGTCTAGGCGGTAATAGGATCGTCCGCGGATGGCCCCGCGGACGATCCTCTACACCGGCAAGGGAGGCGTAGGGAAGACCACCGTGGCCGCGGCCGCCGCGCGGCGCTCCGCGGCCGCGGGCCTGCGCACGGTGGTTCTCTCCACCGACCCCGCCCACAGCCTCTCCGACGCCCTCGACACGCAGCTCACCTCGCAGCCCACACGGGTGGCCGAGAACCTTGACGGCCAGGAGGTGCAGGCACAGGCCGAGATCGAGCACCACTGGGAGGCGGTGTCGGGGTGGCTGTCCGAGCTACTGGCCGATCGCGGGGTGGACACGATCTCGGCCGAGGAGTTAACGGTCCCGCCCGGTATGGACGAGCTGTTCTCGCTGCTCCAGATCAAGGCCCATCACGAGTCGGGCTCCTACGATGTGGTCGTCGTGGACTGCGCCCCCACCGGGGAGACCCTGCGGCTGCTGTCGTTTCCCGACGTCTGCACCTGGTGGCTGGAGAAGGTGTTCCCCATGCAGGGCCGGATGCTCGCCGCGGCGCGCCCCCTCGCCCGCAGCCTCATGCCCGACCTCGCGCTTCCGGGCGACGACGTGTTCGAGGACGTGGAGCGCCTGGCCCGCAACCTGGTGGCCATGAACGGCATTCTGCGCGACCGCAAGCGCACCACCGTCCGGCTGGTGATGAACCCCGACCGGATGGTGGTCAAGGAGGCCATGCGCACGTTCACCTACCTCAACCTGTACGGCTACCTCACTGACGCCGTGGTGGTCAACCGGGTCCTGCCCGAGGAGGCCGCCGACGGCTACTTCGCCGGCTGGCGCGAGCGCCAGCAGGAGCACCTGGAGCTCGTGCGGTCCGGCTTCGCGCCGGTGCCGATCCTGACCGCCCCCCACTTCCCGCACGAGGTCATGGGACCGGACGCGCTGGACGAGCTGGGCGAGGTGATCTTCGACGGCGTCGACGCCGCCGCGGTGCTGCACTCCGACCTCGCGCAGGAGCTGTCGGTGGAGAACGGCCGCGCCACGCTTCGCGTGCCGCTGCCCTTCGCCGAGAAGGGCGAGGTCACGCTGAAGAAGATCGGGCTCGAGGTGGTGGTCCGTGTAGGCGCCCAGAAGCGGACTATCATGCTGCCCTCCGCAATGGCGGCCTACGCTGCGCGCGGCGCACGCTTCGCCGACGGCGCGCTGGAGGTCAGCTTCGAGCGGGAACGCGATGGAGGATCGGCCGAGAACACCACCTGAAGAGCCCGTGCTGGACTTCGGCTGGGGCGAGCGCCGCCGTGAGCCGCCCGCGGAGGACGACCTCTACGCCGGCGCCGGGCCCAATGGGTGGACCGACCGTGGGACCCCACCTCCTCCTCCCGCCGCACACGGACTCGACTTCTCCGCGGTGTTCGTCCTGCTGGACGCCGCCCGCCGGGCTGCCCCGGCCGAGCTCCAGGAGCGCGTCACGGCTTTGATCCGCGAGGCGCTGCTCACCCTGCGGTCGCTGATCGACTGGTACCTGGAGCGTTTGGACCGCCGCCCGCGCGAGACGCGGGTGGAGGACATCCCGATCGACTGACCGCCGCGTAGCGCTATTCGTCGAGCTTGTCGCGCTCGGGCGGTTGCGCCTTGTCCCCGGCTTCGATGTCCTGGTTCGGATGGGGCGCGCTGGTGCTCGTGGCGCCGGTGGGGGCGTGGGGCTCCTCGCCGAACGGCTCGCCGGGATCCAGCGGATCGGGCCGCTTCTCGTAGGGATCCGGCCACTCGGTCGGATCGGGGTCATCGATCGGGTTGTTCAGCGCGTGATGTGGGTCCCGTTCGTCCATGAAGTCCACCTACCCGGCCCGGGCGGCGGCTATACCCTTGTCACATGGCGAAGACCTGGGTGCTCACCGGCTCACTCGACAACTTCCGCGCCACATGCGAGCGGGGCTTTGAGCTGATCGGGGCGAAGGAGGGTCGCCGCGGGATGGCCGAGCAGATCGAGCCCGGCGACGAGATCGTGTTCTACGTGACCGGTGTGCAGGCCTTCGGCGGCACGGTTCGCGTGACGTCGGAGATGTTCGAGGACCGCGCCAAGGTCTGGCCGGGCAAGCCGGGCAAGGTGGACCCCTACCCGTGGCGCTTCACGACCGAGCCCGTCCTGGTGCTCGACGAGGACCAGTTCGTGCCCGCGGTGGAGCTGGCTGCCGAGCTCGAGCACGTGCAGAAATGGCCGGCCGATCATTGGCACCTCGCCTTTCAGGGCCAGCTGCGAGCCGTTTCGGACGCCGATGCCCAGCTGCTCTCGGGACGGCTGCGCGAGGCCGCGGCAGCTCCCGCGGCGGGCTGACCCCCGGCTGACCGTGCCGGAGCGCCACTACACCGTCGAGCAGGCCAACGCTGCCATCCCCTTCGTCCAAGAGCGCATCGACGCCCTCCGGACGGCCCGGGAGGGTCTCAACGACGCGGACGCGCGCGCCGCACTGCACGAGGCCACGGCCGGCAACGGCGGCGGCCAGCCCGGCCGCGTGGTGTCGGACGCGTTCCTGGCCATGCGAAGCGCTCTGCACGAGCTGCAGGAGATGGGCGTGATCCTGCGCGACCTCGACCGCGGGCTGGCGGATTTCCCATCCCGGCGCGACGGCAGGGAGATCTATCTCTGCTGGGTGGAGGGCGAGGACGAGGTGCGCCACTGGCACGGGCCCGAGGACGGCTTCGACGGCCGCCAGCCGCTCTCTGACGACGACCATGCCTGACGCCGGCCGTCTCGCCGGAGACGCCGCCGGCAGCCTCGTGGAGACCTGGCGGCGACTGAACACCGAGCAGCGCGTGGCCGCCATCGCCGCGGTCCTGCTGATCGTGAGCACGTTCGGCCCGTTCTCCTTCGTGGAGGCGGCGATCGTGCTCACCGGCGTGTCGGTGCTCTACCTGCTCAAGGCGCGCGCGGACAGACGCCAGTTTCACCTCCCCTCGGGCGACGGCACCGTGATCCTGGCCGCGGGCCTGTGGTCCGTGGTGCTGATCGTGGTGCGCATGTTCGACCGCCCCTTCGGTCTCAGCGCGCTGGCTCTGGCCTGCGCGGCGATCCTCGCGGCGGCCGGCCTGCGCGAGCGCACCAAGCGCCCCGCCGACGACGTGGCCCCGCGACGCCCGCAGCCCGACGAGGGCCCCACGGTGCGGATGAGGCCCGAGGACGAGCTCACGGTGCGCATGGCGCCGGAGTCCACGATGCCCCCGCGAGATCCCGGGTAGGCCGGCGATGCTGGAGGCCGGGCTGTGGGGACTGGTCGGTGGCGGCTCCCTGCTAATCGGGGCGGCGCTGGGGCTCACCGTGCCGTTCTCGCAGCGAGCGATTGCATTGGTGATGGCCTTCGGCGCGGGCGTGCTGATCTCAGCACTCGCCTTCGACCTGTCCTTGGAGGCTTTCAGGCGCGGCGGCTCCGACGCCTTCACAGGCGGGCTGTTCGCGGGCGCCCTGGCCTTCTACGGCGCCGATCGCCTGTTGGACGCCCGCGGAGGCCGCAACCGCAAGCGCTCCGAAGGGCAGCAGGCGGGCAGCCCCGCCACGGGCTTGGTGCTGGGCGCCGTGCTCGACGGCATACCCGAATCGGTGGCCATCGGCGTGACGCTGCTGGAGGGCGGTGGCGTGGGAGTGGCCGTGGTCGTGGCCGTTTTCCTATCCAACCTGCCCGAGTCGCTATCGGCGGCCACGGGCCTGCGCCGTGCCGGCCACGGCAGCGGTGCGATCCTCGGGCTCTGGGGCGCCGTGGCACTGGTCTCGGCGGTGGCGGCAGCCGTCGGCTTCGCAACCCTGGATGGGGCGTCGCCCAACCTCATCGCCTTCGTTCAGGCGTTTGCGGCGGGAGCGGTGCTCACCATGCTGGCCGACACGATGATGCCCGAGGCCTTCGAGCACGGCGGCCGGGTCACCGGCCTCGTGACCACCATGGGCTTCGCGCTGGCCTTCTTCATCTCGACGCTGGAGTGAGCTCTCGGGGTGCGTCAGGCCGATGGTGCCGCGCTGCTTCGAGCGGGGCGCCCGAAAACTGCCCGCCTGCGCACCCCTCGGACTCCACCCTCCGGCCCGGATTGCGGATGCCGACCAGGCCCGCGATGCCGCCGATGGCCACCAGCGCTGCGCCAATCGCCATGGCCAGGTGGAAGGCTCCGACGGAAGAGTCCGCGGCGTCTCCGTAGCGCGAGGCCACGATCGGCCCGACGATGGCGATGCCCAGCAGGCCGGCCAGCCGGGCGATGGCGTTGTTCACCCCACTGGCGATGCCGGCGTTGGACTCGTCGGCGCCGGCGAGGACGGTGGAGGTAAGCGGTGCGACGGTCATGGACAGCCCGAGACCGAACAGCAGCAGCGGCGGCAGCAGGCCGGTCACGTACTTCAGATCGGCGTCGAGCGTGGTCATGAGCGCCAGACCGGACGCCGCGACCAGGGGGCCGAGGCCCATGAACAACCGCGGGCCGTAGCGATCAGCGAGCGCCCCGAAGCGCGAGGACAGGAGAAACATCGTCACGGTGATGGGCAGGGCCGCCGTGCCCGCCGCCACGGCGCTGTACCCCGCCGCATTCTGCAGGAACAGCACCAGGAAGAAGAACAGCAGCGAGAGGCCGGCGTACATCAAGAGGGTCTCCACGTTTCCCACCGAGAAGTTGTGGCTGCGAAACAGGCCCAGCGGCAGCATCGGGTGCGAGGCACGGGCCTCGAAGGCCAGGAAGGCGGCAAGCAGGAGGATCCCGCCCACGAGGGGCACGAAGACGGTGGGATCGCCGAAGCCCGCCTCAGGCTGGCGGATCAGCCCGAAGGTGAGCCCAGCGAGGCCGAACGCGCACATCAGGCCCCCTACGAAGTCGACCTTTGCCCGCTCGCGTCCTCCGCGTCCGTCGGGCACGTACCGGGCGATCAGGTACAGCGTGCCCAGCACCAGGGGGACGTTGATGGCGAAGATCCATCGCCACGACGCGGAGTCCACCAGCTGCCCCCCGATCAAGGGTCCCAGCAGGGCGCCGATGGCGCTCCACGCCGTCCAGGTACCCACCGCCTTGCCGCGCTCCTCCGGCGCGAACGTAGCCACGATCACGGCCAGCGCCGCCGGTGTGAGCAGCGCTCCCGAGACCCCCTGCAGCGCCCGGCCCAGCACCAGCACCTCGATCGTCGGGGCCGCCGCGCACAGGATGGAGGTGACCCCGAAGCCCAGGACGCCGATCGAAAAGACCCGCCGCTCACCGAGAATGTCTCCCAGCGAGCCTCCGACGAGGATCAGCGAGGCCAGCGTCACCAGGTAGGCGTTGGCCGTCCACTGCTGCCCGGCGAAACCACCGCCCAGGTCGTCCCTGATAGCGGGCAGCGCCACGTTGACCACGGTGGAGTCCACCAGCACCACCGAGCTGCCGAGGATGCACGCCACGAGCACCATCTGCTTCTCGCGCTCTGACCGGGCGGGGGCGGCGACGGTGCTGATGAAAGCGATTATGCAGGAGGGGCCTCAAGTGCCGGCGGGGCGCTGCCGATAGGCCTCGAAAGACCCTCTCACCGGGTCTATTGCGTGCTTAAGAGACGCGCAGCTCGCAGACCTCCCTCCTGTCGAGCGCAAGGCGGCCGGCCCTCTCATCCCGAGGGCCGGCCGTCGCTCTTTTCAATCGATTGCGCCGCCGAAGCCGATCTCGTTGCCGTCGGCGTCGCGATAGATCGCCTTGCGAGCCTTGCCGGGATACGTGACCAGTTCATCCGGTTCGATGCCGCGCGAGGCGATAGGTACCGATGCTCCGCGAGCTCCCAGACCGCCTCAGTCGCATGCGCTAGGAACGAGGGCTCTGCGCCGAGCAGACGCTCATACCAGGGCCTCGCGGTCTCGTAGTCGCTGACGCGAATCCCCGCGAAGAGGTTCGTGGCCATCAGTCCTCGAAGAACGCGTACCCGTACTCGCCACGCCTGTACGCGAGCTTGGCTATCGCCACCATCCGCTCGTCGTCGTTGTGCTCCAC
>Ga0136614_10002086_pt1 | contig 12258 bp, 13 predicted proteins | sample AntDrymUQ2792106_2_FD_106643 | JGI IMG/M metagenome (GOLD analysis project Ga0136614, IMG submission 106643) | Polar desert sand microbial communities from Dry Valleys, Antarctica - metaG UQ279 (21.06) | ecosystem: Environmental > Terrestrial > Soil > Desert | place: Antarctica: Dry Valley...
GACGACCCGAAGAACTCCTTCAACGCGGCCACGACCGGGCGGATGTTGATGATCGTCTGCGGCGTGATCGTGTCGACGTCCTCGGTGGTCATCCGCTCGCGGACAACGCGCTCCATCCGGTAGAGCCCTACCCTGAACGCCTCCTGGATCAGCTCGCCGACGGTGCGCAGGCGGCGGTTGCCGAAGTCCTCGTACTCGTCCAGGTCGTTCTTAATAGGTTCACGCGAGAGCGCGAAGGCGTCGGCGGCGTAGTCCTTCGTCTCCTCCGGGACACCGAGCCGCGTCGGCAGCTCGACGAGCTTCTTGACGAGCGAGACGATGTCCTGGGTCGTGAGAACGCGGACATCGTCCGGGACGTCGACGTCGAGGCGCTGGTTCAGCTTGTAGCGGCCAACCTTGGTCAGGTCGTAGCGCTTGGGATCGAAGAACAGTCCGCGCAGGAGGTTGCGCGAGTTCTCGAGCGTGGGCGGCTCGCCCGGGCGTTGCTTCTTGAAGACCTCGACGACCGCCTCTTCCTCGCGCGTCGTCGTGTCCTTGTCCAGCGTCAGCTGGATGAAGGGCGAGTTGTCGAAGAGCTTGAGGATCTTCTCGTTCGTCGACATGTCGAGCTCGAACCCGGTCGCGGGGTCCTCGGCCGGCAGGGCGCGCAAGAGCGTCGTGATCGGAAGCTTTCGCTTGCGGTCGATGCGCCCGTAGACGATGCCCTTCTTGTCGATCTCGAGCTCGAGCCACGAGCCGCGGCTCGGCATCAGGTTGGCGATGAAGACCTGCTTGTCCGCGTCCTTGGGCTCCATCAGGTAGGCACCCGGCGAGCGGACGAGCTGCGTGACGATCACGCGCTCTGTCCCGTTGATGATGAACGTCCCCGACTCCGTCATCATCGGGAAGTCCCCCATGAAGACGGTCTGCTCGCGGATCTCGCCCGTCTCCTTGTTGACGAAGCGGACGGTCATCGAGAGCGGGACCTGATAGGTCAGGTCCTTCTCACGGCATTCCTTGATCGAGACGGGTGGCTGTCCGAACTCGTAGTCGGCGAACTCGACGCCGAGCGTGCCGGTGTAGTCCTCGATCGGCGAGATGTCGTCGATCGTCTCGCGGAGACCCTCGTTCATGAACCAGTCGAACGAGGCTCGCTGGATGTCGATCAGGTTCGGAAGGTCAAGGACGTGCTTCAGGCGAGAGAAACTTTTCCGCGCGCGGCGCGGAGCGACCTTGGTGGCCAAGCGAGGCGACCTCCTCTAGGCAGGGTCGTTTTGGGACAATCAGGCGGGAACGGCGAAAGGCGGCGCGACCCGTGAGGATAGCAGCGCAAGGCGGCCCCCCGCAAGCGAAACCTTGCGGAAAACCGCCGTTAGCGGCCGAGTATAGCGCGTTTTCGGCTTGGATGCGTGAAGGGCGCCGTCCGGCGCCCTTCTCGCGAAGCAGGCGTAAAGCCTAAGGGGCCGGCGAGGCGGGAGGTGCTGGATCCTCGCCGTCGGCGGGCGCCTCCTCGTCGACAGGCGCGAGCGCCTCGTGCACCTTCTGAGCCACGCACTTGCCGAAGGCGTTGCGCTTGTTCCAATTCGTCCCGTACTCCTCGGCGAACCCCTCGGCGTCCGCCTCGCGCTCCGTGCGGCACTCCTGCGCCGCGTTCTTCACGGCCTCGATCGCCTCGGCCCGGTGAGCGCGAATGCAGCTGCGCATCGCGTGGCGTCCGTACTCGGCCCGGAAAGCCTGGCGTCCCATCGAGTCGAGCTCGGCCCGGCAGGCAGCCTTCGCGGCCCGCTTGGCGATGTGCTTCCCAGGGCCGGCGACTGCCTGCGACGTGACGAGCAGCGAGAGCACCAGCGCGAGGAGCAGCGTGATCCTGATCTTCATTCGTCCTCCAGTGGGTCGGTTCATGCCTGTCTTGTCGGCAGCGCGGCCAGCCACTCACTCGCGCGAGTGACGAAGGCTTACAGCGCGCTCACAGAACTCCCTCGAACGGGAGGACGAATTAGAGGAAGTGAATGAGAAAGGGGCGGCTTCCGCCGCCCCTTTCCATCGCGAATACGCCGGCGGCGCTACTTCACCTCGGCCGAGGCGCCGGCTTCCTCGAGCTGGCCGAGGATCGTGTCCGCCTCCTCGCGGGCGACGCCCTCCTTGACCGCATTCGGGGCTCCGTCGACCAGGTCCTTGGCCTCCTTCAGGCCCAGGCCGGTGATCGCGCGGACGACCTTGATCACCTGGATCTTCTTGTCACCTGCACCGGTGAGGACGACGTCGAACTCCGTCTGCTCCTCGGCGGCTCCGTCGCCCGATGCGCCCGGAGCTGCCGCACCCGGGGCCGCGACCGCGACGGGCGCGGCGGCGGTAACGCCCCACTCCTCCTCGAGCGCGTTCTTCAGCTCGACGAGCTCCAGCACGGTCATCTTTCCGAGCTGCTCGACGACCTTGGCGGTGTCTGTTGCCATCTCTACTCCTCCTCTTGTTCCGAAGTCTCTTCTGGGGTCTCGTTCTCAGGGGTCTCCTCGGCGGACACCTCAGGCTCAGCGGCCGCCTCGGGCTCCGGCGCCGCTTCGTCACTCGCGTTGCCCTGCTCGTCGAGCTGGGACATGCGCGCGTCGAGCACGCCGACCAAGTCGCGTAGCGGCGCGGCGAAGATCCCGACGATCGCGGTCATCGGCCCGACGATCGCCGCGAGGACCTGACCGCGAAGCACGTCGGCCGGCGGCAAGGCGGCGAGGTCACGAACCTGCTCGGCCGTGATCGTCTCGCCCTGCAGGATCCCGCCCTTCAGCGTGAGGATCTTCGTCTGGCGGGCCGTGTCGTTCAGCGCCTTCGCGACGGCGACCATGTCGCCCTCGGAGACGAATGCGATCGCCGTCGGGCCCTCGAGGAACTCGTTCAGCGCATCCACGCCCGCCGCCTCGGCAGCCCGCCTGGTCAGCGTGTTCTTCACGACCGAGAAGCGGGCGCCGTGCTTCAGGAGCTCGCCGCGCACGTTGTCGATCTCGGTCATGTTCAGGCCGCGGTAGTCAGCCACGAGCAGCGTGTCCGACGTCCGGAGCCGTTCGACGAGCTCCGCGACGACCTGTTCCTTCTCCTGTTTGAGCACTCGCTACCTCCTCGGCTGGGCTTCTGCGGGCCAGGGCTCGCTGCCAGCTGTCTCAGGTGGTTTCGGGCCGGCCGTGACCGGCCCCTGTCCTAGGCGGAAACCGCTTGCGGCTCCTCGTCGAGCTCGGCCAAGACATCGCGCGTCCGGCTCGGATCGATCTTGATGCCCGGCCCCATGGAGCTCGTCATCGTGACCGAGCGCAGGTAGCGGCCCTTGGCCGCAGCCGGCCTGGCGCGCACGATCTCGTCGAGCACGGTCGCGTAGTTCTCGAGCAGCCGCCGCTCGTCGAAGCTCTTCCTGCCCACGGACACGTGCACGTTCGCACCGCGGTCGGTCCGGTATTCGAGCTTGCCGGCCTTCGACTCGGAGACCGCCTTGCCGACGTCGAAGGTCACCGTCCCCGTCTTCGGGTTCGGCATCTTGCCGCGCGGGCCGAGGATTCGGCCGAGGCGCCCGACCGCGCCCATCATGTCGGGCGTTGCGATCGCGACGTCGAAATCGTCGAACCCGCCCTCGATCTGCTGCGCGAGGTCGGCCGCGCCGACGATGTCCGCGCCCGCGTCCTGCGCCTCTTTGGCTTTCTCACCCTCGGCGAAGACGGCTACGCGCACCTCTTTGCCCGTCCCATGCGGGAGCATGAGGGTGCCGCGGAGCTGCTGCTCGGCGTGGCGGACGTTCAGCCCCGTGTGGAAGTGCACCTCGACCGTCTCGTCGAACTTGGCAGCGCCGGCGCCTTTCAGGAGCCGGATCGCCTCGAGGGGCGAGTAGAGCCGCTCGCGGTCGATCGCCGAGCGGGCGTCGCGGTAGCGCTTGCCGTGCTGCGCCATCAGGCCGGAACCTCGACGCCCATGCTCCGCGCCGTTCCTTCCACGATCCGCATCGCCTGGTCGACGTCGCGCGCGTTCAGATCCTCCAGCTTCGTCTCGGCGATCTGGCGGATCTGGTCGCGCGTCAGCCGGCCGACCTTGTCGCGGTTCGGCTCGGACGAGCCCTTGTCGAGCCCGAGCGCCTCCTTGATGAGGACGGCCGCGGGCGGGGTCTTCGTGATGAACGTGAACGAGCGATCCTCGAAGACCGTGATCTCGACCGGTGTGATCCGTCCGCCGGCCTGGGCGGTCTCGGCGTTGAAGGCCTTGCAGAACTCCATGATGTTGACCCCGTGCTGGCCGAGCGCAGGCCCGACCGGCGGGGCCGGGTTCGCCTGGCCGCCCGGGATCTGGAGCTTGATGAGCGTGAGGACTTTCTTGGCCATACGTCAGTCGATCTTCTTCACCTGGTCGAACGAGAGCTCGACGGGGACCTGCCGCTCGAAGATGTTCACCTGCACCTTGAGCTTCTGCTGGTCTGCATTGACGTCGACGATCTCTCCGTCGAAGTCCGAGAGCGGCCCCGAGGTTACCTTCACCGACTCGCCGAGCTCGAACTGAGCCACGGCGCGCGGCCGCTCGGCCGACACGCCGGTGTGCATGATCCGGTCGACCTCGGGCTGCGAGAGCGGCACCGGCTTGGAGCCTGCGCCGACGAATCCGGTGACACCGGGCGTGTTCTTTACGACCGTCCACGCCTCGTCCGTCATGTCCATGTTCACGAGCACATAGCCCGGGAGGACACGCGTCTCGGTCTGCACGCGCTGCCCGTCCTTCGTTTCGATCTGCGTCTCTGTCGGGACGACGACGCGGCGGAAGCGGGGCATCTGGCCCATCGAGACGATCCGGTGCTCGAGGTTGGCTTTCACCTTGTTCTCGTGCCCGGAGTAGGTGTTGATGACGTACCAGCGAAACATGCGGTCTCTCCAGCCGCTAGAAGCGGAGCAGAACGTCGCGGACGAGGCGGCTGAACGCGAAGTCCGCCAGGGCGAGGTAGGCGCCGACGACGGCGATCGCGACGATTACGACTATGGTCGCGGAAATGAGCTGCCTGCGACCCGGCCACTCGACCTTGCGGAGCTCAGCGTACGACTCGCCGGCGAACGCGCGAAAGCCGCCGCGACGCTCGCGCTGCGCGCCGGTCTGGCTCTTGGCCTGCTGAACGGGCTTGACCTGACGGCGCCGCTCGCGGGCGCGCTGCGCGGCCGGGGCCGCGGGCGCCTGGAAGTCATCGCTCCGCTGCTTGTTGCCGCGCCGGGTGCGCGATGGACGCGCCATCAGCGAGTCTCCCGGTGGAGCGTGTGCTTACCGCACCAGCGGCAAAACTTCTTCAGCTCGAAGCGGTCCGGATCATTCCGCTTGGACTTGTTCGTCTGGTAATTCCGCCGCTTGCAGTCCGTGCAGGCGAGCGTGATTGCTACTCGTACTCCGGTTGCCAAGTCTCTTCTCTCTTTTCCAGGTGGCGCGAGGAAGTAGCGGCGGGTGGATTCGAACCACCGACCTGCGGGTTATGAGTCCGCCGCTCTAACCGCTGAGCTACGCCGCCTCGCGGCAGGGAAGAATAGCAAGCGTCCGTCGGCTCTTTTCCCCCTAGAAGGGCGGCCAGCCGGGGTGCTACGGTTCCCCGCCGTGCGGCTCGCCTACAGATTCTGCCTGCCCGTCGCGCTCCTCGCGCTCGCCGCTCCCGGTATCGCCTCTGCGGCCGTCGCCTCGCAGGTGACCGCGGGCGTGCTCGTTGTGGCAAGCGACGGCGCCGATCGGATCGCGGTCGGATGCTCGGGTGGCCAGGTGCAGGTGAACGGCGAAGCTCCGGACTCGGGTGCCACCGCCTGTGCGGCGATCATCCGGATCGACGTTCGCGGCGGCCCGGATGCGAACGAGATCGATCTCTCCACGGTGTCGCGGACCGGTTTCACGAACGTCGTCGACGTCGACGTGGAGGGCGGCGAGGGTTCCGATTCGATTCGTGGCTCTCAGCTCGACGACGAGCTCGGCCTCGGGCCGGGCGACGACCTCGCGCTCGGCGGGGCGGGGAGCGACGTCCTCACGGGCGGAACCGGCGACGACACCTTGGACTCGAGCTCCGGGGAGGGCGCGCTTCCGAGCGAGGCCGAAGACCTCCTCGGCGGGGCCGGGGACGACACCTACGTCATCCTCGCGGGTGGCCCCGCCCAGCTGCGCTCGCTCGTCGTCTCCGACTCCGCGGGCACCGACACCCTGGCCTCCGAGCTCGCGGTCACGGTCGACCTCGGGTCAGACGAGGGCCAGCCGCAGGTCATCGCGGCCAACACCACCTTGCTCCTCACGGGCGAGGTGGAGAACTTCGACGGCAGTCAAGGGAGCGACGAGGTGTCGGGCGGCGAGGCGGACAACCTGCTGGACGGCGGGGGCGGCGCCGACACGCTCGCCGGCGGCGACGGCGATGACGTCCTCCGCGGCGGAGGCGGCGACGACGACCTCTCCGGCGGCGATGGGGACGACTGGCTCGACGGCGGCCTGCGAAGCGACCTGATCGCGGGCGGAAACGGGACGGACACCGCCGACTACGGCGGCCGGCGCCTCGGGGTCACCGCCTCGCTCGACGCCCGCCGAAACGACGGCATGCGAGGTGACGAACGTCCCGACGGCCGGCGCGACTGGATCCGCCGCGACGTCGAGAACCTGCGCGGCGGTTTGGGTAACGACACCCTCAAGGGCAACAACCAGCGCAACCGGCTGATCGGCGGACCCGGTGCCGACCGCCTCTATGGCCTCGACGGCGAGGACATGATCTCGGCCCGTGACCGCGGGCGCGACGAGGTCCACGGCGGCCCGGGAACGGACACGGCGCGGGTCGACCCGCGGCGCGACCGGGTCCGCTTCGTCGAGCGCCTGACCTAGCCGGTCGCACGTTGCGCTACCGCTCGCTTGGCCGGACCGGGGTTCGGGTTTCGGAGCTGACGCTCGGGACGATGACGTTCGGATCCGGGCTCGAGGACGTCAGCGGGGTCGACCAGAAGGGCGCGAAGGAGCTTGTCGCCCGCGCCCTCGAGGCCGGCGTGAACTCATTCGACACGGCCGACATCTACTCGTCCGGCGAGTCGGAGGAGCTTCTCGGCCGGGCGCTCGGCTCGCGCCGCGACGAGGTGATGGTGGCCACGAAAGCGGGGATCCGCTTCGGCGAGGGACCGGGCGAGGCGGGCTCCGGCCGCGGCCATCTCACCCGCCAGCTCGAGGGAAGCCTCCGGCGCCTCGGGACGGACTGGGTCGATCTCTTCTACGTCCACGTGTTCGACGAGACCGTCGACCCCGAGGAGCTCGGCGCGACGCTCGACGACTTCGTGCAGTCGGGCAAGGCCCGGCACGTCGCCGCGTCCAACTTCCCCGCGTGGCGCCTGATGCAGGCGCTCGCTCTGAGCGACAACCGAGGCTGGGCCCGCTACGTCGCGTACCAGGCCCTCTGGAACCCGCTGGCGCGCGACGTCGAGGACGAGCTCGTCCCGCTCTGCCGCGACCAGGAAGTCGCGCTGTTTTCCTGGAGCCCGCTCGCCGGAGGCCTCCTCTCCGGGAAGTACCGGCGCGGGGCCGAGCGGCCGGCCGGCGCCCGGGTCAGCGATCCGGCGAGCGAGTGGTCCGGAGTCGACCAGGAGCTGGCCTTCGACGTCGTCGAGGTGCTTGACCTGATCGCGTCGGCGCATGGAGCGACGGTTGCGCAGGTCGCCCTCGCCTGGCAACTGGCGCGGCCGTGGCTGACGTCGATCGTCCTGGGAGCCCGAACCCCCGCCCAACTCGAGGACAACCTGGGCGCGGCGAACCTCGAACTCACGGAGGAGGAGGTAGGGCGGATCGACGCGGCCGCGCCGGCTCCGCGCCGCTGGCCGGCCTGGCACATCGCCGTCGAAGCCGAGCAGCGCGATCTAGCGAACTAGCTCGATTCCCTCGTCCGCCAAGTCGCGGACACCACCGTCCGTGACGTGGATGACGTCCGAAAGGCCGGCTCGCTTGAGGAGCGATGCCGCGATCGCGCTTCGGTTTCCGGTCGAACAGGCGACGGCGAACGGCTTGCCGCTCGCGCGAAGCCCCTCCTGCACACCATCGCGCAGGTCGTAGTAGGGGACGTGCACCGACCCGGCGACATGACCGGCCTTCCACTCGTCGTCGTCCCGCACGTCGAGAAGGAGAACGTCGCCCCTCGCCAGCCGCGAGGCCAGCCCAGCCGGATCGAGCGCCGGCGTTGTGCCTACATCCAACCCGGCGTCACGCCAAGCGGGAACGCCGCCCGCGAGGAAGCCGGCGAGCCGTCGGAAGCCGACCGCCTCGAGGAGACGGCCGAGGCGTCGCGCCTCCTCGTCCGTCGCAGCAACGAGCAAGACGTCCTGCTCGGGGTCGACTACCCACGCCGCCCGGGTGCCGACCGCCGCGCGGATCATCGTCACGTTCACCGAGCTCGGGACATGGCCTGCGTCGAACTCGCGCGGCTCCCGGCCGTCGATCACCACCACGCCCGAGTCCATCAACCCGCTCAAGCGCGCGGGCGCGAGAGGGGCGACCTCCGCCGCCTCGGTGAGGAGCGGGCCGCGGTTCAGCTCTACGATCCGCCTGAAGTTCGGGGGCTGCGGTGCGAGTTGCTCCGTCAGGCGACGAACGAAATCTGCCTCGTTGGAGATCGTCGCGAAGCGGTTGTAGCGCCGTTCGAAGCCGACGGTCGAGACGGGTTTTTGGCTCATCCCCGCGCCCCCACAGAGCGATCCGCCGACGTGGCCGGGCCAGATCTCGGCGAAGTCATCGAGCGCGAGCAGCCGGCGGAGCGAGCCGAAGAGCTCGTGCGCGCCCTCCTCCGGATCGATCGCCAGGTCGGGCCGCGCGAGGTCGCCGACGAAGAGAGAGTCGCCGGTCACGACGATCCACGGCGCGTTGGCCCGCTCGCCGTCGGAGACGACATAGGCGGTGTGCTCGGGGCGGTGCCCCGGCGTCGCGAGCGCCATGATCCGCGCCTTGCCGAAGGCGACGACGTCGCCGTCCGCGAGCGGCTCGTGCTCGTAGGCGACCTCCGCGTCGCGCGAGATGTGGATGGTCGCCCCCGTCGCAGCCGCCAGCCGGCCGTGGCCCGAGACATGGTCGGCGTGATTGTGCGTCTCGAGGACGTGCGTGAACCGGAGACTCTGGTCCCGCGCGAGCGCGAGGTAGTCCTCGATCTCCCATTTCGGGTCGATCACGGCTGCCTCGCCGCCACACGCGACGACGTACGAGGCGCAACCGAGATCGTCATGCATGACCTGACGGAAGAACATTCGGGCGAGGATGATACGGCCGTGCGTATTGACCGGAGGGAGCTCGCTGGGGCCGTCGCCGACGTCGGAGTCCTGGTGCCGATCGCCGCTGCTCTGATCGTGGGGAACGGGCTCTCGCCCACGGCCGTGCTCCTGCCGCCCGCGCTCCTCTACCTGGCCAATGCGTGGATCTACGGCCTGCCCCTCCCCGCGCAGCCGCTCAAGGCCTTCGGCGCAATCGCCATCGCGGAGGGCCTCGGCGCCGATGAGATCGCCGCTGGCGCGCTCCTGATCGGGAGCATTTTCCTCGTCGCCGGCCGACTCGGTCTCCTCGACCGCGCAGCCCGGGCCTTCCCGCGGGCGCTCATCCGAGGCGTGCAGCTCACCGTCGGGCTCCTCTTCCTGAAGATCGCGTGGGGACTCGTCACCGATCCGCCGAGAGCCTTCGCCGAGCACGCGATCCCGCCCGCGTGGGCTGTCGCCCTCGGGCTGGGAACCGTGGCCTTTGCGCTCGCCCTCAAGCGCCAGGGGGCCGCTCTCGGTCTCGTGGCCGTCGGCGGTGTCGTGGCACTCGTCCTGGCGGCTCGGGAAGTGACGTTCGGGCCGTCGGCGCTCGCGCTCCCACACGTTGACCTCGAAACCCTCGCGGTTGCCTTCACCGTGCTCGTCCTCCCGCAGGCGCCGCTCTCCTTCGCGAACTCAATCCTGGCCACAACGGACGCGGCTCGCACCTACTTTCCGGAGCGGGGCGAGCGGGTGCGGCCACGCGGGCTCGCCACGACCTACGGATTCGCCAACCTCTTCGCCGGCGGAATCAGCGGGATGCCGGTCTGCCACGGGGCAGGCGGGCTCACCGCCCACGTGTCGTTCGGTGCCAGGACCGGCGGCGCTCCGCTCGCGATGGGGGTCGCGCTCCTCATGCTCGCGCTCGGCCTCGGCTCGGGCCTCGGCGCGCTGCTCGGCGCCTTCCCGCTCCCGATCCTCGCGGCGCTCCTCGCGACGGCGGGCCTGCTGCACATCGGTCTCCTGCGAGATCTCAATGGGGCGCGCTCCTGGGCACTCGCGCTCGTGGTCGGCTTCATCGGGTTCACCTTCGACCTCGCGCTCGCGCTCGTGGTCGGACTCGCGCTCTGGTGGATCCCGGTGACGGCGCGCCGCGTGGTCGCTGCGCGCGTCTAGGCCCTCCGATTAGAGCGCGCCGCCGGCGGCAGGCGGTGCCGATGCGGACTCGCCTGCATCGCCGACCTGGTTTCTGGCCAGGTGCTCCTCGGCCAGGAGGATGTTCGAGGCGTTCGCCCGCTCGACGAGGGCGAGGAGGTCGGACATGCTCGCCACCTCCTCACGCTGCTCCTGCAGGAACCAGTGGAGGAACTGCTCGCCGACGAGGTCGCCCTCGTCTCGCGCGACCCGGGCGAGCTCCACGATCTGCGCCGTGACCTGCCGCTCCTGCTCGAGCGCGACCGCTACCGGGGCGACCACATCGGAGAAGTTCGTGCGCGGCTCGGCGACCCCCGGGATCAGCGCCCGCTCGCCGGCGTCCAGGAGGTACTGGACGATCATCATCGCGTGATTTCGCTCCTCGAGCGCCTGCCGGTAGAAGTGCGCGGCGAGCTGAGGCAGCGTCTCGGCGTCGTAGTGGACGGCGATCGCGACGTACTGCTGCGAGGCCGCGAGCTCGTGCCCGACCTGCTCGTTCAGCGCCTCCGTGAAGCGGCTCACGCCGGGATCCTAGAAATCCCCGCCGCCGAAGTCGCCTCCGCCGCCTCCGAAGTCACCGCCTCCGAAGTCACCGAAGTCGCCTCCGCCGAAGTCGCCCGAGTCCCCGTCGCCCCCGCCCGAGTCACCGGAGCCGCCGGAGTCGCCGTACATCGGCCCCGAGAAGGCGCCGCCGAGCATCGAGCCGAGCAAGAGGCCCGGGAAGAGGCCGCCGAACCCACCGAAGAAGCCGCCCGCCCAGGGGCCGTAGGCAGGGCCCGCGTTCCAGTACGGGGTCGACCGCCCGCCGACCATGACCTCGCGCGCTTCAGGCTCCTCGCCGCGCTCGACCCGCTGCGCGTCCGCCTCACACGCCGGCACCTGCCGGGGCTCGCCGTACGGGGGTGACCACTCGACCTGGCGGGCCGAGGGCCCGTGGCGCGGATCGAAGAAGCAGGGCGGCGTCCGCTCGGGCGGCTCGTTGCCCGCGAGCCGCGCCTTGGCGGAGGCGATCGCGTAGCGGCCCTCCTCGACCGAGGCGCTGACCTCCTCGAGGTCGCGCGCGTCCCGGGCTCGGTCGAGCGCCCCGTCGGCGCGCTCGTACATCGTCAGCGCGGTCTCGTAGTCGGTCCTCGCCTCGGCCGTGACACCAGGCATCTCGACGTCGAGGTCGAGCTCGCGGATGCCTTCACCGAGCAGGACGAGATCGTCCCGGGCGGTCTCCTTGACCTCGGCGAGCTGGGCGTCCTCCGCGCGGCGGCGCTTACGCCGGCGAAAGAGGAAGAACCCGGCCCCACCGATCGCGAGGATGGGAATCAGGTAGGTGCCCGCGCTTCGGCCACCGCCGTCGCCCGAGTCCGCCGCGGGCTCGGTGGCCCCGCCTGCTCGGGCCTCGCCGACGAGGTCGACGAACGCCAGGAGGGTCGGCGCGACCCCCTCCTTCCGGTGATCCGTGAAGGCCTGGGTGGCGAGCTCCCCCGCGTCTCCGGCGGGAAGCTCCGAGCTCGCGGCGCGGAAGGAGTTCCCGACCACAACCGCATACGTGCCGTTCTCTCCCATCGCCCTGATCAGGTCTTCGAGCACCCCGTCGGCCGAGCCACCCGACTCGTCGGCGGCTCTGGCCGGAAGGACGGCGAGGTAGAGCGGTCCCGCATCCGCCTCGCTGATCCGTTGACCGAGGCGCTCCGCTTCCGTGTCCGTGATCGCCCGCTCGGCGTCGGGGTCGACGTAGACAGGAGCGTCACCGAGAGCCTCGGCGGCACGGTCGACGAGCGGACCGGCCTCCGCTGCAGGCGCTGCGAGAAGCGCGAAGGAGAGAGCGGCGAGGAGGGTGGCGGTGCGCATGGGCGAGCGGTGGGTGGGCTAGAGCGGC
>Ga0136614_10002087_pt1 | contig 12251 bp, 16 predicted proteins | sample AntDrymUQ2792106_2_FD_106643 | JGI IMG/M metagenome (GOLD analysis project Ga0136614, IMG submission 106643) | Polar desert sand microbial communities from Dry Valleys, Antarctica - metaG UQ279 (21.06) | ecosystem: Environmental > Terrestrial > Soil > Desert | place: Antarctica: Dry Valley...
GATTCAAGCCGCTCGGTGAGAGGGCGTTGGTAAAGCTCGTGGAGCGCGAGCAGACGACGGAGTCGGGCATCGTGCTCCCGGACACGGCCAAAGAGAGGCCGCAGACGGCCGAGGTTGTCGCGGTCGGTCAGTTCGAGAACGGTGTCCAGGTCGGTGAGGGCGACGTCATCGTCTTCGCCAAGTACTCGGGGACCGAGATCACGCTAGACGGCGAGGATTACATGATCCTCGACGGCGACGACATCCTCGGGGTAGTCGAGAGCTAGCCCGGGAGGCACGGGGAAAACCCCGCCCGTGGCCCTTCGCGCCGGGCATTCCTTGGAGGATGCCCGGCGCGCTATCTTTTGGCGGCTACCCGGAGTCTCTATGCTTTCTGCCGTGTGCTCTTGCCCGACAAAACCATTCGAAGGGTCCTTCTAAGTCATGCGTGCGCTGCGCAAGGGAGATAGGGGGCGGGAGGTCGAGGACCTCCAGACCAGGCTCCTGGCCCTGGGATTCGACCTGGGCAACCGGGGGATGGACCGCGTCTTCGGACCCTCGACGGAGCTGGCGGTAAGAGCCTTTCAGCAGGAGATGGGCATCCTCGCGGACGGGGTGGTAGGCGAGCTCACGTGGAATGAGGTCGTCGAGGCCGACTACAGGCCGGGTGGACGCCTGATCTACGTGCGCCAGCCCCCGTTCAGGGGCGCCGACGTCACGGAGCTCCAACGGATGCTCAACGACCTGGGCTTCGACCCCGGAGCCGTGAACGGCCTGTTCGACGAGCGCACCGCCCGCGCCACGGAGGAGTTCCAGCGCAACGCCGGCCTCACGGAGGACGGCGCCGTTGACGACGAGGTCTTCAAGGTCCTGAGAACCTACGCTACCCAAACCCTGGGTACCCACCAGTTCCCGGACAAGAACGGAGGCTACTTCCCCGAAGACCTCTTCTCCGGCACGATCGTGGTGGACGCCGCCCACGGCGGTCGGGACAAGGGCTACGTCTGCCCGGGAGCCCCTGGCCTTACGGAGGCCGACCTGAACCTCGCCGTGGCCCAGGAACTCGCCCAGATACTGCCGGCCCGCGAGGTTCTCCTCACCCGCAGCGGCGACGAGGAGGTTTCGAACTCCGACCGCGCGTACCTCGCCAACTCCTCGGCGGCGAAGATGGTCATCTCCATCCACCACGCTCACCACCGAACGCAGGGGGCCGAGGGCACGGCCTCTTTCTACTTCAGCCGTCTCGGCTATCAGTCGCACCGGGGCCGCATGGCGGCGGCCTACGTTCAGAAGGGTGTCAGCCAGGTTCTGGAGACGCTCGACATCGGCGAGTTCGGGCGCTCCTACGACATCCTGCGCGAGACCAACATCCCGGCCGTCGTGCTGGAGCCCCTGTACCTGACCAACCCTCGCGAACTCGAGATCGCCTCGGATCCCTACTATCCCGCCACCGTGGCCGAGGCCATAGCCGGCGCGCTCGAACTGTACGCGGGCCGGGACGCGGCTTTTATAGCGGTTTAGTAAGTGGTGAGGTAGCGAGTCGGGAAAATACTACTCATACCAGTTAGCTATTGGCCGACCTTCATCCCTGCGGAACGCTCTAGGAGACGATCTACGTAGGCCTCCAGCTTCGGCCGTCCCGGCGGGGCGCCAAACATCCGCTTCCAGACGAACATCGAACCGATCATGACGTCGGCGGCGGTGAACCAGTCGCCAAACAGGTAAGCCCCGTCGCCCAGCTCGCCTTCGATCACGTCCTCGACCGTCTCGAAATCCGTCCAGCCCTGCTGGGGCGTCGGAGCCTCCGTACCCATCAGCCTGTCGCCCATGGCGGGTTCGAGTTGGGAGGTCGAGTAGACCATCAACGAGAGGTAGCGGCCGCGCTCCGGTGCGCCGATTTTCGGAGCGAGGTTGGCTTCCGGAAACTTATCGCCGAGATAGAGGCAGATCGCTGCGGTCTCGAAGATCCTCGAGTCACCATCGACAAGGGCGGGCAGCTTGCCGGCCGGGTTGATCTCAAGAAACTCCGGCGCCTTGTGCTCGCTCTTTTCGAAGTCGATGTCAACGATCTCATAGTCCGCATCGCACTCGTCGAGCATCCATTTGGCTATCGCCGCGCGACTCCAGGGGTTGTAGTACAGCTTCATCGCATCACCTCGCATTAGACACCTTAGTGCGTAGAAGACTACGGACTCTCATCCGCGTTTCAAGAGTTGTTTTAGATCCTTCAGGTTGCGGGCATTCAGAACGTCGCCGGCCTCGAGCCAACCCCGACAAGCTTGTCCAACGCCCGACCTGATGTTGTCCTGCTCGGAGGCGCTGCGCGTCGGGAGTCGCCAAAGGGCTCGACCTGGAGTCTAACCAACGAGGGAGTAGCCAACCGATTCTTTGGAGAGGACGATACGCAGTGGTAGCCGCCGCTGCGCTTTCTCTTGCCCTTGCTGACAGCCGATGACTGACTGCTATAATAGGCGCGCAGTCGGGACGTAGCGCAGCCTGGTAGCGCGCCTCGTTCGGGACGAGGAGGTCGGAGGTTCAAATCCTCTCGTCCCGACTGATCGGGGGGCAACAAACTCCTCTTCACGCGGCTTTATCGCACCCTTTGGCACAACCCGACTGCTAACGAGACCGATTAACCAGGGCCAAAACCTTCCGCTTCATTACGTTTCCAGCCGTAGGAACTTCATCAGCCTGTCAAATGCGGGAGTTACCGTGTAGTAATCACCTGCTCCGTGCTCTTGGGACACTATCCAAAAGCCGCCTCCGTCGTTACCAGAGGTCACCCGACGTACCAACCCCGTAGAACCGAGCCTATCCAGGGCTAACTGCAGGTCCGACCTATCTATTCCTACTGTGGTGCATGTCTCTACTTGCCATGCGTCCCACGGTGCCTCGCGGATTTCGGGGCGTCCTTTGTGCATCAGTCGTGCGACCGTCAGTTCTTGAGGCGTCAAGTCGGAGATGAGATAAAGATACTCTTCGGGTGAGTAGTTCGTCTGCTCGCGGTTCACGACCGCTCCTCTGAGTACCCTTGCAATAAAATCACGCTTCTCTTCACTCCTCGTTCTGCGGGATTCGTCCAGCGCCTTAACGAGAAGGTCGAAGCCCTTTGGGGTATCAAAGTAGTCCTTCTTGATTGCCCGCTCGTCGAGAGCTTCCAAGTGCCCCGAAAGTTGTTGAAACAGCCTTCTGTTTCGTTCTTGCGCAATCTCCTGCCCGATGCCCGTAATCACTTGCGTTATGGACCCACCAACGTACGGTATTGCGGTTATGGCAGCCAGTAGATAGGGGTCTTGGTTGAGGCGCTCGATCGCTGCTTCTACCTTTGAAGGGTGTTTCTCTTCTTTCATGTGAGCCCCTCATTCGTCATCCTACTCTGCCACGACGATTGTACGCTGCAGCGTGTAGTCTCAACACAGCTTACTGTGGATTAGTCGGGTAGGGCAGAAGATAAACCTTGGTGCGGGTAGGATGAGGTCATGGCAGAGCTACGCAAGACAGGGGAGAGCCAATACGAGGTACTGGTAGGCGGGCAGATTATAGGGCAAGTGTGGAACTGGCACGGTAGCTGGTCAGCACAGGTAGGGGGCGAGACCTACCACGGTCATAAGAGTCGGAAGCAAGCCGTAGAACGAGTGGAGCGGATTCACCAACTCACCAAGTAGCGGCTTTCTTAGAGCCCGACCTCTTCTGCCTCTTCTATCAGCCCGGTCCAGTCTTCGTAGAGCCCTTCGAGGAGGCTCTTTAGCTGGCGGTGCTCGGTTACTACCTTGCGGGAACGCTCGCCGTCGGCGTAGAGTTCGGAGGTGGCGAGATCTTTTTCGAGGCGGGCGATGCGGCGTTCGGTCGCGTCGATCTCGCCCTCTACGGCCACGAGCCGCGTGGCGACGACGTTCTGCTTGCTGTCGAGTCCGGGCCTGACCCGGCGACGAGGCGCCCTACGACCTCCACCTCCTCGACCGCCTTCTCTTACGTCCAGGCGTCGGTGTGCCCGGTAGTAGTCGTAGCCACCGAGGTAATTCGTGAGCTTCCCTTTCTCCAACTCCACCACGCGGGTGGCGAGCTTGCGCAAGAAGTAGCGGTCGTGGGAGATGAAGAAGAGTGTGCCCCGGTAGTCGAGGAGGGCGTCTTCTAGAGCCTCGCGGGCGGGGATGTCGAGGTTGTTCGTTGGCTCGTCCAGCAGGAGCAGGTTGGCGCCGCTCACCACGATCTCCGCGAGCGAGAGCCGGTTCTGCTCGCCCCCCGAGAGCGCCGAGACCTTTTTGAAGACGTCGTCGCCGGAGAAGAGGAAGGCGCCGAGCAGCTCCCGGGTCTCCGGCGCGTCAAAGCCGGTCGCGTTCATCGCCTCTTCGAGGACGGTCTTGTTCGGGTCGAGGCGGGCGAGTTGCTGGTCCTGGTAGGCCAGAGCGACGTTGTTGCCGAGGCGGACGCTGCCGACCTGTTCTACGAGCTCTCCGGCGGCCAGGCGCATTATCGTACTCTTGCCGGTGCCGTTGGGGCCGAGGAGCGCCACCCTCTCCCGGCGCTCGACGACGAGCTCGAGGTCGTTCAGGAGCGGTTCGTCGCCTTCGTGGCCGTAGGAGACGTTCTCCATCTCCAGCACCACCCTGCCGGCCCGCGAGGTCTCGCCGCCGAGGTCCACCTTCATGTTCTTCTTGCCGTTGTTCGGGCCTTCGACCTTCTCCATACGGTCGAGGAGCTTCTGCTTGCTCTTTGCCTGACGGGCCTTCGTGGCCTTTGCCCGGTTCTTCTCGATAAAGCGTTCGAGCTGCTCGCGGCGCTCGGTGTTCGCCTTCGCCCTCCTCGCGAGCTGCTCGTCGCGGGCCTTCTTCTCGGCGACGTACTTCGTGTAGTTACCCGGGTAGCGGGCGAGTTTCCCGTCGTCGAGTTCCAGGATGGAGCCCGCGACGGCGTCTAAAAAGTAGCGGTCATGCGAGACTACGACGACGGCGCTCTTCGCGTTCTTTACGAAGTTCTCCAGCCACTCGATGCCGCGCAGGTCCAGGTGGTTCGTCGGCTCGTCGAGGAGGACGAGCTCTGGCTCCGAGAGCAGCAGCCTCGCCAGCGCGATGCGGCTCTGTTCGCCGCCGGAGAAGGAGCTTACGGGACGCTTCCAGTCCTCCGGGTCGAAGCCCAAAGAAGAGAGGGCGGAGGCCGCTCGCGCCCGGTACTCGTAGCCGCCGTCCCGGTCGAACTCCGCCTGCAGCCGGCCGTATCGCTCAAGGAGATTGGGCGAGGGGTTCTCGGAGAGCTGTGCTTCGAGGGCTTTCAGTTCCCCTTCACGCCGGATCAGGGCCTCGAACGCCGAGAGCATCTCCTCCTCCACCGAACGCTCGGTCCCCAGGTAGAGGCTCTGCTCGGTCATCCCGACCTTCGCCCCGCCCACGAGCTCGACGTTACCGCCGTCCGGCTCCGAGTTGCCCGAGAGGACGTTCAGCAGCGTGGTTTTGCCGGCGCCGTTGCGGCCGACCAGACCGATCTTCTCGCCCGCCTCGACCGCGAGCGAAGCCTCGGAGAGGATCTTGAGATCCCCCCCGTGGTACTTGACGATTTCCCTTGCTATAAGCACCTTCATGCCGATGAAATTCCCACCTTAGAGAAACTCATTACGTCTCCACTTATCTCGAACGAACCGTCGGGTTCCAGACGCGCTTCCATCCCGATCATTCTATACACCCGGTGGCGTTCTTCTGAGGCCAGGGTGTCGATCGCTTCGGGCAGAAGACCGGCGTGGCTTTCCAGCAGGCTGTCTCTGTCGCGCTCCAGGTGCGCCAGGCGCTCCGTGCGATGCCGCAAGGCGCGCAGCTCCCGCTCAGCCGTCTCGCGGGTGTCTTCGAGGGCAGCTAACCGCGTCTTCAACTCCTCAAAGTTTATCAGCCTTTCGGCGGCCATCTCCTGACAACGGGCACGTTTGCGGCCCGCTTCCGAGATCTCCGCCAACCATCTCTCCAATGCCAAGGCCGATAGACGGCGTGCTGATTGTGAATCTCTAGCGTCGGCGACGGAGGAAGAAAGAGGCGTGAGGAATAGGGTTGGAGGTAGTCGAAAAGCGTCACCGCTCCGGAGCTCTCGGTCCTTTGCTATGACACTTCGGAGGTCCGGGCACGAAAGGGGGCCGGGCTGTTAGCAGCCCCGGCCCCACGCTGGCGCGAAGGCGATAACCCTAGTCGAGATCCAAGACGTCCAAGACATCGACGTAGTAGTAGAGGAAGGGGTCGCCGAAGAAAGCTACGTCCTCATCGACGTCTATGTCGACGTCGTAACGGTCTTCGAGGTTATCGATTCGCTCGTCGACCCGGTCTTCGTAATTGTCGATCCGGTTTTCGACGCGCTCTTCGAGGCGTTCCCCCCTCCCGTCGTCCGCCATGGCGGGTACGGCCATCACGACCGACATCGCCATCATCGCGGCTACCACAACTACCAACTTGATGCGCTTCATCACGCAACCTCCTTTTGTCATCGCGACCCCCAACGGGTCGCCATTACCGAGACTCTATCCGGTGCGGGGGTGCTCGTAAATGGGATATTCGTCCTACCCCGAGCCGGGACATGTCCCGGGTGACCGTGGGACGTATTCCCCATGTACGGGAGACCTCCCGGGGGATAGGGTCATAGTAGAAGCACCCGATAAGAAACGACGAAAGGAGAAAGACATGAGAAGGCTGGCTTCGTTGCTAGTGGTCGTAGGGGCTGTGCTGGCGCTGGGGGCCGGCGCGGCGCAGGCCTGCGCTTGCGGTCCGCCACCACCCCTGACCATGACGGCCAATCCCGACGCGGTGGCTGTGGGAGAACCGGTAACCTTTACCATCACGAAGACCAACTTGCTGCCTTCCGACCTCGAGTGGAGCGTCAGGGATCACCTGCCGGAGAGCATGGAGTTCGTCTCGGCGACTCCGAGCCAGGGATCGTGTGCCCTACCGGAGGGCCCGAACGTCGTCCAGTGCGACCTGGGGATCATTCCGTCCGGGGGCCAGGCCACCATGGACATAACCGCGACCCCGACGGCGCCGGGGGAGATAACCAACTACGCAGCAGACAACGGGGAGAACGAGGCCTCGGCGACCGTCATGGTGGAGTAGATCTTTCTTGCGACCGTGGTATATCCGGCCGAATCGAAAGCCCGGCCGAGTCGGGGCCTAGCGACGAGCTGGGCTCCGGCCTTTCTCGTGGCCCGCGGGCTTCGAACTCTGGCGGGGCGGCCCGCGCCGCGCCTCCTTTCTCTATACTCTGATCACTTCTACCCGCCCCGGCCCAGTGTCGGCAGGCGCGAACACCCGGAACCGGAAGGATGTGTTTGCGGATTGGGAGTTTGATGCCTCACGGATTTTATCGGGAGGACCCGCTTTCGCCGGAAGAACGCGAGGCGTACGATGGAGATCTCATCTCCTTCTGCGACCGCGAGCTGGACCTCCTCGGCGACATCGAGGGCCTCGCCGTCCTCTACGCCGGGGGCTCTTCACCGCTCTGGCTCGAAGGCCTCAGCCAGCGCATCGGCAGAACGGGTACCCTCGTCGCCCTCGAAGCGGACACCGAACTCGTCGAAGAGGGCCGGGAGCTCTTGCTGGATGCCGACCTCGTCGCACCGGTCCGGATCGTCGCCGGCGACGTGTTTTGTCCTCCGTTTGAGAGGAATACGTTCGATCTTGCCTACTCCGCCGGGTTCTTCCACGAGCTAGACGTGCGCGAGAGGAGTGCAGAAGTAGCGCTCGCCGCCCTCGCCTCCGTCATCAGGACTGGCGGGCGGGTCGCAACGAGCGACTTCGTGGACTCCGTGCTCGCGGTACAGCTCGAAGACGAGGAGCTTCAGCGCGAGCTGGCGCAGGAGCTTTCGGGCGCCGAACTCTACGGCATAGGCCCGCCGGAGCGCCTCATCGCGCTCCACGAGGCGCTGCTCGAGGACGTGCGGTGGCAGCTCTCACCTCCACACCCCGTCAGATACCTCGACAAGGTCGTCCTCGCCGAAGAAGAATCCGAGGAGCTACGGCGTCTTCCGGTAGGAGCGAGAAGGAGGCTGCTCGAGCGCCACAGAGCGCTTCGGGAGCGTATCCAGCATGAAGGCTACACCCGCCCGGCCACCCTATACGTCGAGGGGCGGGTGAGTCGTTAGACTGATTCCGGCAGATTCTTCGCCGTCACCTCGAGAAACGAACCAGCTGTCATGATCGCCGAAGGCGTTCTCAACACAGGGACCGTGCAATTCGCCGACGCTAGCGCCGCTCTACGCCTCCGGTTCTTGGGTCGAACGCCACAATACATCTCCCTGACTGTTGCATTTTTTGTTGCTACTGACTAACATTCCGCTCGTCGCGAATGTCTTGAGAAAGGGGAGTTCGATGTTTTCGTCAAACCTTGTCCGGGTGGGAGGGTTGGCAGCGGTAACGGCCGGCGCGCTGTTGCTGATCCTCGACCTATGGGGCCTGGTGCTGGAGCTGCTCGGCGCTTACCCCGAGAACTTCAGCGAAGAGGCCCTGACCACCACCTACGCGCTTCAGTCTGCGTTGTAGCTGATCGGCGCACTGCTGCTCCTGGTGGCGGTAGTCGGCTTACACGCTCGCCAGTCGGAGGCCGCGGGTGCTTTGGGACTTGTCGGCTTCCTCGCGGCCCTCATCGGTACGGGGTTGCTCGTGGGCTTCTTCTGGACCAATGCCTTCATCCCACCAGCTCTGGCCGTCGAGGCTCCCGCTGTCCTGGACAACGAGCCCACAGGGTCGCTGGCCTTCGGGTTCATCCTCTCGACCACAGTAGTTGGCCTGGGCTGGGCGCTCTTCGGGGTGAGCATGCTCAGGGCGCGGGTCTACCCGCGCGTCGCGGCCATACTACTCATAATCGGCGCCTTGCTAGTCATCGTGCCGCTACCTGCTACCGGCTTTGTGATCGACGCGGCCCTCATCTGGCTGGGCGTGATCTCCTTGAGGGAAGGACGTGCTCCCTCCGCCGAGCGGGTCGGGGCCGAAGCCCAACCGCGGATGCAGTAGTTGCTACACGAAGAGAGGGCCGAAGACTGCGCAGTCTCCGGCCCCCTCTTCGCATCGAACGGTAACCCGTACTGGCCCCTCCGAGCTACCTCTCAAGAACGATTGTCACGGGACCGTAGTTAAGCAGCTCCACGTTCATCATCGCCCCGAAGGAGCCGGTCTCTACGGACCGAATGCCCGTCGCGCGTAGTTTCTCGCAGAAGTAGTCGAAGAGGGGCTCGGCCTCATCAGGTGGGGCGGCGCCAACGAAGCTGGGGCGTTTGCCCTTGCGGGTGTCGGCGAGGAGGGTGAACTGCGAGACGGCGAGGACCTCGCCCCCAGCCTGCCGGACGTCGAGGTTCATCTTGTCCTCGGCATCGGCGAAGACGCGCAGGCCCGCGACCTTCTCGGCGAGCCAGTCGGCCGTCGCCTCCCCGTCCCCCTTCGCGACCCCGACGAGAAGCAGGAGGCCGGGGCCTATCCCGGAGATCCTCTCGCCGCCCACGGAGACGGAGGCGTTCTTTACGCGCTGGAGCACTACCTTCAGGGTGTCTCCCGGAGGGGTTTACGACCGCCGTAGCCGGCCTGTATCTCGTGCCAGTAGCCGATTCGCTCCTCGGGCGGGTGCCAGCAGAGGAAGACGATGCGGCCGTCCTTTTCGTGCGGGAAGTCGAGGAGTCCCATGTCCAGGTCTTTGAGGAAGACGCCGAGCGCGCGGATGCGTTCGATCTCCAGGTAGAGGTTGTATGCCTCGACGCCGTACTCGGAGCCCACGCGCCCGCCGCCGTTGGAGAAGGAGGACTGCAGGATGGGGTCCAGTTGCGGGGCCTTCTCGCGCATCCGGTCGCGGTGGACGGCGATGTCGCGGAGGAGCTCTTCGAGCTTGGGTAGGAGGGCGTTCGCTTCCTCGACGGTGAAGAGCCTGGAGAAGGGGGGCTCCACGTTTCGGGTTGCCTCTAGCGGCCGTACGCCAGCCGGTCGGCGAGCATACCCGGGAGGCCGGCGGCCCGGATCTTATCCTGGGCCTTCTCCACGTCGTATTCGACGAAGCGGTAGGCGACCCGGGGTCCTTCCTGCGCGTCTTCGGCGAGGACGTAGGAGGCGAAGGTGTCGCCGTCTCTGGGCTGCCCGACGGAGCCCGGGTTGACGAGATAAGGCCCGCCCGTCAGGTCCAGGACGTCGTGGGAGCCGGGAGAGGGGCCGTTGGGGGAGGGGGCGACGGTCTTTACGTGTGTGTGCCCGAAGAAGCAGACCCGAACGTCCGGATACTCCGCCTCCAGAACGGCCAGGTTCTCCCGCGCTACCGCCCCGTTTATTATGTACTCGTCCGGGTCGCGGACGGAGCCGTGCACGAAGAGCGTCCTCTCCTCGTGCAACGTGCGCGGCCGCGTGCGCAAGAAGTCGGCGTTCTCCCCGTTCAGCTGCTCCCTGGTCCACCCGATGGCCGCCGCGGCGACCGGGTTGAACCAGGCCAGGTCCGTGGAAAGGTCCGTCACCGCGAGGTCGTGGTTCCCGGAGATGACCGGCATCCCGTATGAGCGCACCAGGTCGCAACACTCGTTCGGGCTCGCCCCGTACCCGATCACGTCTCCGAGGCAGTAGATCCCCCCGATCCCGTCGGGCACGTCCGCGAGGACGGCCTCGAGGGCCTCGAGGTTGCCGTGGATGTCCGAGATGACCGCGTACATATCCGGTGCAGCGTAGTATAGACCCCAGCCTGCCGGCTTTCAGCCTGCGCTTTGGTTGCTCGCCGACGGTCGGCGGATGAATGCCTCTACGTTGAAGGGGTGTGGGCCTTGCGATAGTATTAGCAGGCGGTTCCATTTCCGCGGGCCTGTAGCTCAGGGGATAGAGCAACGGTTTCCGGTGCCGTGTGTCGGAGGTTCGAATCCTTCCAGGCCCGCTCTTTTGCTCTACCAATCGGTCGGAACGCTGGCTCCTTCGGGCGGCGAGGGAGATAAGTTCGATGCCCTCTACGTCTTGGCCGGCACCACGAGGATGCGTCAGGGCGAGCTTCTCGGCTTGAAATGGGATGACATCGACCTCGACGAGGGAACCTTGAGGGTGAGGCGTAGCCCCATGCGGTAAATCCTACCGAGCGTACCGGCAGGGTCGAGGGCGCCTCCTATCTCTCCTGCCGTCTGTTTGTGGCCTGCCTTGCAAGGGTAATCCGGCTCCTGTAAGGGCATCCCACCACGACCGAACTCAGGAGACCCCATGAGCAACACGACCCTGTTGGTGATCGTCCTGGTAGCGGTGGCCGTGGTCGCCGTGCTCCTCGTGGCCTTCTTCGTCTACCGCCGACGGCGGGGGCAGAGGCAGCAGCAAGAGCGGCAAGAACAGGCACGCCAGGAGTACGGCTCCGAGTACGAGCGCCTCGTAGAGGAACGTGGCTCGGAAGAGGAGGCGGAACGGGAGCTCAGGGAACGCCGGGAGAGGGTGGAGGGCGAGGTCCGCCCCCTCTCCGAGGAGAGCCGGAAACGCTACGACGAGCGGTGGCAGCGGGTCGAGCGGACCTTCGTAGACGACCCTGGGTCGTCTTTGAACGAGGCTGACCGGGTGGTTGAGGAGATCCTCGTCGAGTGCAACTTCCCTACGGATTCCCGGCAGGAGGCGAGCGAGGGAGTTGGTGCTATGCACCCGGGAGTCGTCGAGGACTTCCGGGAGGCCCAGCGCATACACCAGAGCGCCACCGGCTCCCAGGGCGAGGCGGACCTGGAGGAGATGCGTCTGGCCATCCAGAGATACCGCTCGGTGTACGAGCGCCTAACGGAAAGGTGAGGAGCATGTACTACTTGGTCAGGTTCAGGGTACAACGGTCGTCGGACGTCGAAGACGTTGCGGACAGGGAGGATGTGTACGTCTCCCCCGAGGGCGACCAGGGATGGACCATCCTGGAGGTGGAGGACGAGGAGGATCTGCGCCGCACCGTGGAAGGCCAGGACGTGGAAGAGGTCCAGCCCGTGCTACTGGCCCGTGAGTACGTGGCAATTAGCAGGGCCCGCAGGGAGCTGGAAGACTCCAAGGCACGCTTCGTGGACGACCCTTCGGGAGCTTTGGAGGAGGCTCGGCAGGCGGTCGGCCGGGCCCTGGAAGCCCGGGGATACCCAACGTCGGAGCGGGCCGACGAGGCCTCCGGGACCCGCCAGGAGGTTCTCAAGGAGTACCAGTCTACCGACACGGGTGGCTCCGGGAGCCTGGAGGACACGAGGGGCGCCTTTAACCGCCTGTCGGACGTGCTGGACCGGGTAGCCCGTACCTGAAGAGCTCGAGGCTCGCTCTTCTGCTCCTTCGCAAAAAGTTCTTGGAGTACGTAAC
>Ga0136614_10002088_pt1 | contig 12248 bp, 20 predicted proteins | sample AntDrymUQ2792106_2_FD_106643 | JGI IMG/M metagenome (GOLD analysis project Ga0136614, IMG submission 106643) | Polar desert sand microbial communities from Dry Valleys, Antarctica - metaG UQ279 (21.06) | ecosystem: Environmental > Terrestrial > Soil > Desert | place: Antarctica: Dry Valley...
ATTCTGATCAAGACTCTAGCGAACCTAAGCAAACTCAAGATGATTTATCCAGTTAGGCTGAGTGATGTTATGGCCCAACTAAATGATGAGGAAAAAACTATTCATGTGCTCATGTGCTTCAAGGAAAGAGCCCGGCGCACGTAATAAAAGTTCCTCTGAACAACCGGCAGTGAACGAGTGCTTGTTACTGAGGCAGCTTTATCTGTCAAGCCGCAGGATGCCATGTGCCCGTCATACAAAGGAGACTAAATGGTTAAGAAGGTGGTTAAGAAAACGGTCAAGAGTTCGAAGAAGAAACCCGCGCGCAAACCTAATGCCGCGTTCATGAAACCAGTGACGCCTAGTTCAGCGCTGGCGGAGATCGTCGGCGCAAAACCGATCCCGCGGACTGAGGTCACCAAGCGGCTGTGGGCCTACATCAAGCAGAACAAACTGCAGGACCCGAAGAACAGACGCATGATCAAAGCTGACGCGACGCTGAAGAGTGTGTTCGGCGGCAAATCGACAGTGAACATGTTCGAGATGACCAAGCTCGTATCGAAGCATCTGAAGTAAGCGGGTACGGCAAAGGGGTAAAAGAAGGTGCAAAAGGGAAAATGGCTGTCCCGTCGTTTTCCCGTTCCCCTTTTACCCTGTATTCCCAGGGTTGCGCGGCGCAGGGGCATTGGATTTTGCTGAAGTCGCTCAAGTCGACATAGGTTTATCGAGAGGATTTTTTAATCATGTCTGAGAGAAAACTGCGTGCCTACGTAGATATCCCTACTCATCTAGGTCCTGACGTCACTATGAACCAGACGATCACCAATATCAGCTTGAGCGGCTGCCTGGTGAGAACCGACACGCAGCTGGCTGTCGGCTCTAGTCTCTCGCTCAGCATTCCCATCTCAGGTGGAGAGACGCTGCGTCTACGAGCTAGGGTCGTCCGCGAGCACGGGCTGGACGGTTATGGGATCGGCTTCGAAGCGATGTCCGACGAGTACAGAAGAGAACTGGCACTGCTGATCGCGGAGACGGATGAAGGCATGAATTGACTCAAACAACCTCGGCCGCAAGGGAGACTTCGTATGCGTTCCGTGAATCCAGTTATCATCCCTCTTGTTCTCGTCGCCGTTGCGGTCATGCTTTCCGCCACAACCGTAACTGCGCAGTCGAGCAGTTCTAAGTTACCGCCCTCGCGGCAGCTATTTGACGAACTTGCGAAGAAGGACCGCGAACTCTTTGATACTATTTTCAACAAGTGCAATGTTGAAAGACTGGGAGAATTAGTAACCGAAGACTTCGAGTTCTATCACGATAAATCAGGCCAGGTTGCAAAATCCGGAAAGGAATTTGTGGACTCAATTAGAAACCTGTGCGAAAGACAGAGTAAAGGCATCGACTATCGAGCCCGAAGAGAGCTCGTAAGCAACAGCTTGGCAGTTTACCCTCTCAACAATTATGGAGCCGTACAAATGGGTATCCATCGTTTTCATCCACTGGTAAAGGGGAAGTCCTCCGAGGTTGCCAAATTCACCCACCTTTGGAAAAAAGAGAATGGCGAATGGCGACTGGCTAGGGTATTGAGCTATGACCATAAAGAGACGAAGTGATCCCGGTCCCACAGAATAGCGACGCCGGGCAGTAGCCCACTGTTAAGGAGGGCTCTCGTGTGTTGACCAGGCTCTCCTCAACACGGATCAGGCGAAGCCCAAGTAGAAGTCTGGAGAAGCCGGCGCGGTGCCTATGAAAAAATTGTCTATATCCCCAGCGCATCTCGGTCGCCATCGTCAACTTTAAAACTCGGAGAACCTCAAAAATGTCTGCAACAGAGACATTGACTTGGGCGACAGCAAACGTCTTCGAAGGCGTGACCCCAATCCTACGCGTCCACGACCTTCCGGCAAGTATCCACTACTACGTGAACGTGCTCGGGTTCAAGATTGATTTTCAGCAGCCCGGCATCATCGCATCGGTCTCGCGCGATCGCTGCGCCATCTTTTTAATCCAGGGTGATCAGGGCAATCCCGGTACGTGGGTTTGGATAGGAGTCGGCAATGTTGAATCTCTGTTCGACGAGTACCAGAGGAAGGGAGCGAAAGTCCGGCATCCGCCAACCAACTACCCCTGGGCGTATGAGATGCAGATTGAGGATCCCGATGGAAACGTACTTCGTCTCGGGTCGGAGCCAAAGGAGGATCAGCCGGTCGGTGAATGGCTCGACATGCACGGCCGTAGCTGGGCGACGTCGCCCGATGGCGTATGGACTCGGGTTGAACCCTAGCGAATCGGCAGCCTTTGCCACTAATTACCGGCTTTGTCTGATCGGCGTTCATTTGTTGTGATCCGCGACTAGGCCTCTTAGGCTTGGGCTTGTAACTTTGATTTTTTCGCTGGTTTTGGTTACGATTTTTGCTCCTGCCCCCCTCAGGTTAGATCACCCGACAGAAGCCTCTCCAGAATGCACTGCTGCAGTTACTATTGATACTTAAGGAGAAAAGTATGAGCACTAGTATGATCAACAAGATTCGACCCCTTGGCCTGTCTTGCGGCGTGGCGCTACTGTTGGCGGGAACATCGCTGGTATTAGGACAAGTCGCCACCACCCAAACCACGAGAGACCGAAATACAAACATCCGCGTCATTCCAAGCGGCGCGAAGATGAAGTTTAAAGGTGTTGTAATCGGACGCGACTCCGACACTTTCACGATTCGCGATCGCAGCAGGGTTGACTATCAAGTCCTCCTGACTGACGACACGAGCATCAAGACCCACGGAGGCTTCTTACGAGGCGGTAAGAAATATGCTGTCACGGACATCTTACGAGGACTGATCGTGGATGTAGAGGGACGCGGTGATTCCGAGGGCCAGCTCGTCGCCGATAAGATCAGGTTCAACGAGTCGGATTTGAGAGCCGCCATCACCACTGACACACGCGTCGGTCCCGTCGAAGCGAACCAGGAGCGGATAGCAGGACAGATGGACGAGCTTTATGCCGTCGCGGCTGAGGCCCGCAGCGAAGCAGGAGCGGCCAACGAACGCATTTCCGCCCTCGATGAATACGACGTGCAAGAGACGGTCGCCGTGAATTTCAAGGTGAACAGCGCGGTGCTTTCACCTCAAGCGAGGCAGCATCTGGACGACCTGGCAGCAAAAACGAGCACTGCTAAGGGTTATGTGATCGAGGTCGCGGGACACACGGATTCGTCTGGTAGCGAAGCGAAGAATTTCCGACTCAGTCGGCAGCGAGCTGAGTCGGTGATCCAGTACCTGGCGGTGAATCATAAAATTCCCCTGCGTCGTTTCATCACGCCCATGGGGTACGGTAAGACAGAAGCTGTGGCTGAAAACACGACGGCCGAAGGACGCGCGCTGAATCGACGCGTAGAAGTTAAGATGCTTCTCAATCGCGGCATGACCCGTCAGACTCAAACGACGCCAGCCAAGCCGTGATAACAAGTTAGCCTTGAATTGACGCAGATGCGCTCGGATCAGGATCTTAATAATGAAGAACCAGACTAGTTGTGGCTTTGGGTTCTGATCCTCGTGCTTCGCGGCTAAGACCCCCACGCATCGCTTGACCCTGACCATCGTCGAAAGTATCCTGCCCGCGGCGTGCAGGACGCCACCAGTCCGCGGACAGGACCGAAGTCCACCTGATCGACATCCCATTTTATGGTTCACACGAACCTCCTTTTCGCCCGATGCCGGCGGACCCCGGGCAACACCGCGAAGGAGGTCCGTCATGGCCGAACGTCACTTCCCAATCCGTCCCAACCTCGATCAACTCAAACAACAGGCCAAAGAGCTGCTCCGCGATCTTCGACGCTCCGATCCATCAGCCTCCGCCGCGCTGAAAAAGCATCATCCTAAGAATATCAAACCTCTAGACGCGAAGCTTGCCGATGCCCAACTTGTTCTCGCTCGCAGCTACGGTCTGCCGAGCTGGCCGCGTCTCGTGCTCGCCTGCCGAATGACCGACGCAATCTGCCGCGACGATGCTGACGCCGTTCGCGAGCTCGTGTTGAAGAATCCGCAACTGCTGCACGAAGACGCACGGGGCGTTAAGGGCAACTGGGGGCCACCAATGTCGTATGCGGCCAACCTCGGTCGCGACCAGATCATGGCGATGCTCAACGAGCTTGGCGCGAATGATTTGCAGTTTGCATTCGATCGGGCGTGCCTCCAGGGCAAGGTCGAGACGGCCCGGCATTTGTACGCCATGGGTGCCCGTCCCGCTCTAAGATTCCGTGATGGGACCGTCGGAAACACAGAGCGGTTCAGGCCTTGCGCTTCTACTTGATCTCGGCGCCGCGATCAGCGACGAACTCGGCAATCGGCTCGCGCCCGTGGCCATGGTGCTCCAGACCTACTCGCGTAACCCGCAGGGAAAACACGAATGCCTTGAGCTGTTCGCCAAGCAGGGCATCTACTTGCCCGACACGCCGCCGATGGCGGTGCATCGTGGCCGTTTGGATCTGCTTGAGGCGCATCTCAATCGCGACTCCGATCTGCTCGCCCGCACCTTCTCACACGAAGAAATCTATCCGCCCGAATTAGGCTGCCATGCCGATCACTCCCTCGCGCTGCACGGGACGCCGCTCGCAGGCACGACCCTCCTGCACCTGTGTGTGGATAACGACGAGATCCAGATAGCGCGCTGGTTGTTGGAGCGTGGCGCCGATGTGAACGCAAACGCTGAGGTCGACGCCGACGGCTTTGGCGGACACACGGCGCTGTTCGGATGTGTGGTATCGCAACCTTATCGCGTCGGTGTGCGGCGGGACGACGCCTTCGCCCGCCTGCTGTTGGACCAGAACGCTGATCCTCGAGTGCGCGCGTCGCTGAGGAAACGGCTGCGTTTTGTTGAGGACGAGTCAATGCACGAATACCGAAATGTGACGCCTCTCGAATGGGGTGAGCGGTTCCACGATCAAAACTGGGTGAGCAAGTCAGTGATAAGTTTGATTCGTTCAAGACGGGAAATCCTTCTGGAAGTACATTGATATCTCGTTGATTCTGGAGAGGAGTACATCAATGAAAATTCACGAGCTATTCGCTTATCTGTGCGTCGATAATGCAGCAAGGGCAATCGAGTTCTACACGAACGCTTTTGGCGCTCAAGAGAAGTTCCGTCTCACGGAGCCGAGCGGTCGTATCGGCCATGCTGAGCTGGACTTCGGGGGAACCACTATGATGTTGTCAGACGAGTTTCCCGAGTACGGCGTCAAGGGTCCGCTCGCAATCGGTGGGACCGCGGTCACGATTCATATACACGTTGATAACGCGGATGATGTGATTCGGCGCGCCGTGGAAGGGGGCGCCGAGATTGAAAGGGAGCCTCAGGACGCGTTCTATGGGGAGCGCTCGGGAACCCTACGCGATCCGTTCGGGCATAGGTGGAACATTGGGCACAGCATCGAAGATGTCTCCCCGGAGGAGATGCAGCGTCGATACACCGAGATGCTGGCGGAGAAGTGAGGCCAGCACGCGGATCAAACCAAATGGCCCACGAAATCACCCGAACTGGGAAGCACAGACAGCCTTTGGAGTGCGGGACTTGTCACCCCTTTGACGGTCGCCTCTGGCGCGTTTCGATAGACGCGACCCCAACGCAACTGAAAAGTGGTGTCAAGTCCCCGCACTCCAAAATTGAAATCACCCGACCGACGGCTGAACTTCGCGCAATCGGCGCTCGAGAAATCGGCGCTCGCTGTCATTGGTTACCAGCGCTAGCGCTCGCCCATAGCTCTGCGCCGCTTTTACATTGGATCCGAGACGCCGCAAAAGATCGGCACGCGCGGCATGCAGAAGGTGATAGCCGTCAAGTTCGGCGGTAGCTGCGAGCACATCGATGAGCGCGAGCCCCGATTGAAACCCGTCCGCCATCGCGACCGCCACAGCTCGGTTGAGCGATATGATGGGAGAGGGCTGCACGCGGTCGAGCAGGTCATAAAGCCGGACGATCTGTGGCCAGTCCGTGTCTTGTGCGCGCTTCGCGCGACAGTGCTCTGCCGAAATCGCTGCCTGTACCGCGAAGGGACCCGCCTCGCTCCCAAGCGCCTCATCGACAAGGGGCAACGCCTCGTCGATCTGCCGCTGATCCCAGCGGCTGCGATCCTGCTCTTCCAGAACGACGATTTCGCCGGATACATCCAGGCGGGCTTCGCGTCTTGAATCGTGAAGCAGCATCAAGGCGACGAGCGCTGTCGCTTCTGAGGGCGGGTGCGGGGCCATCAACATCCTTAACAGTCGGCCAAGTCGGATAGCCTCAGCGCAGAGATCGGTCCTGACGGGCTTCCCGCCTTGCGTCGGCGCGTATCCTTCATTGAAGATCAAATAGATCACGGTCAGCACAGCGTCGAGCCGGCCGGGCATGTCATTTGTGTCGGGAACGGAGTACGGAATGCCGGCGTCGCGAATCTTGCGCTTGGCGCGCACGAGGCGCTGGGCCATCGTCGCTGCGGGCACCAGGAACGCGCGCGCAATCTCGTCCGTTTCGAGGCCGCCGAGGGTGCGCAGGGTTAACGCGACCTGCGCCTCGAGTGCGAGCGCGGGGTGGCAGCAAGTGAAAATCAGGCGCAACCGATCGTCCGAGATTTCGCTCGCATCGTAGTCCGGCTCCTCGATTGTTCGGATCAATCCGGACGCGGCATACGATTCAACTTTCCGCTGGAACCGCGTCTGGCGCCGGATGCGGTCGATGGCTTTGTGCCGAGCTGTCTGAATGATCCATGCGCTTGGGGAATCTGGGACGCCGGAGTCCCGCCACTGGTCCACAGCGGCCGTAAAGGCTTCCTGTGCTGCGTCTTCGGCCATATCAAAGTCGCCGAACGACCTGATCAGGGTGGCGACGATCCGGCCCCAATCGGAGCTATAAACCGCCTGAACTGCCGCGTTGGCGTTTGGTGGCATGACGCATGTTAAATATTTCTCGGCAGCGTGTCGATTCGGGCACGCCCCGTTCGAATTACTGGTGAAACCGCAAAAAGGAGCAGGGCAGCGAAAATTAGCAATCCGCTGATTATGGAGTGTTGAGAAACCCCGCCAAAGAGGTTCGAAAGTAAATTTTTTGAAGGGCATCAGTTCCGTCCTGGCGGGAATAGTCTTTATCGTTTTCACACATGCCGGGACAGACTTTGTACTAGAAAGGCTCGGCATATTCACGGCACCGGATCAGGGATTTCACACTACATGGATGGTGGTGACCGCAACCATTTACCGCAGCATTTATACGATAGCAGGCGGCTACATTACCGCAGCCTTAGCTCCAAATCCGCCAATGCGATATGTAATGATTCTCGGAATAATAGGGACTGTGGCAGGCATCGCCGCCGCAATAGTAACCATACCGATGGAAATAGCCCCCACTTGGTATCCGATCGCGCTGGCCGTACTTGCTCTGCCCTGTGTGTGGTTAGGGGGAAAGTTGAGAACTAGATAACTAACGCATTTATTTGCGCGTTTCGCCGATCCCGATGGCAACTCGTGGTATTGCAGGAATTCCTGTCCAGTTCAAGAAGCAAATCTGACCATGTCAACGGATATTAACGCAGAGCGGTTTGTTAAAAGGTTAAGCACTTACCGTTCGCCGGACCAACTCAAGAAGATTCAGCGCTATTTTAAATCCGGAACAGGTCAGTATGGCGAGGGCGATGAGTTTATTGGTGTGCGCATGGGGCAAGTCTTCGCTCTTGCCAAAGAGTTTATTGAAAGCCGCCTCACGAAATTGAGAAACTGCTCGAAAGCCAACTCCACGAAGTAAGGGCTGGTGCGGTTAGCATTATGGATTGGCAAGCTCGTAATAAAAAAACGCCCGAAGCGCGCCGGAAAGAGCTCTTCGCACTTTATATGCGACGTCATGATCGAATTAACAACTGGGATTTGGTTGATCGCAGCGCTCCATATGTAGTCGGCGGCTATTTGTTTGATAAGCCGCGCGATATTTTGTACAAACTGGCACGCTCCAAAAATGTCTGGGAACGCCGCACTGCCATTGTTAGTACCTAGTATTTTGTTAGACAAGGCGATGTAGCTGACACGTACAAGATCGCCGAAATGTTGCTTAACGACAAACACGACCTAATCCACAAGGCCACTGGAGGGTGGTTGCGGGAAGCCGGCAAGAAAGACCCGAAAAAACTGCTAAGCTTTTAGATAAACAGGCTGCAACGATGCCGCGTACTGCTTTGCGTTACGCAATTGAAAAACTTGACAAGAAACAGCGGGATCACTATTTGGGCTTGAAGAAGGCTCGCTAAAGGGCATGCCAAAAGACCAGCCTTACCTGGACGTGGGCTATGTTCAGATCACTGTCAGAAAACTTGGAAGGAGAAATGAGATGCAAAAAATAACGCCGTTTTTGTGGTTCGATGAAAAAGCCGAAGAGGCTGTGAATTTTTATGTGTCGGTTTTCAAGAATTCTAAGATTGGTGGCATCACCCGCTATGACGAAGAGGGATCCAAGGCCGCCGGAAGAGCAAAGGGAACGGTAATGACCGTTGAATTCCAGCTCGATGGACAAGAATTCACGGCATTAAACGGTGGCCCTCATTTCAAATTCACGGAAGCCATATCGTTAGTAGTCAACTGCGAAACGCAGGAAGAAGTAGACAAGTTCTGGGAGAAGCTCTCTGAAGGCGGAGAAAAATCAAGATGCGGTTGGCTTAAGGACAAGTATGGCTTGTCATGGCAAGTTGTTCCCACCGTTTTGGCCGAGATGTTCCTCGACAAGGATGCTGAGAAGTCGCAGAGGGTCATGAAGGCAATGCTTCAAATGGATAAGATTGACATAAAAACTTTGAAGCAAGCGTATGGGCAACAATAACCACCGGCGATTATTCGCCTGAAACGCAATGTTCGACTTACTGATGGAGGCACACTTAATGAGATACATGTTGCTGGTTTATCTCGATGAGCAGGCCATGAGCGACAGCGAGCGGGAGCACTGTTACGTTGAGTCTGCCCAGCTCACGCAACAGCTCAACTCCAGCGGGCAGTTTTTGGATGCGAGCCCGCTACATCCTATTTCGACGGCGACCAGTGTGCGGGTGCGGGAGGGCAAACGGCTCGTGACTGACGGACCGTTCGCGGAGACTCGCGAACAACTCGGCGGCTATTACCTAATCGACGCCACGGATCTCGATGAGGCGATCCGCATCGCCGAAAGGATTCCACCGGCACGATTCGGTACCGTCGAAATCAGGCCAGTGATGGAAATCGAGGGCCTGCCGGCGGAACAAGCCCACGCATCATGAGAACTACCACAGATGCCAGACCAATATCGCAACTGCCCCGACAGGTTTGAGCCACGACTGAGGCGCACTTATGAAATACATCTTGCTGATTCATCACCAGGAGGAATTAGACGAGGACGAGCGACGCCTCCTGCTGAAGGAGTCTGTGCAACTCGCGAACCAGCTTCACGAAAAGCGTCAGTATCTGGACGCTGCGCCGCTACAGCCCACATCGGCGACGACCAGTGTGAAGGTTCGCGACGCGAAACGGATCGTGACCGACGGTCCCTTTGCGGAGACTCGCGAGCAGATTGGTGGCTATTTTCTGATTGAAGCTAAGGATCTCGCCGAAGCAATCGACATCGCCGGTAGAATTCCCGGAGCGCGTATCGGAACCGTTGAAGTTCGGCCGGTGCGAGAGGTCGAGGGCCTGCCAGAGAAATAGTCTGTGCAATTAACTTTCGAAAGGAAAAACATGTCTACTAAGATTTTCGTGAATTTACCAGTGAGGGACCTCAATACGTCCATAGAATTCTTTACCAAACTCGGTTTCACCTTTAATCCTCAGTTTACTGACGAAACGGCCACCTGCATGGTCGTGAGCGAGGACTATTTCTGGTGCTGTTGACTCACGACAAGTTCAAGACCTTTACCCCCAAAGAAATTTGTGACGCAACGAAAAGCACCGAAGTGCTCGTGTGCTTATCTTCTGAGAGTCGCGAAAAACTTGATCAAATGGTTCACAAGGCAGTTGCCGCCGGCGGAACAACTTACAATGAACCGCAAGACCACGGTTTTATGTATGCCCATGGGTTTCAGGACTTGGATGGCCACATTTGGGAACTCATCTACATGGAGCCAAGTGCGCTAGATCAGGATTGAAAGGACGGGCCATGAAAAAAGTAAAACCCGGTGCCACACCGCAGACCGTAGACGACTATCTGGGGGCCCTGCCAGAAGAGGCGCGGGCCACGCTCGAGAAGCTTCGCAAGACAATCAAGGCCGTTGCGCCCAAGGCTACGGAAGTGATCAGCTACCAGATCCCGATGTACAAACACCACGGAATGCTGGTGGGCTTCGCCGCCTTCAAGGATCACTGCAGCTTCTTCCCCGGCGCAAAACCTATAGCGACATACAAGGATGAGCTGAAGGGCTATAAGACATCCAAGGGGACTATTCGCTTCCCGATCGGCAAGCCACTACCCGCCGCGCTAGTAAAGAAGCTCGTCAAGACCCGCATTGCTGAGAACGAAGCGGCGTTCAATAAGAAGGAAAAGAAAAGATGAAGAATTTGATCATTCGGACAGTGGCCGCGGCAGCGCTGCTAACAACTACGGCAGCTGTTTTGGCGACGACGACGCAAGACGGCAAGGGCAGATATGCTGAGGTGAACGGACTCAAGATGTATTACGAGATTCACGGCACCGGCGGCAGGCGCTGGTTTTAGTTCACGGTGCATTCGGTTGGGCAACGGTTTATCCGACGCTGGCGAAGAACCGGCAAGTGATTGCAATCGAGCTGCAGGGGCATGGACATACGGCTGACATCGATCGCCCGTTGACCTACGAGCAGTTGGCGGACGACACCGCCGCACTTCTAAAACTGCTCAAAATTGAACAAGCGGACCTTTTCGGCTACAGCATGGGAGGCAATGTTGCTCTGGCGGTCGCGATCCGGCATCCGCAGCTTGTGCGCAAACTTGTCACCGCCGGATCCCATAGCGGCAAGATCGAGGATGCCTACGATCCCGAAACACTCAAGCAGTTTAAGAGCCTTTCACCCGATAATTTCGCGCCCAAAGAGTTAAAAGATCCTTACGACAAGATCGCACCCGACCCGAAAAAATGGCCCGTACTGGTCGCCAAGATCAAAACGATGGATTTGGAGTTTAAGGGCTTCACTCCCCAGGAAATGCGTTCCATCAAAGCTCATGTCATGGTCACGATCGGAGACCGGGATGCTCCTCGTCCGGAGCACGCCGTGGAGATGTTTCGGCTAATTCCAAACGCCCAACTTGCAGTCTTTCCGGGCGCGGATCACTTTCTGCTCTGGACCAGCCCCGAAACGTTGCTGGTTCCGATTGCGGCGTTTCTGGACGCGCCGATGCCGGAGGCCAAACGCTAGTAGGTTGCGGAAGTCACGAAAGAAATCAGCCACAGATTTGCACGGATCAGCACAGATCAGAACGGATGCATAGATTTGGAAGCGTTTCCAGCATTTTGATTTGGCGCTATCTGTGACTGTCCGTGCAAATCTGTGGTCGATCTTTCGTTGTTTCGCGATTGAACGACTTGTGGAGGAAGAACTCATGCAATCAGAAACTCAAACTGCTTCCGTCTCGAAAAAGAGGCTCTGGGCCGGACGAATCGTTGGCGGCCTCCCGGCACTGTTCCTGCTCATGGATGCCATCATGAAATTGGTGAAGCCGGCTCCTATCGTTGAGGCAACCGTTAAACTCGGATATTCCGAGAACGTTATTATCCCCTTGGGGATCGTGTTGCTCATTTGCACCGTACTTTACCTGATCCCGCTTACTTCTGTTCTTGGCGCGATCTTACTGACGGGCTATCTGGGCGGAGCCGTCGCAACACATGTGCGGGCTGGTGAGGGACTCTTTTCGATCGTCTTCCCTGTCATTTTCGGAGCGCTACTCTGGCTAGGGCTTTACTTGCGAAACGACCGGCTGCGCGCGCTTATTTCCCTGCGGCAGGGAGGAAGGCAATCATAAACGTTGCGCTGTGGATCACTCAGATCCTGCTTGCAATACTTTTTCTCTTCGCCGGTGGAACTAAGCTGGTTCTGCCGACCCATGTGCTGACGTCCTCGCGGCGTTTGTCGCCTAGCAGGCTGCTGAAAAACTAAAGATTCTTCCCGCAGGTTGATCACGGTCAACTATAATCTGGTCCAACGCCAAAAGACGGAGGAACAGAATGCGGGGAGACAACGAACAACAAGCGGGCATGTACAGTTACATTTCGCCAGAGCAACGAGTGCCGGCGGATCATCCATTGCGCCCGATTCGCAAGATGACGGATG
>Ga0136614_10002089_pt1 | contig 12247 bp, 7 predicted proteins | sample AntDrymUQ2792106_2_FD_106643 | JGI IMG/M metagenome (GOLD analysis project Ga0136614, IMG submission 106643) | Polar desert sand microbial communities from Dry Valleys, Antarctica - metaG UQ279 (21.06) | ecosystem: Environmental > Terrestrial > Soil > Desert | place: Antarctica: Dry Valley...
GAAAGACACACGAGACCGACGTTAAGAAGGCAGCGCCCACCTATCGAAGAACCCCAGCATGCACCGAGCCTTCGTGGCTCACAGCAGAGTGCGGATGGAAGCAGGGCGAGAGGGCGGCAGATCCGGCGTGACATAAGCTGAGAGATACAGGCGGGCTGAAAATAAAGAACGTCAGATCAGACTTGATGCAAGAGTAATTTTGCAGGGAAGAAGACTGAGGTGTGCCACGGAGAGCAAAGGATATCAGTCGTAGTAGTGAATTTACTGACGACTTCATTTAGCTAATTTGTCTTGACTACACCGGCCTTCTCATGGAAGTTGACGATACCGTTTAGCCACCAACTTCTTGCACCAAGAAGACGGAAGAACCATCAAACCGGGTCAGGTCCAGTGAGCGTTGCCGCAATGAAATCCCGCAGGTAATTGCGCGCCGGTTCAGACAATCAGGCGTAGCAGCGTATTTCGAAAATACGGGCGAGATTGTCGCCGTTGGTTTCTTTGACGTGGATGCGAATTCGTTTCGCGGACACGGACTGAAAATCGTGACGGCGCATTCGTTGATGATTACCGTCAACGCTGGCGAGTTCCACCCATTCTTTTCCATCGTTTGGTTGGTAAAGTAGCGAATACTTCTTCACCGTTTCGGGTTGTGGGGCGCGGATAACGCCTTCGTTGGCTGCGGCTGAAGACGAAAGCGTCAACTCGCGCTGGAAGCCGGAATCAAATGTCAGTTGCACTTGGCGAATGGTTTCCGGTTTCTCCCAAGTGGCTTCAATCCACGCCCCATTCTCGCCGAGCGGGGCAGCCCAACGATTTTCATAACTCCCCGGTATGGCGCGCACCCAGCCGTTGATCACATTTGCAGCCTGACAGTTTGCGTCTTCTGCAGAAGCAGTCACGGTCGATTTGCGCGCCAAGTCATTCGGGTCTTCGTTCTTCACTGCTTTGATCGTCTGGTCGTCGCGAAGCAACGTCTGTTGGAGATGTTTAAGCTTGGTCTTGTCTTCGTATAAACCGCGCGGCAGCAGATTGTGTCGAATGCACAGCGCCGCCGCTGTTCCGATGGCTTGGCCTTCAACCGCGCAAGTAGCCATCACGCGCGTCGAGCTAAATGCGGTATGCGTGGCGCTGATGTTGCGACCGGCCATCAGCAAGTTGCCGATGCTCTTGTTGTAGAGACAGCGAAAGGGGATGTTGTAAACCTCTTTCAGCTTGATCGAAACGAATGGAGGCTTTTCGGGATCGTCGAAGCCGGTTGGCGGATGTTCGTCCATCGGCCAGCCGCCGATACAGACGGCGTCTTCAGGGTCGCCGTTCAATCCCATCAAATCTTGTTGCGTCAGAATATAGTCGCCAACCAATCGGCGCGCTTCGCGTTTGCCGGGCAGCATGCCAACCCAGTCGAGCGCCCAGTTAGCAGCCGTCGGGAATTTGCCGGAGTTTTTGATGTAGTCCCACACACCCATCACGATGCCGAGCAGTTCAAAGCGGATGCGCTCGTTGTCGCGCACTGTGTTGGTGTGCCCGCCCCATTCGATCCACCAGTAGCCGTATTCCCAGGTCCTGATCGGGCGCGACTTCAGGTTCTTCTCGGTGATTTGGCGCGCCCACTTCGGCGGCGTAAACGGCATTGGCTTTCCGAAATCGCGGGAGGTGAAGAGAATGCTGCATCCTTGCGTCTGTTTGTCCGCCGTTTCCGGCGCGAGCGATTCGCCGTGTTCGGTGCGCGATTCGTGGCCGACGCGAAACTCCGCGCCCGCTTCGATACCGAGTCGGCTGTCGCCCGTGCAATCTGCGAAGAGCTTGGCCGCGATGCGGTAGATATGTTCGGTTCGATCACAGCGTGCCTGCACGCGCTGGATCATCCCATCTTTCACTTCAGCGTGATAAAGCGTCGTATCCAGCAATGGCGTGATGTTCGGTTCGCTAACGACTTTGTCATAAAGCAGCAGGTCCCAAAGCTCCCAGCAACGCTGCGGATTGTTAGCTGCGTCGTCCAGCCTGAACTCTTCTATCAGGCCGCCTTCGCGCCAACCGGGACGGCCTTTGTGACCGTTGGCGCCGACTACATGCATCTTGATCTCAGATGATGAGTTTCCACCGAGCCGCGAACGATCCTGCACCAGGATGACTTTGGTGCCGTGCCGCGCGGCGCTGACTGCCGCCAGGACGCCGGCCAAACCTCCGCCTGCAACCAACAAGTCGCAAGTCAAATCCACCAATGTCATGTGGCGTTCGGTGGGCGCCGGCGTGCGGTTGCTTTGTGGCGCGATGCGCTCAAGCTCTCGGCGAATTTCGTCGGCAGACCTACGCACACGATCTTGTGATTCGGCGCCCAGCACATCCACCGAAATGAACATTGAATAGCCGGTCGCTCCGGCGGCGGTTGTTAAAAAGTTTCGACGGTTCATAAACGTCCCTTCGTGGTGTGGAGTTTAACGCCGCGCCCAACCGCGAAAGTAAATCCTGACGACGGTTGATGGTGGTGACAGCTTCCCTCTCGGTCGCGGCCTCGACTCATGACAGAGTTGGAAGTTCGACCCATCCACCTGCTTCGACTGATTGATTGGCAATCAGAATCGTTGCGCAATCAGTCAGCCCAACAGACGCATCAGCGATGGTCCTCACGTCCTGTCGTCGGACGTGATCGATGAACGACACCAGTTGATCGCGGGTGTCGTTGCCATCGGCAATATCAATCTCGAACGGCGTGCCGCGATGTGCCCACGGATCGTTTGGCAGCATCAAGGTTTTACCGGCAGTGACGACGGCGGCGTTGGCGTTGGCTGCATTCGAGCCGCCTTCCCACGGCACGGCATCTGCGCCCTTCTCCTGAAACAACAATCCTTTCGCACTAGTCAGGTAAAGGGTGCCTTTGGTACCCATAATCAGCTCTGCCGCGCCTTCATAAGCATTATTGCAGATCGAACTGTAGCTGACACGCACGGTATACGGTCTCTGGTTTGTCGTTGCGATTTCGTATTCGTAAAGGCACGAGATGTTGTCGCACACGTCGCGGCCATCGCGATAATAATCAACCCCGCCGGATGCAAACACTCGTTTGGGATGTGTGCCTAGGAACCAATTCACGACATCAAGTTGATGGCTGCCGAGTTCGGCCATTAAGCCGCCGGAATATGCTTTGTACAGCCGCCAGTTCAACCGCCGTTCCAGTGCTGGCCAATGCTCATCCGTCTTCGGCACTGGCACGGGACGCCGCCACGAATTGTTACGATGCCACTGTGCCTTAATCGAAGTCACTTGGCCGATCATCCCGGCGGCAACCATGGCCTGTGCTTGTTTGTAAATCGCATTGGAGCGGCGTTGCAGCCCAATCTGAAATACACGCTTTGACGTGGCAACTTGCTGAGCAAGCTTTTTCGCTTCGACGAAGGTATAGCACATTGTCTTTTCCAGAAAGACATCGCACTCGGCGGCCAGACAATCGGCAGCGATCCGGTAATGCAAACGAAGCGGAACGGCGATCACGACGGCTTGCGGTTTCAGATCGTCGAGCAGCTTGCGGTAATCAGCGAAGGTCTTGGACTTTGGCCCGGCGTATTTCGCGCCTTGTTCGAGATGCGGCGGGTAATCATCACACACGCCGACCAACTGGACGCCTTCAATCGTCGTCAGCGCACGAATCAAATCTGAGCCACGCCCGCCCGCACCGATGACTGCGACACGCACGGGCGGTTCGTCATCTGCCTGAAGCAGATTGCGCGTCGTCAATATCGCTCCTGCCGTTCCCAGAAAGGTTCGGCGCGTGATAGCCATTTGTCGGAACCCCCTTCTCTACCTTGATTTGATCCAGATGAAACCAACGTTAGGTTCAAACCAGCCGACATCAAGTTCGGAATCAAGTTTTTCAGCAAGAAAATTTGTCGCTCGTGCTCGCCCCATCGCAAGTAGCGCCGTCGAAAAAACTTCTGCATCGGTGGCGGTTGCTGCCAGCACGCCACACGCAGCATGTCCGGCGAGCGGCTCGCCAGTTAATGGATTCACTATATCGGACTGCATCTGACTGGGATGTCGCACCGCGGAACACGAGAACGCCCGATTCATCAGCTTCACACTCGCCACCGGCGCGGCATCCGGCATCAACGGATGGCGAACATCAATCAACCACTCATCGTCATCGGCAGGCGAGCCGAGCGCCAGCACAGAACTCGTGCCGCCGTGCAGCAGTCCGCACGTTACTCCGAATCGAAGCAGGATTTCGCGCCCACAGTCAAGCGCATACCCTTTGCCGATGCCGCCCAAGTCAATCGCCACATCGGGGCGGGTAAACTGCACCGTACAGGCTTCCGCATCAAGCCGAACCGCAGTGGTTTCGCCAGACTTGCCGATGAATGCCGTCACATCGAAATGTCCTTCAGTTAGCCGGCGCGCCTGTTCACATTTTTCGAGCAACCCAAACACTTCCCGGTCAACTTGAACCGGGGCGCGTTTGGCTTCTCGATTGATCCGGGCAATCTCACTGCTCGGATCGTATCGGGAAAGAACACCGTCGAGCCTGATGATCTCCTCCGTCACAGCGACAGCCACGGCTTCTAGATGCTCCTCGTCCTCTCCGTAGAGAAACACCTCGAAGCCTGTTCCCATCGCTTCACAAAAACGATTGCGCTCAGCAGAAATCATTATTGACATTTACCAACTACATCAAGGACGCTTTTCGATTCAGCAACTGCTGCCCTAACTACTGCTTCACCCTGACCAAAAATTTCTCTTGAAGCATGGCGTGTTGACTGATAGGCGACTGTCAAACCGCCTGAGCAGTCCTGTTCGTCGGGGCAGTGTTTCTGACGTTCAGTATCAACAGCAACGCGAGCGGGTGAAGCACGCCCATCAACACAAATACCGGCGTGTATGAATAATCCGTCACGAGTCGCCCGACGATGCCGGTCGAAACAAGTCCGCCAAAGCCGCTCCCCGCCGCGACGACGCCGAACACCGTGGCGATTAATCTTTGCGGATACAAATCGACGATCAACACGCCGAGCGTGACCTGCCATGCAAGATGCGCGAATGCCGCGATTGAGGCGACGAACAACGCGACATAAATCGACGGCGCAAGCGCGACAAGCGGACTCAGCGGAAGCAGACATGCGGCGACGATCATCACCCGCTTGCGCGCACTGATGGTGTTCATGCCACGCTTGATGAGCGCACCCGAAGCCCAACCGCCGAGCAGACTGCCGATGTCGGCTGCCAGATAAACTATCCACGCGATGCGTCCGACTTCCAGCAGCGACAGCCCGCGTTGGTCGCTCAGATACTTCGGAAACCAGAACAAATAAAAATACCAAACCGGATCGGTCAACACGCGGCTCAACAAAAGCAGCCACGTCTCGCGGCGTCCAAGCAACAACGCCCACCGACCGCGCTCCGTCAAATTGTTGATCTGGCTCGCCGTGCCGTCCGCTTCTGCTCGCGCCGCGGCGACGGCATCATTGGCTTCGACCGTCGCTAATTCCGCTTCGGTGATTCGCGGATGCTGGCGCGGCGGGTGATATAACCAGAGCCACGGGATGACCCACAACAATCCGAGCGCGCCGGTCGTGACGAACGCGGCGCGCCAGCCATACGTCGTCGCAAGGAAGGCGATCAGCGGCGGCGCGATGGTCGCACCGATGGTCGCGCCGGTCGTGTAAATACCGATTGCCAGCCCGCGCTCTTTCGGCGGAAACCACTCGGAGACGGCTTTCGGCGACGCGGTGTAATTGCCCGGCTCGCCGATGCCGAGGAGGAACCGAAACGCGCCGAGGCTAAACGCCGAACGCGATAGCCCCGTCAGCATGTTCGCCACCGACCACCAGATGATGAACGCGGCGAGACTGACGCGCGTTCCTAACCAATCGGTGATGCGCCCGGCGAACAAATACGTCACGGTGTAGGCGACCAAAAACAGTTGGACGACTCCGGCATAATCGAGGTCGCTCATCCTGAGGTCGTTCTGAATTGTGCGCGCGAGAATCGAAAGCGTTTGGCGGTCGATGTAATTAATAACCGATGACAGAAACAGCAATCCGACAATCCACCACCGCAGATTCGGAATCTTTGTTTTAGTCATATTTGATTTCCGCGCCGCCAAACTTTTCCGTCACACCGCGACGACGTTTCTCAAAGCATCTTCATTGAAACGAAGCCCCAGCCCCGGCTCAGTTGGCGTGTGCATGTAACCTTGTTCCAACTTCAGAGGCTCCTCTAAAAGATTGTTGCCGAGCGGGTTGTCGCCGATCCAGTATTCACTCGTCAACGTGTTCGGCATCGCGGACGCCAAGTGCGCGCTCGCCGCGAAGTGAATGACTGAACCGATACTGATGTGCGGCGCGAACGCGACGCCGAAACTGTCCGCCAGTTCCGCGATGCGGCGACATTCCGTGATGCCGCCCGCGCGACACACGTCGGGTTGCACGACATCAAGTCCGCCGCGCCGTAAAAACTCCAAAGTCTCGTAGCGCGTCATCAACGAATCGAGCGCAATCGGAATCGTCAGTTCGCGCGCGAGTTCCCCGTAGCCTTCCACGTCTTCGGGAAAGATCGGCATCTCGAACCATCCGACGTTCAACGCTTCAAGTTCACGCCCAAGCTTAAGGGCGAGCGCGCGGTCGTACACTCCGGCAGCGTCCGCATAGATATGGAAGTTGTAACCAAGTTTTTCACGTACTGCGCGCACGCTCCGCACGTCGCCCGCGAACCCTTTGCCGATTGCCATCTTGAGTCCGGTGTAACCTTGTGCCTGGATTGCGGCGGCTTCCTCAGCGAGCGCCGCGAAAGCTTCATCGCCCGCGTTGATGTCGAGCGCCGGTAAGCCCGACGCATACACGCGCACGGGATTACGAAACGCGCCGCCGAGCAGTTGATGAACCGGCGCGCCAATTTTCTTTCCCGCCAAGTCCCACAACGCGATGTCGATGCCGCTGATCGCTTCTAGGTAAAAACCTGCCTTGTGACCGCGCACGCGCATCCCGGCGTACATGCGCTCCCACAATACGACGATGTCTCGCGCGTCCGCACCGATGACAAGCGGCGCGAGTAGCTCGTCAATAATTGTTTTCACGACACGCGGCGCGACCGGCGCTTTCGCTTCGCCGTACCCGATGAGGCCACTTTCGGTGGTGACACGCACCACGCACGTGTCAATCGTCTTCGAGTAGATGAAGCGACGACGCTCAGGCGGCGGATACTCGGAGGAGATTTCCACCTGACGTTTCGCTCCCTCATGTCCCCACGAGCGGCTGCCCCAATATTCTCTGTCAATCGGTTTCGCCTGTACCGGGAAAGCTTCAACTTTGATGATTTTCATTTTTGACTCAACATCAACAGTAGCGGCCCTTGTCCCCACGGGAACACGCCGAAGATTCTTGTCGCATACATCTTCAATTCGCCGACGGGCGTCGCATCGCTCACGAGACGAAGCGCGCCGTCATCGGCCACACACTTCAACGCCGCCACCCGCGCCCGTCGCTCCACCTCGCCGAACTCGCCACGCTTTAATAAGCCATGCTCAAACGCTTCACGAAGCGCATAAGCCGTCATCACGGCGAGCGTCGATTCAAGGTAAGTTTCATCATTGGTGATGACGGTATGCCACAGGCCTTCCGCGTGTTGATGCGCGGCAAGCCCACGACATAGTCGATGTAATCTTTCGCGTAACTCCGTGCTCGAATGATGTTGCGCGGGCAACACCGCGAGCGTCTCAACTAAGCCCATCAATGCCCACCCGTTGCCGCGCGCCCACATCTGACCATTGACGCCGCACGCTTCTTCATAGCCGTGATGAAACAAACCCGTCGCTTCGTCTTGCAACAGTCGCGCATAAGCCTTGAGTTCGTCGGTCGCTTGGTTGAAGTAATTTTCATCGTTTGTGATTTTTCCCAAGCGAGCGAGAAACGGCGCTTCGGCGTCCATGCAATCAACCCAAATTTGCTTTCTCCAACCCGGCAAATCAACGCGATGCATGCGCGCGCCGTCCCTGTTCGCGGGCAACGAAGCGTGCATTCGCGCCAATCCGAGTGCCGCATCAAGCAACGAGGTGTCGCCCGTTTGTTCATACAGCATCAAGAGTTCCGCACCCGGCGCGATGTGCTCTTCCGGCGATTTGGCGACGCCGCGCCCGACGTAAGCGCGCAGCAACGCGTTCACAAAACCATGCGGTTCACCATCGCCGACGGCTTCACCGGCACGCATCAAACCACGCAACGCGATGCCTTCGCCAAAGCCCCACATGCGGAAGTTCCACCGCATCGTCTGTGCTGCCACGCGGCGGATGAGTTCAGTATCCACGATAGTCAAAGCTTAATCTCGACGACTCTTACCGCTTCAATTCAATTGACGGCACAGCCACGACTTCATTCTTCGTCGTCGTGCCCTCAATCGTGTATGTGAACGCGGTATCCGTTTCTCGAAGCGGCAGACTGAACTCGAACGGATACTGAGCATCGACCAGTTCCTTCTCGACGCCGTTCAATCGGTAACGCAACTTGGCTTGCTTTAACTGCTTCTCCGTTGCTTCGAGCCACACGAAAGCGTTCGTCAAATCGCCGCCCATCGAAATCATCATGCCCGTGACTTTGCCGAACGGCGAGTCAACTGTTCGATAACTTTCACTCGACAACGGCTGGGCAGTTTCACCAAAAACCTTTTGCTGAAACTGCGGCACGACCTTGAGGCCATCGACCGCCAGCGCCGTGATGCCGTGTTCCTTAATCGTCACCGTCATTTCTCCACCCTTCATCAGCAGTTGAGAACCTGTTTTATTTTCCTGCCAGGTTCGCACGGCGTACGACTTACTCGACTCAATTGGCACAACGTCCGGGTTGAGTCTGACCCGCACCGTGATGGGTCTGGCAGATTGATTTAGCAGCGCGAGGTAGAAATTACCGTTGCCGTACCCGGCGACGTAGTTGGCTTGAATCTCATCCGTGCGCAGCAGCTTCGCAGGCATCCACAAACGCACGTTCTTGTCACCGTAAAACTCGCCCGCGCGGTCGCCGTAAACCTTGCTTTGCAGGTAGGCATAGCCTTGTGCGTAGCGCGGCGGAAAGTTGATTCCCCCGTTCGACCGCACAAACGCCTCCGAAAGTAGATAGTCCATCACGAGCGCGATGTGCGGCCAGACATGGTTGTAATAGATTTCGTTATAGGTAAGCTCGCGGAACGGGCGCAGCGGATAATCGGGACGCGCGGTGAGTGTCGTATATTCACCGCTGATGTCATAGCCGGGATAATTCGCGTAACGTCCGACAATTGCTGAACGCGCGATGTCGTGGAAGAAAGCATCGTTGGTGTAATGACTTAAACGAAGCATGTAGGCGGCGTAGTGCGTCAGCAACACCGCCGGATTGATGTCGTAGGTGGTCGACGCTTCGGGCGTCAAACCGATCTGCGAGACGCGCCACGCTGGAACCAGTTGTTCCGGTGCGTGCATCGGTTGTGGGTTCTCGAGCCAGCGATTGCCGTAACCGTACTTGCCGACTGCGCCGCCCTTATTGACGACAACATCGCCCGCCGGAATCACCGGTTGCAGCCAGACGTAAGCCGTGTACAGCTTGGCTCCGGCGGTGGCGGCATCGAGATATTTTTGTTCTTTGGTTTCTTCGTAAAGCTCAAGCAAATCGATCCACTTCGGCGCATAGTCCGTCCAGAACTGCCCGCCGCGCCCGATGCGAACGTCCGTAAAATCCGTTGGCGTGGTCGCGATGCGCGCAGCGATATAACGGTCCGCGCCTGCTTTCGCTTGGGCGAGAAATTCAGCTTCGCCCGACATGCGGAAACGTGCGAGCGCATTCTGCCAACTCGCGCCCTCGCTCAACATCTCCAAATTGAGGGCGCGCGGCTTGTCATACAAATCTTCGACGTAGCGACGAAACACCGAGGCGCGTTTTTGCGACATCAAGTGAAGTGCTGCCAACTCCGAGACTTCGGCGGAAGGCCCCTTCATCAAGTGCGAAGCGTTCTGTCCCGTAATGCCTTCCTTCGTCGCAAAAAGATACTTCTGCCGCGACATCAAATACTCGGTCATCGGAAGCGCCCGACGACGATAAACTTCTTCGCTGTCTGTGATGAGCGCGAGCGATAACGGGTGCAAAGCCGAAACGAGTTTGACCGTGCCGGGCACATCGGTTGCGTAATCGAACGCCTTCAATTCTTCGACCCACCCGCTGTAACGGTCGTCCATCGCAAACGCGAGCATGTTCTCCAACGTGTCGTTAAGAGAGCCAGTCGCATTCTCGCGGTAGTCTTTGAAGCCGAAGATGGATCGGGCAATGTGCTGATACGACTCGAACCATCCGCCGGCTTGAACCGTCAATTGAAAACTGAAAGCGAAAGTTTGATCGGCGTTCATGCGCGATGACGGGCGACCAAGCACGGGTGCGAAAATAATCGGCTGCGCGTTACCTTTCTCATTACGCACGAGCACGCCGAAACGCGCGTTGTCGAAACCCGGCAAGCGGAACGGTGCTTCCATCGGGTCGGCGACGACGCCGACGGTCGTGCCCGCTCGCTCGACCAAGACCGCCGGCAGCGGGCACATGTGCTCCATTGATAGGTAGGATTGCGAAGGAAAGCGCCGCTCTTGCCAGACGAGCGGTTGCCACACGGAAGCTATTTCAGAGACGGGCGTTTCAGGCGCGCCGGTATAACCGACAGAGTAGTAATTGCCTTGACGCGGCGTGAAGCGAAACGTGATGCGCGGCTCGCCCCGCCCGGTGGGAAGGATCACCTCGGCTTCCAAACCGAATTCTGCGTGTTGCGGCGCGAACGTCCAGACGATCTTGCCATCTTTTACTTCGCCCCTGGTCGCCGTGACGACGACTGCGTTCGCGGCTTCGTAAAAGTTTGACGTGTCTTTACCGTCGCGCACGGACTTCCACATCGGCACCTTAAACATCACGCTCTGGTCGAGCGTGTTGCGAAGCGCCGGGTCGTCGTCGCGGTGCATCACGGTGAAGCGCGGCGCGAACTTTTGCGCGCGAACCGCAGTCGCCCCCTTTGGTGTCACCTCCAGCGAAGCATCGTCGAGCAAGCGTACTTGATACGATTCATTTTCCAGTAAAGACACGCGCGCGTTTTGTCCATGCGCGAGAACAGATGAACTCTCAAACGCGAGCCAACACATGAGCCACATCAGGCACATACGTTTAACTGAAAGCATGAATATAAGTTCTACCTTCATCGCACGTTGCCTCCGCTTTCGACCGAGTTGACTTGTAGTGGTGTGATAAATGCCGTCGCCTCCAACTCCGTTTCCATCATTTCGCTGGGAGTTAAGCTCAGCGCCGTCCCCTTGCGTGCCGCCTCCGCGAGCGACGGCAAATCACTAGCTGGTTCGAGTGCCGCCATGTAATTCATGCCGTACCACGGGTAATCGACGCCGCCGCGCCACACCTGCCAGAAGCCAAGCACCGGAAACAAACGCGCGTCATAGCGCAAAGCGAAACCGACCTTACGCTGAGGATTGACGATTGCGAACCATCCCTCAAGCGCTTCTTCGAGGCGCACAAAATCATGCGACCGCGTTTCGGGAGCGGGCACGATGGAAAGGTCAATGCTCGCGCCGTCGCGCCCGCGAAGCATTGACCACGCGGCAGTTTGCGCGGGAACAAGCCGAGAATCAGGGGGCACTTCGTCGCCGACGCACACCATACATGGTGGCACATAGACGCGGCATCCTTCTTCGAGAAACGGATACCCGAAAGTTGGATGATGTCCCCACAGAAACTCGATTGTCTGCCCAGCTTCGCTCGTGATGCGTTCGTTCATGTGCAAGGTTGGCGAGTTGCGGCGCAGAGTCAAAGTCTTTTCGACCATTAAGGGAACACGTATCAGTCGAACTTGAAATTTGACGGCGATGCAGTCCGGCTCATCAATTTCGATTCGGTAAGACCACGGCAGCAGGGTTGCTTCGCCGTGATAGCCGAACTCCGCCCCGCGATGCGTGCAAGGTGCGGGACCGTTCGGTAGTATTTCGTACCACCCGCCGGCGAAGTGCTCGCGGAAGTGTCCAGTGGCGAGTGGTGAACTCGGTCGGAAGTGACTGAGAGGACGCAAGCCGTTCGGCGAGTGCCACATGAAATCGGTGTCCGTAGTCTTATGTAGAAATTCGAGGATGTCCGCGCCTTTGTCCGCCGCAACCATGACGCGGATGCTCTCGTTTTCCAACGTCACGCAAGCGTGCTCGCGGTACGTGAACTCGCGTATGCGGCAACCATGATTGCGTTCGTGCGTGTAGGTTTGGTAA
>Ga0136614_10002090_pt1 | contig 12245 bp, 18 predicted proteins | sample AntDrymUQ2792106_2_FD_106643 | JGI IMG/M metagenome (GOLD analysis project Ga0136614, IMG submission 106643) | Polar desert sand microbial communities from Dry Valleys, Antarctica - metaG UQ279 (21.06) | ecosystem: Environmental > Terrestrial > Soil > Desert | place: Antarctica: Dry Valley...
ATCTCGTACCCGCAGTGCGGCGAGCCGTATCCGGAGGCCTTCTCGTTCGCGATCGTCGGCGTCAACGGCGGGCGCGTCTACAGCGAGAACCCGTGCTTCGGCCCCGGCGACCAGCCGAGCCAGCTGCGGTGGGCAGGTCCCGAGGCGGAGCTGTATGCCAACACCGGCAACCCGGGCCCGGAGCTGTCGCGCTACTGGCCGCACGGGCAGACCGAGCCGCGCAGCTGCAACACCCTGGACGCACTCGGCGCCGACACGATCGACTGCGCCTATGTCTACGGCTGGAACGCCGCGGAGCACGCGTATGCCACGGCGCTCGAGGCCTTCGTGGAGCTGGGTTGGACCGATGCCGATGAGGATCGGCTGTCGGAAGATCCGACCTGGTGGCTCGACGTGGAGGACGCCAACAGCTGGCGAGCCGACCGCAGCCGGAACGTGGCCGCCCTCGAGGGGGCCGTCGCCTATCTCGAGTCGAAGGGTGCCGAGGTCGGCTTCTACTCCACGCCGCGCATGTGGAATCGGATCACCGGCGGCACCGATGTCTTCGCCGACCATCCTGCATGGCACGCCGGGGCGCGCGACCAGGACGACGCGACGGACCGATGTGACGACGATGCCTTCACCGGCGGCGAGCTGCGCATGGTGCAGTGGGTCGAGGACGGCTTTGACGCCAACTACCGATGTCGGTAGATCGGCGCGTTCCGCTGGTCATTCGTCACCGGATCAGGTGCGAATGGCCGCCCGACAGTCTGCGCCGGTCCCCGGGCGATTCGAAGACGCGTCGCGTGCGGGCTGGGGCGGTCATTCACCCGGTGGGTGTATCGGCTACTCATCGGCCGAATATGCGCAGGGTGGGTCGGATGGCCATCGAGATCCGCCCAGCCTGGCTGTTGTACCCGTCCCGTGTATGGGTCGGGCACTTCTTGGCCGAAACACCCCTCCCCGGGGATGCCCAGCACGTCAACAATGGGAGGCCAGCTGCTGCTAGGTTGTGCGCATCGAACCGTCCCAGGCCATCCCAACCCCCGCCGTGGTGCTGATCACGGGCATCATGGGCGCGGGCAAGTCGAGCGTCGCACAGGCCCTCGCCGAGCGCCTTCCGAGGGCGGCGCACGTGCGCGGCGACGCGTTCCGGCGAATGATCGTGACCGGCCGAGCGGAGATGGTTCGCGGTGCCAGCGACGAGGCGCTGGCCCAGCTGCGCCTGCGGTATGCCCTGGCTGCCTCGGTCGCCGATGGGTACGCCGCCGCCGGCTTCACCACCGTCTACCAGGACATCATCGTCGGCGAAGACCTGCCACGAGTGGTGGCATCGATCCGCGCTCGTCCCCTCTTTGTCGTGGTGCTGGCACCCAGGGCGGAAACGGCGCTCCGCCGCGCGGAGTTACGGGAGGGTCCCAGCGGATACGGTGAATGGACCGCGGAGGCGCTCGACGACCTCCTCCGGGACACGCCCCGGATCGGCCTCTGGCTGGACACGTCGGACCTCACCGTCCCGGAGACCGTCGACGCCATTCTTCTTCGTGCGGTCGAGGCGAGGGTGGGCTGACCGTACGGATTCCCGCCAGTATGCGCTCCGTGGGTGTATCGGCCACTTATTGGCCGGTTTATCCAGGTGATCGTAGGCGCCGCCAACTGGCTGCTCGTCGTCATCGCCCGATTCGACCTGGTGGCAGCGATCACCGGCGACACGTTCGGCGAGACGAACATCGTGTCATCGATCGTGTACATCCTCGTCGGACTCTCCGGCGTCGCCCTGCTGCCGACGTTGGCATCGTGGCTGACCAACGACGCCGAGGCCGTCACCGCCTGACGTCACCCGGGCCCCGTCGGGGGCCGACCGCGACCGAGGCCGCCGTCCCCACCGGACAGGTGGCCTCTTCGCGCGTCCGGTGGGCATCCGACCTGCATGGCAGCGCCCAGTGACCGAACAGCTGCAACGCAATCCCGACGAATGGAAGACCGGCGACGAGCCGATAACCGATGCCCAGGGCTCCTACCTGCGAACCCTCTCCCAAGAAGTCGGTGAGCCCTTCGAGGAAGGACTGACCAAGGCGCAGGCCTCGGCGCGCATCGATGAGCTGTGCGAGCGCAGCCCGCGCCTCGGCGGCGAGGATTCCCATGCGCAGGGGACCGTGCGCTGGAGTGACGACCCGGGTCGTTCTGGTCGGCGACACGCACCTGCCGCGCTTCGGCCGCGTGCTGCCGGCGCCGCTCGCGGATGCACTGCGCGAGGTTGACCGCATCCTCCACGTCGGCGATCACACGGCAGGCTTTGTCCTGGACCTCCTCGAAACCTTTGCCCCGACCCATGCGGTGGCCGGCGACAACGATCCCCCCGAGCTGGTGGAGGGGCTGGGCCTGACCCGGGTGGTCACGGTGGAGCAGGCGCGCATCGGCATGACGCACGGCCACACTGGCCCCGGACGGACGACGCCAGACCGCGCCCTCCGGACGTTCGCTGACGCCGAGCCGCCGGTCGACGCGATCGCCTTCGGCCACTCGCACCAGCCGATGGCCGAGCGACGCAACGGTGTTTGGCTGCTCAACCCGGGGTCGCCGACGGATCAGCGCCGGGAGCCGACCTACTGCTTCATGGTGGTGGAGGTGGATGGCTCGGAGCTGCGTCCCGAGCTCGTGCGGTTCGGATGAGGCACGTTCAGGCCACCTACATGGACGACGACGGTCGCCTCCGGCCCGCAGCCCATCGCGTCCAGCAGCGCGGCGTTCGCCTCCAGCTCCGCGAGCGACCGGCCACGCAGGCCGTCATCGGCTCCATTGATGACGGTGTACTGCCCCGGACGCGTGGAGAGGCGCAAGCCCATGGCGCGGGCGCGAGCGCCGAGCTCGGCCAGCGCATCGGCGCATTCGTCGATCTGACGGCGGTAGTCGAACTCCGGCAGGTCCGGGTGGCTGCCGTACGGAATGACGCTGCTCGACATGCGGTACATGCGGACGTCGATCCGCTCGAGGTGATCCCACACCGCGTGCACCAGATCGATCGAGTGACGCAGGTGCGGCCCGGACTGCCAGCGCCGCTTGTCGGCTTCCTTGAGGGGCTCGAGCGCGCCGAGCACCTTCACGGCGAAGCCGAGCCGATACGGAGCAGGAGGCATATCCGAAACGCTACTCAGGACCGATGCCGCCCGCCGCGGTCGGTAGAGTCCTCACCATGGAGATGCCACCGCTCGACACGGAGCGACTCGTCATCCGGCCGATCGAGGCTGGGGACCTTCCGGCTGTCCTGACCGTCCTGGAGGTCACCGGCCCGGAGGCGGAGGCGGCAACCGAGCGCTACGTGCGGCACGGCGGCCTGAACGCCACCGTGCTGAGCAAGCTCGGCCAGCCTCCGCTCGGTGACCGGGCGGTGGTGCTCCGGTCGACCGGCGAGCTCATCGGCCTTGCCGGGCTGGTGCCCGCCTTCGGACCGTTCGACCAGCTGCGGTTGCTGGATACGGAGGCGGACGCCTCTGAGCGCCGGCCGGCGATGCAGCGGATCGAGATCGGCCTCTACTACCACGTGGCCCACCAGCTCCGTGGGCGCGGCTACGCCACCGAGGCGGCCCGTGCGCTTATCGAGTTCGCCTTCGGACCGATGCGCCTGGGCCGCATCGTGGCCACGACCGAACGCGACAACCTCGCCAGCCGGGCGGTCATGCGCCGCCTCGGCATGCAGATGCACGAAAACGCTCTTGACGAGCCCAAATGGTTCCAGCTCGTCGGCATCCTCGAGAATCCCAACCGCTAGTCAGGACCCTGCGCCCGGGAGCCGGCAGTCGGGCGGTATGCACCGGGTGGGTGTATCGGCGACTCTTTGGCCGAGTATGCGCAGGGTGGGCCGAGCAGCCAGGCAGACGCCGTCCGGCTTGGCCGGTCCACGCACCGGGTGGGTAATCGGCCACTCATTGGCGGTTGTACCCACGGGGTGCATATCCCTCGATCGGCCCACGCCGTGCCGTCGAGCGACGCGATGGTCGGCGAGGGCGGCCGGCCCACCGCCGAGCAGGATCTGGCGGCCGACATGACCGATGGAGACCCCGACGACGACGACGGCGCGGCATGACAACCGAGAAGCACCCGGACGAGGCGCGGCAGGCATCGGTCGACGAGGAGCTGAACGAGCCGACGCGGAAGAGCATGGAGCAGCTCGGCAAGCCGGACCTCGACGAGAAGCCTAACACCAGGGCGGTCGAGGGCGATGAGTCCTCGTCGCCTGGCCAGAATTCCGACTGGCTACCGCAGTAAGCTGGGGCTCGCGCTGTCATTTGCGCGAAATCGCTCATCTCAGGAGGCCCCTCGTGGATCTCGGAATCAACTCGATCCTTCTCATCGTCGCGATCATCTGCTTCGTGCTCGCGGCCGTCGGCATCGCCCTCGGCGACTTCGGTCTTGTGCCGCTCGGCCTCGCCTTCTTTGCGGCCTCGTTCCTGGTCGGAGAGAGCGGTCTGAATCTGCGCAATCGCTGACCGCGACCGGCTTCTGCGTCGCGCTAACGGGAAGAGCCGCACGGCGGTGTCAGGCGCGATCCGCGGCGAGCGGTGCCTCACGAAGGGCGTGGGCAGCTGCGGCGCGTCCGGCACGCCGCCCAAAAACGGTGCCGGACGCGAGTCCGGTCCCGCCGGGATAATTGTGGTGGAAGAGGCCGCCCACGGTCTCGCCAGCTGCATACAGCCCCGGCACCGGCTGTCCGGCGCCGTTCAGCATTGACTCAAGCACGGGTTCGGTCTCGAAATCGGACTGCAGCCAATGTTGACAGGACGTGGCGCGGCAGCCTGCTGGTGGCCGATGCGGGTCAGATACTCACCGGGTGACTGGTAGAGCACCTCCTCCGCGTCAGATCGCGAATCGGACAGCTGGTCTGAGCGTAACCAGGCCCATCATCGGTCCTATCAGGGCGGAATCGGTCCTCTAGTAGTCGCCCGGTGAATGGGTGACGCCATGGACGCGCCCCGAGAAGCGATATCAGTCCGATGAGGAATATCTGACCGATGTCGCCCCCTCCCGGCGCGCGTGCGAAAGCACTTTCTGTCGAGTTGGGTCAACTGCAGGTGGGTGCCACACCGCCCTGGCCGGCTCGGGCACGGTCAGAGCTGACCGTTCAGGTGGCCAGTGCGACGCGGGCATCTTCGAGGCCCTGCTCGTTCTCGTGCGGCCCCTCGATCCCGGTCAGGTCGTTCGTGCTGATTCGCCGGGCGAAATAGTCGGCCTGCACGGCCCAACGGATGTGGAGCATTGGTTCGAGGCTGCGCTCCACCTCCGCGCCCTCGATCACCCCTTGCGCCAGATACGCATCGATGAGCGGAGATGCGCAGTCCGGTCCTCCCACGTACATGACCGCGGAGGCGAGGTCATACATGAGGGGTCCGAACAAGCCGGTGTCCCAGTCGATCAGGCCACATATTCCGGTATCGGCGTTGAGCAGGAAGGCCTCTGGCGCCGGATCGGTGTGGAGGAGACCCCAGGTCAGCGACGAGGGCGGCAGGCCTTCCCAGCACAAAAGCGCGTCGCGGATCGCAGGCCGCAACCAGTCGCGAATGCCCAGGTGCTCGGCAGCCGGATCGATCCAGTGAAACCGAGCCGCCTCGGGCACGCTGTGACCGATGAGGGCGCCATGCACACGTGCCAGCGTGGTGCCGATGAGCCGCCGCTCTGCCTCGAGCTCGCCAACGAGCGTGGTGCCATTGACGAAGGTCAGGAGGGCCAACGTGTATCCGCCAACCTTGACGAAGGACCGGCCATCGCGCGTCGGTATCGCCGAGCCGGCCGGAATGCCTGCTGACTGGACGCGCGCCGCGACAGCCAGACCCGAGATGAACCGCAGGTGCGCGTCGGCTGGCACCGCCTTCGCGACGTAACGGTCCCGTTCATGGCTCACCAGCCACGTTCGAGAATTCATCCCGGTGTCGTGAGGCACCAGGCGGGCCGAACGCATGCCCCAGTTCCGGGCGAGGCAGGTTGAGATGGCCGCAGCGCTGGGTGCCACGTTCAGCATGCTGCGCCGCGGTGTCAATCCGCGTGCGGATCGCATCCGTCGACGACCCGATCCCGATGAAGCGGGCCGCCGGCCACCCGAAGGACCGCGTCGAGCTCGAGATCCCGGGCGCACTCCGTGACGAGATCGAGCGTCCTTCCTAGCGCCTGACCGGTTCGAGCCACCAGGTCTGGTCACGCAAGGAATCGGCCGACGGATGCGCCGTGAGCAGTGCGTCGAGCGCACGGAACATGGGACCGATGCCGCGCCGGGTCCGCGGAAACTGGCGCGGCGAGGTGAAGATGAGACCGAAGTGCGTTGCCTGGGTGATGATCGCCGACCGATGCAGCGCCACGAAATCGGCGACGTTCTCAGTGACGATTGCGCGCTCCTGAGCCGTGGCAAGGACGAGCAAGTCGCGGTCCGAGACGCCGGGCGCGTCCACGACCTCGCGCGCAGCGACTGCATCGTGGCCGCGATCGCGGAGCTGGCGAGCGATCTCGGGGGAGAAGTGCTCGTCCAGCAGAAGCCTCACGCCAGGATTGCCCGCTCCCGCTCGACGGCCGCCTGCTCACGCTCGGCCATGGAAGCCTGGCGGTCGAGGAGGTCATCGACTTCTTCCGGGAACGCTGCGTAGTAGCGAACCGCCGCCCGGACGCGACTCACCGGTAGCTCGAGGTAGCGAGCCGCGGTGTCCACCGAGCCACCCGGCTGCTGGACGGTGGCGATGACTTCCCAGACATCAAGCCCGGAGCCGAGGACGACCGCGCGACGCCCGGCCGGCCCATCGGCGAATCCGATGCCCGGGTGCTCGTCCATGCGCAATCCCTCCTCGACGTAGCGTTCCGCCAGCCCGGTGCGGGTCTCGCGGATCTCGTGCGCGCGCGCGTCGAGCCGGCTGAGCGTCGCCTCCGAGAAGCGAAAGGACCGATGTTGGCGTGCTGAAGATGCGATGTGGCACATCGTAGCACGGCGCGGCCTACGGCGGCGGAAGCAGCTCGAATCGGTCGAGACGACCGGGGCGAATCATGGCGAAGTGCCTGCGATCGATGGTGTAGATGCGAGTGACGCCGATGCGCTCGGCGATGGCCACAACTCTGGCGTCGACGCGCGGCAGGTCGGCATCGGTCGAGGGCTCCACGCGCCAGTCGGAGGCGGCCAGGTGGCGCACGAAGTCCGCCTCGCGTGCCGCGCCAAGGCGCGAGCCGATGAGATAGCACACCTCGGGAAGCGTGGCCTGGGGCACGATGGCGGCTTCCACCTCGGAGCCGAGCGCTTCGACCGCACGGCCGTGCGCGGCGTCCGCTGCGTCGACAAGGCACACAGGACGCTCGTGTCCACGACGACCGCCACGACTACCTGGCCGGCTGTTCGATGTCTGCCTCGACGTGGGCAGGCAGCTCCCGCTCAAGAATTTCTTCGGCGCGTTTCGGATCGACGGGCGGCTCGGCCGATGTCCGCCGGCCGCCGGCCAACCACGCTGACCAGCGGACGCCGCCAGACGAGGGACTCGGGATCGAGCCGGTCGAGGCGTCGCAGCGTGGCGGCGCGCAGTCGCCGTCGCATCGGCTCGTCCAATGCCAGGAACGTCTCGTCCTCGATCCAGTGCTCGAGCACCTCGACGTACGAGCGCGACGTGAACCGATGCTCCAGCCACTCCTCGCGCGCCCGGACGGAGGTGAATCCCGCGCGACGAAGGTCCGCGGCCGCGCTCGCCGGCGAGGCGTAGGGCCGCGTGCCGTTCCCGCCGCCACTGGGAGGCGGCTCCACTCGCAGCTCCTCCAGCGCACGGTCGAAGGCGGATTCGGGCTCGAAGGCATCGTCCTCCGCTCGCCACGTCACGCACGCGAAGACGCCGCCCGGTCGGAGGACGCGAAGCGCCTCGCGGACCGCGGCCGCGCGGCTCGGGATGAGCTGGATGACGAAGCTGCTCATCGCCGCGTCGACGCTCGCGTCGGGGAGCGGGAGGTGCGCAGCCTCGCCGCCCTCCACCGTGAGGCGCTCGTCCAATCCGCGATCCCGCGCCGCGTCCGATGCGAGATCCAGCATCCTGCGCGACGGATCCACGCCGATCACCTCGACGTTCGGCCAGCGCTCCAGCGCGGCCAGGGCCAGGCTTCCCGTTCCGGCTCCGATGTCGACGACGGTCGACGGCCGATCGGCCGGCAGCAGGCCGTCGAGGCGGTCGAGCAGCCGGACGGCTGACGGCGCGATGACCGGTGCCCACCAGTCACGGTAGGTTTCGGCAAAACGGTCGTAGGCGGCCTCGTTTGCCGGGGTCGTGGATGGCTGCTCGGCGGTCATGGGGCCGTGAGTCTCTCACGGCCGGCGTCAGCTTCAACGTCACGCCGTCACGATCAGCTCGATGACGCCGCAAACCCCGATCGTTGACTGCGGCTGTGGCTGGACCGGCACCACGCTCGGTTGGGCCGGGCACATGGATGGCGTGGTCCGCTCGTCACTCGATGGGGGAGGCTCCAGGCCCGTTCAAGACTGACCGCTCGGCCCTCGGCAGGATGCGGGCAGTCGAGCGGTCAGGCGTTGATGGGAGGCTCAGCGGGTGTTGGCGGTGACGCGGCTCGCTGACCATTCCGTCACGAGATCACCCAGGGCTCGTCGAGCGTCCTCGACCTTGTCGACGCCGATCGCCAGTGTGACCTTGCTGTCGGTCATGCCGACGCCGGCCATGAGGTCGATGTTGACGCCGGCATCGGCGAGGGTGCGGGCCACCGCCGCGGCGGTGCCTGGCTTGTCATCGATGGCGACGGTGACGATCGGCACCTCGCGAAACGCGATGCCCGCGTCGTTCAGGGCCGTTCGCAGCCCTGCCTCATCGGCCGCCATGAACGCGGCGCCGCCGCGGTCACCCAGTCCCAGGCACACGACGTTAGAAAGGTTGACCCCTCGCTCGGCGATGGCTTCCGCGTGGCGGGCGAACTCGCCCGGCTGATTCACAGCTTCGCTGATGAAGGCTTGCATGTGCACCTCCAGTGCCGCCCACGCATCCTCCTGCCCAGGACCGTGGCCGTTCTTCAGTGCGGACGGGTCGGTGCCGCCAGCGACCGCGAGTTGCTCGGCTCTTCGACCACCTCTGGTCGCGCGTCCGTAATCCCCGTCCTCGAACCATCATTGTCTCGCCACCAATCACGCGTGTCGACCGACTTATCCACCATCGGCGACGATCGCCCGCCGACGTTTTCCCCAGTCCGCCGGGAGGAAGCGCGGACGCGTCAATCCGGACATGTCTTGTCACGAACCGATGCGAACATCGGCCTCAAAGGAGGTGCTCCCAAAATGAACATGAAGATTGAGCTCGTTGCCATTCCCGTGACCGATGTCGACCGCGCCAAGGCGTTCTATGTCGACCAGGTCGGATTCAATGCCGATCACGACCAGCAGGTGAACCCGGAGCTGCGGTTCGTGCAGCTCACGCCGCCCGGCTCGGCCTGCTCGATCTATCTCGGGACGGGTCTTACGGAGATGGAACCCGGCTCGCAGAAGGGCCTCCAGGTGGTGGTCGAGGACGTGGCGGCCGTTCGCGAGCAGCTCATGAGCCGCGGCGTCGAGACCGGCGAGGTTGACGTGCAGTCGTGGGGTTCGTTCATCTACTTCAGGGACCCCGATGGCAACACCTGGTCCGTGCAGCAGTTGCTGCCGTAAGTTCTCCATACGGGCGCGACGGATACCCCTCACGGGATTCGTAATTGATTCAGCTACAAATGCCGTGGCGAAGGATCCGTCCGCGCCGACAAGAGCGTGGGATCGGTCCCGAAACATCTTTCGGGGGCGGCGGCGAGATCCGCAGCGACTGATATCGGTCTGCCGCTGACGATGGGGTCAGACATTCACCGGGTGACTGGTAGAGCTTGTCTGCACGTCAGATCGCGAATCGGACAGCGGGTCTGAGCGTAACCAGGCGCACCATCGGTCCTATCAGGGCGGAATTGTTGCTCTAGTAGTCGTCCGGTGAATGGGTGACGCATTGGACGAGCCCGAGAAGCGTTATCAGTCTCCCTTGACGCTCAACTGACCCGCGCCAGAATCCCCTCGACAATACTGCGGCCGCGAAGCGCCTCTAGCCACTCGGCCGGGACGCCGTTCGGCGGCTCGATTCCCCAGCGGATGCCGGCCAGGCCACCGGCGATGGCGGCGGTCGTATCGGTGTCGTTGCCGTATTTCACTGCGCGCTCGGTGGTGTCGCGGTAGGAGGAGCCATCGGCGAACGCCTCCCACGCTGACCAGAAGCTGTCGAGCACCCAACCACCGCCCGGCGTACGAAGGTTGGACCGGTGCGCCAGCAGCCCTTCCAGGACCGATGCGAACGCCGGCTCGTTCGCATATACGGCGCGCAACCGCTCGACCGATGCGTCGAGCACGACGTCCGGCTCCGCCGAGCTTCGCAGCAACTCGCGCACGATGATCACGTACAGCGCGCAGGCGACCTGGCAGTTCGGATGGGCATGCGTCACGCGCGAGGCAAGGTGCGCGCGCTCGACGAGCTCGGCGTCATCTGCCGGCGCGTCGACGAGGGCGATGGGCAAGATCCGCATCAGGCTGCCGTTGCCCTGGTCGCGGTCGGCGGTGCCGCCGGCATCGATCGCCGGCGTGCCTCGGCGCAGCCGGTCGAGAGCGGCGCTGGTCGCGCCGCCGATGTCGAACATGCCATCGCCATCGGGCGTGTAGGCGCCTGCATCGGCCCAGGCGAGGGCGCGGTGGCCCTGGTCCTCGGGGTCGAAGCCGGCCGTCAGGAGCGAGTCGAGGACGGCCAGCATCAGCGCGCCGTCGTCGCTCCAGGTGCCCGGCGGCTGGTTGTGCGTGCCGTGGCCGCGCAGCTCGACCGTCTCGATGTGGTGGCCGAACTCGTATGGCACGCCGATGGCGTCGCCCACGAGGTGTCCGTAGACCGCGGCCCGATGGGGCTCAGCCATCCGGCGCGACCCAGGGCAGGGGAGCGCCGCAACCGCGGCATTCGTAGTCGGGCGACTCAGGGCCGATCACGCAGCCGCCCAATGCGAACTCGCCTTGCTGGGAAGCCTCGAACGCCTCGACCGTCGGCAAGCCGTACAGGATGCGGACGGCATCGGTCGAGCCGCAGATCGGGCACGGCCGTGGTGGGGAGTCAGCCGTCACGATGGGCGCTGCGTGCGGTGTCGATGCCGCCGATGACCGAGGTGCCACAGTGAACAGTATCTACAACGATACGGCGCCAGAGAGCCGTTCTGGCGGCGGCCGTTGCGGGCGGACGAGCGGGCATCGGCGCGGCTGACGTAGACGGCCTTCGACTCGCACGCGCGTTCGCGAAGCGGCAGGTCGCGATTGATGAACTGGCGGTAGTCGACGACGGGCATGGACCGATGGTCGACGCCGATCGCGACACCTCATCGGTCATTAGGAGCCGATAGAGTACGGACCGATGAGCGACCACGAGCTCCCTGATTCGATTGCCGCCAACGTCGCCGAGTGGACCAAATCGAACGCGCAGTTCACGGATGCGCAGGCCGAGGGCGCCTGGGCGCCGCAGGACCTGACCTGGGGCGTGTTCGGGGTGCGGGAGGACGCCATCGGTTCGCCGCTGGGGGACGTGTCCGGGCTGGACGTCGTCGAGCTCGGCTGCGGGACCGCCTACTTCTCCGCGCAGCTGGCGCGGCGCGGCGCGCGGCCGGTGGGCGTCGACCCGACGCCGGCGCAGCTCGCCACCGCACGCCAGATGATGGAGCGGACCGGGATCAGCTTCCCGCTCGTCGAGGCACCCGGCGAGCGCGTGCCGTTGCCGGACACGTCGTTCGACCTGGCGGTCTCCGAGTTCGGCGCGTCCCTGTGGGCAGATCCGGCGTTGTGGATCCCCGAGGCGGCCCGCCTCCTGCGACCCGACGGCCGGCTCGTGTTCCTCACGAATTCCTTCGTCTCGTACCTGTGCGCGATCGATGAGGGCGGCACATCAGAGACCCTCCAGCGGCCGCAGTTCGGGCCGTCCCGGATGCAGTGGCCGGGTGAACAGGGGATCGAGTACCACCTCCCGCATGGCGACTGGATCGACCTGCTGCGGGCGAACGGATTCGAGATCGAGCGGCTCATCGAGCTGAAGGCGCCGCCGGACGCGAAGCCGCACCCGTACTACGACTACGTCAAGCCGGAGTGGGCGTGGAAGTGGCCGCACGAGGAGATCTGGGTGGTGCGGCGCGCTGACGCCTGAGCCAGATGCGGGCGTAGGATGGGCGCATGCGCCGACTCGTGGCCCGAGCGCTCAGCATCGGTGCCGACCCGAGCGATGACG
>Ga0136614_10002091_pt1 | contig 12243 bp, 9 predicted proteins | sample AntDrymUQ2792106_2_FD_106643 | JGI IMG/M metagenome (GOLD analysis project Ga0136614, IMG submission 106643) | Polar desert sand microbial communities from Dry Valleys, Antarctica - metaG UQ279 (21.06) | ecosystem: Environmental > Terrestrial > Soil > Desert | place: Antarctica: Dry Valley...
AAAACTCAAAACTGTTCCTCACAGTTTACTGCTTACGTCTTCGGCCTGCTGCTTTTCCCAAAGAAGCAGGTGCTTGAGGAATGCGTGGTGCGCGGCGAAGCGGGCGATGGAGAGGCCGGCGAGTCCGTCGCGGAAGCCCGCTTTGAGAATGAAGCTGCGCGTGAAGGCGGCAGGAGCTGCGACCGCGATGCGCAGCGCGGAAGTTCGTTTTCCCGCTTCAAACATTTTCAGCGCGGCGAGCGGTGCGTAACGTTCGCCGATCATCCGATGGTGGTGCGCCGCGTCGCGCACACTGTAGTGAAGGATGTCGCCCGCCAGTCGCTCGACGCGCGCACCGGCGTCCATCGTGACCGATTCGTGGACGTGCGCTCCCGCCCAACGCCCGCGCGATTTTCGGTACAGGCGCAGTTGATAATCCGGATACCAACCGCCGCCGCGAATCCAACGTCCCATGTAAAACGAGCGGCGGGCGATGCGGTAAGCGTCGGCCAGTTGCGCTACGTCCGACGCGCGGAGGGCTTCGATTGCGGCGCGCAATTCTGTCGACACGCGCTCGTCAGCATCGAGACTGAAGACCCACTCATGCCGTGCCGTCTGAGCGGCGAATTGCTTCTGTGCGGCAAATCCGGGCCACGCCCGCACGATCACCCGCGCGCCATAGTCGCGCGCAATCTCGCCGGTTCCGTCGGTCGATTCGGAATCCACCACAATCACTTCGTCCGCCCACGCGACCGACTCGCACGCCGCGCGGATATTGTCCGCCTCGTTAAAGGTGATGATGGTGGCGGTGATCTTCACGATTGAAGGGTCAACATCTGACTTGGCATTCTCGCTGTCCGGCGTCGTTTGGAAATGCGTGAGACGAAGGGAAGCGTCAGTCGAGCGGATCACGGGTGAGCTTGCGAATCGGAGCGGAGCGCCGTCCACTCGGATTCGTCATTGGCGCTCAATCACCAAGACTCGTCCGTGATGAGAAACACTAACGCCGGTCGGTGACACAAGGATCATTAATCCCGTTCCCGACCGGCGTTTGCCGAAAGCTCCTCATGCGGAGACCATCAGACCCGACCTCTCGAACCCGACACCCCCGGACTCAAGCTCAAGGAAGCGGCGCTACTTCAACGATGATGTTGTTGGCGCGTAGCGTCGTTGAAGTGCTGCGTTGCAATTCAGCGAGCGCGATGTTGAAGTCGGTCTCGGCCCGCAACTCCTGGTTACGCGCGTTGACCAACAGATTCTCGCGCTGAAAGAGGAAGAACGAGGTCGAGCGCCCGACCTGAAATAGTCGCTGCTCGCCAGCCAGTTGAAGCTCCGCGTTGCGGCGCGCTTCCTGTGCGGCGAGGACGCGGCGACGCGAAGTCTCGACGGACTGGGCCGCGTTGCGCACTTCGAGTTCGACCGACTGTTCCTGGGTGCGCGTGTTGGCGGCGAGTTGTTCGCGCTCGATGCGCGCGCCGGCGAGGTTGGCCTCAGCCGTGCGGTTGCGCAGCGGAATCTGGATCGTGACCCCGGTGACGATGTTGCGCGTGTCGAGGCCGAAGAGGTTGCGGAGGTTGCGGAAGTAGCCACCTGACAAGTTTGCGGGGGCGCTGGACGGCAGCGGCTGCCCGGTGATGGGGTCGAACGATTCGACCGGCGTACCGGCCAGGCCCGTGGTCGAGAAGGTCGAGATAACATCGATGCGCGGCCGCGTCTGGTTTCGGTAATACTTAAGGTCGATGTCGCTGATCTCCTGCTGAATGCGCAGGCGGCGCAGTTCGGGACGGTTGGCGCGCGCCTCGTTTATCGCGTCCGCGAGGTTCACCGGCGTCGAGTCAAACGACGGCTGATCGGTCGGCAAAACCGCGACTGACCAATCCGGCGACAGCACTTCGCGCAGGATCAGAGATTTCAAATTATTCTCGGCGACCGAGACGCTCTGAGTGGCGAGCAGCAGCGATGCTTCGCGGTTGGAAAGCTCGGTCTGGATTTCGGCCCGCTCGATGGGGGCCGACGCGCCCGCTGCGACGCTCGCTTCGGTGCGCCGGAAATTCTCGCGCGCCAAGTTCACGTTCGCGATCTGATTCTGTTCGTCGCGCAGCGCGAAGACCAAATCCCAGTATGAGCGCTGCACCTGAGCAATCACTTCGATGGTCCGCCGGCGGAAATCGGCGTCGGACTGTTCGAGCCGTTTGCGCTGGATGCGGATGTTGCGGCGCGTAATGTCGATGGAGCGGTCGCGCAGCAGCGGTTGTGTGAAAGTCACGCCGAGGCTCGACGAGAAGACCGGGTTGAAGTTGTTGAATCGCGAGTTGGTGGAGCGTCGATTGTTATTGAAGAAAAACTCGTACTGACCGCCGCCGGTGCCGAACCTCTTAATCACTGTCGGACTCACTGAAAAGTCCGTCTGCGTGACCGAGCCGGATTGGTCGGAACCGCCCAGCCGACTCTGCTGCGGCGAGACTGAGTTGTTGATCTGCGGCGTGATCTCGAACACCGGGTCGTACGCCCCTTCGAACGAGTGAAGAAGCGACTCCGCGAGTCGCACATCGTTGCGCGCAAAATCGATCTCATTATTATTTTCGAGCGCGCGGCGAATCGCGTCGTTAAGCGACAGCGAAAGGGTTTCACCGCCGTTCACGCCGAGACGGGAAAGCGGTGGGAGCGGTGGGACGGGACGCGGTTGCGCGGCGGGGAAGTTTGGCGCCGGCAGCCCCGACGGATCAGCGGGGGCATCTGTCCCAGGGGGTCTGTCGGCTGGCGTTGACGATGTGGCCGGCGTGGCGCCCGACCCGGAAGCGCGGGGTGCCGTCGTTGTCGTCGTCGTCCCCGGCGCAGTGGTCGCGGGCACGCCCGGAGATGTCGACGATGGAGGCGGCATCGTTGTCGAAGGCGGCACGCCGGTTCGCGGCGTGATGACCGTTCCCGGTGGGGCCTGCGGCGATGGGCGTTCCGTGCCTGGGGGCGCGGTCGGATCGGAGGGCACCGGGCGCCCCTGCGGTGGCACGGGCTGGCGTTGCTCAGTTCCTGGCGGTCGCGTCGCGTCGCGCTGGGTCGGGCTTTGTCTCGGCGAAGCGGGCCGCGTCTGCGCGGGGGCGATTGATGAAATGGTCAGCACCAGCGCGAAGGTGTGTAGCGTGTGGCGCAAGCGAAGGCTAAACATTAAACCGTAAACTCCTCAGATGGTTGGTTGAAAATGAATCGTCAAAACGGATATATGGACTCCCGAACAATCACTTTGTGGGTCAGAGGCTACTACGTCGCGCGTGTGTGGAGGGTTTCAAAAACGTGGGATTTGGTCAAGGGCGTGAGCGGTCATGACAGCAGGCGAAGACAATAGCGAAGACAACAGACAATGATGCAGGGTGGGGATCAGCAATTCCTGAAGTGATTGATTCTCACCTTGTGCAGCTGTCGGGACGTTGCTTGACACAGGCGTGCGCAGACATTATCTTTTCCGTCTTTTGCATTCATAAAATTTCGTCGTCGACAGTGTCGGGTCATCGGTGTGGGCCGTCGGGGTGCGTAATCAGTCTGACGTCAGTCACCGGCGATTCAATTTCGTAAGATCAGAATTTCAGGCGAGGAGACCTCTGGAAAATGGCAGTCAAAGTAGGCATCAACGGGTTCGGAAGAATCGGGCGTAACGTGCTGCGCTCTGCGCTCGGTGATCCGGAAATCGATTTCGTCGCCGTCAATGATTTGACGGACACCAAGACGCTCGCGTACCTGCTCAAATATGATTCGTTGCTCGGCAATCTTGAAGAAGAGGTCACCGCCGGCGAGAACAGCATCAAGGTCGGGTCGGACGAGTTCCGCGTCTTCTCCGAAAAAGACCCGGCGGCGATTGACTGGGCATCGGTCGGCGCGGAAATCGTCATTGAGTCGACCGGTCGCTTCACCAATGGTGAGGACGCCAAAAAGCACCTTCGCGGCACCGTCAAGAAAGTCATTATCTCGTCTCCGGCGAAGAGCGAGGACATCACCATCGTAATCGGTGTCAACGAAGACAAGTACGACCCGTCCGCGCACCACATCTTGTCGAACGCTTCGTGTACCACCAACTGCCTCGCCCCGGTCGCCAAAGTCATCCACCAGAAATTCGGCATCCGCTCGGCGCAGATGACGACGATCCACTCCTACACTAACGATCAGCAACTGCTCGATTTTCCGCACAAGGATTTGCGCCGCGCGCGTGCCGCCGCATTGTCGATGATCCCGACCTCGACAGGTGCGGCCAAGGCCGTCGCGCTGGTGTTGCCCGAACTGAAGGGTAAGTTCGACGGCATCAGTGTCCGCGTCCCGACGCCGAACGTGTCGCTCGTCGACGTGGTGATGAATTTGGAGCGCGACACGACCACCGAAGAAGTCAACCAGGCACTGAAGGACGCGGCGAACGAAGAACTTGTCGGCATCCTCGCGTTCTCCGAAGAGCCGCTCGTCTCCGTCGACTATCGCAAGAACGAGAACTCTTCCATCGTCGATGCCGAATACACTAAAGTGATCGGCGGCAACATGGTCAAAGTGCTGGCGTGGTACGACAACGAATGGGGCTACTCGTGCCGCGTCCGCGACCTCGTGAAGTACATCGCGCAGAAAGGTCTCTAAAAGCCGGTGACAGGTGACAGGTGACAGGTGACAGGTGACAAGATGAAAACCTGTTCTTTCCTGTCACCTGTCACTTGTCACCTGTCACCGATCTTATGGATAAGCTTTCAATCAAAGACCTCGACTTGAAGGGGCAGCGTGTTTTCGTGCGCGTTGATTTCAACGTGCCGATCAAGGACGGGCGCGTGGATGATGACACGCGCATTCGGGCGGCGGTGCCAACCATTGAGTACGCCCGCGAGCGAGGGGCGCGGGTTATCCTCGCTTCGCATCTTGGGCGTCCGAAGGGCGCGCGCGTCGACAAGTACAGCTTGCGACCCGTCGCGGATCACCTTTCGAATCTGCTCGGCCAGCCGGTCGCCTTCGCCGAGGATTGCGTCGGCGAAGCGGTCAAATCAAAAGTCGACGCGCTCGTGGACGGCGACGTTCTGCTGCTCGAAAATCTGCGCTTCCATCCTGAAGAGGAGAAGAACGATGAGGCGTTCGCGAAGGAATTGGCGGGCTTGTGTGACCTATACGTGAACGACGCCTTCGGCGCGGCGCACCGCGCGCACGCCTCGACCGCTGGCATCACGAAGCACGTCCGACAGGCCGGCGCCGGGTTGCTGATGGAGAAGGAACTGGACTACTTGGGCCGTGTCATCAACAACCCGGAACATCCGTTCGTCGCGATCCTCGGCGGCGCGAAAGTCTCGGACAAAATCGCGGTCATCAACGCCCTCATCGCGCGCCGTGTCGATAAGATTCTAATCGGCGGCGCGATGGCCTACACGTTTTTCAAGGCCGAAGGATTTACCGTCGGCAAGTCGCTGGTCGAAGTCGACAAGCTGGAGACGGCGCGCGAGATTAAGAAAAGCGCCGAGGCAGCCGGCGTCGAACTCCTGCTGCCGACCGATCATCAAGTCGTCGATAGCTATGACCCGCTCAACAGTCGTAAAACGATCCCGATAGAATTCACCAACGCCGGACTGGTCGGCCTCGACATCGGCGCAGAGACGGTCGCGCACTTTTCGCAGGCGTTGCAAGACGCCAGAACCGTGATCTGGAACGGGCCGATGGGCGTCTTCGAAGAAAAGGGTTTCGAAGAGGGAACGGTCGGCATCGCCCATGCCGTCGCGGAGGCTGCTGACCGTGGCGCGACCGTCATTGTCGGCGGCGGCGATTCGGTCGCGGCGGTGACCCAGGCCGGCGTCGCCGACCGCATCACACACATCTCGACCGGCGGCGGCGCAACACTCGAATTTCTCGCCGGTGACGAACTGCCCGGCGTCGCTGCACTCAACGATAAAAAATAGGGGTCGGGGGTCGGGGGCCAGGGATCAGTTCAGATCAGTTTTTGACCGGCCCCTGACCCCTGACACCCGGCCCCTTCACCACCGACCCCTGATTATGCGAAAACCTGTCATCGCTGGTAACTGGAAGATGCACAAGCTGGTCGCCGAGTCCGTCGCGACCGCGCTGGCGTTGCGCCCGCTGGTGGCTAACGCCAACCATTGCGAGGTGATTATCGCTCCGGTCTTCACGGCACTGAAGACGGTCGCCGACCGACTCGAAGGCTCGAACATTCGCATCGCCGCGCAGGACTGCGCGCCCGAAGCCAAACAGGGAGCGCACACCGGCGAGGTGTCGGCGGAGATGCTGCGCGACGCCGGCGCGACGCACGTCATCATCGGCCACTCCGAGCGGCGGCAGTTTTATGGCGAAACCGATGCGTTCGTGCTGCGCAAGACGCAGGCTGCCCTTCAGACAGGGTTGACGGCCATCGTCTGCGTCGGCGAGATGCTTGAACAGCGTGAGGCGGGGATGGCCGAAAGCGTCGTGCGCGCGCAGTTGGAGGGCGGAATGCGTGAGTTGACACCTTCTGACCTCGACCGTATCATCATCGCCTACGAGCCGGTCTGGGCGATAGGGACCGGACGTACCGCGACGCCGGAGCAAGCGCAGGAGATGCACGCATTTGTCCGGCGCGTTTTATCAGAGAGGTTCTCGACGGCAGCTTCCGATGCGCTGCGGATACTCTATGGCGGGTCGGTCAAACCGGACAACGCCGCAGGCTTAATGAAGCAGGCGGACATTGACGGGGCGCTGGTCGGCGGCGCAAGTTTAGAAGCCGAGAGCTTTGCAAACATCATCAATTACAACCAATAGATTTTAGATAAGGAATGTTTCGTTGTTAATTTACACTCTCTACGGATTGTTCATTCTTGCTTGCGTGGTGCTGATTTTGTCGGTGCTGCTTCAGCCGGGCAAAGCCGACGCCGGGGCGCTCTTTACCAGTTCGGTATCAAGCACCGCCTTCGGGCCGCGCGGCACGCAGACCTTGTTAGCCAAGATCACCATCGGCGCCGCCATCACATTTATGCTGGTCGCGCTAACGCTCTCACTCGGAATCGGCGAAAGACGGTCCGTGTTAGAGGGTGGGGTGCCGGAATCAACCGCCTCACCGACACCCGCGGCCTCGCCGTCAATCGCTCCGCAAGGTGACGCCGCACCCGTTGCAGTACCGCCATCCGAGGGCGCCGCACCGGCGGCAACCACGACCCCGGCAGCGGCGACGACGCCAGCCAACAGTCCGCAGACTGCGCCCGCTCGATAGTTTTGAAAAGCAGTTTTGATTGTGCGTCGCGCTGGCATCGAGACTGTTCCTTTGTTATGACACTCGGAAAGAGTTTAGGCTTGACCGATGTCACAACTTGTAAGAGAAGAGATGCGGATTATCGGCAAAGACGAAAGCAGCTTGCGGGTGAAAAAAAGATTGCTGTTTGATATAGTGATTTTACGGGGATGTGGCGGAATTGGTATACGCGCATGTTTGAGGTGCATGTGGGGCAACCCATGAGAGTTCGATTCTCTCCATCCCCATCAACATAACAGTGCCGACTTTTGATGTAACTCGTGGGCGTTCGAGTCCCCCTTCGGCATCAATCCTCTTTCACTACTCCTATCAGGTTGCGTCAACAAGAAATTTGCGACTGTACCGCTTCGCCAAGTTCCTGCCTGACCTCTCATCTCTCTAATTCTTCCACATGGAAAACTCTCCGCTGTATATTGTTGGAGTGCGGCGGGGCTGCTACACTCTTCGCTATCTCGAGGAGACGCAAGTTTTCAATTCATGCTCGCCATTTTTCAGCGATTACAATTCTTTAAGCCGCGACTCGTCACGCTCGGCATCGTCTTTCTACTGACCGCTGCGAGTGCTTCGGCGCAGTCGACGGATGTCAGATTCCCAACCCCCATCACGTCCGACGAAATCTCCGGTCGCATCACGCCGAGGGACGTTGGCGACGCGCGATTCACGCGCCACTTCTATACATTCAAAGGTCGGGAAGGCGACCTCGTCGTGACGGTCGAGAGCACCAACCTTGATGGCGCGGTGGATGTGTTCACCGCTTCGTCCCTGCGACCGATTACGAAGGTTACGCTGTACGGCGGCGCGTCCGCCACGCAGTCGTCGAAGAGCGTCTACCTGCGCGGCGACGAGTCGTTTGTGCTGAGAGTCGAGGGGCGCAGCGGCGGCGACGCGGACGGCACTTACCGCGTGCGCTTCGCTGGGGCGTTCGTCCCGCTTGCCGCCACGATGGAAGCGAACGCGACGGAGGGAAACGCGGCGACCTCTACCAAACCGAAAGTCACTGAGTCAACTGCTGGGTCGACTGCTGACTCGCCGACCGTTCGCGCCAGAGGCACACGGCGGGCGACGGCGACCGGTGCCCGTATCCCGGAGACCACCGAAGAGCGGGTCGCACGTTTGGCGGCGGAGGCGCGGGAACGGGCCGAGGTTGAGGCGAGGATTGAGGCGCGAGAGCGGGCGCGAACTGAAGCCAGAGAACGCCGCGAACAGCAGGCCAGAGAGCGCCGTGACGAGCGGAACAGAATCGCGCGCGAAGAGCGTGCGCGAAGAGACGCGGCCAGGTTGAAGGCCGAAGCGGATCGCGCCGCGTTGGTGAGAAGAGAACCAACTAAAGAATCCGACACTGCCGTGCCCGCGACGCGCCCACCTACTGCCGACAGTTCCGCCGCCGGCATCGCGCCGACGACCGGGGCGACTAACCGAAGTCGGGCCGCGCGATCAAGCGGCACGCGCGCCAATTCGTCAACAACACCGTCTGCATCACCTCGACGAAGTTCGCGTGCGAAGCGCGGGGCGGTAACTCCAGGCGCTGCTGCTGCGGCCACTCGGCCAGAGTCTGCGTCCACGCCGCGGTCGCTTGCACCGCCTCCCGCCAGCAGCCCGCGGCTCATCATCGAAACCAAAAGCGGCGTCAAATCGGAACGCGAGATGAGCACGGTGCGCCGTGTCACGATTGAAAACAACATGGTCGTAGTCGTGTTAAAAGACGGAAAGGTGGAGCGGCAGCCGCTGCTTAACATCACGCGAATGTCGATTGAGCCATAGTTTCTTTCTCTTTCCACATAGCACCGGCTGTGTGCTCCGGAGAACGGTATGGGACGACGGAACCTCTGGCGGTTAATGATGGGGGTCGGGGTGGTCATCATCGGATTCTCCATCTACCGTTGGAGCGGGTTATGGCACTCGCCCGAACAACTGTCCGGCGCGGGCGGCGGGACGGCGGCGATCATCATCCTTGCGATGGCGTCGGCGTGGGCGTTCGCATTACCGGCATCGGCGTTCCTGTTCATCACGCCACTGTTGTTCCCGCCGCATTGGTCGGCGCTCATCACGACGACGGGTTGTGTGCTCGGCGCGGCCATCGGCTATAACGTCTCGCGGTTCGTCGGCGGTTCGTGGGTCGAGCGTTTCCGCGACGGACGATGGCGGCGCTTCTTCGAACGTCATTCGAGCTTTCTCGTCCTCTTCGGCATCCGTCTGACGCCGGCCAGCCCGCACTGTCTAGTTAATTATGCCGCCGGTTTCGCACATGTGCCGTTCGTTCGCTTCCTGATCGCGACCACCGCCGCGATGTCGATCAAGTCATACGTCTACGCGCTCGCGGTTCACAACACCGTCGGCGCCAAATCGCTGACCGAAGCACTGAGCGGGAAGGCGATGCTGTCGCTTTTCGCGGTCGCCGTGCTGGCCGTCATCGGCCACCTGGTAAGTCAACGTCTGCTGCGCGAAGTCGCCCCGACCGCTTACGTCGTTGAGTAAAGTATTCGCAATTCTCTTTTGAATAACTGAAGCGATGGGCACACCATCAACGTGTGACATGATTCAATCGTCCGCCGTTCTCTCATCACACATTACACATCGCAACCCATGAGTCGGATCAAGCCACTGCGAGAAACAGCCTCCGGCGGAGGCGGCACATCACCCGCCGTCGCGCCGCCGGGCTACCCATTCACGGCGCTGGTCGGGCAGGAAGAGATGAAACTGGCGCTGTTGTTGAATGTCGTCGTTCCGGCCATCGGCGGAGTGTTGCTGACAGGGCATCGCGGGACGGGTAAATCGACGGCGGTACGTTCGCTAGCGTCGACGCTGCCCCGCATGACGAAGGTGCGCGGTTGTGTCTTCAACTGTGACCCGGCGGACGACGCCGAAAATCTTTGTGCTGAATGTCATGCGCGGCGAATCGACGGGAATCATTTGCCGCTCGAGAAAACGTTCGTGCCAGTCATCGATTTACCGCTCGGCGCGACAGAAGATCGGGTCTGCGGGTCGATCAACATCGAGCGTGCGCTCGGCGCGGGCGTCAAAGCGTTCGAGCCGGGGCTGCTGGCGCGCGCCAACCGCGGCTTCCTCTATGTCGATGAGGTGAATCTGCTCGAAGACCATCTGGTAGATCTGCTGCTCGACGTGTCGGCCACCGGGCGACACATCGTCGAACGCGAAGGCATCTCGACCACGCACCCTTCGCGGTTTGTGCTCGTCGGTTCGGGCAATCCGGAAGAGGGCGAGTTGAGGCCGCAACTGCTCGACCGGTTCGGACTCTGCGTCGAGGTGCGCACCACGGACGACGTAGCGGAGCGTGTCGAGATCGTCGAGCGGCGCGAAGCGTTCGACCGTGACCCGTATGGATTCGTGCGTGTGTGGGAGAAGGAGCAGTCCGCACTCGCGCGTCGTCTGCGCCGCGCACAAAAGTCGGCGAGCGAGGTCGTCGTCCCGCGCGCTCTGATTCGGCACATCGCCGAGTTGTGCGCCCGCCTGAAAATTGATGGACACCGCGGCGAGTTGACGACGGCGCGAGCGGCGCGGGCGTTGGCGGCGCTCGAAGGCCGCCGCGAGGCGATGTTGGAAGATGTCGAGCGGGTCGCGGCCCTGGCACTCAGACACCGGCTCCGGCGTGACCCGCTCAATCATCCGCTCGATCAAACTTCGGGCGGCGGGCGCGTCGAACAGACAATGCGCGAGCTTTCCTCAGCGGGCGTTGGCGGAAGCGTTCCTGAATCCGCGCCCGGTCCACACCCAGGTGCGAGCAGGTCCTCAACGGAATCGGCGAAGGGCAGGCAGAACGGCGAACACAGCGTCAATCAAACGGATCGACGACAAAAGTCGGAAGCGAACACCGCATCCCCCACGAATGACAACGTCGGGTCGCGGAGCCCTTCGAAGCAACAAAGCATCATCCCTTCAACGAGCGCGCAGCTTCCCGACGGGCTGCGTGGTGCGAGCGTGGGTCGTCGACAATCTTCTGCGCCCTCGCAAACAACGGCGCGTCGCGCGCGAGATGCGTCTGGTGAAGTCACGGCGGCGGATGGTCGCTACTTCCATTCGACGGCGCGGCGCCCAAATCATCCGCGAATTGCGTTGGACGCCACGCTTCGTGCCGCCGCGTTGACGCGAATCAATGCTCAACACCACGCGCCGTCTCCCGGCTTGGGCATGACACACGACGACCTTCGTTATAAACAGTTCCGTCGCAAAAGCGGCGCGCTGTTTATCTTCGCCGTTGACACGTCGGGCAGCATGGCCCTGAACCGCATCGGGCAGGCGAAGGGCGCGCTCGCTGAACTTCTCCGCCGTTCGTATGTTAACCGCGACCGAATCGCTCTCATCAGTTTTCGTGATCGCGGGGCCGAGTTATTGCTGTCGCCGAGCCGCGCTCCGGCGCGCGCCAAAGGAATGCTCGACGCACTTCCCGTCGGTGGCGCGACACCGCTCGCCGCCGGGTTGTGTCGCGCGCTTGATGTTGCGGCGCGCGCGGCGCGGATGAAGACCGAAGGAATCAAACTTCTGATCTTCACCGATGGCCGCGCGAATGTGCCGCTCGACGACAACGCCGGAAGTGGTGCGCGGGCAGTTATCAAACGAGTGATCGCCGAAGAGCTGACCCGTCTGGGTGCGGCGTTGCGGCGCGCCGGCGTCGTGTCGGTTGTCGTCAACACGCAGCAACGCTTCACGGGGAACGGCGAAGCCGAAGCGTTGGCCGAAATGCTCGGCGGGCGCTGCGTGAATCTGCCCGGCTACGTCGCCTCCGATTCGCTCAAGATTAGGAATTGAATAATTTCTCTGCGGTGAATGTATTCTGTCTTCAATCCTTAGTCACCGCCGACTCGTGTGACCGAAAGTGTTAACTCGATGAACAATGCGCCAGACATTGCCGCGATGACCAGTCAGGAACGTGACCGGCGTGTGCTCGAACTCTGCGAACAAGTGTCGGAGATCGAGCAGCGTCTGATCCCGACCGGTCTGCACGTGTTCGGGCGCGCGACGGACGGGCGCGAATGCGCCGACATGCTGCGGATGGTCGCTTCGTT
>Ga0136614_10002093_pt1 | contig 12242 bp, 12 predicted proteins | sample AntDrymUQ2792106_2_FD_106643 | JGI IMG/M metagenome (GOLD analysis project Ga0136614, IMG submission 106643) | Polar desert sand microbial communities from Dry Valleys, Antarctica - metaG UQ279 (21.06) | ecosystem: Environmental > Terrestrial > Soil > Desert | place: Antarctica: Dry Valley...
GGGATTGCGCATCGCCGGAGGCTAAGAAACCTCGCCAAGAGGCTCAAGCCAATTTACTCTGACAATGCCAGCCACTGCCTTGCGAGGTGGCCGACGATTTCGGCAGTCGGTTCGTCCTTGCCGTCGTTCTTCTTTGCCCAGTCGATGAATTCGGCGAGCGTGTTCGCCGGATGGCCAGCAGGCACTGCGGCGACGAAGTAAGTCGCCACGAGCTGGCCGATCGCGGTGAAGTCTTTCACCGGATCGTACGGACGCTGCGCCATCATGTTCGGTGCGAGCGCGATCGGACCGATGTTGGCGATGATCAGCGTATAGCCGTCGGGCATCGACTTCGCCACGTCCGCTGCGGCCGCGACGCCGGCGGCGCCGGGTTTATTCTCCACGATCACCGGCTGTCCAAGCGCCTCGGCGAGAGGCTGCGCGATCAAACGCGCGGTGAAATCGATGCCGCCGCCCGGTGGAAAACCCGCCACGATCCGCACCGGCTTGACCGGATAGGTGCCCTGCCCCTGCGCTCCCGGCGGTGTGCCGAGCGCGATCGTTGCGACGACAATGGCCAAGATGTGCGCGAGTGTCTGCATGTTCGTCTCCGACCGAGTTGGCTGCCTATCGGCGAGCATTCATGAGTGGCGGTGACCAGATCATACGCAATCACAAACTCACCGGAACACCGCTGCGCACTCGCGCATCGTATTGTCGTGAATGTCCAAAACGTTGCGCAATGGGCTCTGATAGCCGCCCGCTAGATTCCACGCGATCGGCACACTCAGGCGGGCGGCGTTCTCGAATACCAGTCGGTCGCGATCACGCAACTGTCCCGTGGTGAGCCAGCCGCCCAACGGATCATCGACGTGCGGATCGGCGCCAGCCTGATACAGGATGACGTCACAGTCGGCCATCGACTCAACAAGCCGCGGAATCGCATCGAGGAAGCGCGTTGCCTGTCGCGGCGAATCCCATCCCGCGCCGGCGCTGTAATGCCGGATCCAGTCCGCGCCAAGTCGCCGCAGGATGTCGTCGGTTCCGTTGCCCCAATGCTGATCGAAATCGAGGATCCCTACTCGGCTCACTGCCGCCTCCAACCGCAAGACGCATGCCGTCACCATCAGGCCGTTGAATGTACAGAAGCCCTGAACGGTGTCGTATGTCGCATGATGAAAACCTGAGCACGGCGCGACAGCAACCCGACCGTTGCGGACCGCCTCGCGCGCGGCGGCCAACATGGAACCTGACGTGTAAGGCAATGACGCCGCGACCGCAGCCGACCGATTGCCGAAGCCGTTGGCCTTCCGACACGCAAGGACATCCTCGACAAATCGCCGGTCGTGCGCCAAGGCGAACTGCTCGACGGTGACCGGGTCGGGCGCGATGATTTCCAACGGAAGATCCAGGGCCTGCCAAGACTTGACCACTTCCCGCGGCTTGTGCGCGCTGGGCGAGAAACTTTCCGAGTCGGCCACCATAAGGTCGGTGTACAAGATTTTCATCGCCGTTTATTGTGCCCCAATCACCGCTCGGCTCACACGCGATTGAGGAGATGGAATAGCTGGTGCGGCTCTTCTGTGGGCACGAACACCGAGCGCACCGCCTCGGCAACGTAGCGTTCATGATTGTAGGTCGGCATCACCACAGAGACGGTCGGCAATGCGGCCAAGGACGACCGGGCGAACGACTCTTGGAATTGGTGGATCCGCTGCTCTCGCGCGATCTGAAAGCGCTGATACTGAGCGAGGGCCCGCTGGAAGTCGGCCTCCAGCACATCGTGCGCCACGACCGAGACCAGCAATCCGAGGTTCTGCCAGAACCCCGGCAGGTTGGGCGCTGGAGTTTCCAGCAAGATCGCGAACGCCATGCAGGACTCTTTGAACGCGCCAATTTGATACAGCGCGAGGGCGCGCATGTGGGCGACGTCCCAGTCGGACGGATGCTGCCGGAGTATTGCGTCATAGGCTGCCACGGCTTGTCACAGCGCGTTCCCCAGGTGCATCCGGAGACCGTCTTGCCGCCGAGCGTTGCTAGCTGCCGACGCGCTCGGGGGCGCAAGCGCACCGCAACAGGATTTGTAGCGCAGTCCACTACCGCAGCCGTAGAGGCGATTCCGCCCCGGCTGCAGAAAAGTCCGCGCGGCCACGTCCATTTGGCAATCGATCCGCACTGACCTTTCGCGCTGAGCTTGGGAGTATGGATTGTAATCCCGTGATCGTAGGCGCGCTTGCGAGTATCCTTTCGTGCCTGGGCTGCGCCAGGTGCATTCATCGCGACATTTCAGGGTGAGTACATCCTCTATCAGCGCAGAGGGCACCTTCGAGCCCTTCGACAAGCAAGCTTTCTAATCTCGAAAGGGGACTCCAAATGGCAAATCCTTTTGTGCACGTTGAACTCGCGACGACCGATGTCGCCAAGGCCAAGGACTTCTACGGAAAGCTATTCAGTTGGAAAATGGAAGAGATGCCGATGCCCGAGGGGACGTACACACTGATCAACGTTGGCGAGGGGACCGGCGGCGGTATGATGAAGCAGATGATGCCCGGCGCGCCATCGATGTGGATGGCCTACGTGAATGTCGACGACCTCAAGGCAGCCACGCAGCAAGCGAAATCCCTCGGTGCCAACGTGATGAAGGACGTCACAGAGGTCAAGGACATGGGGTGGTTCTCGATCATCACCGATCCGACTGGTGCGATGCTCGGGCTTTGGCAAAACAAGTGAACTAGGGCCTGTTAACAAGGATCGCTCGCATGACCTTCCGCAGCGGCCGTCATTTTTTGCAGATACCCGGCCCTACAAACGTGCCCGACCGCGTGTTGCGCGCGATCGACCGTCCGACGATCGACCACCGCAGTCAGGAATTCGGCGAGCTTGGACGGCGCGTGCTCGACGGCTTGCAGCAGGTCTTCAAGACCCAGCATCCGGTGGTCATCTTCCCCGCCTCGGGAACGGGCGCGTGGGAGGCCGCGTTGGTCAACACTCTGTCGCCCGGAGATAAGGTTTTGATGTGCGAGACGGGTCACTTCGCGACCTTATGGGAGCGGATGGCGACGAAGCTCGGACTCACCGCCGAACTCATTCCGGGCGATTGGCGCCATGGCGCCGATGCGGCAGCGATTGAGGCGCGACTCGCTGACGACAGGGGCCACGTTATCAAGGCGGTATGCATCGTCCATAACGAGACATCGACCGGTGTCACCAGCCGAATACCGCTCGTGCGCCAAGCAATCGAAGCCGCCAAGCATCCGGCGCTGCTGCTGGTCGACACAATATCCTCGCTCGGCTCGATCGACTACCGTGCCGATGCGTGGGGAGTCGACGTCACCGTCGCCGGCTCGCAGAAAGGCTTGATGTTGCCACCTGGTCTCTCGTTCAACTCGATCAGCGACAAAGCGCTTGCGGCGGCGAAACGAGCGCGCCTTCCCAAGTCGTATTGGGACTGGGAGGACATGCTCGCGAGCAACCAGACCGGATTTTTTCCCTATACGCCGGCGACCAACCTGCTGTATGGGCTGGACGAAGCGTTGAAGATGCTGCGCGAAGAAGGCTTGGGCCAGGTGTTCGCTCGCCACGATCGGTACGCCGAGGCGACACGCCGCGCCGTGCGCGCGTGGGATCTCGAAATCCTGTGCGCCAACCCCCAGGAGTATTCGAGCGTGCTCACCGCAGTCATGATGCCAGCGGGTCACGATGAAGCGGCGTTCCGCAAGGTTGTGCTGGGGCGCTTCAACATGTCGCTCGGCGCCGGGCTCACAAAATTGAAAGGCAAGGTGTTTCGCATCGGGCATCTCGGCGACTTTAACGACTTGACCCTTACCGCAACACTTGCGGGAGTGGAAATGGGCTTGGCGCTGGCGGGCGTGCCCCACAAAAAAGGCGGCGTGCGGGCGGCGATGGACTACCTTGAGGAAGAGCGCGGCGTGGCAAGCGCGGATGGCGCCGCACAATCCACCGAGCCGGGAAGCGGTGCCCACTTCGAGCCCGCACGCGCGGATGGGTCCGCGGCGAGAGTCCGCCGCGCGTAACCCTCGCCGAAGACGAACCCTGGCTCGCGTTCCAGCATGGCGAGCTTCAGCTACAAACCGGTGTATGCCGGAATGCGCTCGAACGGCATCGGCCTCCATAGGATCGACACGGTCGGCGCCGTCTGGCGGCAACGGGCAAATCGTCCCGTCGGGCCCGCTCTCCGCTCACTTGATTGACGGCGCATAGCCCGCGTAACGGCTATCGGCGCCCAGGACACAAGGGCGCCTGGGGCATGGCCTGACTCTTGCTTTATTCGCTCGAATAACCATGGGTTAGCACTCGACCTATTCGATGATATGAACACTCGCTCCTGCGTGATCGCCGTCGGTCGCAGCGTCTTCGCCGCGCACGTCATCCGCGATGAAGTCCGACCGAGCGGCGTCGCCAGTGAGCGCGCGAACCGTTAACGTACCCGACGAGCGTGATGCCTGCGGCAGACCGGCCGGGGCAGTCGCCGTTGCTCCAGAGGCAACCACCGCGGCGCCGTTACGAAGCGAAGCACGCTCTCGCAGTGTGGACGAGCTCTTAGCGGACGCTTATTGGGAGCAGGACCGGAATTATCGTTTTGTCTCCTTCAGCGGCGCGCCATTCCGCGGTTACGGATTCGCAGACATCATCGGCAAAGCGCGGTGGGAGTTGCCGTTCGAAGGGGTGGATGAAGCCGCTTGGAAAAGCCACCGCGCGCAACTCGACGCCCGAGAAACATTTCGCGACCTCGAGCTCAAGTACGTGATCAGCGACGGCAACTTGCTTTATCTCAGCGTGAGTGGCCAACCTTTTTTCGACGAACAGGGCAATTTTCAGGGGTACCGCGGCACGACGCGCGACATCACTGAGCGCAAGCGCGCTGAGATCGCGCGCGAGCAGCAGCGCGATGCAGCAGAGGCAGCGCTGCGCGAAAGCGAGGCGCGCTTCCGGAGCCTGACCGCATTGTCGTCCGACTGGTATTGGGAGCAGGACGAAAACCAGCGGTTTACCCGAATGTCCGACCATGTGCTGGAGAAATCCGGCATCAGCGCCGATGCAATTCTGGGCAAGACTCGCTGGGAATCGGGGATTCGCTACGATCCCGCCGATCGCGCACGGTTGGAAGCCGATATAGAGGCCAGGCGCACATTCCAGGACTTCGAGTTTCGTCGCTTGGATGCCCACGGTGTCGAACGCGTGCTGCAAATCAGCGGCGTGCCGATGTGGGATACGTCGGGCCGTTACATCGGCTATCGGGGTATCGGCCGAGACATCACCGAGCGAAGGCGGCGCGAGGGGGAGCTGCGCCGCTTTCGCGCGGCAATGGATGCGACAGCGGACGCCATCTACCTCGTCAATCCGGCAACCTTGAAGCTCATCGACGTCAATGTCACCGCGTGCAGGATGCTGGGGTATACGCGCGAAGAAATGATGGAGTTCGGGCCGGGGGAACTGCGTGATGTTGCGCCCAACGAGCTCGACGATGTTTATGCAGCGCTGATCCGCGACACCTCGACAATCGACACCATTGAAGCTTCATACAGGTGCAAAGACGGATCGCACCTGCCGGTGGAAATTCAGCGCCGAGCGTTGCACTCGGGAGAAGGTTGGATCATTGTCGTCGTCGCTCGTGACATCAGCAATCGCCTCCGGGCAGCCGAACAGATCAAGGAGAGCGAAGAGAAGTATCGGCTGCTTTGGGAAACGACGACCGACGCTGTTGTCCTGATGCGCTCCGACAATAGAATCCTGTACGCGAACTGGGCCGTACGGGATGTTTTCGGATATGAACCGGAGGAGCTAGAAGGCCAAGACCTCGCGGTCTTGCAGCCTGAACGGTTCCGCCAACAACACCGGCATGGCGTCAAGCGCCATCTGGAGACGGGAGCGAAGAGACTGAACTGGCGCGCTGCCGAAGTCGCCGGTTTGCACCGCGACGGACACGAGTTTCCCGTGGAAGTTGCGTTCAGCCAATTAGCGATGGGCGGCGAGCCGATCTTCGCGGGCTTCATGCGGGACATCAGCGAACGCAAAAAAGCGGAGCGGGCAATTCGCCATCACGCGGTGCAGCAAGGGTTGATCGCGAAATTCGGACAACAGGCGTTGGCTAGCACCGATCTCGACGAACTCCTGAATCAAGCCGCGAAGGTCATCGCCGAAGGCCTCGACCTCGGCTTCTCCCTGATCCTTCAGCTTGCGCCCGACGGCCATTCGCTCGTCATCAAGTCTGGATCAGGATGGAATGATGGTTGGATCGGACGCCATCTCACCGACACCGGGCCGGACTCGCAACACAATTTTGTCCTGGCGTCGCGCGAGCCGATCATCATCGAAGACGTCGCCCAGGAAACACGATTCAAGGCTTCGGAGATGCTGACCGGACATGGCATCGTCGCTGGCATCGATCTGCGTATCGCCGGCGCGAGTGGACCCTACGGCTTGCTCGGCGCGTACTCCCGCGAAGGCATCACCTTCACTTCCGCGAACGTGGCTTTTCTGCAGAGCATCGCGAATGTTCTCACCACGGCCATCGACCGCAAGAATGCCGATGAGAAAGTCGCCTATCTCGCCCAATTCGATTCGCTGACCGGCCTTCCCAACAGAAACCTCTTTCGCGATCGACTCACGCAAACGCTGACGCAGGCCAAGCGCAATGTCTGGCAAGTCGGCGTGGTGTTCCTCGACCTCGACGGCTTCAAGGATGTCAACGACGCGTCTGGGCACGCCTCGGGCGACAAGCTGCTCACTCTCGTCGCGCATCGTTTGCAGCAGTCCGTGCGCAGCGGCGACACCGTTGGACGGCTCGGAGGAGACGAGTTCGGCATCATCTTCTCGAATATCGCCGAAGCCGCCGACGCCAATCTAGTCGCGCAACAGGTGATCGCCGCGCTGGAGCGTCCGTTCCTAGTCGATGGTGACGATATCCGGATTAGTGCGAGCATGGGAATCTCAATCTATCCCACCGACGGCGGAGGACCGGAGATTCTCTTGAAGAATGCCGACACCGCGATGTACCGCGCCAAGGAGCAAGGCCGGAACAATTTTCAGTTTTATACCGAGGAGCTGAATGCGCAGGCAACGCGCAGAATGGGGATGGAGCGCGAGTTGCGCCGCGCAATAGAGCGAAGCGAATTCGCGCTCTACTATCAGCCGCAAGTATCGCTCGACAGCGGTCGCATCATCGGCGTCGAGGCGCTGATACGCTGGCGGCATCCCACGCGGGGATTGTTGCTGCCCGCGGAATTCATCGGTGTCGCGGAGGAGACGCGGCTCATTTTGCCGATCGGCCAATGGGTGATCGAAGCCGCGTGCGCGCAAGCTGCCGAATGGCATCGAAGCGGTGGCACGAAGCTCTTTGTTTCGGTCAACGTCTCGCCTGCGGAGATCAGGCGCGGTAGCGTCGTGTCGCACATCCGTGAAGTGCTGATGCGATCGGGGCTCGAACCGCGCTACCTCGAAATCGAGCTGACCGAGAGCGTCATCATGGACGGCGCCGAATCCTTCATCCACACGCTACAGGGCCTTAAAAAACTCGGGGTGACGATCGCGATCGACGACTTTGGCACTGGTTACTCGAGCTTGAGCTATTTGAAGCGCTTTCCGATCGACAAAGTCAAGGTTGATTGCTCGTCCATTCGCGACATCGTCAGCAATCCAGATGACGCCGCCATCGTGCAAGCAGTGATCGCCATGTCGCACCACTTGAAGCTCAAGGTCGTCGCCGAGGGTGTCGAGACGGCGCAACAGGCAGAATTTCTGCGCCGCGGGCACTGTGACATCGTTCAGGGCTTCCTGTTCGGCGCGCCCGTGAGCGCGACCCAGCTCGAAGCGAAGCTTTCTGGCGCCGGTGGCCAGCGGCTACTAGCAGGACCCGTTGGCTCGCCGCGCTCGCTGCTCATCGTCGATGATGAGGAAAACAATTTGCGCGCGTTGAAGCGGGCGCTACGCGGAGAGGACTACGAGATCCAGACGGCGATTTCGGCATTGGCGGGACTAGAGTTGCTGGCGCATCGCCAAATCGCGGTCATCGTCTCGGACCAACGAATGCCAGGAATGAGCGGCACGGAATTTCTTCGTCGCGTCAAGCTCTTGTATCCCGAGACGGTCCGCATCGTGCTTTCCGGATACACCGATCTCACCGCAGTGACTACCGCGATCAACGAAGGAGCGATCTACAAGTTTCTGACCAAACCTTGGGAAGACGACGCCCTGCGTGAGGATATCCGGCAGGCTTTTCGCCGCCATGAGCAAGCGACACGCTCCCGCAAGGCGTTGGAACCCGCCTAGCTAGAGCTGCCGACAAAGTAAACCCCTTGTCGGATCCCCTTACCGCGCAAAAGGCCACTCGTCATCGATTCGCGCGTCCTATGACTTAGGTCGCGGCATTTGGCGTTAGGTTTCCAGTAACACTCCACCATCTTCGCTCCAGCGAACGCGAGTGATTCCCGGTGAAGTTGCCTCGAGCCGCTTCAACTCGATTTCTTGCTTGGAGATGACCCCTTGCTGCAGGCGCACCTCATCAGCGAGGCGCCGGTTCTCAAGTAGCAGCGCCTGGGTCTTAAGCGCGTCGGCGACCGCCGCTTTCAGTTGAGCGTCGATCCATGGCTTGCTCAAGAACCTGCAGATCCCAACGTCGTTGATCGCGCGCGCGACGCCTTCGATGTCAGCATTCGCGCTGAGCAGGATGAGCGCTGCGTCAGGCTGCAATTCCTTGATCCGAGTGAGAAAGGTGACCCCATCCATCACGGGCATCCGATAATCCGATATGACGACGTCGACCTTGTGCTCCGCTGCCCAGCATAGTGCCTGCTGCGGTGCGTCGTCATCATCACCGTGAGCTCGGACAGTTGCGGCGCGATTGCAGTGTTGTGGAGCACGCGACGTAGCGCTTTTGAAATATTGATCTCATCGTCGACCAGCAAGAGACGGTACATGGCTCGTCCTTCTTTCGCGCAGTTGCGGACGTTCGTTTAGGGGCCTGTTAACGGGCGCTAGTCGGCCTTGATCGGCAGCCGGACGCGAAAGCGCGTGCCCTCGCCGACGGAGCTTTCGACTTCGATCCGTCCGTTGTGCTTTTGCATGATGGAATAGGAGAGCGACAAGCCAAGTCCCGTCCCGACGCCAATCGGCTTGGTGGTAAAAAACGGATCGAAGATGCGTTTCAAGTTGTCCGGCTCGATCCCGCCTCCGTCGTCGCTGATGTCGATCCACACATGATCGCCATCCACACCCGAGGTGATGCGAATGACTCCGTTGTCCGAAATCGCCTGACCGGCATTGATCAGAATGTTCATGAAAACCTGGTTGATCTGGGACAGAACGCACTCGACCATCGGCAATTCGCCGTAGTCCTTCTCAATCCGCGCCTTGTATTTGATCTCGTTCTGCACGATGTTCAACGTCGAGTCGAGGCCGGCATGCAAATCGACCTGAGCGCGTAATTCCTGCGCGTCGGTGTGCGAGAACTCTTTTAAGTCTTGCACGATCTTCTTGACGCGCTGTATGCCTTGCAGTGATTCCGAAACGAGCGCGAGGACATCCTCGCGCAAGTACTCGACATCGATTTTTTCCAAGACCTGCTGCCAGGCTGCGCCCAGCGCGGCGTCCGAGCGCCCGGCTCCCGCCGCTTGCTCGAACGAGCCGGCGATCTGCAACAGGTCGCAGACATAGTTCTTAAGCGTCCCGAGGTTCGAATAGACATACCCAAGGGGGTTGTTGATTTCGTGTGCGACACCTGCCGCGAGCTGGCCGATCGACGCCATCTTTTCGTGCTGCAGCAGATGCGACTGTACCCAGTCGAGCTCGTCCTCGGACCGGCGCCATTCGGACACGTCTTGCAACTCAAGCACAATGCCCCGGCTTCCGGCGGCTTCGTAGGCAGTCATGCCGGCAGCGACGCACAGCGACCTGCCATCCGCTTTGCGACACCTCACGGAGAGCTGCGCGCGCTGCATTTCGCCATTGCGCAGCGCTTGCAACGCGCCATTGAACTTTCCGCGATCATCATCCTCGACCCAAACGACAGCGGCGTGCCCGATCGGGCTGCCGACGTCGATGCCCAACAATTTCGTCAGCGATGGGTTCGCCCGCACGATTCGGCCATCGGCGTCGAGGAGCGCAATCCCGAGTTGGGAGCTCGTGAAAGCGGCCTCGACTCCGCTAGGTGGATGAGTCGCAACGGGTTCTTCGGCTCGCGTCAGGGAACCTTGCGCGGCGATTCGGTCGTCAGGCATCTCTTGGATTGCCGATGTGGGCGCACAGGCGCCCTAACGGCATCACATTCAAGCAAGCCGTGTGCCAAAGTAGCTGCTTGGGAAGCTCGGCGTTGACGGCTGTGAGTCGCGAGCGCAAGGCGCCAGTACAACACATCCACGTCAATACGCACTGCTGCAATGGCAGCAGTGGGCGAGCCGGTCTGTCAAGCGTTGGGATGGCCGATCAGCCGCACGCTCGCTTGAACGCGATCGCGGCAGGTTTGATCGAAACCCGTTGAAGCCCACACACGGCGGGTGGTCCAACTAACGGCCCCGGCCAGATCCCTTGGACTGTCGGCGCAAGGAGTCCGGGACGGTCCCCATCGCCGCGACTTTACGGCAGCGTTGGAAAGTTATCGACGTTAAATTCGTCCCATCAGCAAAAGAACCAACAACACGACGAGCACAACGCCCAGAATGCCGCTCGGCCCGTATCCCCAACTCCTGCTATGTGGCCAGGTCGGCAGCGCACCGACAAGGATCAACACCACGACGATCAGGATGATAGTTCCTATGGACATTTGTTGTTCCTTTTTAGTTGGTTTCCGATTCCCGTCAAACGTACGTTGCGCTTGCAAGAGGCCGGCACAACACCTTCGATGCGCCGACGCCCGTTGCGAAATTTACAATAAAGCGCCGCTTGACGAGTCTCCCGACCGGATTGTACGGAACCTTCCCGCTAAACGGCCAATAACGCAGCGACGTTGTCGGTGTCCATCGTCGCGCCTGCGCCCCGCGCGACCACCTCGCCGCGCGCCATGACGACATATGAATCGGCCAGTGATTTGGCAAATTCATAGTATTGCTCGACCAGCAAGATCGCCATTTCGCCGCCTTGCGTGAGCTTGCGAATGGCTCGCTCGATGTCCTTGATGATCGATGGCTGTATTCCCTCGGTCGGCTCGTCCAGGATAAGAATCTTCGGGCGCAGCGCCAACGCGCGGCCGATGGCCAATTGCTGCTGCTGTCCGCCGGAAAGATCGCCGCCGCGCCGGTTCTGCATATTCTTCAACACCGGAAACATCTCGAAGATGAAACCGGGAATGCCGGTGTTCCGCTTCTGCGTCGCCAGCCCCATTTGCAGATTTTCGGCCACCGTCAGCCGCGGAAAAATATCGCGTCCTTGCGGCACATATCCGAGCCCTAATTGCGCGCGAGCGTACGGAGGCAACGCCGCGATGCTGCGCGAGTCGAGCTGGATTTCGCCAGAGCGCACCGGTATCAGACCCATGATGCATTTGAGAAGCGTTGTCTTGCCGACGCCGTTGCGCCCGAGCAGCGCAGTGCACCGGCCAGCCGATACGTCGAAAGTCACATCACGCAGGATGTGACTGCCGCCGTAATACTGATTGAGATGGGCAATGGAGAGCATCTAGCGGCCAAGGAAGACTTCGATGACCGCTTCGTCTTGTTGCACATGTTGCATCGATCCGTCAGCGAGGACTCGCCCTTCGTGTAAAACGGTCACTCGCTGCGCGATCTTGGCGACAAAGTCCATGTCGTGCTCGACGACGATCAGCGTGTAATCACCGGCGAGCGACACGAACAACTCGGCGCTGCGCAAGGTTTCCTCGTCGGTCATCCCCGCCACCGGCTCATCGAGAAGCAGCAAGAGCGGCTCCTGCGCGAGCAGCATGCCGATCTCGAGCCACTGCTTCTGTCCGTGCGAGAGAAGTCCCGCGAGCCGGCCGGCTTGCGAGCTCAAGTGGATCGTGTCGAGAATCGCGAGTATTTGATCGCGGGCCTTGGAATCGAGCTTGGCGTGCCACGTCGGCCAGACTCGCTTGTCAGTCTTCTTAGCGAGCTCGATATTCTCGAACACCGTGTGCTGCTCGAATACGGTCGGCTTCTGAAACTTGCGACCGATGCCGCGATCGGCAATCTCGGGCTCGGAGAGTCGCGTCAAGTCAATTGTCTGGCCGAAAAATGCACGACCAGAGTCGGGCCGAGTCTTGCCGGTGACAACGTCCATCAGCGTCGTCTTGCCCGCACCGTTCGGTCCGATGA
>Ga0136614_10002094_pt1 | contig 12241 bp, 11 predicted proteins | sample AntDrymUQ2792106_2_FD_106643 | JGI IMG/M metagenome (GOLD analysis project Ga0136614, IMG submission 106643) | Polar desert sand microbial communities from Dry Valleys, Antarctica - metaG UQ279 (21.06) | ecosystem: Environmental > Terrestrial > Soil > Desert | place: Antarctica: Dry Valley...
CGGCAGCCGTCGCTGCGGCGCGCGCGTCGTCGTGGATGCGGACGCCGGAGAAGTCGTGGCGGAAGCCGGTCTCCATTGTGCGCCGTGTCTGCGGGTCGAGCGGCCGGCCGCCGCTCGTGAGCGCACCGTCGACGTGGGCGTACGCCGGCGTCTCCGCCGAGGACGTCGCCGGCGCGGGCTGGGCCGGCGCCTGCTCCTCCTCCTTCCGGGCCGGCTTCGGCGGCGTGAGCGGGATGGTGAACCCGGGTAGCGTCGAGCGGCTCAGCACGTACTTCTGCACCGCCTCGTCGAGCAGCCGCTCCTCCTCTGCCTCCTTGCTGCCGGGCGCGTACGTCCGGCCCTTGCGGAACATCTCTTCCTGCGACTTCAGCCGTGCGATGTCGGCGGCGATCGGGTCCGGTTTCGCCTTCCCCTTCGGGCCCTGCTCCTTGACCGTGATCATGAGCCCCGCGCTCGTGGGCGCAAAGACGGGGCCTTCCCAGGTGATCTTGGCCGAGATCCCCGCCAGGCTGGGCGAGATCTTCTCGCCCGGGATCTCCGGCAGCTGGATGGGCAGCTCCTTGCCGGCGGCGCCGAGCGCGACGACGCCGCCCGCGAGCGCGGCACCGCTCGCGATCAGGCCCGGGGTTGACGTGACGAAGTCGACGACCGGCTTGACGACCGGGTCCGCCAGCACCTTCTCCTTGAGTGCCTGACCCTCCTTCGTCGCGAGCGCCGCCTCGCCCGCCTTCTTGAGCGCCTCCTTCCGCTTCTCGTCCTCGCTCTTCTCCTTGCCCGCCTCCTGGCGCTGCACCGGCGCCTGGGCGGGCACGGCGGCGAACGACGAGCCGCCGACGCTGCCGCCGCGGGCGACCACCTCGGCGGCGCGGCTCGCCTCGCGCTCGTGCCTGTCGTCGGGGCGCGAGACCGCGCGGGCTGGGCCGTGGTCCGGCCGCGCCTCCGCGTGTGTGCGCGACGCCGTCACCGGGCCGCTCCGGAGCCGATCCCGCTCCATACGGCGCCCGCGACCGCCTCGCCGAGCGCAGCGGGCGAGCCGGCGCGCACGTCGACGGCCGGCAGGCGGCGGAACGCTTCCGCGCGCGACGCGATCCCGCCGGCGCCGCCCGCGGCGAGCTCGGCGAGCCGCGTCTCGAGCACGGCCGCGGCGGCGCGCGCGTCCGCAGGCGCAAGTCCGCGCACGACGAGCTCGTCGACGACGATCTCGAGCCGCGTCTCGGTCACCGGAGCCCCGCCGTCTCGGCGTCGGTGAGCGCCCGATCGGACTTTGCATATTCGACCTGGGCTGCGTGCAGCACGTGCGCGGCTGTCACGGCCGTGCCCGCCTCGGCCGCCGAGAAGGCAGCCGCCAGCGCGATCGAGCGGATCGACCCGCCGGCGACGTTGAGGCGCGCGAGACGCTCCGGCGTGACGCCGTCCAGCGGCGCCGCGACCGGGAAGATCCGGCGCCAGATCTCCGCGCGTTGCTCGGCGTCCGGGAATGGGAACTGGACGACGAAGCGCAGCCGCCGCAAGAACGCGCGGTCGACGTTCGAGCGCAGGTTCGTCGTCAGGATCGCAAGTCCGTGGTACGACTCCATCCGCTGCAGGAGGTACGCGACCTCTAGGTTCGCGTAGCGGTCGTGGCCGTCCTTGACCTCGCCGCGCTTGCCGAAGAGCGCGTCCGCCTCGTCGAAGAGGAGCACCGCGCCACTGGCCTCGGCGGCGGCGAAGAGCCGGCGCAGATTCTTCTCCGTCTCGCCGATGTACTTGCTCACCGTTGCGGCGAGGTCGATCCGGTAGAGGTCGAGCCCGAGCTCGCCGGCGAGCACCTCCGCCGCGAGCGTCTTGCCGGTGCCGCTCTCACCCGCGAAGAGCGCGGTGACGCCGAGCCCGCGCGAGGTGCGTTCGGCGAAGCCCCATCGCTCGTAGACCTGCGTGCGGTGGCGGACGTGCCGGACGATGTCGCGCAACAGCTCCAGATGGCCGTCCGGCAGCACGAGGTCGTCCCACGTGGCCGCGGGGTCGATCCGGTCCGCGAGTCCCTCGAGCCCGACGCGCGCCCGCTCGCGGCAGAGCCGCTTCAGTAGCGCGGCCGCGTCCTCTTCGGAGACCGCGGTCGCGGCGAGCTCGCGCGCGACCGCGTCGACCGCGGTCGCGCTGAGCCGGAAGTGCTGCGCGATCTCCTCGACGGGCGCCGCAAGCGCCCGCGCGACCGGCTCGCCGAGCGCCACTGTCCACAGCGCTCGTGCCTCCACAGGAGCGGGAAGCTGGACGGAGCGGTGAAGCGAGACGCGGCCGCCGGCGCGGGCCGCGCTCTCGCCGGCGACGACTACGACCGGCGCCTCGAGCTCGTCGAGGAGCGCGACGGCGGTGGCATCAGCCGCGTCCGCGACGTCGAGGATGGGCAACCCGTCCAGCAGGAAGACCTCCCGGTCGATGAGGCGCGAGAGCGCGGCAAGATCCGGGCCGGGCGACGGGACGGCCGCCGTGCGCACCAGCAGCGCCGTCCGCCCGAGCGCGTGCGCGAGCGCCTGCGCGACGGCCACGCGGGCATCTGCGTCCTCGCCGTCGATCGTCAGCGCGACGCGCGCGCCTGCCGCCGCGACTGCGTGCGCGAGCTCGCCGGCCATTCGCTCCTGCGACGGCGCGAGCAGACCCGCCCGCGCAGCGACGCGCAGCACACCCTCGAGACGCTCGTCCGGCGCGTCGATGCCTGCGAGGTAGTGGAGAATCCGCTCGTCGATCCGGAGCGGCCGGCTCGCGAGCGTCGACCCGGGACCAGGCTCGAGCAGGCGCCAGCGGCGGAGCGGCGACTGCGGAGCGAGCGCGTCCCAGTGCGCGTCAGGCAGGACGGCGAGCGAGAGGCCGAACGTCGGCCGCGGATCGGGCGATTCCTGGAGCGCCGCCGCAAGCGCCGCCACGTTGCTGTCGAGCTCGACGGCCGCTGCGAGCAGGAGCACCTGGCGCTCGAACGAGGACAGGCCGAGCAGGCGCGTGAGGCGGTCGACCGCCGGCTCGAACCCGTACTCGTGCCCCAGCGGAGCGGGCGGCGCCGCGGTTCCGTCCTGGAAGGCCTGGAGGAGTGCGCGGAGGTGCTCGACCTCGACCACGAGCGGCGACTGCTCCCGCTCCGCCGCGGTCGGCGCACGGTCCGCGAGCGTCGCGGTCATACCGGCACCGTCACGGACTGCGACGGATCGAAGGCGGGCGGCTCCGCTGCGCGGTCGACGAGCAGGCTCTCCACGCCGTCGACGGCCAGGCGCACCCACTGCGCTCCCTGCGGAACTTCCCCGAACTTGAACGTGAGCGTCGGCGTTGCGGTCGTTCCGTGTGGCTCGACGAGCGCGGTGTCCCCGCCGAGCGTCAGCTGCGCGTCCTGGCCGGGCTGAAGCAGCGGCGTCACGTCGAGCGTGACCGTGACGCGACGGCTCGCGTCGCGCGTGACGGTGGTCGGCGGCAACTGCAGCTCCGGCGCGAGCAGCATCGCCGCCACGTTCGTGACGCGGGGATCGGTCTCGTCCGGCCGGATGAGCGAGACGCTCACGAGGTAGATGCCCGCGGGCCAGTCCTCCGGCACGGTGCCGCCGGACGGCAGCGTCAGGTCAATCCCGGTCGAGTCCGCGTTCGCGCCGACGTTGATCTCGTTGGGCTCGTCGAGCAGCCGGTGCGCGAACCGGGCGACCACGGACGAGCCGGAGAGGTGGTGGCCTTCGAGCCGAACCGGCTCGCCGAGTCGTGCCGCTGGCTGTGGGTTGTCGGGAGCGACCCGCACGATCGTCGGGAACGGCGGCAGCAGGCTCGGCTCGACGACGACCCCGCGCGACAGCACCGGCAGTGCCGTCCGCGACGGCTTTCGCGCCTCGATCAGCACGACCGAGACGAGGTAGGACGCGGTCGGCCGGTAATGCGACTGGATCGCGGACCACAGCCGCGACATCTCCTCCGTGCCCATCGGCTCTTGCGTGATCGTCACGGCCTCGAGCTGGTCGGCGAGATCTGACGCCTTCAGCGCCTGGAACGCCGGCGGCAGGATCGACGGGCCGAGCGGGCTCGAGTCGAGCGCGCTCGCGATCGCGGCGCGGTCGACAACAGGCCGCTCGTGGAGGAGGTGCATGGCGTACCCGAGCAGGATCTCCGCCTGGAAATCGGCGACGCCGTACGCGGTCAGCAGGTAGTGGAGGTTGAGCGCGAGCGGCGGGTGGGTGAGGCGCGAGCCGTTGCCGTCGAAAGCGGGCAAGCGCGTCTCGGCCCAGCCCTGGTTCAGGCTCGTGCGGTACAGGAAGAGGTTGAGCGACGGTCCGGCGCCCGCGTCCTCGAGATCGACCCGGTCAGGCGCGACCGCGGTGACGGTCACCGGACTGAGCGGCGCACCGATGTCGATCAGCCCGTTGTCGAGCAGGTTGCGGAGCACCGCGCTGACCGCGCCGATCGCCAGGGGGGAGCTCATCCGGCCTCTCGCTTGCCTCGGAGATAGTCCGCGAGCGAGGGCCCCTCGTCGCGCGGCGCCTCGCGCCGCGGCTGCTCGGGGGCGTGCTGCTGGAGGTTCGCGCGCACCTCGAGGCGGCCGATGTGGACTCGGACCACGGGCTCTTCATGACGTGTGGGCGCAGCCGGCGCGGACAGCGCCGGCTCACGCGCGGCCGCAACGGCGGGTGCCGCTGGCGTGACACGAACGGCGGCAGAGGCGACCGGTCGGACCTTGCCGTCCAGAGCGGTCACGCCACTGGGTTCCAGTCGCGCCGGCGGCGACCCTGTGATCTCGTGGGCGGGCCGCGGCGCGGAGGGAGCCGCCTCAGCTCCCGGCGCTCTCATCGAGCGACCCGCGAGCCGAATAGGCGCAGGCGGAAGAGCCGTAGATGCGCTCGACGGTTCGGGAATCCCGTCCTCGCGCGCGGAGGGCACCCGCGGGGCGACAATCTCCTCATCGATGACTTCGAGCGTCGCGTCGGCCGCAGCGGTCGGCTCCTCGAAGAGCCCCGGCACGCGCGGCCGCGCGGCCGCCGGTTCGCCGACGGCACGCGCCGCCAACCGTGAGAGGAAGTTGCTCACGCGCGAGCCTCCCGGGCGAGCTCGAGATACGCTGCCCGCCGCCGATCGTCGAGCGCGAGCACCTCCGCCTCCGTCCAGCCGTACGCGCGCGCGAGCACGTCCACCTCCCGCAGGAGGCGCTGTGCATGCACCCGCAGCTCGGCCCACACGAAGGCGCTGAGGTCGAGGTCGGCCGCGAACGCGGTCTCGCATGCCGGACACGAGAGGGCGACGAGCACCTCCGCGAGCGGGTCGGACTCCGCCATCGCACGGGCCAGCGCCGCCCGGACGTCGGCGGGAAGGGCTGCTGCATCGACCTCGCCGTCCGGTCCGCCGGCGGCGGTCACGCATCGTTCGAGCAACACACGCTCCGCCGTCGCGGCGTCCGCGGCGGCGGCCGCTGCGGCGACGTCGACGCTGTCGGGAAGCCGCCACCCGACCGAGAATCCGGACGTCTCGACGGGCGCGCACGGCGCCGGCTCGGCGGCGCGCGCAAGCAGCGCCTCCGGGTCGACCTCGAACTCCGCATGCTCGCCGCACGCCGGGCAGGGAGCGGTCGCCCCGAGCGCCCGCCCGCCCAAGGCGGCGTGCAACGCGAGGAGCCGCGTGTCACGACGGCCGACGGGCAGCGCCGCGAGCTCGTCGGGGCGCGTCGGGTCGGCGTCGGCAGCCGCCGCGAGCACGAGCGCGCGCTCGACCGGGTCCTGCCACTCTGCGGCCTGCCAGAGATCGAGCCTCGCAGCCGCCGAGAGGTCCGGCATCGCCATCCGTCGCCTTCCTACGGCTCGCTGAACTGCGGCTCGCTGGGCTCCGGCACCTCGTAGTCTCGCTCCCAGCCCTCGTGTTCGAGCTTGAGCGTCTGAATCGCGACGGCGTTCGCGTTCGCGTCGAGGTCGGGGAGCGCCTGGTACTCGGAGACCCACGCGCGGTAGACCTTGTATGCGAGCACGAGCTGTCCCGCCTCGTTGTAGACGTCGATCAGCACGTCCTTCCGGAAGTTCTTCAGCGAGACCTCAGCGCCGAGGCCGGAGCCGAAGTTCCAGACCTTGTTCGCCCACGCCTCGAACTCCGTGTCGTGCGTGACGCCACGCTCGAGCGTGATCGGCTCGTACTTGGTGCGCCCGGGCGACTTGCGGCTGGACGAAGGATCTCCGCCCTCGCGGTGCTCCACTAACTCGGTCGTCTTCTTCAGCGCGCCGACCTTGCTCACGCCGGCGACGTAGCGACCGTCCCACCTCACGCGGAACTTGAAGTTCTTGTAAGGGTCGAAGCGCTGAGCGTTGACGGTGAACTGGGCCATCACGCACCCCCTGTCTGGCCGGCCATCTGTTGGATTCGGATCACGACGAACTCCGCCGGCTTCAGCGACGCGAACCCGACCGCGATGTTGACGATCCCGAGGTTGACGTCGTCCTGCGTCGTCGTCTCGGCGTCGCACTTGACGAAGTAGGCCTCGCGCGGCGTCGTGCCGGCGAACGCGCCCTGGCGGAAGAGGTTGTTCATGAACGCGCCGACGTTGAGCCGGATCTGCGCCCAGAGCGGCTCGGCATTCGGCTCGAACACGACCCAGTGCGTCCCCCGGTAGAGGCTCTCCTCGAGGAAGAGCGCCGTTCGCCGGACCGGGATGTACTTCCACTCCGACGCGAGACGGTCGTTGCCCTGGAGCGTCCGGGAGCCCCAGACGACGCGACCCGCGGCTGGGAGGGCTCGGAGGCAGTTGACGCCGAGCGGGTTGAGCTGGCCGATCTCGCCGTCCGTCAGCGGCACGCTCAACTCCGGCGCGCCGGTGATCGTCGCGTCCTGGCCCGCAGGTGCCTTCCAGACCCCTCGCTGGGCGTCGGTGCGCGCGAAGATGCCCGCGACCGCGCCCGACGGAGCGAAGTTCTCGATCTGGTCCGGAAAGAGCGGGTTCGGTCGGCGGATGTGCGGGAAGAACAGCGCCGCGTTGCGGCTCGTCGTGCCGACCGCTCCGACATCGTCCCGCGCATCCTCGACCGCGTCCCAGTCCGACCTCGGATCGACGATCAGCATCGCCCGGCGCCGTTCGCAGTACGCCGCCGCGTCGCCGACCAGGGTGTCGTCGACGTCGCCGTCGTCGTAGGGCGGAATGCAGAGCAGGTTGAAGAGGTCCGCCTTCTCGAGCGCGTACAGCCCCTCCTTGGCGTTCTCCATCCCCGGGCCTGTGAACGTCGCCTCATCGAGCTCCTGGCCGTCGGAGCCGTCCTGGTCGACCGGCGACGACAGCGTGAGGCTCGGGTCCCAGATGTCCTGCCCGGTGGCCGGCGGCGCGTGCGAGGAGGTGGGGAACGTCGGCGCCCCGTCTGCGACGACGAGCCGCGACTGGTTCTCGAGCATCGTGTCGATGCGGCGGGGGCTGTCCACGACGGTGACGTTGCGGTACTCCTCCGTTGCGCCGGTCGCGGTGTCGCGAACGAGCAGGTTGAAGAGATTTGCCGTCGTGATCCCGGGGAACTCTGGCGCCCACTGCGCGGCGAGATCTGGCGACACGTTGCCGGCGCCGGTCTCGACGCGAGCGCGGAGCTGGTTCCCCCACGATCCCGGGCTTGCGGCCTGGAGCTGGAACCCGTTGGCATCGATGGTCGCGCTTTCGGGGTCGGCGCCGGCGCGGTACAGGCGGGCGACGATCGCCTGACTGCCGCCGTTCTGGAAGAAGTCGCGGACGGCGAACCCGAGCGAGCTCAATCGCGACAACCCGCCGAAAAGCCGCTCGAAGTCGCCGAAGTTCGTCAGCATGACGGGGTCGTTGACCGGCCCCCGCGCCGCGCGACCGACGAATGCGGTGATCGACGTCGCGACGCCGGTGATCGTGCGGACGCCGCTCGGAACCTCCTCGATGTAGACGCCTGGGTAGGTCAGCTGTGCGGGCACGGAACCTCCTTGCGCTCGGCTTTACGGGGTCGCGTCGCGACCGACGAGGATCTGGACCTGGGCATCCTGGCCGAGCGCGTTGTCGGAGACGAGCTTTGTCGGCTCCGCGCCGTAGAGGCCCACCGAGCCCGTGCCGATCAGGACGTGCGGCTGGTCGAGCACGTGGTCGGTCGTGCCGGCGTTGACCGTGTACGCCAAGTCCTCGCCGTAGACGTCCGACTTGACGATCAGCAGCTGGATGCTGCCGGCGCCGCCGGGCTGGAGCTCGACCTCGAGGTTACTCGTGGCGTCCGGGACGGTGACGCTGATCTTATCGTAGGCGTCGACCGCGAGCGTCCGGCTCTCCTTGAGCTTCGGGCCGGAAGCGACGTCGGCGTTGATCGTCAGGACGATGGTCTCAGGCATGCTTCTCGCTCCTTCGCTTCTGTTGGTGTCAGCCGACCCTTGTCGTGCCTGAGCCGCGGAGCGTCACCCCCGTGCGTCACTCCTCCGTCACGGGCGCGTCACCGGCCTGTTGCTGCGCGGCCTCCACCTCGTGCAGCCAGCGCCGCACGACCTCGTCGATCTCGGCGACGCCTGCGACGGTGTCGGTTACGCGCTGCGACTGCGTGACGTCGAGCGTGTACGTGATCCGCGCCGCAAGTCGCGGAGGTGAGCCCTCGCGCCACACCGACACCACAAGCACCGCCGTTGGTTCTCGCGCTGCGGCGTCCGCCATGGCTCCACATGCTGGGGAAGTCCCGTCACCGGATCGTCATTGTTGCGTCAACGCTCGAGCAGCTCGTCGAGCTGCTCTGACGGCTCGACGCCCAGGCGCTCACGCAGGAGGCGGCGGCAGACCGCGTACTGGCGGAGCGCCTCGCCGCGGTTTCCTTCCGCCAGGTGCACACGGATCAATGCCCGGTGGGCGCTCTCTCGCAGCGGCTCCGCTCCCACGGCCGAGAGCGCCGCCTCGAGCGCGCGGGCGACGTCGCCCGCGCCGGTGAGGCGGTCGGCGAGCGCCTCGAGCGCGTGTAGGCTCAGCTGGCGGAACCGTTCGCGCTCGAAGAGCAGCCAGTCGTCGTACCAGTCCGGCAGCAGTTCGCCGCCGAGGGCGCACTGTGCCGCGCGGAGATCGTCGGCATCGGCCGAGCCGTCGAGCAACCGCCGAGCCAGCCCGAACGCCCGGCGGAGGTCGACCTGGACGCCCGGAACAAGGTGCAGGTGCGTGCTCGTGGCTTCCACGAGACGGTGTCCGGGGCGGTTGAGCCGCCACAGCGACGAGCGCAGGCTCCCGCTCGCCCGCTCGTCCGACGCGTCGATCCACAGCGTTCCGGCCACGTAGATGCGGAGGAGCGGGTGCTCGTGGAGTGCAATGAACGCAAGCAGCCGCTGCGCGCTCAGCGGCAGGCTCACGAGCCGGCCGTCGCAGCGGAGCTCGAACGCGTTCAGCAGCGACAGCGACGTTCCCTGCCGCGTCCCCGTCGTCGTGGCCTGCGCGTGGTCGCTTGTCGCGCAAGTCACCGCGTCGCCGCTTTCTCGTTCCCGAGGGCCAAGAGCCGCAGGTACGAGATGACGGAGGGCGGTGATGCGACGTCCTTTGCTCGGTACCTGGCGCGAGAATAGTAGAGCCGCCGCGCACCAGTCAAGCGGCGGCGCGCGAGCATGGTGTACAACGCTTGGGCTGGTAGGCGTTCACCTCGGGCTCCTCTCGTCTGGGCATCGGCCGGGATGTGGCGCAGCGGCGGTCCAGCGACAGACCGGCTTCCAGAGGCGATCCTGATCCTTGACCCCTCCCAGACAGAGAAGTGCTCCTCGATATCAGATCAGGCAACAGAAGTGATCCGTTAGCAGGTATTTCCCTTTCGGTATCGACGACGCGTTGCTTTCGTCCGCCGCGGCTACCCGGAGCACCATCGGCGGTAGTCGCGAGTCCGCCGCGGGCGATCAGCCAAGAGATCAACGAGTTTGAGTTCTACATTTCGTCGGCGTAGAACTCCGTCGCGTCCCAGACGGGGTGCTGGCAGAGGGGCACGCGGTCAAGGATGCGTTGCGCAAGTTGCGGGTCGTGTGTCCACCGCTGTGGACTTGAGGGTGCCGAAAACCGGATTTCCCCTCGTTCATGCTGCGGTCTTGTACTCGTGGATGAGCCCTCCGAGAACGTCTCGGCGTCGGACGCGGTCGGGAACGACAACGTTCTCTGACGCCGGCGGCGGCTCTCGAGAAGGCGAGCCGTGGTGGAGCGAGCGGTGCGGGCGATGCTCGTTGTAGTGGCGGATGTAGACCGGGAGGACGTGTTCGAGGTGGCGGCGGTTCACGATCAGGAGCCGGTCGAGGCACTCGCGGCGTACGCCGATCCAGCGTTCGATGAACGCGTTCGCGCGGGGAGCGCGTACCGGCGTACGGATCGTTCGGATGCCCTCGGAGCGGAACACCTCGTCGAACGCCGCCGTGAACTTGCTGTCACGGTCGTGGATCAGAAACCGGATCGGCTCCGTCCGCTCGACGAACGTCTCGATGATGTTGCGTGCCTGCTGGGTCGCCCACTCACCAGTCGGGTTCGCCGTGATGCCGCCGAGATACACCTGACGGGTCGCGATCTCGATGAACACGAGTGCATAGAGACGACGGAGCAGCACGGTGTCGACGGTAAAGAAGTCGCACGCGACGATCCCGGTGGCCTGCACGCGTAGAAAGCGCCGCCAGGTCTCGGACGAGCGTCTCGGCGCCGGGTCGATTCCAGTCTGTTGCAGAATCGACCAGACAGTACTCGGCGCGATCTTGACGCCGAGTCCGGCGAGTTCGCCCTGGATCCGCCGGTAGCCCCAAGCCGGGTTCTCCCGGGCCAGTCGCACAATCAGCGCGCGAACAGCAGCGGCCGTCGCAGGCCTACCGGGCCGCCGATGCGGATACGTCCATCGCCGCGCGAGCAGCGACCGGTGCCAGCGACGGATCGTCTCTGGCCGCACGAACACGCTGCCCCAACGATCACGCGGAAGCAGCCGGGCGAGGGCAGCGAGCACCACCCGATCGGTCGGAGAACAGCTTGGCCGGGCCACCTGCCGGCGCAGCACCGCGAGTTCGTGCCGCAAGACGAGTATCTCGACCTCGTTCGCGGCGTCCGACTTGCAGCGCAACACCACCAACCTGACGGCGTGCCGAAACAACCAGTAGAAGCATGAAAGGACCACCCGCCGATCCTGCCAGCACCCCCGCAAGCGGGCCGGACCGAGTATCCGGCACCCTCAAGGGGCGGAAACGCGTCTTTCGCGCGCAGAGCGGGGAGCTCGTGTACCCGTCTCGTACCCGTGCCGGTCAGAGCGTTTGCGGATCAGACGACAGAAACCCCGCTTTTGCGGGGTTTCTCTGAGAGCCCTCTGACGGACTCGAACCGTCGACCCCCTCCTTACCATGGAGGATTTGGACTCTCGACAACGTGCCGCCGAATCGCGTTCATAGAGCGCTTTCGCCCGCAAATTCAGTAGTTCAGGCGCGCGGCGATCCCTTCCCCAGCAGGCCTTGAATCTCCCCGAGAAGCCCCGAACCTGTCCCCAGAATCTGTCCCCAAGATTGCCTTCATCTGTGGCGACGGCGTGTTCGCGGTCGCTCCTCAAGCACCGCGTCGCGACCGGCCGTATGGGTGGATCGGCTCGCGGCTTCGCGGCGACCCTCGCAGGCGCGGCTGGTCTCGCGTTGGTGCGACGGTGGACAGAACGCGTCGTCCGATCGATGATCCCGCTCAGTGGCGCGAGATCTCCCAACCGGCGTGGTGACGCTGCTGTTTACGGATGTCGAGGGCTCGACGCGACTGCTGCATGAGCTCGGCGACCGTTATGGGGATGCGCTGCACGAGCATCGGCGGCGACTCCGGGTGGCGTTTGCCGACCACGACGGCGTCGAGGTCGACACGCAGGGTGACGCGTTCTTCGTCGCCTTCGGCCGAGCTTCCGATGCGGTCGCCGCCGCCGCGGACGGCCAGCGCACGCTCGCCAACGGCCCGATCCGGGTTCGCATGGGACTGCATACGGGTGAGCCGCGGCTGACGGACGAGGGATACGTCGGGATCGACGTGCACAAGGGCGCCCGCATCGCTGCCGTCGGCCATGGAGGGCAGGTGCTCCTCTCGCAGACGACGCGCGCGCTCGTCGATTCGAGCGTCCGCGACCTGGGCGTGCACCGCCTCAAGGATCTCAGCGCCCCCGAGCGCATCTACCAGCTCGAGATCGACGGGCTCCTGTGCGACTTCCCGCTCCTGAAGACGGTCGAGGCGGGCATGAAGAACCTGCCGGCCCCACGCACGTCGTTCGTCGGCCGCGCGTCGGAGCTCGACGAGATCGACCGGCTGCTCGGGGATCCAGGCTGCCGC
>Ga0136614_10002095_pt1 | contig 12237 bp, 14 predicted proteins | sample AntDrymUQ2792106_2_FD_106643 | JGI IMG/M metagenome (GOLD analysis project Ga0136614, IMG submission 106643) | Polar desert sand microbial communities from Dry Valleys, Antarctica - metaG UQ279 (21.06) | ecosystem: Environmental > Terrestrial > Soil > Desert | place: Antarctica: Dry Valley...
AATTTCTTTTCAGAAATTCGGGAACGCACGTAATAGCGATTACGTCTTTCCATGCGAGTAGTTTAGCACCTCTGTAATTGTGCTTAACGACTCTAGACCCTAAAAGTAATATATTAGCGTGTCAATCAATCTTGAATAGAGGTAAGTGAGTAGAAGCGTGTGATCATAAAACCTAATAAATATGTAAGGTTTGAGACTGCGCACAGTTAAGTTCATGTATAGTACATTGCAAGTTAAGTAATTTGTTGATTCCAACATCTATTTACCTTGCGCTAGAAAGTTGTCAATTCCTACCTTATTCTTGACACGCCAAGTCGCAGCGTGTTAAATCGTGCGGTGCTTCCGGTTCACTGCTCCGTTATTTAACTCCGGCGAGGGGTGTGGTTTCTTCGTCCGGGGCGGTTGCGGTGTAATTTTGAGTCCCTGATTGAAATTGTGACGGAAGAAACCGCAAAGCTACAGTTTCCGAGCCGCATCGAGACGATTGCCGGGGCGACCGCCGCCGTCGTCAAAGAAGCCGAGTCGTTTGGCTTTTCGGGCGAAGCGTTAGAGGCGATTGACCTCGCCGTGCGCGAAGCGGTGACGAACGCCGTGTTGCATGGAAACAATCAGGACGCGGGGAAGAAAGTTGACATTGTGATTAACCGCAACGGCGCATCGTTTACCGTCGCGGTGCGGGACGAGGGACAAGGTTTCAATCCCGCAGACGTGCCTGACCCGACCGCCGAACAGAATCTGTTGAAAGCTTCCGGGCGCGGGATGTTGTTTATGCGCGCCTTCATGGACGAAGTGGAATGGACGGAGCACCCGGCGGGCGGCACAATCGTGCGGATGACGAAGAGAAGATGATTTTACCATTTTAGGTTTGCGATTTTTGATTTGAAAAGCTGACGATTGCCGATTTGTAATTCTCTCGTTCGAGGGCGTAAATTCTAAATCGCAAATCGGCAATCTAAAATCAAAAATCTTTATAAGGAGATTAGAATGGCTGAACTTAATTTTAAAGAGCGTCAAGCGGGCGACGTGACGATCCTCGACATGAACGGCAAGATCACCATCGGCGAAGGCAGCGTCACGCTTCGCAGCGCGATCCGTCGCCTACTCGAAGAAGGCAAAAAGAAGATTCTCTTGAATCTTGCGGGCGTCGGCTACGTTGACTCGTCGGGGATCGGCGAACTCGTATCAAGCTTCACTGCGATTAACAAGGAGGGTGGACAACTCAAGCTCCTCAACTTGACGCAGAAAATACGCGACCTGCTCGCCATCACCAAGCTCCTGACCGTCTTCGACTCCTATGACGAAGAGGAAACGGCGCTAAACAGTTACAAGTAAACACGGCACCCGGCAGAGACGTTCCCCTCCGCGTAACCCCTTCGGCAGACGCGGCTCCCCCGGTCAACAATTCGGTTTTCACGGCGGACGACCGACCGCGCGAAGGAGCGCCCCACACGCGCCTCGTCTTCGGCGCGCGTTCGTCAGGAATAAACCCGTCGTTGAAGAACAATCGTCCTTCAACGACTTTGACGAGGAGGAGAAAATCTTGAAACGTACTAACTTGCTCCGCACGATCAGAAGCGGCGTCCTCGCCCTGGGCTTTATTGCGCTCGTTGCGAGCGTCTCGGCGTCCGCACAGAATAACAACAATAACAACAGCGTCGGCACGGCGAATACCAACACGAGAGTCGTCGACCGCGACGATGACATGGACTGGGGTTGGCTCGGCTTGGCGGGATTGGCTGGATTAGCCGGATTGTTGAAGCGTCCGCAGAGAGACGTCATGGTGCAGCGCGACGTTGATCCGGGAACGACGCGCCGTCCGTAAAGCTTTTGACTTTAACAGCAATCGGAAGCGGCGAGCGGCCGACGAGTAGATGAGCTTTCTTCTCCTCGCCCGCTCGCCGTTGTTCCTGCCGCTATGCTTAAAAAAGCTTTTCGCAGTCTGCTCGCCATTGACGATCCACCAGAGCGGACGGCGCTCGCTTTCTCCGTCGGCGTCTTCATCGCGTTCTCGCCGCTGCTCGGTCTCCACACGATTCTCGCCACGCTGCTCGCCTTTCTTTTTCGCTTCAACAAGGTGGCGATCTATTCAGGCACGTTTGTCAACAATCCGTTTTTGACGCTTGTGCCGATCATCATCGCGTCATATGCCGTCGGCGCGTTCGTCCTCGGTCGCCCTTTGAGTTTGCCCGCCGAAGGCATGGCGCTCTTGCGCGAGCCGCATATTTTCAGGGGCGATTACTGGCGACAAATCTTTTTACACAGTTGGGACGTGCTGCTGCCCTTCGCCGTCGGCGGCACGGCGCTTTCAATCGTCTGTTCGATCATCGCGTATCCGCTTACGCTGCGTTTGTTGCGCGCGCGTCAGCAAAGGAAAGACGAGGGAGTAACGGAGCCGGAAGAGTCAAACGAGAAAGTCTAAGTCTTGGCATCCGACCCGCGTCCAGAGGCATCTTTAATTGAAGCTCTGATGCCCCGATTCGCTCACGCTCGTGAGCTGGAATTTCAAAGTTTATGAAAACACCGTTCATTGCTTTTATATTGACGCTGCTGATGCAAACTCTCGCGCACGCTCAATCAAATGCACCGACTCCGCAACAGCGACAACCGATGACCGGGCAGACGCCCGCGCAAACGCGCCCAACCGATTCGACCGCTTCATCGCTCACCGATTACGGTGTGCAGATCGAAGCCGAACCGCGTCTCATCGTCGTGATGGCGGCGCTCGAAGCGGCCGGATTCGATCCGACCCCGACCGGAAAACAGCCGTCCGTGTTTCGCCAGACCGTGCGCAGCAACAATTCCAGCATAGACGAAAGTTTACGAAGCCGCCTGCGCAAGTTTTACGAAGAGCATCGGTTGCCCGCTCCCGCGACGCCCGCCGAACAATCCGCGCGCTACGTCTCGCTCGCCCTCGCTTTAGGCCCTGCGCCCGCTTTCGAGCTTCCGGCGCGGACGGATGATCTCCCCCCGGCCGTCTTCGAAGTGCTCGATTTCACCACGCTCGTGCGCGAATTCTACCGCGCGATGGGCGGCGAACGAACGCTCGCCTCATACACGAACGCCTACAACGCGGAAGCCGTCAACTTGCGCCCGCCAGCCGCACAGATGGTGAGCACGACGGCCGCTTATCTTCGCACGCGCCCCGTTCTATCCGTCGTCGAGCGCGTGCCCGTAAGCAGCGGCGCGAAGCAAAGCAACGACTCAAAGCGTAACGCTTCGCAGCAACGCTACGAGACGCGCGAACGGGCGCGCCGTTTTCATCTTGTGCCCGATCTGCTCGCCGCTCCCGGTGCGATCAACTTTCGCATTATCGCCGACGACTATTACGCGATTGTTCCGCCCGGCGCGAACCTCGCTTCTTCCGATTTGCGCCGCGCTTATTTGCAATTCCTCATCGATCCGCTTCTCGCGCGCTTCGGCCGCGAGATCGCCTTGCGCCGCCCTGACGTTAAAGTTTTACTCGATGCGCTTCCCGTGTCATCCGCCACCACCGCGAACGCCGCTTCCACGCCGGATGTGTTTACGTCCGTCGCCCGCTCGCTCGTCGTCGCGTCGGACGTGCGGATAGCGGAAAACGCGCGCACACAAACTCTCGCCCTCGAAGCGGACAGACAGCTTCAAGCATCCGGCACTGACGCGGCGCGGCGAGCGCGCATCGTCAAAGAAACGCAGGACGCGCGTTTGCGCGTCACCGACGAATCAACTTTGCATCTCGCCGAAGCTTACGAGCGCGGTGCGGTGCTCGCTTTCTATTTCGCGGAGCAACTGCGCGGCGTCGAAACCTCCGGCTTCGACATCGCCAGTTCGCTCGCCGACATGATCAGGTCGTTTGACGCAGCGCGCGAGCGAAACCGTTTGACGGATGCGGCGACTGCTCGCGCACGCGCGACGATGGAAATCGCGCGGCGGCGCAGCAGCAGTGAAGCGAACGGAAACTTAACTGCCGAAGACGCCGACCCGCGTCGGACACAACTGATCAAGAACCTAGACGAAGTTGACGGATTACTGCGGGCGAGGAATTACTCGGAAGCGGAGCGACGCTTGCGCCCGTTGATGAACGAATTTCAAGGCGAGCCGCGCGTCTTCTTCGCGCTCGCGCAGGCCGCGAGCCTTTCCGCGCAAGACGCGACGGACGCGGACGTGCAAACTGAAAGATTAGGGCGCGCGCTGGCGAATTACCGCTTAACAGTAAACGCCGCATCGCCCGAAACCGACAAAGCCTTGCTCTCTCGCGCCCACGCCGCCGTCGGGCGCATCCTCGCCTTCCTTGAACGAAACGACGAAGCCGCGAAAGAATTTGACATGGCGATCAAACTCGGCGACGTACCCGGCGGAGCATACGCCGATGCGGTGGCTGGAAAGAGAAGCCTGAAACAATAGGGTAAAAGGAAAAAGTGCGGATGCGCCCTGAGGCGTGTCTACACTCACGCCTTTTACCCTTTTACTTTTACCTTACTTGGCAAACACCTGCTTGATGTCGGCGAAGGCTTTGAATTCAAGGGCGTTGCCGGAAGGATCGAGGAAGAACATCGTGGCTTGCTCGCCCGCCTGTCCTTTGAAGCGGATGTAAGGTTCGATGATGAATTGCAAGTTTGCTTCGCGCACGCGCTCGGCGAGTTTGTGCCATTCGTCCATCGGCAGGATCACGCCGAAGTGCGGTACGGGCACGTCGTGGTTATCCACCGCGTTTGAAGTTTCAATGTGCGCGCGTTTTTCCGGGCTGAGATGCGCGACGATCTGATGTCCGTACAAATTGAAATCAATCCACGCAGCGTCGCTGCGACCTTCGGGGCAATTCAAAATCCGGCCGTAGAAGCGGCGCGCTTCTTCCAAGTCATGCACAGGAAATGCGATGTGAAATAAAGTGTTCATGGAAGTATCTTTACATCGTTCAGATTCGCGCCGACTTATTTTCCGCTCAGATGCTGCGCCAACAACCATGAAAGCAGTTCAGGCTCGGCGAGGGCTTTCATGTAGACGTTGTGACCGACGCCCGCGTATTCGCTATAACGCACGTCGCCGCCCGCCGCCTTCAGCGCTTCAACCATCCCGCGCGATTCGCTGACGGGCACGACGCGATCTTCCGCTCCGTGAAAAACCCACACGGGCGTGCGACCGATGCGGCGCGCGATGGCCGCGAAGCGGTCCGCGCCGCGCAAGGAACTGCCGCCGCAGATGGGAACGAGGGCGGCGAACTTGCCGGCGTTCTCCGCCGCCATGCTCCACGCGCCGTAGCCGCCCATCGAAACGCCGATGAGATAAACGCGCTGCGCGTCGGCGTTAAATTCCGCAACGGTCTTGTCGAGCGCATCCATCGTCATCTTCGTCATTTCCGAATCTGACCAGAAACGACCTTTGCGACACTGCGGCAGCAGGACGATGGCGGGCACGCGCTCCATGTAACTACGCACCAACGCGCCCGACGCGCCGCCCGCGGGCACGAAGCCGCCTTCGCCGCGTTGACCGATGCCGTGCAGGAAAACGATCACGGGAAGCTTCCCCTTGCCCGCGAGTTTTTCGGGGACGTAAACCTGATAATCGTAAGAAGTTTTATTAACGGTGACGTTGCGAGCTATCAAACCGCTTTTCGCTTCGTGCGCGAGGGCGGAAGCAGGCAGAGCGAACAATCCGCCGAGCAGAAGCGTGAGAAATCCGATACGCATAATTTTATGATTTTACCCTTTCCCTGTATGTTGCTTACTTAGTCGCAAAAACTTTGCTTCGTGTTGCCCATTCAGCGACTTGGAAACTGTGAACTGCCGCCAAGTGAACCGTCAATAATGCTCATCCGGGCGTACTTCCTCCTTCATCTCAAACCGCTTTCCAGCATCATAAACTTTGTGAACGAACAAAGGCTAACACTTCGGAGTTGCGAACTTCAGCCGCAAACATTTCGTGTTCGTCGCCTATAATTCGCGTTGAAAGAAGGCGCGAAGAAAACGAAGTAAGCTCGAACAATCCTTACAGACTCGTCGTCTACCGACCGCTTGACGATTTCATATCGCCTTTTTCGTCACAACCTACAGTCGTTTCGTCCCACCCTCATCGCGGTTCGTCACAATTCGATTGCGAGTCAAGCGTCTTGCGCTACTTTATAATCATCGTTAAATGGATTTGAGGATTGATTTCGCCCGGCGCGCTTTCAGGAGAAGCGTCGCGCGGCGAGCGAACCGCGTCTGCGGGAAATACTAAACCTACGGGATGGCGTGGGCGGGAAAGTAAATGGAGGCGTGATGCATTATAAACAATTTGTCGTGGCGATTCTTTTGTTCCACCTTCTGCCTTCACCGTCTGCGCTGAATGTGAAGGTCGCAGGTCAGGAAAGAACATCTCCGGTTGGAGGGGAAACGAATGCGTCCGGCGCGGTCGAACGAGATTTCGCGGAAACTTTAACGATCATCGAAGACAAGTATGTTGACGGCTCGCGCCTTGACTACAACACGGCTTTCAAATCTTCGATCATCGGGATGCTGCGCGCGCTCGATCCGCACTCGAATTACTACGACCGCCAAGAATTTGAAGAGTTGCGCACCGATCAACGCTCCGAGTACTACGGCAGCGGGGCGTCAATCAGCGCGCGGCAGGTTGAGGGCAACACAGACACTTACGTGATCACGCCGTCTGAAAATTCTCCGGCGGCACGCGCCGGTCTTCGCTTCGGCGACCGCATCGTTGAGATCGGCGGCGAAGCGATGCGCGGCAAAAGTTTCGCTGAAGTGCGCTCGCGCCTGCGCGGCCTGCGCGGTTCTGTGATCAAGGTAAAGGTTGAGCGGGCGGCGACTAAGAGTATGGAAACGGTTGACGTAAGGCGCGACGTTGTGCCACAGCCCTCGATTCCCTCCGTGTACGCGCTTCCGTCCGGCGTCGGCTACATTGGTTTGACCGACGGGTTTAATACGACAACGGCCGACGAACTCGAAGTCGCGCTCGCCGATTTGCAAGCGCGAAATGTTCGTTCCCTCGTGCTCGATCTGCGCGATAATCCCGGCGGATTTGTGGAGCAGGCGGTGCGCGTCGCCAGCAAGTTTTTGCAGCGCGGGCAGCTTGTGCTCACGCAAAAAGGGCGCGCGCAAAAAGGAGATCGGCTTTACCGCTCCGAGGAGATCGCGCCTGTCCTGTTGCCGCTCGTCGTGCTCGTCAACAATTTGAGCGCGTCTGCGTCTGAGATCGTGGCGGGGGCGTTGCAGGATCACGACCGTGCTTTGATCGTCGGCGAGAACAGCTTCGGCAAAGGCTTGGTGCAATCTATCATCCCGCTTGAGTACGGTGCGGGACTGACCTTGACGAGCGCAAAGTACTACACGCCTTCGGGTCGCCTCATCCAGCGCGACTACTCGAACGAAAATCTCTATGATTATTACACGCGCGGAAACTCAAACGGGGCGAACAGAGAAGCACGTGCGAATCCGCGCGCGAGCTTGCGCTGCAAGCCGCGCTGCGCCGCCGCAGCGGGCAACCGTCGTGATCCCTCATTCTTCAGTTAAGATTGAGGCGAACGGAGTCTGCGTGCGTTGACATTATTTCCCGTCCGCCTCTGTCATGAATTAAGCCGTCGCCTATTCGCCTAATTTTTGAAACCAGGAAAGCCGGGATGAGAAACCGTTCGACTCTTTATCGCTCGCAACGCCGTTGGACGCGGTGGCTGCTTGTGCTCGGAGTCTGGACTTTTATCGCCGTCGTCTTCGCCGCCCTGCGCTATGTTGCGTTTCTCGAAACCAACCGCCTGATGGAGAAACCAAATCCGTTTCCCGGCTGGAGCGTTTTTTTTGTTTTCCCTTTGATCGCACTTTATATGTGGGCGGTGATGACGCCGCTCATCGCGCCCTTCGCGCGCCGCTTCCCCATTCCCGGAAAACAGTGGGCGCGCAATCTGCTAATTCACATTCCCGTCGGCATTCTTTTCATGAGTGCGCATATGTCCGTCTGGTCAACTCTTTACTGGTGCTTCGGACCCGTCCGCATCGAAAGGTATGGATCGCTCGGCGGCTACCTGCGCAGCAACATGATTAACGGCGTGGGGCAGCAGCTCACTTTTTATATTCCGCTTCTGATCGTTATTTACGCTTTCGACTACTACCGCAAATACCGCGAAGGTGAGCTGAAAGCTTCCGAGCTTCGCGCCCAACTCGCGCAAGCCAAACTGCAAGCCTTGAAGATGCAGTTGCACCCGCACTTTCTCTTTAACACCTTAAACGCCATCTCCGAACTCATCTACCGCAACGCGGAGACGGCGGAGGTGATGATCACAAACTTGAGCGACCTGCTGCGCATCACCTTGAACAAGGAAGGTAATCAAGAGGTGACGCTCAAACAAGAACTTGAATTTCTCTCCAAGTATTTGGAGATCGAAAAAACTCGCTTCCAAGAACGCCTGCGCGTCGAGTTTCGAATTGATCCGAAAACGCTCGACGCGCGCGTGCCCGATCTCATCCTCCAACCGATTGTAGAAAACGCGGTGCGTCATGGGATCGCGCCGCTCGCGCGCGGCGGCTCAATCGAGATCGCGGCGCACCGAGAAAATGGAACTCTTTACCTCTCGGTGCGTGATGATGGCCGTGGACTTCCCCGTGAATGGCAGGCGATTCCGAAGGAGGGCGTCGGGATCGCCAACACCCGCGCCCGTCTGCTGCAACTTTACGGAGCCAACCATCGTTTTGAATTAAACAGCCGTCCACAATCTCATGGCTTGATTGTCACGATGGCGATTCCCTTCACGGAGAGCGAGACGGAGACGAATGGAGAAGATTCGAGCCTTCATCGCCGACGACGAACAGTTGGCGCGGGAGAAAGTGAAAAGGTTTCTCCGTGATGAAACGGATGTCGAGCTTGTCGGCGAAGCGGTCGACGGGCGCGACACGCTCGCAGCGCTCGAAGCGCTCGCCCCCGATCTTCTTTTCCTCGACGTGCAGATGCCCGAACTAAACGGGTTTGAAGTTCTCGAATCGCTCGACCGCAAAGAGACGCCCGCCGTCATCTTCGTCACGGCTTATGACAAATACGCCTTGCAAGCCTTCGACTTTCACGCGCTCGATTATCTTCTCAAGCCTTACAACCGCGAACGATTCAGTAAATCTTTGGAGCAGGCGCGGCGGCAGATTAACGGGCGAAAACACGGGAAGTTAGACGAGCGCCTCGAACATCTCCTCCGCTACCTCCAACCCGAACAAAAAGCCCTCGAAAGGATCATGATTAAATCCGGCGGGCGCGTCTTCTTCCTCCGCACGGAAGAGATCGATTGGATCGAAGCGCACGGCAACTACCTGCGTCTGCACGCCGGAGGCGAAGCGCATCTGCTGCGCGAAACGATGGGCAGGCTCGCCGCCAAACTCGACAGGGACAAATTCCTCCGTATTCACCGCTCGGCGCTCGTCCGCATCGAAAGCATCAAGGAACTGCAACCGCTCTTTAGCGGCGACTACACGGTGCTGCTACGCGATGGCACGGAACTCACCCTCTCGCGCAGTCACCGCGACAATCTCTTGGAGCTTTTCGACAAATCTTCGTAATCCTCTCCGCAGACTTATCCCACCGCTCCAACAAATTATCATCACGGATTGCGGCTCGTCACAATTTCGTTGTCGCCTAGGAATCTTTGCACGAAACTCGCTCCAGAAGCGTGGAACGAGGCGCGAGATTTTGGAGCGACAAACACTCGCGCGCCTCAAGTTTCTAATTTTTCGGTGATGAACAGAGGTTTGTAATGATAAGTGAAGCGGAACTAACGAAAGAAAATCATCTGGAAAACTTGAAAGCGGCGAACGCCGGAAACGAAACCGAGCTGGGCGACAAGATTGATGTCTTACGCGACGTTGCCCTGTCACTCTGGAAAGAAGTGCAATCGCTCGGCTCAAGCGTGAATGTGACGAACATCGAGCGTGGCATCAAGCTTTACGACGAAGTGCGACGCTTTGAAGTTGACTTAATCGAGCGCGCGCTCGATCAGACGGGCGGCAACCAGACGCGCGCCGCGCGTTTACTCGACATCAACCTGACCACACTCAATTCAAAGATTAAGCGTTACAACATTTGCACAGGCGACGAGGAAGAAGAAGCCCCCGCGCTCGACGCGGAAGAGGTCGGCGCGTCAGCTTAAGCAGTTTGTAAAGCTTCAGAAGATTTATGTTTGTTCTTTACGGAGGCAGAAATGAAAAGTATTAATTCCCCCATGTTCCTCGTTGCTCTTCTCGCATTGTTCGCTTCTCCTTCACCGGGTCAACGAACGCAAGAGGCAATAAACAAAGAAGAGAACAGCGCACAACTCCAAACGCGCCCCGCATCAATCGCAGACGACGCGACCTCCGCCGCAAACTCCGGCGAGAACGACTTCATTGCGCTTAACGAACGGGGCATGGAGCAGGTAAGCGCCGGGCAATACAAGGAAGCGATTGCCTCGTTCAACAAAGCGATCCGCCTTAGCCCACAAGCGTCTGAACTGCATTTCAATCTCGGAGTAGCGTACAGCTATCTCAAACGCTACGAGGAAGCGATAGCCAGCTTTGAGCAAGTGATTCGCCTTAAGCCCGATCACTTGAAAGCTCTCACAAGTCTCGGAGAAGTTTATTACAGCCTTAGCCGCTTTGCGGAAGCAGCCCGGTTCCTGAACCGCGCCATAGAATTGAATGCCAGTGATGCGCTCACGCTGGGAAGATTAGGCACGGTTTATTTTCAACTGGGAAGATATGAGGAAGCCGTTTCGACGCTTAAACAAGCGGTCGCCAGACAAAACGATCTTCCGATGGCAAACAACAATCTGGGTTCCGCGCTTTGCAAGTTGAAGCGCTATCGTGAAGCCCTTGCCTATTTTGAACAAGATCTACGTTTTTCGCCGGAAACGGCAGAAGTTTACAACAATCGTGGCGTTGCTCTCCATGAGTTGAAGCGTCATCGCGCCGCCATCGAATCTTACCGGAAAGCTTTGAGCCTCAAGCCGGATTGCGCAATTGCTCATTTCAACTTGGGAGCCACCTACTTCGCCGTCAACGACAAAACGAACGCGCTCGCGCAAGTCAAACGACTTAGAACGCTCGACCCGGCGCTGGCGCAGGAACTATTCGCAAGCGTTTACAGCAATCTTGTCGTCTCCGCCCGGCAAGCATAATATTCATTGATGCACAACACACACATTCACGTGCAAACGGAAGTCGTTTGCCGACGGCGACAAAGGAAACTTGAGCGCAACGTGTTTGCGGTTTTGTCGCTCATCCTCGTTTCGTTATTGGCGACCTCGCAAAGCGTTTCGTACACGCTCGCAAACAATCGCTCGCAAGCTCCTGCATTACCGCAACAACAAACGCCTCTGCAGCAAACGACAACTCCGCCCGCTAACGGGGCAGACGTGGTTTCGATTGATTCAATAGTCGCGGCGCTCTACGACGTGATTTCAGGTCCCGCCGGAAAGCGGCGCGATTGGGACCGGATGCGCTCGCTTTTTCTGCCCGGCGCGCGTCTTATCCCGACTGGAAGACGTGCCACCGGCGAGACGGTCGCCCGCACGGTTGATGTCGAAGGCTACATCGCGGGTTCTTCTCCGTACATGGAAAAAGAAGGATTCTTCGAGCGCGAGGTCAGCCGTCGCACCGAACGCTTTAATTCAATCGCGCACGTTTTCAGCACTTATGAATCGCGGCACAAAGCAGAAGACGTGCGGCCGTTTGATCGCGGCATCAACAGCATTCAACTTTTCAACGATGGCAAACGCTGGTGGATCGTCACCGTCTTCTGGGAGGCTGAACGACCCGGTAATGCGATCCCTGAAAAATACCTCCAAAGAATTAAAAGCTAAACGATAACCAATAACAGTTAGGCGACTGGTGGGTTGCGGCAGGTCAATATAATTCTTAGGAGGGGAAGCCATGATGAAGTATTCCATTAGTATTATACTCTTAGCAGTTAGCTCGATCATCACTCACAATCAATTACAGGTCGATCTCGAAAAAGAAAAAGCGGAACTGTTGCGTCTGCACAAGTCAGACCGCGAGGCACACTTCAAGACGGATGTAGATTTGCTTCAGGCGAGTGCCCCGGAGGAATTTATCGCGGTCAGTAACGGTAAAATTTACCGGACTGAGAGGACGGATGAGCGGAGGCAATTCGCCGAGTATTTCAAGGGGGCGAAGTATTACGAGTGGGATGATGTGGAGGAGCCGATTGTTCGCATCTCGAAAGACGGGAGCATGGCTTGGATGATCACCCACGTCAGGGTGAGGCGCACGCAAAAGGATGCGGCTGGGAAGGAGC
>Ga0136614_10002098_pt1 | contig 12235 bp, 9 predicted proteins | sample AntDrymUQ2792106_2_FD_106643 | JGI IMG/M metagenome (GOLD analysis project Ga0136614, IMG submission 106643) | Polar desert sand microbial communities from Dry Valleys, Antarctica - metaG UQ279 (21.06) | ecosystem: Environmental > Terrestrial > Soil > Desert | place: Antarctica: Dry Valley...
CATGACATAGGGGATACGGCTCGTTTCGAGGTAGTCGCACAGGCCGGGGTTCTGGCCGAACTCCTCATCGGCGGTGAACCACGCGAACCCCACCCCCGCCGCACGCGCGGCCTCGATCATCTCCTGGACCTGTACCGGCCTGGTCTTGAAAGTGAGCTCGGGCGAGACACCAGCGGCCGCGCAGCGGGCCTGCTCGGCCATCCAGGATTCTTGCGGCAGGTACAGTACCGACTGGGAGTCGATGATCGCTGCGGTGGGCTGGGGGTCGTGTCCTTCGTGGACCCGGACCAAATCACGCAGGGCGTCGTGGATCTGCTGCCACGCACCGCGACGGGCCCAGCGCCCGAACAGGCCGTACCCCGGGCCGGGGGCTAGGCGGAGGCGACGAGTTCGACGTCCTCCGTCGTCGTCGGCGCGGCCGGGGGCTTCGGTCGGGCGAAGTTCATCGCCACGAAAACCGTCGCGACGATCCCTGCCGCCGCCACCAGGATGGCGGTCCTGAGCCCGTCTACGGTGGCCGCGCGCACCGCGTTACCGGTAACACCGTCGGTGGACGCGTTGGCCAGTGCCACCAGGATCGCCAGGCCGACGGCGCCGCCGACCTGCTGGCTGGTGGACGCCATGCCGGAACCAACGCCCTGTTCGGTCGGATCCACACCGACCGTGGCGGCGCCGAACATCAGGGTGTAGCCGGTGCCCTGGCCCAGCCCCAGGATGAGCATGCCGGGCACGAGGGCCAAGTAGGAGCCCTCCGGGGAGATCGACAGAGCAGTGATCACCGTGCCGATCGCACCGACCACCAGACTGCCGACCATCGTGGCCCGCATCCCGAACCGCGTGGCTAGCCTGCCACCGAACATGGCGCCGACGAAGATCGCCACCATCGGGACCAGGTACGCGAGCCCGGTCTCGAAGGCGTTGTAGCCGCGGACGCCCTGGAAGTAGACGGTCAAGAAGTACAGCAGGGTGCCCATCGTCGCCATGTAGAGGAACGTGACACCCATCCCGGTGCCGAGATTGCGGTTGCCGAACAGCCGCAGCGGCATCAGCGGGTCGGCGCTGTTCTTCTCGATCACCACGAACGCGAGCAGCAGGACGATCCCACCCGCGGCGCTGAAGAGCGTGACGGGGGCGGTCCAACCCGACTCCGGTCCCTGCACCAGCGCCACCACGACCGCCGTGATGCCGACGGTCGAGACCAGCGCCCCCGCCAGGTCGAACTTGCGCTTGACGACGCCGACGACGTCCGGGGCGATCAGCGCGAACGCCAGCACGAGGGCCAGACCCGCCAGCGGCACGTTCACGAAGAAAACGGCCTCCCAACCGAACAGCTGGGTGAGCAGACCGCCGAGCAGCGAGCCCAGGATCATACCGCTGCCGCCCGCGGCGCCCCACACCGAGAAGGCGCGGTTGCGCTCGGCGCCCTCGGCAAAGCTGGTGCTGACCAGCGTCAGTGTTGCCGGGAACAGGAACGCACCGCCGATGCCCTGCAGGGCACGGCTGGCGATGAGCACCTGCGGGCTGGAGGCGAGACCGCCGAGCAGCGAGGACATGCCGTAGAGGGCCAGACCCAGCACGAAGATCCGGCGGGGGCCGAACAGGTCACAGGCCCGTCCGCCCAGCAGCAGGAACCCGCCGAAGGTCACCGCGTACGCACTGATCACCCACTGAAGTGTCTGCTCCGAGAAATTGAGGGCGGACCCGATCTCAGGCAGGGCGACATAGACGATGTTGTAGTCGATGGAGATGATAAGCTGGGCGAACGCCAGCAGGGCCAGCGTGAGGCCCACGCGCCGTTGGGGGGCACGGGGCACTGCGTCCAGAGCCGAGGACGTCATGGTCGAAACTTTCTGATCTCTCTTCACGGATGGGACGGTCCCCTGCTCCGGTGCCGGAACAAGGATCCACGGCCGTCGGGAGCCCACGGTGCCCGATGGTTCTCACTCGGTGCGAACGCCCGCGGTCGCACCCCCTGCGGGCTCGGCCGGCAGCTCGTCCAGCCCGAAGCCGAAGTGCTCCTTGTACGCCTGCAGGACGGCCGCGTCGTCGGGCAGCTCGCGCTGCTCGCGCCGGCCGTCGGTCATGACGGACAGCACGTTGCCCTTGAGGGTCACCATCCCCGCGGCCGTGCGCTGCGAGCAGAACAGCGCCTGCAGGAACGAGGAGTCCGGCGACGTCCGGTACCACCACAGCGTCGGCGCGAAGTCCTCCACGCGAACCGGGTGTGCCGTCACTTGGTAGAGCGGCTTGTCGTTGTAGAACACGTCGATCGCGCCGGTGTCGGTGTCGGCCAGCCGGTAGCGGCCGTGCGGGTCGGTCTGCTCCTCGCGGGAGTCCAGCCGCAGCGGGAACCGGCTGTTGCGGCCGAAACCGGTGTCCACCAGCCACGCTTCGCCTTCGACCCACACCCGCAGGGCGAGGTGCCCGAGGAACGGGCCGAGCTCCCCGCCGGGACGGTGCACGCGACCGGGCAGGATGTCGGCCTCGTAACCCAGGGCGCGCAGCAGGAACGTCAGCGCCGGGTTGACCTCGAAGCAGCCACCACCCCGGTGGGCGCGTACGATCTTGTCCAGAACCCGCTCGTCCATGAAGATCGGCCGGCCCAGGTGGTAGTCGAGGTTCTCGAACGGCACCGACAGGACCTGGCGCTCCTGCAGGTGATGCAGGCCCGCGAGGTCGGGCGTCGCTGGTCGGTTCGCCCCGATGCGGGCCAGGTAGGCGGACACGGTCTGTTCGTCGAGCATGGTGGTGTCCTCTCGGGTGGGTGATGGCCGGGCGGCCGGGTCGCGGTCACCAACGGAGCAGACCAAGACCCATGGCCATGCCACCGCCGAAGCCCGCCAGAAGCACCATGTCCCCCTCGGCGACGGCGCCCGAGCGGGCGGCCTCGTCGAGGGTGATCGGCACTGACGCAGCACCGGTGTTGCCGAAGTTCTCGTAGGTGGTGTGCATGGCCTCCCACCGCACGCCGATCGCGTCCGACAGGTCCCGCAACATGCGGCCGTTGGCCTGGTGGGGAACGAAGTGGTCGACGTCGGCCACGGAGCGGTCCGCGTCGAGGAGGAAGTCGTGCACCGCGCCAGGCACGTGCTCGGTGACGAACTCGCGTACGCCGCGGCCGTTCATGGTGAAGTGGTGCAGGCCGTCGGCGAGGGTCTGCGCAGTGGTGGGGAACCTGCTACCGCCCCCGGGCACCTCGATGAGATCGCGGTCGCCCGGGAACCCGGCGAGCCGGCCCGCCACCAGTCCACGGCCCCGCGGGACGGGACCGAGCACCACGGCGCCCGCGCCGTCGCCGAACAGCACGGCGGTGCGACGGTCGGTGGGGTCCAGGATGCGCGAGTAGATGTCGGCCCCGATGACGAGGGCGTGGATGTGGCCGTCGCCGCCCCGCAGGAGACGCTCCGCGGTGACCAGGGCGAAGACGAAGCCGCTGCACACTGCGTTGATGTCGAAGGCCGCAGTGCCCGGCCGGACACCCAGCCCGTCGGCCACGACGCAGGCCGTGGGCGGTTGCGGGGAATCCGGCGTGGACGTCGCGACCAGGACCAGGGACACGTCGGACGCCACCAGGCCCGCGTCCTCCAGCGCGGCGCGACCCGCGATGACCGCCAGGTCGGATGTGGCCTCGTCGGCTTTGGCCTGCCGCCGCGACAGGATGCCGGTCTTGTCGCGCACCCAGTCCCCTGTGACACCCGCGGCTTCGCCGACCTCGGCGCTGGTCACCACGTGTGCAGGCAGATAGGACCCGGTACCGACCACACCGACACCGTCGGTGCATCCGTGGTTGTCCCCTATTCCGGTGGTGACCATCATGACCTCCGATCTTTGAGAGCGATATGATTCACACTGCCCGGTGAATAACGTCGAGGTCGTGTGCTGAATGAGTGTGTCCCGCCGGGTGGGCCAGCCCAAGCCGGTCGCGATAGCTCGTCAGGTGGTGGGCAGTACGTCACCTCGGGAGACCCGACCCCGAGCACGACGGTTGCAGGGCCACCACACGCAGGGGCGCGTGCGGTGGCCCTGCCATCAGGTCCAGAGTCCTGGTTCAGGAGGCCAGGGGTGCCATCTCCGGCGGGTCGAGGAGCACGGACGCGATGCGATCGGCGGTGATCCGGACACCGTCGCGGGTGAGCAGGGATTCCGCGTGGAACTGCGTGGACGCAAAATATCGATTGCTGAGTGCGTGCACTTCGCCGGTTTCCACCTCACGACTCACGGTGACTGCACCTATTCCAGGAACCACGACGGCGGCCGCGTCGCTGCGCGCGGCGAAGGTGTTGTAGAAACCAACCCGCTCACGTTTGCCGAACAGGTCGATCTCACGCTGCACGCCCTGGTTCGGCACCGGCCGCCGTACCAGGTCGAAGCCGAGCTCCCGGCACAGCACCTGGTGGCTCAGGCAGACCGCCAGGAACGGGCGCCGCCGGGCCAGCAGCGTCCGGACGGACTCCCGCAGTCGGGCGATCTTGGGATCGGCGGTATTTCGGGGGTCCCCGGGGCCCGGGCCCAGTACCACCAGGTCGTGCTCGTCGAGGTCGTAGGGATCGTCCCAGCGGCGCAGCATCACCTGCAGCCCCATCGAGCGGAGCTGATGGTCGATCATCGACGTGAACGTGTCCTCGGCGTCGACCACCAGCGTGCGCCGCCCGGCCAGCGCGGGATGGATCGGATCCCGCCCGCCGCCCTCGGCCAGCCAGTACCCGGCGATGGCGGTGTTGCGGCCCGCCAGCACCGCACAAACGGTCGGGTGCCGGGAGAACCGCGAGGGCGGGGAAGCGTCGAGCGCCGCGAGCAGGCCGGCCGTCTTGCACCTGGTTTCCGCGGCCTCCGCCATCGGGTCGGACCCGCGCACCAGCGTGGCGCCCACGCCAATGCGGAGCAGTCCGGAGACGTCGATGTCGGCGGTCCGGATGAGGATGGCCGAGTCCATGGCCTCCCTCCCGTCCCCGTCGGTGCCCATCAGCGCCACCACGCCGCTGTAGTAGCCCCGCCCGCCCGGTTCGTGGCGACGGATCACCCGGCAGGCATTCTCCAGCGGACTGCCGGTCACGGTAGGGGCGAACAGAGTCATTCCCAGGACCGCGCGCGGGTCGCGGTCGCAGGAACCCTCGATGAAGTACTCGGTGTGGGCCAGCCGAGCCATCTCCTTCAGGTGTGGGCCGACCACGCGCACGCGGTCGTGACACACCTGCGACATCATCTTCAGCTCCTCATCGACGGTCATGTAGAGTTCGTCGATCTCCTTCGCGTCGGCGAGGAACTCGAGCACGCCACCGAGCGTCGGCCCCGACGGCGGGTACCGGTACGTGCCGCTGATCGGGTTCATCACTGCGGTGCCGCCGTGCATGCTGACGTGGCGCTCCGGGCTCGCGCCGACGAAGGTGCGGTCCCCGGTGTGGACGAGGAACGTCCAGTACGCCCCGGCCTCCCGCTCGACCAGCCGGCGGAAGGTCGACAGCGCGGTGGCCGGGCCGAAGCCGTCGATCCGGTCGACGTAGGTGCGCTTGACCACGAAGTTCGCGCCCTCGCCCCGGCCGATCTCGTCGGCGACGACACGCCGCACGATGTCGGCGTAGTCGTCGTCGTCGATGTCGAAGCCGCCACCGGAGAGCGTCACGGGCGCCGTCGGGATCCGCGCGAGCGCATTCGTCAGGGACAGGGTCTCCTGCTGGTGCACGACCATCGCGATCAGCGGGGCACCGTCGTCGACGCACGCGAAGCCGCGTTCGGTGAGCTGCCGGAACGGGACTACGGTCAGTACGTCGTGCCGGTCACCGGTCGCGTCGGGGGGCCGTGGACGCCGCGGGACCTCAGCGAGGGTGTCGGGGGTGCACACCTCCCCGACGAGTACCTCGAGCACGCTGGCGCCGGCGCGCTCCGGGCGGTGGAGCAAGGCGAAGGGCGGTGGATCCGGGACGAGGACCCGGTCAAGGGCGTCGCCGCTCATGGCAGGACCTCCTTGGCGGTCAGCACCACGGCGCAGCTCCCGGCGGCGTGGCTCAATGCCGCGTGCAGGTGCGCGGCGGTGAAGTCGGCCGCCGCATCGGCGACCATGAAGGTCTGGATGTCATGGGTAAACGCCTCGATCGCGGTCACCAGCACACCCAAATGGGCGTACACGCCGCACAGCACGAGCTGGTCGCGACCGTGTTCCCGCATCCGCCGGAGCAGGCCGGACCGGAAGAAGGCGCTGTAGCGCCACTTCGTGAACATCCAGTCGCCCGGCCAGGGGGCCAGCTCGTCGACCACGAGCCGGTCGGCCGGGTCGATCCTCATCCCCGGGCCCCAGAAGTCCCGCAGCAGGCCGCGGTCCTGCTCGGTCATGCCGCCGGGTTGCACGGTGTAGGCGACGGGCATACCGGCGGCGGCGGCTCGTTCCCGCAGCCCCGCGGCGGTGGTGACCAACTCGTCGCGCAGCGGCGCGGGGAAGGGCGCGAGGAAGTATCGCTGCATGTCGTGCATCAGCAGCACCGCACGGTCGGCGTCGACGGTCCACGTCGCGACGTTGGGTGGCAGGTCCCCCGCCCTCGGCAGGGAGTAGGTCTCGATGGCAGGCAGTCCGGACGGGGAGGGCATGGTTGTGCTCCTGGTCGTGGGATCGGGTGGCTCAGGCGCCGAGGGTCGCTCCGCCGTCGACGGTCAGCTCGTGCAGCGTGATGTGGGATGCCTCGTCGGAGAGCAGGAAGACCACGGCCGCCGCGATGTCCTGCGGCGTGGCCGTCTTGCCCAGCGGGATGCCGAGCCGGAACACCTCCGGCCTGCCTCCGACGGTCCGTTCCCGGCCGGAGGCGTCGTGCCACATCGACGAGAGCATCGGGGTCTCGGTGGATCCGGGGGCGACGACATTGCAACGGATGCCATACCGGGCCACCTCTAGGCCCAGGCTCTTGGTGAACATCGACGCCGCCGCCTTGGATGCGGCGTAGGCGGCCATCTCGACGCGTGGTGTGCTGGCCGCGTTGGACGCGACCGTGACCACGGCGCCAGTGCAGCGCTCGCGCATCCTCGACACGACGGCCCGGGACACCTTGAACACCGCGGTGGTGTTCACGGAGAAGGTATCGACCCAGTCCTGGTCGCCGAACGACCACACCTCCCCCATCCGTAGCACTCCCGCGCAGTTGACCAGGAACTGCACGGGTCCCAGTTCCCGCTCGGCCGTTTCCACGAAGTGCTCGACCTCGAGGCTGTCGGTCACGTCGGCCGGATAGGGCCGGACCACAGTGCCACGGCGCGCACCCGCGGCGACCAGATCATCGAGCCGGGACTTGTCGCGGTCGACAGCCGCCACCAGCACGCCACGGTGGCCAAGCTCGGCCACCACGGCCGCGCCGATCCCGCCTGCGGCCCCGGTGACCAGGGCTACCTTGTCCTGCACGGCACTACCTCCTCGGATCGTCGACGGCGGGCCACTGCGGCGGTCATCCCCGCCACGCCGAAGCCACCGCGATGGCCTGCTCGGGGTTCAGCCGGGGATCGCAGTGACTGGTGTACTTGTCCGGCACGTGCGCGATCTGCGTCACGTCCTGTACGCACTCGGTGACCGGATCCGGCGTGGTCTCCAGGTGCAGACCGCCCGCGACCCCGCCGGAGGCGCGCATCGCGGCCTGGAACCGGTCGACCTCGGCCACGATGTCCTCGACGAACCGGGTCTTCAGCCCGTCGGGACCGGGCACGGTGTTGCCGTGCATGGGGTCGCACAGCCAGATCACGGGGTGACCGACCGCGCGGACGTCACGCACAAGTGCCGGCAACCGCTCTCCCACCAACGCGGCGCCCATCCTGGCGATCAGCGTGAGCCGGCCCGGCTCACGGCGCGGGTCGAGCCGCTCGCACAGCGCGAGTAGGTCGTCGGTGGTCATGGTCGGGCCGACCTTGCAGGCCACCGGGTTGCTCACGGCAGCCAGCAGCGCGACGTGGGCGCCCTCCGGATCGCGGGTGCGCTCGCCGATCCACGGCCAGTGCGTCGAGGTCAGCAACGTCTCGCCGATGAAGTCGCCGCGCAGCATGGGGGACTCGTAACCGAGCAGCAGCGCCTCGTGGCTGGTCCACACAGGCGCACAGGTCGCCGACCGCACGCAGTCACGCGACCAGCCCAGATGCCGCATGACCTCCGCTGCGGCATGGTAGCCCAGCAGCAGCCGGTACGGGTCCGTCCTGCGCAGGACGGAGTCGGGCTCAGGCCCGTTGACCATGTGGCCCCGGAACACCGGCAGCTTCTGGCCCCTGCACATCTCGGTCGGCCTGGACCGCGGCTTGCTGAACTGCCCCCCGATCCGGCCGACCCGCACCACCGGCCGGTGCGTGGTCATCCGCAGCCTCCCGGCCAGCAGGTCCAGGACGCCGACCTTGCGCGCCACGTCGCCCGCGTTGCATTCGGCTGGGTCCTCCGCGCAGTCGCCCGCCTGCACGACGTGCGCCTCTCCCACCGCGACCCTCGCCAGCTGGACCCGCAGCGCGTGGACGTCCTCCTCGGCGACCAGGCCGGGCAAGTCCGCCAGTTCCCGGCACACCTCGGCGAACCGTTCCGGCGACCCCCAGTCCGGTTGCTGCAGCGCGGGCAAACGGCTGATGGTGTGGAGTGCATTCACCCTGTTCTCCTGTCTCCGAGCAGTGATGGGACGCAGACCGGTTCGGGTTCGGCTGTCGTGGGGAGGAGCGGCGGTGTGGTGGGCGCCGCCCATGGCGCGAGTCCCGGGCGGTCCCAGAACCGGAGCCGCTCCGATGTCTCGACCCGGCTGATCGCGGCCACCCGCAGCCCGCCGAGCACCAGCAGACCGCTGCCGTCCGGCCGCAACGGCGTCCAGTGCAGCCCCGCGGTGCCGCCCGGGCGCCCGTGTCTGGCGAAGGACGCGACCAGCCGCCGGAAGGTGGCACCGACCCGCCGTTCCAGCGGGCCGTCGCCGAACACCCTGACGTTGCCGGGAGCTGCGTGGGTACCGAACAAGAACTTCGACGTCGCCTCGTGCGGGGTGCCGAGGCCGGCCAGCAGCGCCGGGTGGGCGAACTCCATCGCGTGCAGCGGCCCCGGTGACGTCCGCGCATGCCGCTGCGCCATCTGCAGGATGCGGTGGCGCAGCAATGCGTCACCGAGCACCTCAGCCCACACCGTGGCGGGGTCGGGAGCGAACGCGCCCGCGACTGCGGCGTCGCCATAGATCCGCAGGCAGTCCCGTACGTCGTCCTCCGGCACGTCGACGGCGAGCGTGTGCAGCACCGAGCGGATGGTGCGGCGCAGCCCGGCCGCGTCGACCGGGGCCGGCGGGGGCTCGAGGACCGAGAGCCCCGGGACGGTGAAGAAGGAGCCCTCGGTGCGGGTGTGGACCGACATCACCGGGACGTCCGGCGGGTCGAGGTCGTGGTCGTAGGCGGGCATCGTCGCGGCGTCGAGCACCGGACCGCGGAACGCGCGCCCGCTCCGGACGGGCCGGCGCGTGGGGCAGCCCGCGAACAGAGCGCCCCAGACAGCCAGCAGCGTGGGAGCGGGCACGCGGTGCAGGCCGGGCACAGTGGTCCCGAGGCGAGCGGCGAGCATGTCGTAGGCAGTGCGCGAGTCGTCCGGTGTCATCGACAGCAGCGGCGCCCGCACGTGGGCGGCGCTGATGGCCACGATCCTGCGCACGATCCCCCCGGTCTGCGGGAGCATCGCGAGCTGGTGTGCGCTCGCGCCGCCGGCGGAGGTGCCGGCCAGGGTGATGTTGCCCGGGTCACCGCCGAAAGCCGCCGCGTTGCGGTGCACCCACCACAGCAGCGCGAGCTGGTCCTGCAGGCCCCAGTTGGCCACCAGCCCGGTGTCAGGATCCTCCAGCTCCTCGTGCCGGCCGAAACCGAAGGGGCCCAGCCGGTAGTTGAAGGTCACCACGACCAGGCCGCCCTCGGCGGCCAGCAGAGCACCGTCGTAGGTGGGCAGGCTGCCCGCACCGACCTGCCAGCCGCCTCCGTGGATGTAGATCAGGACCGGCCGCGAGCCGTCGACGTCAGGGGTCCAGACGTTCGCGGTCAACGCGTCCTCGCTGCCGCCCCCCGGACCGGCCTGGACGAACGGATCACCGAAGCGCGTGGCGTCACGCACCTCGGGCCACGGGAGCAGCGTCCGTGGTGAGGCGAAACGCAACAGTCCGACCGGAGGGCGGCAGTAGGGAACGCCGCGGAAGACGGTCGTTCCCCTCACCCGGACACCCCGGAGCGCACCCTCCGCGGTGCGGACGACGACCGACGGGCCACCGGGCTCCGAGACGAATGTGGTCACGACCGGATTCCCTTCTGGAACGAGTGCGACGGGGCGACCGCCCACTCGAAAGGGGGATCGCGTTGGATGCCGTGTGACGAGAACTGTGCATCCCGGCCGGGTCTCGGCCGTGGTCACCCGATCCAGTCCGTCACAAGGGTGAGGTCGACATCACCGCGCGAACACGCGAAAGAACCGCGTTTGCGCAGTCCGGACCCTTCCGGCGGCCGCCGGAGTAATGAGGACACGGGCTGTCGAGGAATGCCGGCGATCTGACGCAGTCGCTGCCGCGCCGTGGTGGGGTGGTCGCGGGCCCGTTACCCAGACAGGCATGAGCAGCACCACGAAAACGGCTCCGGCCGCCGCCAGCGCCGGGAGTCGGACGCACTCCACCGCGATTACGGTGGCCTTCTGCATGGTCGGCAGCGTCGTCGTTGGCCAGCTCTACGTCACGATCCCGCTCATTCCCCGGCTGGCCTCCGCCTGGGAGGTGAGCGCCGGGTCCGCGGCGTGGGCGACGTCGGCGTTCGCGATCGCCTACGCGTTCGGCTCGCTGATCAGCGGGCCGCTGTCGCAGCGCCACGGCCGGCGAGCGGTCATGGTCGGGAGCATCGCCGCCATGGCCGTGGTCACCTCGGTGGTCCCGCTCGCGGCCGACCTGACCGCCGGTTCACTGCTGCGGGCGGCACAGGGTCTACTCGCCGGCGCTTTCGTGCCGATGGCCTACGCGCACTTGAACGCGACCGTGCCCGCGACCCGCCTGCCCACCGCACTGACGATGATCTCGGCGTCAATGGGTGGCACGGTGGTGCTCGGCCAGGTCGAGGCTCAGTTGATCGACTCGGTCCTGGGTTGGCGGGCGGTGTTCTGGGGCACCGCGCCGCTGTTGGTCGTTGCGGCGGTGGTCGTGCGGCGGGTGATGGGGCGGCCCGGCCCCGCCCCCGCCGGGCCCAGTCCCTACTCGCACGCGTTCCTGCTGCGGACGGCGCCGCTGTACCTGATCACGCTGCTGGTCGCGGGCAGCATCACGGCCGTCTACACCGGTGTCCAGCTCTACGGGCCCGCGGCGCTGGTCGGCGACAACGAGGCAATGCTAGTCCTGCGCATCAGCGCACTGCCCGCGCTGGTCGGCGCGGTGCTGCTGGCCCGGACGCTGACGCCCCTCCCGATCGGCGTCCGACTCTTCGGGGCGTTCGCCCTGTCCACGGTGGCGATGACGGTCACAGCGTTTACGGCCGACAGCCCGCTGGGCATCGGTGTATCGCTGTTCCTGTTCATGCTCGCCATGTCCACGGCGGGCCCGGCGCTGGTGCAGTCGGTGGGCGCGGGGGCGGGCGCCGCCCCGACCACCGCCATCGCCGTGTACGGCTTCGTGCTCAACGCCGGTGGCGGCGCTGGGGCCCGCCTGCCCGCCGCGCTGCCGGGACTCACCGGGCTGGCCGCCCTGCTGGCCGCGATCCTGGCCACCGCGTCGGCCTACCTGCTGCGGGCGATGCTGCGCCAGTCATCCCGGGATTCCGCCGCATAGGGGTCGATGGTCGCCGGGCGGTGGTCCCGGCCGGTGGAACCACGGACAGGAGAACTCGGTAGATCGGAGTCGTGTGCGAGCCGAAGCGGAACCATCCGCTCGACCGGCGACCGGCGAGCGGCGCCTGGCCTGGTCACTCGACGGTCGGACCGTGCCTGCAAGCACCACCTGGAACCCGCGGGTGATCGACTCGTGGCTCGTCGTGGATGGTCGGGAGGTGACGGGGTTGTGCGCAGACGGGATCACGCGGCGGCGGTCGGCGGCTGAGTGCGTGGTGCTGGAAGGTGACGATCGACCACTCACCCAGCCGGAACGCACCTGGGTGAGTGGTCGCCGCTCACCCCAGCTCCAGTGGGTCGAGCTGCACCCGCAGCGGGTCGGCGACCTTGCGGGCGGACCTGCCCGCCTGGGCAGCGTGCAGCGCGGCCGCGAGTGCCCGGCCGTCGCGGCGGGGCACCCGCAGCAGCAGCCGCTCG
>Ga0136614_10002100_pt1 | contig 12234 bp, 14 predicted proteins | sample AntDrymUQ2792106_2_FD_106643 | JGI IMG/M metagenome (GOLD analysis project Ga0136614, IMG submission 106643) | Polar desert sand microbial communities from Dry Valleys, Antarctica - metaG UQ279 (21.06) | ecosystem: Environmental > Terrestrial > Soil > Desert | place: Antarctica: Dry Valley...
CTTCCTCGCGGCGCTCGTGCCGCTCGGGTTCCTGCTCCTCCGGCGCAACCTCGCCTGAGCTCTGCGGTCAGCAGCAGCAGCCGTCGTCGCAGTCGCAGTCGCAGTCGCAGTCGCAGTCGCAGTCGCAACAGGACATCGCACGCCTCCTCTCATCGATGAGTGTCGATGTACTATATTGAAACCTGTCGATGATGTTGCAACTCCTCCAATCGCCGTGCTGCACTCCAGGTGCCCCGCTCTTGCCGACGGAGGCGCGAGACAGGCTCGCTGGGCAGTTCAAGGCGCTCGGCGATCCAACCCGGCTCGCGATCGTCAACCAGCTGGCTGCCTCGGACGAGTGCTGCGTGTGCAACCTCGAGCCGCTCGGGCTCACGCAGCCGACGATCTCGCACCACCTGAAGATCCTTCGAGAGGCCGGGCTCGTCGAGAGCGCGCGCCGCGGCACCTGGGCCTACTACCGGCTCGTGCCCGAGGCGGTCGAGGCTCTCGGTTACGCGCTAACCGGACGAGATCAGGACGACGCCCGCCAGCGCGGCCACGACACCGAACAGCTGGTGGCGCGCTAGGCGCTCCGACAGGACGAGCGCGGCGAGCCCGACGGTCGTCACCGGGTAGAGCGTCGAGAGGACGGACACGACGCTGACGGCTCCCTGGCTGGACGCGGCCGCGAAGAGCGCATTTGCGGCCGTGTCCATGACGCCGATGAGCGCGATCGTCCCGAGACTGCCGCGGGCTGCGGCGAGCGGGGGCCGCAGTACGAGCCATGCCCCGAACGTCATGAGGCCGACCGAGGCGCGGAACACGAGCGCGGCCCAGAGGAAGTCCTGCTCGCTCGCCTCGTGCATCGGGACGTAGTACCCGCCGAAGCCGATCACCGCGGCGAGCGCCCACGGGACGCCGGCCGCCACCTTGACGTCGCCGCCCTGATGGCGCTCGAAGGACGCGAGGGCGACACCCGCAAGCGCGAGGGCGAACCCGGCGAGCTGTGCAGCGGACAGGTCGTCCCCCGTCGCGATGCCGAAGGTGACGGGCACGACGGCTCCGACGGCGGCGATCGGCGCGACGACGCTCATGGAGCCAACCGCCATGCCGCGATAGAAAGCCGCGAGCCCGAGCGTGCCGAAGACGCCGGCCAGCGTTGCCCAGAGGACGGACGCGCCGGGCGGGCCGTTTCCGGCCAGCGCGACGACGAGAGCGATCCCGAGAAGGCCCGAGACCTGCGCGAGCAGGAGAACGACAAGGAGATGAACCGTTCGGCTCTTGAGCCCCCCGAAGAAGTCGGCGACTCCCCAGGCGATGCTCGCCCCGAGCGCGCAGGCCGCTGCGAGCATCCGCTAGTCCGGAACGGGCCGCGTCGCGGCGACAGCGTCGAGCTGGTTCGCGTGGTAAAGGACGGCCGCCTCCGCCGTTCGTGCGGCACGGCCGTCGTGATGGACGGCGACCGCGTGCACGACCTCGGCGAGCACGCCTCGCTCGAGTCCCCCGGCATGCGCCTCGATCGACCGGATCCCGAGCTGAACGTGCCCGAGTAGGCGTCCCTCCTCCGTCGGCCTGAACGCAGGGCCGCGCCCGAGCTCGAGCGTCCTGCCCGCGTCGTGCAGCAGCGTGGCTGCGACGAGCAGATCGCTGCGGAGCCGAGGGTGCACCTGCGCGGTCTCGCGGCAGAGCGTCGCCACGGCGACCGTATGCTCGAGGAGCCCACCGGCATAGACGTGATGCGCCTCCGGGCTCGCCGGCAGCTCCCGGAGCCGGATGCGGAAGCGCTCGTCCGCGAAGAATCGGCCGACGAGAGTCTTCAAGCCCGCATGCGAAATCTCGCCGCCCAGGAACTCGAGGAAGCCGTCGAGCTCGTCGGCGTCTCGCCGCATCGCCGGCGTCAGTTGGGCGGCATCCTGCCCCTCGGCATGCTCGATCGCGCGAACGTCCAGCTGGAGCCGGTCGCGGAACTTGTCGACCCTGCCCAGCACTCGAACGGCGTCGCCCTCGACGAACCGGCCGTCGAGCAGCTCCACGTCGTTCCAGACCCGTGCCTCGATCTTCCCGCTCGGGTCGACGAGCTCGAGCGCGAGGTAGTCGGAGCCCGTCTTCGTCCGCCGCCGTTCCTTCCTGGCGACCGCGTAGGTGCCCTCGACGACGCGATTCTCGGCAAGGTCGGCGATGGTGCTCACCGCCCGAGTCTAGGCCCGAAGGAGGATGGTACGGTGCCGCTCGTGGCAGTGGTCAAGCCGATTCGGGCCGTCCGCTACGACGAGTCCGTCGCCGGCCCGTTGGAGCAGCTCGTCGCTCCTCCATACGACGTCATCGACGAGTCGCTGCGCCGGGAGCTGCTCGCTCAGAGCCCGTTCAACGTCGTCCATCTGACGCTGCCCGAGGACGAAGCGGGCGCCGGCCGGCTATGGCGCGAGTGGCTCTCGGATGGAGCGCTCGTCCGGGACGCCGAGCCGTCATTCTGGGCGCTCGAGCAGCAATACGTCGGACCTGACGGCGTCGAGCGGACCCGGCGCGGGCTCGTCGCCTCCCTTCGCGTCGAGCCGTATGAGAACCGGGTCGTGCTGCCGCACGAGCGCACCCACGCCGGGCCGAAGCAGGGGCGGCTGCGCCTCCTCGAGGCGCTTCAAGCCCACCCCGAGCCGATCTTTCTGCTCTACGACGGGGCGCCTCCGTACGAGCAGCCTGCAGGGGAGCCGGACATGGACGTGGAGGGCGCGCGGCTCTGGAGACTTCCACCGGAGGGCATCGCACAATCGTTCGCCGACAAGCAGCTGCTGATCGCCGACGGCCACCACCGCTACGAGACGGCGATCGCTTTCGGCGCCGAGAGCATCCTGGTCGTCCTCGTCTCCACCGAGGATCGCGGTCTCATGATCTTCCCCACCCACCGGCTCGCGGAGCAGGTCAACGGGACGAGCGCGACCCAAAAGCTCGACGAGGCGCTCGCCGCACTGCACGCGGAGCCGGCCGATCGCGCCGCCACGGTCGTTTACCGCAAAGGCGGCGCTGCGCTCGTCGAGGGAGACGAGGGGGCGCTCGACGTCCAGCTCGTCGAGTCGCTCGTGCCCGGGCCGGTGAGCTACACACCGTCCCTCGACGAGGCCGTGGCTGCCGTCGAGCAAGGGCGCGCCGAGGGCGCGTACATCGTCCGCCCGGCGCGGATCGAGGACGTCTTTCGGTTCGCGCAGGCCGGCGAGACGCTGCCCCAGAAGACGACGTACTTCTATCCGAAGCTTCTGTCGGGGCTTCTCTTCCTGCCGCTCGAGTGAGACCTTGGCTCGACGTGTGCCGGACCGCGGCTGCGGACGTGAGCCGGGCGTTGGAGGAGCTCCCGACGCGCGTGGAGCGCGAGCCGATCCTCGCGACCGGCGTCGGCGGAGACGACACGACCGTCGTCGACGATGCTGCTGAGCGAGCGGTCGTCGCGCGGCTCGATGAACTGCATCGAAGCGGCACGGAGTTCACGCTCGTATCGGAGGAGCTCGGCGAACGGTCGTTCGGGTCGTCGAACACGCTGGTCGTCGTCGATCCGATCGACGGCTCGGTGAACGCGAAGCGCGGTTTGCGCAACTTCTGCCTCTCGATCGCGGTGGCGGAAGGCTCGAGCATGGGCGACGTCGTCTTCGGCTTCGTGCACGATTTCGGCACCGGCGAGGAGTGGACGGCTGTTCGTGGAGAGGGCGCGCAGCTCGACGGCGGGCCGCTCGGCGGCGTGCGCCCGAAGGACACGGTCGAAATCCTCGCCCTGGAAGGAACACTGGCCGCATCGGTTGCCGACCACGCGGAGGCGCTCACCGGCTACGCCCAGCGATTCCGCATCACGGGATCCCTCGCGCTCTCCTTGTGTCAGCTCGCCGCAGGACGGGTGGACGCTGTCTGCTCCCTGCGCGAGGCGCGTGCGGTCGACACGGCCGCCGCGCAGCTCCTCGTCACAGAGGTCGGGCTCGCGATCGGCTACGCCGACGCCGAGCCTTGGGAGGCGTCGCCGCTCGACACCGCCCACCGCTCCCTCGTCACCGCCGCGGCGACGGAGGAGTCGCGCATGCGCCTTTCCGAGATCCTGGTTATGTGAGCGAGATCCGGATCGGGTGCTCGGGCTGGAACTACGCCCACTGGCGCGAGCGCATCTATCCGAAGGGCTTCCGCCGAAGCGCTGGCTCGAGCACTACGCCGGCCTCTTCGACACCGTCGAGGTCAACAACACCTTCTACCGCCTGCCGACCGACTCGGCCGTGCGCGGCTGGGTAGAGGGCAGCCCGCCGGATTTCACCTTCACCGTGAAGATGAGCCGCTACCTCACGCACATCAAGCGGCTCGGCGGCCTGGAGACGGGGATTCCGCTCTTCTACGAGGGCATCGCTTCCTTGGTCGACTCGCCGAAGCTTGGCCCGGTGCTCTGGCAGCTTCCTCCCACCTTCAGGCGGAATGACGAACGCCTGGCCTCGGCACTCGCGGCGCTGCCGCCGGGGCGCCACTGCTTCGAGTTTCGAGAGCCGAGTTGGTACGTGGAGAACGTCTACCAGCTGCTCCGCGACCGCGGCGTGGCGCTCGTGGTTCCCGACAGCCCGAAGTACCCCTTCCGCGAGATCGAGCTGACGACCGACTGGACATTCGTTCGCTTCCACCACGGCTCGCGCGGCCGGAACGGCAACTACTCGGATCGCGAGGTCCAGGAGTGGGCCGAGCGGATCGGCGCCTGGCGGGGAGATGGGGTCGACGTCTATGCGTACTACAACAACGACTGGGAGGGGTATGCGGTCTACAACGGTCTGAAACTGCGCCGATTGCTGGATGTTTAGCTACGGTCCTCTCGATGCAGCAGCCCACGCCGGAGCAGATCACCGAGGCACTCGCCAAGGTCTACGACCCCGAGCTGAAGAAGCCCGTCACCGAGCTCGGGATGGTTCGTGACGTCGACGTGCGCGGCTCGCACCTCGTTCTCACGATCGCGCTCACTGTCCCCGGTTGTCCGCTCCGGTCGAGCTTCGAGGAGCAGGTGCAGCGCGAGCTCTCGCCGCTGCCCGGGGTAGAGAAGGTCTCGCTCGAGTTCGACGTCATGTCGCCGGAGGAGAAGGCGGCCCTGACCGCGCGCCTTCGTGGTGGCATCTCGCCCCGCACCAAGGGGATCTCGCTTGACCGGGCTACCCGCGTGATCGCCGTTGCGAGCGGAAAGGGCGGTGTCGGCAAGTCGACGCTCACGGCGAACCTCGCTGCCGCCTTCGACAGTCTCGGGCACCGGACCGGAGTGCTCGACGCCGATGTCTACGGCCACTCGATTCCGCACATGCTCGGTGTCCACCAGCGCCCCGTGGTCGTCGACCGGATGATCGTCCCTCCCGTCCGCGGCGATCTCAAGCTGATGTCGATCGGGTTCTTCCTCGACGAGAACGAGCCGGTGATGTGGCGCGGCCCGATGCTCCACCGGGCACTCGAGCAGTTCCTGTCCGACGTCCACTGGGGTGAGCTCGACCTGCTGCTCGTGGACATGCCGCCCGGAACCGGCGACGTCTCGATCTCGCTTGGACAACTGCTGCCGCGTGCGGAGGTGGTGGTCGTCACGACACCGCAGCCGGCGGCACAGCAGGTCGCCGTTCGCGCCGCGCAGATGGCGCGCAAGACGAACATGCGCCTCGTCGGCGCCGTCGAGAACATGTCGTACCTGGTGGGGAGCGGCGACGAGATCTTCGGCTCCGGCGGTGGCGACACCCTTGCGGCGGAGCTCGATGTCCCTCTGCTCGGCCGGATTCCGCTCGACCCGCGCCTCCGGGAGAGCGCCGACCGTGGCGAGCCGCTCGTGTGGGAGAGTCCACAGGCAGAGGCCTCGATCGAGATCGTTCGCCTGGCCGAGGCGATCGCCGCCGCGCAGCGCGAGGAAGGCCTTGGGATCACCAAGCCGCTTCCTCTCGCGGGCGCGCATGCGGACTGAGGACGTCCTTCCCAAGCTCCGGGAGCTGGGCTTCGAGGAGGGCGACGCAGCCGTCCTCGCAGACCACTTCCTGGAGGCCGAGCGCCGAGGAAAACAGGGCCACGGCCTCTCTCGGGTCGACTGGCTCGCGAGCCAGGAGCTCGATCCCTCCGCCCGGCCCGAGCGGATCACGGCCGTCGAAGGCTTCGAGCGATGGGCGGGGCGGGGCGCGCTCGGCTACCTGACGCTCGCCGCCGTCTGCGACGCGCAGATCGAGTCGCCTCCGGACGAAGCGCGGGTCGTCGTCGCCTCGAACTGCTTTCCGACGGGGATGCTCGGTTACTGGACGCGCCGCCTCGCCGATGCCGGACTCGTGGCCGCGCTGACCGCGACCTCGCCGGCCCGGCTCGGCCACCCGGACGGCAGCCCGCCGCTTGCCGGGACCAACCCGCTCTCGATCGCCATCCCGAGCTCGGACGGAGCGCCCGTCGTTACCGACGTCTCGATGGGTCGTGTCACCTACGGCGATGTGATTGCCGGTCTCGCGCCGGAGAAGGAGCTCGTCCCGTTCGGCGGAGAGCACGGCCACAAGGCGTTCGCGCTCGCCGTCGGCCTTCAGCTGCTGGTCGACGCTCTCGCCGGAGATGGTTACGGAGCAGTCCTCCTCGTCGCTCGGCCGACTGCCGATCCGGTGCCGGCACTTCGTCGCGCAGCCGGAGGTGCCCGACTCCCGGGCGACGGTGGTACCAAGGCTTAACCAAAGCTTTCCGCTCCTCTAAGCGGGGTTTGCCCGCACCTGGGTGGCCGTCGACGACTCTGGGCCCATGGACAAAGGAGGAGCAATGAACAAGTTGATCATCGGCCTGGCGGCGCTCGTGCTGCTGGCCGCCGGCGGCGCGTTCGGCGGAGGAGCAGTCTCGGGCGGATCGTCCGGCGACGGGGTCAGCACCTTGACCGGCACGACCAACGGCACGACCACGAACGACACCACGACGACCGGAACCACGACCGGGGCGACGACCACGGCGGCGACGACTTCGGTCGGGACCACAACCGGCGTGGACATCAGCGGACCGTGTGACGAGGCGGAGCACGCGAACGACCCTCGCTGCACGGGTGCCGTCTCCGGAGGCGGAACGACGAACGGCGGCGGCAGAGACGACGACAGCGGAGCCGATAACGACGGCGGTGACGACGACCGTTCCGGCTCCGATCAGGGCTCCGGCGGCGGAGACGACGACAGCTCCGGGTCAGACGACTCGGACGACTAGCAAACCACGAGACCAAGGAGAACCCAGATGAAGAAGACGATCGGAATCCTGTTCGCATCGGTGATCGCGATGGTGGCGCTCGCAGTCCCGACTCTCGGGGCCGGCGCGGCGCAGACCGTCCGCGTCAACGAGGTCGATGGCCGGATCTCTCTCTCGGCCAGGCCGAAGGCGGGCGTCGTGAGGTTCGTCGTCCGCAACGCCGGCGGCGATGCCCACGACTTCTGGGTCCGCGGCGGCGGCAAGCGGTTCAAGACTCAGATCCTGATCCCGGGCAAGTCCGCCACGGTCATCGCCACCCTCAGGAAGGGCGTTCGGTACTCCTACTGGTGCGGCGTCAGTGACCACGCCGAGGACGGCATGCGCGGGAGCTTCGTCGCCCGCTAGCCCCAAACGCACTACGAAGTCGAGGCGGCCTTCCGGCTCTCCCCGGGGCCGCCTCGGCACATTTGGGTATACGAATCGCATGCAACTTGCAAGGAAGCGGCGGATCCTCCTCGTGGAGGACGAGGAGTCGATCACGACGCCGCTGGCCGAAGCCCTCTCACGAGAGGGCTTCGACACGTCCGTCGCCGGGACGGCGGCAGCGGCACTCGAGCTCGCCGGCGACCTGCGTCCGGATCTCGTCCTGCTCGACGTGATGCTGCCGGACGGATCCGGCTTCGACGTGGCACGCGAGCTCCGCCGAGACTCCCGTGTGCCGATCATCATGCTCACGGCTCGGAGTGAGGAGGCCGATCGCGTCGCCGGGCTCGAGCTCGGCGCCGACGACTACGTCGTCAAGCCGTTCAGTGCCCGCGAGCTGGTGGCGCGCGTGCGCGCTGTTCTTCGCCGAGTGGCGGAGGTCGGTGAGCAACGGCCCGGCGGCGCGATCACCATCGACGACATTCGGTTGGATGCCGACCGCCGGAGCACGGTGTTTCGGGGAGATGAGCTCGACCTCAGCCGCAAGGAGTTCGACCTGCTGCGCCTCTTGATGGAGAACGCAGGCTCGGTCGTGACCCGCGAGCGACTGATCGACGAGGTCTGGGACACGAATTGGTTCGGCTCCACGAAGACGCTCGACGTCCACGTCAGCGGCCTCCGGAAGAAGCTGGGCGACGATTCGAGCGCTCCGCGGTACATCCACACCGTGCGAGGAGTGGGCTTCCGCTTCGCCTCGGTGGACGACCTCCGATGAGCCTGCGCACGAGACTGCTCGCGGCCTTCGCGTACGTCCTCGTCCTCGTGATCGTGGCCCTCGAGGTACCGCTCGTCCTGAACGTGGCGAGCCGCGTCGACGCCGAGGTGAAGGCTCAGGCTGCGGCCGAGGCGCAACTGGTCGCAGCGAGCGCTTCGGGTGAGCTGCAGAGTGGGCGCAGCGAGAGCCTGCGCAGGCTCGCAGCCAGGGCCGCCGAGGAGTCGGGCGGCCGAGTGATCGTCGTCGACTCGGATGGCCGCCTCCTCGCCGACTCTGCCGGCGCGCAAGGCAACTATCGAGATCGCCCCGAGATCCTGGCGGCGCTCGACGGCCGGATCTCCCAGGGTCGGCGCTTCAGCGACACCCTCGGCGAATCCCTGCTCTTCACCGCCGTACCCATCGTCGTGGGCACCGACGTCGGCGGAGTCGTTCGGGTCACGCAGAGCGTCGACGCCATCGACCGGCGGGTTCGGCGAGACGTCCTCGGACTCGTCGGAATCGGTCTCGTCGCGCTCGTCCTGGGGCTCGCGTTCGCCTGGTTTCTCGCCGGGACACTCGCGCGGCCGCTCCAGAGGCTCGCCGCCGCTGCCCGGCGGGTCGAGGCGGGCGATCTCGGAGCGCGAGCCGACCCGGAAGGCTCCAGCGAGAACCGCGAAGTCGCACATGCCTTCAACGACATGACCGAACGGCTCGAGCAGGTGCTCGTCGCGCAGCGTGAGTTCGTCGCCAACGCGTCCCATCAGCTGCGGACGCCTCTGACGGGCCTCCGGCTACGTCTCGAGGCGGCGTCGCTGAAGGCCGGTGCTGAGGTGGCCGAGGAGCTCGACGCGGCCGAGCGTGAAGTCGACCGGCTTGCACGTCTCCTAACCGCGCTCTTGACGCTCGCGCGCGAGGGCGACAGGCCGCCTGCGCGGCAGGCAATGTCCGTTTCGGACGCGCTGGAGCTGGCGAAGGAGCGCTGGGAGGAGCGCGCCGCAAAAACGGCGCATCGCGTGGCGCTCGATTGCCGCGACGGGGGCCTCGCGGCCGTCTCCGCAGAGGATCTCGCAATCATGGTCGACAACCTGGTCGAGAACGCGCTCGTGTACTCCCCGGAGGGCGGGGCGATCACGCTCGAGTGCAGCAATGAGGGAAGCCAGGTCGTCGTGGCCGTTTCGGACGAGGGGCCCGGCCTCGGTCCGGACGAGGAGGAGGACGTCCTCGAACGTTTCGCCCGCGGGACCCGTGGCCAGGGGAAGCCAGGGACCGGGCTCGGTCTTGCGATCGTGGCGACGCTTGCCCGCCGCTGGGGCGGGAGCGCAGGAATCGGGAACCGGCCAGGTGGAGGCGCGCGTGCCGAGATCCGGCTCCCAGCGGCGCCCGGGACTTTGCAATCTCCGAACAGGAGCTTGGACGGGGCTTTACCGGGCCGCGTCTAGCTTGGAGTCATGCGGATCGCGCTGATCGCACTGCTCGGCCTCGTGTTCGCGACGGGTCTCGGCTTCGCCGCACACGTGATCGCAGGGGACACCGTCGGGATTCCGGTGGCGAGCCTCGACGCCCGCGAGAATCTCGCGCCTGTGTCCGCGACGGCGCGCACGACGACCGCGGCCGGCGCGACAGGGACGACGGCCCGACGCAAGAGGCGAGCCGTCACGACCCGAACGGCTACGACGACAGGTCGAGCCACGTCGACGACGGCGACCTCCAAGGACGATGGCGAGGACAGCAGTGGGAGAGGACGAGGACGAGGACGAGGCGGCGATGACTCCAGCGGCTCAGGCTCCGGAAGCTCGGGCTCAGGCTCGGCCGGGGACGACTCGGACGACTAGAGGGTGATCTCGGCGAACTCGGGCTCGCCCCGGATGGGATCGAAGTCCGTGTCCGTTCGCGCGAGCTCCTTGAAGCGCTCGCCCTGCTCGACCGACTCCCGCAGATGGCCGAGCGCGGCGGCCGTCTTTCCGAGCATGCTCTCCGCGCAGGCCAGGTTGTAGAGGACCGCGGGATCCCCGGGGTGCTCGGCGAGTGCCCCCGCGAGCACCTCCTCCGCCTTGGCGAACTCCTTCGTGGCGAAGAAGGCGAATGCCGGTGCCGAACGCTCCCAGTTCGAAGGCGTGAAGACCTCGCCCGCCTTGGCGCCCACCGCGAGGATGGTCGTGCCCTCCTCGACCCCCACGGCCTTGCGCTTGGCGGCCGGGTCGCGCACGAAGACGATCGTCCCGGCCGGCGCATCCACGGTTTCCTCGTCCACGGTGAACGTCGCCTTTCCTGTCATGACGACGTAGAGCTCCTCGTGGCCTCCTGCCCCTCCCGACACCTCGTCGTGCTCGCCGATCAGCGTCTGGCCCGCCTCTTTCGACGTCCAGGCGTTGACGCCGAAGCTCTCGATGCCGAAGTGGCTGCGAATGCCGGCCCACCGGGCAGCTTCGGACCCCTGGGGAATCTCCATCTCGTTCAGGCTCGCAACCGAGTAGCCCTCGCTCATGCCGCCGCTTCGACGAGGTTCTCGAATTCGGGCCGGCCTCGAATCGACGCGAAGTCGTCGTCCGTCCGAGCGAGCTCGCGGAAGCGCTCCTCGAGCTCGATCGCGCGCCGAAGATGGTCGAGAGCAGGCTCCGGATCGCCGGCGAGCACCTCGACGCACGCCAGGTTGTAGAGGACGATCCCTGCCTTCGGATGCTCGTCGACGACCAAGCGGAGAATCTCCACTGCCTTGCCGTACTCGCCCTGCTCCCAGTGCGGATACGCGTCGCCCGCCGCCTCCCATGGCGAAACGGAGTACGCGACCCCCGGCGTCCCACCCGTGACGAGGACGACCGTCCCGTCCTCCTGCGCCGTCGCGCTGCGCCGAATTGCGGCATCGCGGATGTAGACGACCTCGCCCACTCCGACCGTTCGCTCGCCGTCGCCGCCCAGCTGGAACGTCGCGCTGCCGCGGAGGACGACGTAGAGCTCCTCGTGCCTGCCCGCGGCCGTGCCCAGCTCGTCGTGTTCCTCGATCACCCGCTTGCCGGCGTCGGCCCCGTAGGCGTTGACGCCGAGCGCTTTGACGTCCAGATCGCGCCGCAGGCGGTACCAACGGGTTTCGTCCGCACCGTCCTGCGGCGTCAGCTCGTCGAGGTGGGCAACCTCGAACTTGTCGCTCACGACTGCCGTCTCAGCTCCTCGAGCACGACCGGATCGATCGCCTCGGCGCCGGCGACCCGCTCCTCGAGGTTCTCGTTGCCCGCCCAGCGGAACAGCGCGTCGTCGAGCTCACCCTCGAAGCCGAGCCGCGCCAGCCGCTCGCTGAGCTCTTCAGCGAGCCCCCGGTCGACCGGCTGCCAATCGTCCTTCGGCGTCTGCCCGAAGATCGCGACGTGGAGGCCGTACAGGCGCCTGAGCTCCTCGAGCGGGCGCTCGTGGTCGTCGACCCGCAGGTCGAACACGGCGTCCGAGAGGCCCGCGTAGCCGCCATCCTTCTCAACGACGAGCAGCGCGGCGGATTGTTGGCCGCGGCTGTCCCCGCCGGCCGCCTGCGCGGCGTCGAGGCAGTCCAGCAGCCGCTGCTCGAGCGGTTTGCCCTCGGTGGACTCGAACGTCTCGGCGATGGCGTCGACCGTCTCGGAGGAGACGAGGATGTTCCCCTGCGCTGCATAGCCGTGGCCGGTCCGTCCGCCGGCCCAGTCTTGGCACTCGCCGCCAGTGAACGACGCGCTGCCGCCCTCTCCGTCCACGACGCCGAGCTGGCGATGCTCGCGCCCGTCGTCGGCCGCGGTCAGGCGCTCGACGGTTTCCTCGGCCGACAGCCCTTCGCGCAGCAGTGCGAGTCCGTCGGGCCCGTAGCGCGGGTTTGCGAACGACTGGGTCGCGACGGCCCCGACATGCGGCTCCGCCCACGGGACGATCGAGCCGACGCCGAGGAACTTCGA